>Ga0206129_10000304_pt1 | contig 80122 bp, 64 predicted proteins | sample Helgoland_Spring_8_FD_148616 | JGI IMG/M metagenome (GOLD analysis project Ga0206129, IMG submission 148616) | Pelagic subsurface seawater microbial communities from Kabeltonne, Helgoland, North Sea - Helgoland_Spring_Bloom_20160502_2 | ecosystem: Environmental > Aquatic > Marine > Epipelagic ... | reverse complement strand
AATGGGTAGGCGCCTTTAAATTAGGATGATTAAAATAATCCCAGTTTTGTAACTCATCAAAGAATTTGTTTTGATCCTCATTGAGTGATAGCGTATCTAATTGGGACAACAGATAAGGTAAAATCTCAGAAGCGATATAATTGAAGTTATCATTTTGTAAACTCATTAAGTCTTCAGGTACAATATTTTGCATGGTTATGAGTCGTTCATTCACCCTTCTATTCCTATAATTTTCAAATCGATGTGAATAAACATAATAAGGATAGGTAGTGCGATCTACGGGGAATTGATTGGCCGAGCTCAAAAATCCTTGAGGATGATTATATCTTTCGAGTCTATGCTCAAAGGGGATATATTTTTTCCATTCTGAATCCGGATCAGATCCATCTAAAATAAACTTTCCTTGACCGGGAAATTTGATGGGATACTTACCGGGTAGATTAAGGGCTATATTACCTTTTGTATCACTATATATTATGTTTTGAGGAGGGCCTGAAAAGAAACGGAGTCCCTCGACAAATTCATCATAATTATTTGCTTTATTAAAGTGAAATAGGGCTTTAAATGTGGTTGATTCGTCATGGGCGATCCAGCGCATGGCTAAATTTATTTTTTCATGATTGCTCAAATAATCTCGATCATACACAATAGGTCCATGATGCACCTTAATGATGGTATCGATAAAGTTATCCGCATTTTTAATTACAATTTCCTCGAGAATTTGTTCTGTTTTGAACCATTGGTTGTTGTACAAATATTCTTTGCGTGAGGCATCTTTGAAGATAACTGAAAACCAATCTACTTGATCCCGTGGAGAGTTGGTTACCCCCCATGAAATAGAGTCATTAAAACCAATCAATATGACTGGTGTGCCGGGCACGGTTACCCCCATGACATTGATATCAGGACTGGTCAAATGGCTGGCATACCAAATCGAGGGAGCCGTAAGCTCAAGGTCCGGTTCATTGGCTAATATCGCATGGCCTGATTTACTTTTGGTACTGTCTATGGCAAAGTTATTACTTCCGTTTAAGGGATTTTGTTTGCTAATAGATTCATTGACGATATGTTGTGCTTCGAATTTTTCAGGTTTTTGTGGCTGGCTCACGGGTTCGAAATCAAAGGGAGTATCTCTCGGTATTACGGGGGATGACGTTCCGTCAGATTCAGGGAACAAAATATTAAAAAGGTCCTCACCAAACATTTTTCGAAAGTTGGTATGCTCTATATCTGCTTCACTCCTGGAAAGTGTACTTGCCAATAGGGCATAAGCCATACATGTTTTTACGGTGGTCCATTTTTCAGGTTCATAATCGAGTAGTTTGAATTCAATAGGGTAGTCACCCTGAGATAAAGATGCTATATAGGCATTCACTCCATTGGTGTAGGCTGAAATGATACTGGCATAATAGGCATCTTTCATTAGCCCATCGTGAAGTTTTAAGGTCATGTCCTTGAGGCCCAATCGCCTTTGCAGTCGGTCGTATCCAAGTGCTTTAATACCCACTACTTCTGACAACCTGCCCATCACTACGCGGGCATAAAAATCCATTTGCCAAAGTCGATGATAAGCGGTTACATAACCTTGGGTCATGTACAAATCTTCATTATTTTTTGCTTTGATGTGTGGAATGAGCAACTCATCAAACTGGACGGTCACTGCCTCTTTAAGCTCGATCAATTCAATGGATTGATCCAGACTGATCGGCTCTTTTTCACTATTTTGCCAAAACCCTTGATGCGGACTTAATAATTTCCCAATAGGAGGGATATTATCAAAAGGCATATTCAGTAACGTGATTAAGGAGGCAGTGATAAAGAAAGAAAGAAAAAAACCGATGAATTTCACAGAAAATTATTGTCTAGGTTCAAATGTATGTTTAATTATTTATTCTGCCTTATTTTTTTTTATAAATAACTTCTTGCAAGTTTAAAAGGAATGCGATGTACTTTTCTTAAGATCTTTTAAACATTTTCCCTTTACCAACGGGCAGAAAAGCTTCTATTTGGAAGGAAAAAAACAGATATTGATCGTTATTATTTGAATTTCCTCTACTGAGGCCTGCATCCAATCTTTCCCAGGCTTCTTCATTTTCTAGGAATTGTTCTCTTCTTCGATTTGATAGCTTAGCTTGAATAGAGCTGTCATCCGTAAATGAAGGAAAGATCCCTGAAACATCATCAAGATAATCTGTGAAGGTATATCGATAGGCAAGTTCAAAATTAAAGTTAAGGAAAGGCGTAATTTTCATCTTAACCCCTACGCCGGCTGGGATAATGAAAGTAAAGGGATCATAAGCGACATTTTCGGTTTGATAATCCCTAAGGGAAAATTTAGCATTGATCTCTTCTCCATTTTCTTGGATCTGAAGATAGGTAAATGGGTCCAAAGTGGTCATTCCAAAACCTAAACTGAGATAAGGGTCAATTTTCCATCTTTGATCATAGTTACCCGCATAAGGTCGAATAAAAAAAATACCTTGTAGGTTGAGCTCCCAGTTATTTGAGGTGAAGGAGAGGTTTCGCTCTTTTTCAAAACTACCGTCGGGAGCTCTTTCATCATCCCCACGCAATTGGTAAAATCCTGCAGAAAGTCGAGCACTGAGGTGGCTCCATAATCTTGCTTCAATGGCCAAGGTACCATGAGAGAAGTCAGTTTGACGCTTGTTTTCAGCATTGAGTTCCCCGATGTATTTGGTTTGACCAGACCCTACAGCCACACTGAAATAGCGATCATTGAGTTTCCAAGTCAAAAAGCTTTGACTTTTGACCTGGAGGAAACAAAGGACTATTCCTAAAGAGAAAATGATTTTATTCATGCAACTAAATAACAAAAGTCAAAAATAAGACTAATAAATGAAGATGAATAATTTATCGCACGGACCCACTGCTTTTTTTATAATTTTGATATACAATTTCCATATTATTTAATGACTCTATCGATTTGAAGGAGAGAAGGTGATCAACGAAGTTGTCATATTATATTTTAATTTTAATAGTATTGTGTTTTATCCTTATTAATTAAACAATCAAAAAATCATGAAAAAGTCAATAATTACATTAATAACCTGCTTCATAATGATGACCGGCTATACACAGCTCATCAATATGAGATACCTAAAAGTCGATAGGGGTATGGAAACCAAATTTAAAGAGGGTGCTAAAAAGAAAACGAGCATTTACAATTCGAAGGAAGGACAAATACGTTATTTTACCTTTTTAGTGAATACTGGCCCGCATTCGGGAGAATACTTTCGAGTGAGATACGAGGAGGAGCTGTCAGGTTTTGATAGTAATGACCTCAAGGGAAATGACTACTGGAATGATCTGGTTGGGGACTTACATACTCCCTCTGATGCACAACGCTGGGACTATGTGAAAAATGCATCGCACGTTACGGTAAGTCCATTTGCAAAGCCCTTGAGACGTGTTTTAACCTACAACTACAAAGGAACCATGCAGAAGGAATTCTGGAGATTTCGAAATAATGTAGCCCAAGCTCTCCAAAATGCAGATGCAGATATATTTATGGAAGTATGGTGGTGCGGTTCGGGGTGTAATGGAAATACAGTTAACGTTGTTTTTGGGCATAAAAATTATGCAGAACAAGCTACTGACAACAGCGAGGAATGGGTGAAAGTTGTAGAAAAATACAATGAAATGTTTGGAGATGATGCTTATGAAGAAGATATTCAGACTTTTGAGACGTCACTCGAAATGTATGGAAGAAGTAGTTACAGCATGTCTTTTCAGCCAGAAATGAGCTCACCAGAAAACATGTCTTCTTTGGAAGAACTTAATACTAATAATTGATACACTATTTTAATATTTGATTTGAAGAGAAAATCACCTACTGAGTAAAGATGGATTGAACTCGGGGTGAATTTCCTCTTTATATTATCCTTAAAAAAAATCTCAAATTTACTGGCCATAACTACACTATTGTTTACTGATCCAAGCCTTGCATGCCATCGAAGGTTTGGATACTACACATATTGAGACACCTAAGTCATTTGTGCGTTCTGGGATGCCTGGGATGAAAATAATGATTTGCATGTAAATCTCCTCGTGGGCTTCTATTTTTAAGTAGACGCTAATACAAGAGATTAAAACAAAAAACCCATCATTAGATGGGTTTTTTGAGGTTCCGAACGGATTCGAACCGCCGTAAAAGGTTTTGCAGACCTCTGCCTAGCCACTCGGCCACGGAACCTTAGTTACTCAATTAATCATTTTGAGTGTTTAGCAGTTTCCCGCTAATGTCATTCAAAATGATTCAGACCTTATTATGATTTCTCATCTTCAGGTTTCTCTTTTTTGTTCGCGGCTCGTTTAGCTACAGCCTTCTTTATCTCAGCTTTTGCTCCATCTTCCATTTTTTCTTTCAAAGATGACAAAGCTTCAATATCTCCAAGGGTCGAATTACTTGAATCAGCTTTCTTTTTATCTGTTTTCTTTCCCTTTGGCGCTTTCGGCTTTGGCGTTTCGTAGGAAACATGATCTGCCTCTTTCCATGAATCTGTATGGGTCAGCATAATTCTCTTATCATCTTTTGCAAATTCAATAACTCGGAAATCTAACGTCTCCCCTTCAGCTCCTTCTGAACCATCTTCTTTGGTTAAGTTTCTGCTGTTACAGGTCCCTTCTAAACCGTAAGGAAGTTCTAGGATCGCATTTCGCTCACCTTTGCTCAAAATAGTACATTTGTGAATAGAACCCCGCGTAAATACAGATTCAAAGTTATCCCATGGGTTATCTTCGAGATGCTTGTGACTCAATGCCAGTTTTCTATTGGTGGTATCAAGCTCCATGACAATCACTTCAAGTTCGCCACCTATTTTCACAAACTCAGAAGGGTGCTTTACTTTTTTGGTCCAACTCAGATCAGAAACGTGGACAAGCCCATCAATGCCTTCCTCAAGTTCTATAAATAGTCCGAAGTTGGTTAAGTTCCTCACAATACCTTTGTGCTGCGTTCCTACCGCATATTTGACCAATGCATCTTGCTTTGTCCATGGATCTTCAGACAACTGCTTGATGCCCAGTGACATTTTTCGCTCATTGCGATCAATGGTCAAAACAACGGCATCCTTTTCGTCTCCGATTTTCATGAAGTCCTGTGGATTTCTCAGGTGTTGAGACCAAGACATTTCACTTACGTGAATCAATCCTTCTACGCCAGGTATGATTTCAAGAAAAGAACCATAATCGGCAACGTTGACAATCTTACCTTTGATTTTGGATCCAATTTCGATGTCGGCAGCCAATGAATCCCACGGATGAGGAGTCAATTGCTTCATTCCAAGTGAAATTCGCTTCTTCTCATCATCAAAATCAAGGACAACGATATTTACTTTTTCATCTAACTTCAAGACATCTTCAGGGTGATTGATTCTTCCCCATGAGATGTCTGTGATATGCAATAATCCGTCAACACCGCCAAGATCAATGAAAACACCGAAGTTGGTCATATTTTTGATGACTCCTTCCAATACTTGGCCTTTCTCAAGGTTACTTAGGATCTCAATTTTCTGCTTTTCAAGATCCTTTTCGATAAGTACTTTATGAGAGACAACTACGTTGTCGTTTGAGTAATTAATTTTAACGACTTTGACTTCCATTTTATTACCTACGAAAACATCAAAATCTCGTATGGGCTTGACATCAATTTGAGACCCTGGAAGGAAGGCTTCTACACCGTATACGTCCACAATAAGACCTCCTTTAGTACGTCTTTTGACCATACCGTCGATGACGATATCCTCATCAAGTGCTTTTTGGATATTATCCCAAGCCTTGACAATTTTTGCCTTTCTTCGTGAGAGAACTAGTTGGCCAATGGCATTTTCTTGTTCTTCGATATACACTTCAACAATATCGCCAGGCTTTAATTCGTCAACATCTCTAAATTCTGATCTTGATACGATTCCATCAGATTTAAAGCCAATATTGACGATAACTTCACGATTGGTCAATGCGACTACGTGTCCTTCGATGACTTGCTTTTCGGTAATTGTATTTACAGTTTCTCCATACAATGACTCGAGATCTGCTCTTTCTTTATCTGAATATTCAGATTTGTTTTCATTCTCAAATTCCTCCCATGTCTGTTGAACGGGTGCAGGTTTTGTGATTTTGACTTCTTTTTTCCCTGTCTTGGCGTAGGGCGTTAGGTTCGCTACTTCTTCGGAAACGGGAACTTCTTTTTCTTCAATTTGAGGGGCTTTTTCTGCAGGCTCCTCTTTGGATGCTTTTTCTGCAGGCTCCTCTTTGGATGCTTTTGCTACTGGCTTTTCTTTGGATGCTTTTGCTACTGACTTCTCTTTGGATGCTTTTGCTACTGGCTTCTCTTTGGATGCTTTTGCTACTGGCTTCTCTTTGGATGTTTCTTCAACTTTCTCCACTTTTTTGGGAGTCACTTTTTTAGCTTTTGCTGGTGTTTTTTTCTTTTCCTCGTTAAGGGCGTCAGCCTTCTTTACCGTCGCTTTTTTAGGTTTAGGTGCTGCTTTCGCTTCTTTTACCTTCGCAGCTTTCACTTTCTTGGTCGTATCCACTTTTTCTTCTTTCTTAGCAACCTCTTTTTGATTCTTTTCTTCTTTTTTTGGCATAATAATTAACCCTTTTTAAATACACTTACATGATAAGGGAGATACATGTAATTTTTGTTGGAAATATATGGTTAAATTGATCCATACCCATTCTTTTGAATGGAGCGCAAATATAGTGATTAAATTAAAAAACAATGTATTCTGGTTTTAACTTTTCAGCAGAAATAATGAGAAGATATTAAAAAACTTAATAAATTGTACAGAACCCATTAAGTTTGAATGAATTAAAAGCACCGCATGAAAAATATTTATTTGATTTCCCTTATTCTACTGGTTTTTTCATTGAGTTGTCAAGAAAAAGAAAAGGCCGACTTGGTGATACACAATGGACCCATTTATTCTGTGGACGTAAACGATGCCCAAGTGGAGGCCGTAGCAGTTAAAGGAGGTAAAATATGGAAAGTGGGTAGCTTTAAGGAGGTAATTAAATTCTCAGGTGATGAGACTCAGTGGATCGACCTCAAAGGGAAAACGATGTTTCCTGGATTTATTGAAGGTCATGCTCACATTATGGGAATAGGGGCTAACTTGATGAATTTAGACTTAATGGGCACCACGAGTTATGCTGAAATAGCGAATATCGTAGCTGCAAAAGCGAATACCCTACCCGAAGGCGATTGGATCATTGGTCGAGGATGGCATCAAGATAAATGGAACAATGAAGCTGAGCGTAGCTTCAAAGGATTTCCTTCAAATGATTTGTTGAACGATTTAGTACCCAATCACCCGGTCTATTTGACACATGCTAGCGGTCATCTTGGACTAGCGAATGCAAAAGCAATGGAAATCTTAGGGGTCGACGGCCAGACCGCTGACCCAGATGGGGGAGAGATTTTTAAAGGATTTGATGGACAACCGACGGGAATTTTCAATGAAACAGCACATACCAATGCACGCACACGTATACCCAAGCCCAGTGCGCAATGGTTAGAAACTTCCTTAAAGCAATCCATAGATCACATTTTAGCCAATGGTATTACCAGTTTTCATGAAGCGGGATCGGGGGCTTCTTGGGTGGAGTTATATCATAAACTGTTACGTCGAGATGAGCTCAAGATCAGACTCTATGTCATGTTGAGCGGAGACGATGAAGATCTTTTGTCGGATTATTTTGCCAAGGGGATTTTTATAGATTCTTTACATCGACTCACTATTAGATCTGTGAAGCTCTATGCAGATGGCGCGCTAGGCTCTAGAGGGGCTTGGTTACTCAAGGCATACAGCGATGCACCGGGTAAATTCGGTCATAATGTTCGTGATATGGAAGCTTTAAATAAACTGACCTTAGCAGCTACTCAGGCGGGTTTTCAAGTCTGTACGCATGCCATCGGAGACAGAGGAAATCGGGAGGTTCTAGATATGTATGCTCGAGCCTTTGAGGTTTATCCCAAAAGGCAGGACAACAGCAGATACAGGATTGAGCATGCGCAACACATTAATTCACAAGACTTGATCAGGTTCAAGGAACTTGGAGTGATCCCGGCCATGCAAAGCATTCATATGGCCTCTGATCGACCCTGGGCGATCGATCGTTTGGGTCAAGAGAGAATTGATGAGGGTGCGTATGTTTGGCAAAAACTACTAGAGCAAGGGACCCCAATCGTTAACGGATCTGACGCTCCAGTGGAGCCCATCAATCCATTGGCTTCTTTTTATGCTGCCATATCTCGGATGACATTGAAAGGGACGCCAGAAGGCGGATATGAACCTTCTCAAAAAATGTCCAGAAAGCAGGCATTGAAATCTTATACTCTCGATGCGGCCTATGGAGCCTTTGAAGAAGATATAAAAGGTTCGATAGAGGTGGGAAAATTGGCAGATTTTACCATCTTAGATCAAGATATTATGTCCATAGAAGAAAATGAGATATTAAAAACGCAGGTTGCTATGACCATCGTGGGAGGTAAAGTTTTGTTTGAAAGAAAATAATATAAATTTTGGTAAAAGAAGATTCCGCATAAAAGGTGATTGTAAAGAAAAATATCTCATTGAAAAGTTACAATACCTTTGGTATTGATGCCAGAGCTCAGTTTTTACTTGAGATTGAAAATGATGAGCAATTAAGTGAGGCCTATCAATCCTCTCAATTTAGGGCATTGCCCAAATTAGTATTAGGAGGGGGCTCCAATATATTGTTCACAAAGAATCAGCGGAAGGCGATCCTTAAAATCAATATCAGAGGGATCGAGGTATTGGATCAGAAAGATCATGAAGTACGGGTAAAAGTTGGTGCAGGTGAGGCTTGGCATCAGTTTGTGCTCTGGTGCTTAGATCATGATTTTGGGGGTATTGAAAATTTATCATTGATCCCAGGGACGGTCGGAGCTGCACCCATTCAAAATATAGGAGCTTACGGTGTTGAGCTCAAAGATGTATTTGAATCATTGGAGGCTTATGAAATCAAGTCAGGAAAAATCAGATCGTTCAACAAAGAGCAATGTCAATTTGATTATCGACACAGTTTTTTCAAAGGGCGTGGTAAAGATCAATTTGTAATTACATCGGTTACTTTCATGTTAACTACCCGGCCCATATTTAATGTATCCTATGGTGGTATTCAACAAATGATAGATGAAAAAGAATTGGAATTAAATATTCGGAATATCAGTGCGTCCGTCATCCATATCCGACAAACGAAACTCCCAGACCCTATCAACATTGGAAATGCCGGCAGTTTTTTTAAAAATCCCATCATAGAAAAACCTTTATATGATGCTTTGAGCTTAATTTATGAGGATTTACCCCATTATCATGTAGATTTAGAGAGCATCAAGATACCTGCAGCTTGGCTTATTGAGCAATGTGGTTGGAAGGGTAAACGTATGGATCAAATTGGCGTATATGAGCGTCAACCCTTGATATTGGTGAACTATGGGGAGGGAAAGGGTAAAGAGATCTTGAAATTATCCGAACAAATTCAGGCATCCATTCAGAAAAAATTTGGGATTGAGCTGGCCAGAGAGGTAAATATTTTTTAATTTAAAGAATGATTTGTGCAGAAATTTGTACATGAAAAGGTTTGGCAGTAGGTAAGTTCAAGTAATTTATTCTGTGAAAGAAATCCACACGAAAAAATTTAAATATATTTTCAACGCCATAACCTAATTCGATGTAAGGGATATTCGGATGGAATGGATTGAGGTTTCCCAGAAAGTCATCGTCATGAATGGTGAGATCATATTCGATGATGTTTTGCTCTTTTAAATTTCCATAAAGGAGATTAGCATTGGCTACCGTACGCCATTTTAATTGCTTTATAAGGGGGATTTTATTCAAGACAAAACCCTCAAAGAAATGTCGATAACGAAGACTGAGGTATTGATTTGATGTAAATTCATCAAAATTCATGGTGTTGAAAGCAGATGAGGCATAAAAAATCATTTCATTTCCCAAATGATTTTTAAGCAGGCCATAGGGAACCGCGCCAAAGATTTTACCTACATCTAGTTCATAACGGGAAACACCCAATAGGCTGACATTTATTTTTTGGTATAGATAGAAGTTTAATTTATCATATCTGAAATCACCTAGTGCCCATTGAAACCCTTTGTCATAAATGAGTGCTACAATGGACCATTTTGAAGGATTAAAGGAGATTCGTCGGTTGTTGTCGATGATGATGATTTCATCTTTTCCGTAACGTACGCCTAGTTTGACTTGACAGGTATTGAAGGTTGATTGTAAATCATATCCATTACTTTTGGTATCATATTAGTTTGTTCGCAGCTCTGCGCTGACCAAAAACTCTTTAAAAAAAGCACGTTCTAGGATTAACTTTTGATTATTGATGAGATAGGGACCGTAAAGTACCAAATCTAATTGCAGCCAGAAAAACATTGTTCTCTTGAAGATTCTCCATTTCGAGGCCTACTTGATCAATATCACGTTGTACCGACAGACTTGCGGTCGTCCATCTGTTTCGATCAATGATTTGGGTTACGGAGCCTCGATACTTCATATTTTTTTCTTTAAAGCTATAGCCAAGTAACCTTGGAGTAACCATTTGTTGCTAAATTTGATATTGGTCTTGATCGCCATACCCATTCGGACGCCTTCAATGTCATTTATGTTAAAAAAACCAGGCTAAGGTCCAAAATCTATTTTACCAATGGGTAAATAACTCGAGCCAATAAACTTCAATCTTTCAGTATAGCGCTTTATAATGGGGATGTTTTTTTAAGGTATCTACCATCTTCAGCACTGTGATTTCTTTAATCGATAATGGATCAGCCCGATTATTTTTCCAAAAAAGGTCATCTCTTTTTTTAAAGTTGTTTACCAGTACCACGCTTTGAGTAAAAAAAAAGGAGGGTTTTGGAGCTTCAACATAGATATTGTCTTCTGAGGTGTAAAATTTAGCTAAAAGACCCGCGCTTTTGGGAGTAATTTGGCCTATTTTAATTTGAACCCTTGTTTTTATGGGAATCATAGGACCAGAGGGGGTCGCTTTTAGTTCTTGTTGGATCTTGATGCGTTCTATAAAATTCAAATTCGCATCTTTCGAGATGGTCAAGTCAAGTCAAGTCAAGTCAAGTTGTTGAAGCGCATAGGTTTGGCTATTGATCCATAGGGTACCTGAAAAGGTTAAATCCTGAGTTATTAGTGGATAAACTTTAAGGGCATAGAGCTGTTCATTATCGACGATCACAGAATCTAAAAGATCAAAATCATAAAAATTTTTCCAACCTTGTGTGATGGCGAAACGAATTCTTTTTCTAGAGTACTGATCCAGTTGATATTGAAATTATATCCTTGAAAAGCCGAGCCTGTTATTTGAGAAATAGTTGAACCGTCAGTGATATCTACACCGCTTAAACGTCCATTTTGTACGACTTCTTTTTTGAGTTCAGGGGGATTACTATAATAATATTTAGATAAGGTCTCAGAAAAAAATATAGGCAATATTTTATCTCCCTCATCATTGGTAAGTTGCTTTATAGAATCCAAAGTTGAGGTACCTTTCCGCATCGATTTTCGATTTGAGAAGCCCTCAGAGATGTGATCGATATCAATTTCAATTTTCGTATAATTTTTGGTTTCGTAATAAGCTAGCTGTCTTTTATCAAAGGAATTTTTCAAATTTTCGGCCTTTTCAATAATAGCAAAAGCGGAGTTTTCACCTGTTTTAAAAATGAAAGTCTCAAATTCAAAATCTGAAGGTTTGAGCTGAATGTTTATGGTTTTATTATATTCTCGAGATAGTTTCTTGTTAAACAAATCGCAACCTAAATAGGTGATGTTGATACTGTCGGAAATCACCAAACTTACTATTTTATAATTACCTTCAACATCCGTCGAAGCACCCATCATTATACCTTTTATAAGGAGGCTGCATAGGGAATAGGATCTCCTGTTTCTGTATCGGTAATTTTTTTTGAATTACGTATTGAGATACCGCAGAGAAATTCAAGGAAGTAAAGAAAAGAAGCAAATACCACTTAAGCATGTTGTGATTTTTAGTTGGAAGTTTGATGGTTTAAAAAAAAGGTTAGGAAGTAGTTTTTTTTGCTTTTCAAAGTTACTAGAGATTCGATATTTAAGAATCTAATTGAGAATAAAATCTAAGTTTGATTTTTTACAATCGATGACTTAGATAGGGCTTTTTTATTAAGAGGATATTTTTGGACAAATTCAAATTCTCTTCAAAAAGAGAGGCTATATTTATGAAATTACTCAGCGTTGAGGATAATGCAGCGCTTACCACCACCATTACCACTTATTTGGGGCGCTCAGGTTTTGTTTGCGAACAAGTTACTGACCTTAATCAAGCATTAGAGAAACTCTATGGATTTTCCTATGATATCGTCTTGCTAGATCTAACACTTTCAGATGGAGATGGATTGACTTTGCTGGAGCAACTTAAATCAAAATGGTCAGCTACGGGAGTACTCATCATGTCAGCTAAAAATGCCTTAGATGATCGACTCAAGGGATTGGATATGGGAGCAGATGATTATCTATCCAAGCCCTTTCACATGGCTGAACTTAATTCCAGATTGAAAGCGATCTATAGAAGGAGACATCAAAAAGGGGCGGTTAACTTAATTTTTAAAGAAATAATGATTCAAGTAGAGGCCAAAGAAGTGGAGCTCAATAATATTGTTTTAGATCTGACCAAAAAAGAATTTGAGTTACTAAGATATTTTATGGTAAATAAAAATAGATTATTGACCAAACAAGCCATTGCAGAGCATCTATGGGGGGACTATATGGATATGGTAGATTCTTTTGATTTTGTCTATCAGCATATTAAAAATCTTAGAAAAAAAATAAAAGATGCGGGAGGTCAGGATTATATTTCAACGGTCTATGGTGGTGGTTATAAAATGATGGAATCATGAATTTAATTTCACGCTTCACACTCGCTTTTTTATTGGTGGCTGCCGTAGTCTTTGTCGGGGGTGGATTCATTTCTTACCAGGTAGTAAAAAAGGAGATTCAATCAGAAGAAAAAAGATTTTTGAAATCTCGATATAAAAGATTAATCAAATATCTAGAAATGAGGCCACCTGTTGATGGATTTGTGAGAAATAAAACAATTCTCGAACTGGTATTTGGCGAAACAGCGTTGTATGGCCCCATATTTTCAGATACGCTCATTCAGAATGAGCATTTTGGCAAAATGGAAAATCAAATTAAGTTGGAATCTGTTGTAGAAATTGCTGGACAACGATATCATATAATCCAATTTGATTTAATTGTCGAGTCTGATGATATTATTAAAAGTGTCACAAAAAGTATGCTGATTACCTTTTTGATTTTACTTTTTTCAACCGCATTGATTGCTTTGTTTATACCTTATTATTTGCTTGCACCTTTTCGAATACTTTTAACTAATATCCAAAATTTTTCGATCACCCAAAAAGAACCTATTCAATTCACGATCAGTAGAGTTAAAGAATTCAATAAAATCAATCATTTTTTACTGGAGATGACTAGCAAAATAATTTCTGATTATCAGTTGTTAAAGGAGTTTACGGAAAACTCTTCTCATGAATTTCAAACACTCATTGCTATTATTCAGGGGAAACTAGAGAATATGCTCGAAGAAAATAATTTGAGTCAAAGTCAAATGAACAGTCTGATCGAGATGCAAAGTACTTTGTCTCGTTTGAGTAAAATGAATACTTCGTTGTCATTATTGACTAAAATAGAAAATCATGAATTTAATAACACTGAAGAATTAAATCTTAGCGAGATACTCAGAGCGCTATTAAAAGAATACGAGGAGTTATTGATTTTGAAAAAAATCAATTTGAGTTTGGACCTAGCTAAGGATATTGAGATTTCCGGTGATCGCGTACTGGTTCAAATTATGTTAACCAATTTAATAAGTAATGCCATAAGGCATAATATTGAATCTGGAAAGATTAGTTTGACACTGATTGCAAATACGCTAATTATATGGAACTCAGGACTACCAACTGATGTTAATCCTACAGATTTTTTTGAACGGTTCAAAAAATCAAATCAATATAGAAATTCTTTGGGATTAGGACTTTCGATCGTTCAGAAAATAGTAGAAAATTACAAATACAATATAAGTTACCAAGTAAAAGATGATAGACATATATTAAAACTTAATTTTTAAATACCCTTATCTGTCATCTTGTTTTTTCAGCCATATTCTGGCAAAACGACAGGCCTCAAAATTTTATCAGATTTTAATCTTAGACTTGCATTTTAATTATAAAAATGGACAAAAAAACAAATTACCTCTTCACTCTAGCTTTAATAATTTTCGGGTTCCAATTAATGGCTCAAAATCAGCTTGCACCCAAGATAAAAAAAGTCATTGCTGGTTTTATTATAGATGGAGATACACAAGAGGCTGTTGAGTTTGCTACTGTCAGTGTGTTTCAATCTTCGGATTCAAGTTTAGTTGGAGGAGCGCTTTCCGATCAAAAAGGAGGATTTGATCTCGAACTGGCTCCAGGAGCATATGAATTGCAAATTCAGTTTTTAACATACAGGTCTAAAACGATTCAAATAATCGTATCCAGCAATGATCCCAACAAAATAAATCTAGGCCAATTGATTTTGGATCAAGATACCCAAGAGTTGGATGAAGTTGTGGTGCAGAGTGAAAGAACCCAAATGGAATTGCAGTTAGATAAGAAAGTCTACAATGTCGGGAAAGATTTAAGTAATCTCGGAGGTAGCGCTGCCGACATTTTAGATAATTTGCCCTCAGTAGCCGTCGACGTAGATGGCAATGTGGGTTTGCGAGGGAGTAACAATGTGAAGATACTCATTGATGGCAAGCCTTCAGGTCTGGTTGGGCTGTCCAGTTCAGATGCGCTGCGTCAGCTTCAAGGAAATTTAATTGAGCGCGTAGAAATCATTACTAATCCTTCGGCACGTTATGACGCTGAGGGTCAAGCGGGAATTATCAACATTATTTTAAAGAAAGAGCGAGCCAAAGGGCTAAATGGCAGTTTTTCTGTAAATACAGGTTATCCGGACAATCATGGGGGTTCGGTAAGTATTAATTTGCGTCGAAAATGGGTGAACTTATTTACCAATTTCGGTGGGAGTTATCGCAATGCTCCAGGAACAGCTTTTTCCAACCAAAAATTTAATTATCCAGATACCAGCTACAGAACCAATGTCGACAGAGACATGGCACGCGGGGGTCTAAATTACAGTTCGAGATTTGGTGCGGATTTTTTTATTAATAAATCAACCACATTGACCGCTTATTATCTTTTTCGTTTCTCGGATGAAGATAATTTCACTAAAATGACCTACAATGATTACGATCAGCTGGATAATTTCAGTCAATTACTGAGGGATGATCAGCAGGTGGAAGACGATCAGAACTTAGAGTACGGTTTAAATTTAGAAAAAAACTTTCAACGTAAAGGCCATAAATTAACTTTGGACTTCCAGAGTCAAGACAACAGCGAAGTAGGAGGGTCCAGTGTAGTAGAGGACTTCAGAGGCATCGGAGAAACTGATTTTAAAACATCAGGTTACATGAGTTCGGGAAACTCCGAAGGTGAAAAAAGGATGATGTCTCAAACAGATTATTTTCATCCATTGGGTGATGTGGGTTCGTTTGAATTGGGCTCAAGATTGACCTTTAGAGAGATATTCAATAATTATATCGTTCAGAACAGTGATGATGGCGAGTTATATATAGAGAACACCGATTTATCTAATGATTTCAATTATGATGAAAACATCTATGCTTTTTATGCCATTTTCAACAATGAATTTGAGAAGTTATCTTATCAAATTGGAACGAGATATGAAATCAGTGATGTGAGTACAGAGTTGTTGAACACAAGTCAGAAAAACAATCAAAACTATGCCAATTTCTTCCCAAGTGCCTTTATTACCTATAATCTAGCCAACAAGCATAAATTACAAGCTAGTTACAGTCGGAGAATACAAAGACCTCGTTTATGGAGTTTAAATCCCTTCTTTTCCATTTCTGATTCACGAAATTTTTGGGTCGGTAATCCTAACCTTAAACCCAGTTATGCAGATTCTTATGAGTTGGGATACTTACAAAATTTTGATAAATCCTCATTTTATTTCGGGGCTTACCACCGTCACAGTACCAATATTGAACAACGGATCACTTCAGTTGTAGATACGCTCGGCTTAAACAATGTGACCATTACCAAACCGGAAAATTTAGGTTTGAGAAATTCTATGGGTATAGAAATGAACGGTTCTTTGGAGATCTTAAAATGTTGGAATTTAAATGGTAATGCTAATTTTTTTTATTCCAATACGGAAGGAACGCTGCTGGTTGAGAATGCCGCTCCAGTAGTTTTAAGTGCTGAGGCTTACAGCTTTTCAACAAGATTAAGCAATAATTTAAAATTCAAGAAGCTATTTGATGCTCAGGTCAATTTGATGTACCGTGCACCTCAAAATACAACTCAAGGAAAGCGATTGTCAATGATGTCCTTAGACTTGGGCTTCTCCAAGGATGTATTGGACAAAAATGGGACCTTATCCTTAAGCATTCGAGATTTATTTAATACTAGAAAATACAGAGGTATTACCGATCTTGAGAATTATTATACTGAATATGAATATCAACGCCGCCGCCGTCAGGCTACTTTATCTTTCACTTACAGACTCAACCAAAAGAAGAAGCGAGGTGGAAATCGTGGAGGAGGTTATGAGGGAGGTGATATAGATGGCTATTAAATCAAAGTATCTTGGACGGGGCTGATATCCCCTTTATAGGCTGCTACTTCTACTCCAAATTGAAGAAGAAAATCAACACCTTCGTCCTTGTCCAACTTTTTGTATGCGGCATAAGATTTATGGTAAATCACCTTTTTAACTCCCATGGTCAAGATAATGCGTGCGCAAGCCAGACAAGGGGATAAAGTAACATAGAGGGTGGCACCCTCAACTGAACTGTTGTTCTTAACAGCATAAAGCAAGGCATTTTGTTCAGCATGTATAGCCAAGGAACAGCCTCCTTTTGAATCTCTTTCACAACCACTCTCAGGCCATTTTTCATCGCAGTTGTGGGTACCTGCAGGAGGCCCATTGTAACCAATAGAAATGATTCGTGTGTCTTTGGTCAGTACTGCCCCTACATGTCGTTTGATACAATGTGATTTGCTGGCCAAATTGACCGCCAATTCCATAAAGAGTTGATCAAACGATTTCTTTTCCATTGAGAGTGCGGGGAGTAGCTACAAATGTGCTTGCAAAAGGATGATGAAATATGTAAGCAAGGTATATTAAAAGAGATCCTAGGCTATACTCTCGGGATCTCTTTGAAACGCAGTTTATCCTAACAAAATTCTTCGTAAACCTGCTCTAAATGTTCTGCAATCATTTTCGCAGGTCTTCCTTCGATATGGTGTCGTTCGATCATATGTACTAACTCACCATCTTTAAACAAGGCAATGGCTGGAGACGAGGGTGGGTAGGGAAGGGTATACTCTCTCATTTTAGCAACCGCTTCAATATCAGCACCGGCAAATACGGTCGTGAGTTCTGCTGGTTTCTTGGTGCTGGCATCAAGTGACATGGCTACACCGGGTCTGGCGGCGCCGGCTGCACAACCACACACAGAGTTGATCATCACCAAGGAAGTGCCTTTATGTTCTTTCATAAACGCATCTACGGCCTCAGCCGTTTTTAACTCATTAAAGCCGATACTGGTAAGTTCTTCGCGCATGGGCGATACTAAATGTTCTGGATACATATTATTCTCAGTTTATATTGTTTTACAAAAATCCTAATTCAAGTTGTGCCGCCTCGGACATCATCTCTGCAACGTAAGGAGGTTCAAAAGTTACCTCAACATTGACATCATTAACTTCTTTTACTTCTTTTATTCTCATTTCAATTTCTCCGGGAATTTCTTCTGCACTCGGGCATGCTGGGGAGGTTAGGGTCATGAGGACATGGACATTATTAACGGGAAAAATATTGATTTCATAGATCAATCCTAATTCGTAGACATCCACAGGAATCTCAGGATCATATACCAATTTGATGGCATCAACTATTTTTTCTTTAAGAGCATTTTGCGCATCTGTATTCTCTATTTTACTCACAGGGTCACTCATTTTTTGTCTTTTATGTTGATGGCTAAGGCATACAATTTCATTTGTTTAATCATGGCTGAAAATCCATTTGACCTTTGACTACCTATAAATCTACCCATTCCTATCTTGTCAGGAAAATAAATATCCTCATTTAATATATCCTCTGCACGATGACCCGAAAGCACTCTCACCAATAAACTGACCAGTCCTTTGGTAACTACGGTATTTGAATCGGCATGAAAAATTACTCGTTGATCTTCTTCTTGTGCAAATAACCAAACTTTTGACTGACATCCTTTGACAATAAAATCATCATTTTTATTGTTTTTAGGAAAGGGCGCTAATTGATCTCCTAGTTCGATGAGGTAATTGATGGACATTTCTAAATCACCATCAAGTAATCCAAACTCTCTAATTATCTCTTCCTGGCGAACCTTAATATTCATTTATCTTAGTTTTTTGATGAGGTTACTCAATGCTGATACAAATTGATCCACTTCTTCAAAAGTATTATAAATCGCAAAAGATGCCCTCGCAGTACCTTCTACTTTAAATCTGTCCATGAGAGGTTGCGTACAATGATGTCCCGTTCGAATGGCGATACCTTTGGCATCTAATAAGACACCCAAATCAAATGGATGTACTCCCTCAACATTAAACGAAATTACAGAAGCCTTTTCTGAAGCGGTACCTATAGGTTCAAACCCTTCAATTTCACTCAGCTGAGTAGTGGCTCTCAACAAAAGCGTATTTTCATGATGGCTGATTTGGTCTAAACCAATACTTTGTATGAATTCAATGGCTTTATTGAGACCTGTGACACCTGCGATATTGGGAGTACCTGCTTCAAATTTGAAGGGAATTTCGTTGTAGGTCGTTTGCGTGAAACTTACCTCTTTAATCATCTCACCTCCTCCTTGATAGGGTGGTATGGCCTCTAATAGAGATCTTTTCCCGTAAAGGACACCAACTCCGGTCGGTCCATACATTTTATGTCCAGAAAAAGCATAAAAATCGCAATTTAATGATTTGACGTCAATCTTATTGTGCGGTGTTGCTTGGGCACCATCTATCAGCACTTTTGCGCCCCATTTATGCGCTGCTGCAATGACTTCTTTCACAGGATTAATGGTTCCTAATGTATTAGAAATATGCACCATTGAAACAATCTTGGTACGCTCCGAGAGTAGATTCAAAAACTCTTCAAAGATGAGTTCTCCCTGGTCATTGATAGGGATGATTTTCAAAACAGCTTTGGTCTTTTCACAAATGAGTTGCCATGGAACAATATTAGAATGATGTTCCATACAAGATATCAATACTTCATCACCTGGTTTCAGTAGATACCCACCTAGGGAATGCGCCACCAAATTGATGCTGTCTGTAGTACCTTTGGTAAAGATGATTTCCTCAGACTCGTTGGCATTGATAAACTGGGCAATCGATTTTCTGGTATTTTCATAGGCTGCCGTAGCCCGCTCAGCTAGGGTATGAATGCCTCTATGAATATTTGCGTTGTCCTCAGTATAATATCTACTGATCTCAGAGATAACGGCAAGGGGTTTCTGTGTCGTGGCCGCATTATCAAAATAAACCAGTGGGTTACCATTTACCGATTGATCCAAAACGGGAAATTGCTTTCTGATTGCGGTTAGGTCAAGTTGGTCTTTCAAAGTCAATGTCATCCGATCAATCGTTTTCTAATAAGTGTATCAATTTCTTCCTTTACAAATTCAAAAGGGATATATTCTAAAGACTGTTTTGCGAAAGCGATGAGAATTAGGGCTTTGGCTTGATTTTTTCCAATGCCTCGGGCTCTCAAGTAAAAAAGTGCCTCTTCATCCATTTGTCCGACAGTGCATCCGTGTGAACATTTGACATCATCTGCCCAAATTTCAAGTTGAGGTTTGGTATAAATACTTGCCTCATCAGAGAGGTTTATATTTTGATTAGACTGAAAAGCATTGGTCTTTTGTGCTTCAGGTCGGACAAAAATCTTTCCATTGAAAACTGCCCGCGAATTTTCATCTAGTATGCCTTTGTAAAGTTCATTACTGTAGGAGTGGGGCTGAGTATGATTCACTGCCGTGTGATTGTCAACATGGGTATGGCCAGTAATGAGATAAAGTCCATGCATGTGCGATTCACAATGCTCTCCCAATTGGTTTATGCTGAGGTTATTCCTAATTAATCCTCCTGCAAAGGAATAAACATTACTGTTAAACTTGCTTTGGGTGTCTTGGTTTACTTCGAGATTATAAACCTGAAAAACATGTTTCTTGTAATTTTGAATTTTCGTTATGTTTACTTCAGCATTGGCTTTTACATCTACCGACACCTTTTTATTTATAAAAACGGGATGAATTCCTGTGCTGATGGTTTTTTCGAGAATCTGAATGTGTGTATTTGGATGCGCAGTGATCTGAATGTTTGGATTACCAAATACTTGGCCTTGCTCACTATCGTAAAAATAATAAATGAAAAAGGGTTGAGGTCGATAGTTTTCACTCACCTCAATTTTTAAAGTATCTTCACAAAATGCCACATTTAGTGCATCAAAGACGTCCTTGAAGCTTTGGTCTGAATCTGTTGCTGATTGACAGCAAACATCATTGAGTAGTTCCGATCGGGCAGGTAGGTAGTTTCCATTGAGAAAGACCAAATGATTACCTTTTAATTTGTAAAAATGATCTTCAAAATGGAGCGCAGTTGTCTTTGAGATTACGATTTTTTCAAAATCGAAATTTTTTTTCAAAATTCGATTGATGGGGGTATACTTATATTCTTCATCTTTTCGACTGGGAAAATCATGAAGTAATGCAAAATCTAGCGCAGATTTTCTATGGGACAATGAAGAAGACAGATAGGTCGCTTCATTTTTATTAAATTGGTCTTGTATACTATTGATCACAGATGATATATCCATTATAAAATTAAATGGTCTCTAGCGAACCATGTTCAGCTTTGATCCAATCATAACCTTTTTCCTCCAGTTCCACTGCCAAGGATTTGTCTCCGGTTTTTACAATTTTTCCGTTGAACAAGACATGAACAAAATCAGGTACAATATAGTCAAGGAGTCGTTGGTAATGGGTAATGAGAATACTTGCATTATCTTTTGATTTCAAACTATTGACACCATGTGCCACAATCCTCAAGGCATCAATGTCTAATCCTGAATCTGTTTCATCAAGAATGGCTAGTTTAGGTTCCAGCATGGCCATTTGAAAAATTTCATTTCTTTTTTTCTCGCCTCCAGAAAAACCTTCATTCAATGATCGACTGAGTAGTGCTTGATCGATTTCAACAAGTTTCATTTTAGCCTTCATCAGTTTCAGAAAAGCAACCGCATCTAGAATTTTTTCACCTCGATGTTGACGAATTTGATTCATCGCAGTTTTTAAGAAGTTTGTAGTACTGACGCCCGGGATTTCAACGGGATATTGAAAGGCTAAAAAGATACCCTCCCTTGCCCGTTCTTCAGCTTCTAAATCAAGGAGATTTTTATTTTCAAAAACAATACTGCCCTCCGTGATTTCATAACCATCTCTCCCCGCTAATACGGAGGCCAAGGTGCTTTTCCCAGACCCATTAGGACCCATTATTGCATGTACTTCCCCGGCTTTGACTTCTAAGTTAATGCCTTTGAGGATCTCTTTACCCTCGATATTTGCATGGAGATTTTTTATAGATATCATTTGATTTATTCTACTGACTTGATATTTATTTTTATCCTACACTCCCTTCAAGGGTAAGTGCCAATAATTTCTGTGCTTCCACAGCAAATTCCATGGGTAGGTTATTCATTACCTCCTTGGCAAATCCATTCACGATTAAGGCAACAGAGCTTTCTTCGTCAAGTCCTCTTTGCTTACAGTAAAAGATTTGATCTTCACCAATTTTAGAGGTAGTAGCCTCATGTTCAATTTGAGAACTACTATTTTCAACATCAATGTAAGGAAAGGTATGCGCACCACATTGATTTCCCATTAGTAATGAATCGCACTGAGAAAAATTTCTTGAATGGGTCGCTCTTTTTGAAATATTTACGTGACCTCTATAAGAGTTTTGAGACTTTCCTGCCGAGATCCCTTTGGATACGATTCTTGATTTGGTATGCTTTCCCAAATGAATCATTTTAGTTCCCGTATCGGCTTGCTGATAATTGTTGGTCACCGCAACGGAATAAAATTCTCCTACGGAATAATCACCCTTCAAGATACAAGAGGGGTATTTCCATGTGATAGCAGAGCCTGTTTCAACTTGAGTCCAAGAAATTTTGGCATGATCTCCAGCACAAATTCCTCTTTTGGTGACAAAATTGTAAATACCACCCACACCTTCTTTATTTCCTGGATACCAGTTTTGAACAGTAGAATATTTCACCTCAGCATTCTTTGCTGCATAAATTTCTACTACGGCCGCATGCAGTTGGTTTTCATCTCGCATCGGCGCGGTACATCCCTCGAGGTAGCTCACATAGCTATCGTCCTCAGCAACAATCAGCGTTCTTTCAAATTGCCCTGTATTGGCCGCATTGATTCTAAAATACGTAGAAAGCTCCATGGGGCATCTAACGCCTTTGGGGATGTAACAAAAAGAGCCATCCGAAAACACAGCAGAGTTGAGCGCCGCGTAGTAATTATCGGCGGCGGGGACTACTGAACCTAAATATTTTTTAATGAGTTCCGGATGTTCAAGTACGGCTTCACTGAATGAGCAAAAAATAATCCCTAATTCCGAGAGTGTTTCTTTGAACGTGGTAGCTACAGACACCGAATCAATTACAGCGTCCACTGCGATTCCTGATAAACGTTTTTGTTCGTTCAATGATATACCTAGTCGCTCAAATGTTTTGATCATTTCAGGATCAAGTTCATCCAAACTTTTTATTTTACCGCCTTTTTTTGGGGCTGAATAATATTTTAAAGCTTGGTAATCTATTTTAGGATAATGAACATTGGACCATTTAGGCTCTTCCAACTTGGACCAATGCCGAAAGGACTTGAGTCTCCAGTTAAGCAACCATTCGGGTTCATTTTTTTTGTGTGATATAAATTTTACAATATCTTCATTGAGGCCCATGGGAGCTTCATCTGCTTCAAAATCAACAGACCAACCGTGCTCGTATTCTTTGGAGGTAAGTTCTTCTAAAATCTGATCATCTGTATTCATCTATCCTTCTTCTCATTTAGGTTACAAATTTACTCACTTATACACACACAATCTAAATAAGGAGGAAAAAATATCAATTATTAACCTTACTTATCGTGAGACTCGTAATAGGATGTATGCTTTCAATTTGTCCTAAAAACGAAAACTGACCGTCAACCTTGTTTAGGAAGCATTACTTTATTTTCAAGAAAAGGACAGATGTCTGTTCAGGCTTTCCTCCAAACTTATAAATGTTTCCGTACGTTCGATTCCTTCAACTTTTTGAATTTTATCATGTAATACATCTTTAAGGTGCCGGGTGTCCTTGCAATGTATTTTTATGAAAATATTGTAGTCTCCTGTCGTATAGTGAACTTTCACGATCTCTGGAATTTCTTTTAAGTTTTTCACTACAGAATCGTAAAGAGAACTTTTAAGTAGATAAATGCCCATAAAGCAGGTTACATCAAATCCCAATTTTGAGTAATCCATTTTAAGTGTTGTGCCAGTCACAATCCCCATCTCCTCTAGTTTTTTCATTCTAACGTGTACAGTACCCCCTGACACAAAGACTCTTTTTGCTACTTCTGTGTAGGGTATTTTGGCATCTTCCATCAAAATATTAAGTATTTTGAGATCTACGTTATCAATTTCGTAATTTTTACTCATCTTAAAGTTGTTTTTTGTTAATTATGTAAAATTATGACTAGATATCTGACTTGTCTATAAATATTATTCAAATTTATTAAATTATTTTTAATATAACGCAAATAATACCTAATTTTGAATTGTATTTCTTTATTGATCAAGGTCAAAAGGAAATTTCTTGTAGGATGATGAAACTGGCAGACATGCCCTCCTATCTCGGGGGTGAAGGTTCGGGATAAAGCACATATGGAGCTCGTATGTGTCTAACCACTTCGTGGAGGTTCGATTCCTTCTCCTACAGCAATTTGTTAAGTTAATGTTGTTTATTTGAAAGTCGTTTGTAGGGGTGCAAGCGGCTTTTTTTTGCTTTTTCTTAAATCAGATATCAATATATTTAAGGAATTAAAAAAGGAAATAAAGGCTTCCAAAAAAGAGCAATTGAATGATTAAAACATGTAGGGAAATTTTAAAATGTCCCTTAAATTGGACAAGTTCCAACAAGCTATGAATCAGTATTGAATAAATAAGCCATCCCATATAATTGCTGAGCGGTGCGACCAGCGTATCAAAAGACCAGTAGTCAAGTCGTGGTGCGAGGGGTTCTATTAGAATATCAAGACTAACCATGAGTACCGAAGAGACTAATATTTTCATGACAGGAAGTTTAAAAAATCTTTGAATGATTCCGCGTGATGCTAAAGATAAAATGACCCAATTAATCCCCATTATTATGGGGACATCATCTAGCTTCATTCCCAAATTAGCACCATAACTATAATCCCCAAATAAAAAACCATACTTAGCACCTAACCATTCGGCCATAAATCCAATAAAAAAAACGGCCAGTATGGGCCAAGATATTTTGATGTTTTTTTTGGGTAGACCATCCCATAGAACCAGAAAGATTAAGAAAAGTATGGCCCATGTTTTACTCAGAAACCATTGAATATATCCCAAATATATACCCATGAGAGCCGAGAAATGAATAATGTAAAGGGCGCATATAAAAAGGGTACTCCTTGAAGGCATACGTTTTTGGATCAGGTTCATTTGAGGCTAGTAATCTGTTCACTTACAATTTTAGCAGATAATAAGGACAAAGGAATACCTCCTCCGGGATGTACAGATCCCCCGCAGAAATACAAATTTTTTAATTGCTTTGAGAAATTGGGATGTCGTAAAAAAGCAGCAAATTTATTATTACTTGAAGCACCATAGAGGGCGCCTTGATGTGAACTTGTTTTTAATTCTATTTTGATAGGATCTAGAATTTCTTCGGCTTCAATATAATCTTCAATATGTACGTTGAGTATTCGGTTTATTTTCTTAATAATATTTTCACGGGCTTCCTTTTTTATTTGCTCCCAGTCTTGATTGAAATTGCCTGGGCAATTAATCATTACAAACCAGTTTTCGCAGCCTTCGGGTGCATCTTTTTTTTCTTCCTTACTTGAGATGTTGATGTAAATGGTAGGATCTTCAATGAGGGTTTTCCTTTCAAAAATATGCTTGAATTCTTCTTCATAGGATTCGCTGAACAAAATATTATGAAGATCGAGGGGTTCAAAGGTCTTTTTGATGCCCCAATAAAATATTAAGGCTGAGCTTGAGCGCTCTTGAGCAAGGGTTTTTTTGGGTTTGATGACGTCTTTAAGTAGCCGTTGATAGGTGGCGTAAATATCCATATTGCACACAATCAAATCACCTTCATGTTTCTGTGACCCTGCCACAACACCCGTGATTTTGCTTCCGTCATGAAGAATTTCTGTTACCGCATTGGATAACTGAAATTCAGCTCCTTTCGATTGGCATAAACGATAGAGGCTTTGACTGATCTCATGCATCCCTCCCTTAGGAAAATAGGTACCTAATCCCATTTCTAAATGGGGAATCATGGACATAATGCCAGGGGTTTTATAAGGTGAAGAGCCATTGTAAGTCGCAAATCGATTAAAAAACTGGATCAGTTTCTTATTTTTTAATGTTCGTTGGTTAAGTTGATTAAGAGACTCAAATAAATTTAGGTGAACACTATTAAATAAAGCCTTGATCGTAGTAAAGGAAAAATAAGTAGCCCAACGATGCAGTGATTTTTCAAGAAATATGGGTACCGTAAGGTCATATTTGAGTTTAGACTTTTTCAAATATTCTGTAATAATCATAGGATCAACCTTAAAAACCTGACTGACTTCATTGACAAACAATGATGGATCCGATTTTGCGGAAAAGGTGGTACCATCTTCCCAAAAATAATTACAGAGGACCTTTTTTCTAGTATAATTAAAATGGTCTTGGGGGTTTTCTCCAAACAATTCAAATAATTCATTGACGTATTGGGGCATGGTAAATAGCGAAGGCCCCATGTCCCATCGATAACCTTTGTTGTGAAAACTAGTGATTTTGCCACCCACATAGTCATTGGTTTCAAAAGCTTTCACCCGATAACCTTTTTGTAACAGTCTTAAAATCGATGCAAGACCTGCGATACCCGTTCCTATGACGATGGCTGTTTTTCTCATGAATGCGCGTTTATAATTGCAAATTAAGTGAATAGGAGATTTTGAATTTTAATTTTGGCGTATTATTAATGAAAATATTTCCTTTGAAGCCTGAGGAGCGACAAATAAATGTTTTTATAAAATCACTGATTTTTACTAATATTTTTACTATTATTGCTAATGATAATAGTAAAAAGTAAGATCAATGGAAGTAAATGATGTAGGGACGTCTTTAATAATGAACGATCACTATGATCTCAAAATAGAATCTAAGAGGTTAATTTCAGGTAATTTTCAAGTGAAGTTTTTTGCACGTCTAAAACAAAAAAAACCTTTTTATGGCTACGTTTTGGTAGATGCGGCCTGTACCTTGAAAGAAGTTGTTTTGAGAATAAGAAATAAATTATCCCTTATTCAAAGTCAAAAGGATTTTAGACAGACGCATCTTTATTCCATAGGTAAATCTTCAGATTTAGATTTAAATTTCATCATATTTGATCAGTAACATTTTTAAGCATACACTTAGACCCATATGACATGTCCATAGCCGAAAATCTAAAATTTTTAAGAAAAAAAGCGGGGTACACCCAAGAGCAGTTTGCGCAGGAATTAGGGATCAAGCGTTCTTTAGTGGGGGCTTATGAAGAAGGTAGGGCAGAGCCTCGATTGCAAAACTTGTCTAAAATATCCAAAGTATTGAACGTAACTGTGGATGGCCTTATTGTTGGAGATCAAACAATCTTAAAGTCAATTAAATTTCAAAAGGAAAAGATTAAGATTTTACCCATTACAATGGATAAGCAAGAGAATGAAAATATTGAATTAATCCATCAGAAAGCTTCAGCCGGCTACTTGAACGGTTTTTCAGATCCCGAATTCATCTCAGAATTGCCCAAATTCCAATTGCCTATGTTAGCAAAAAATGCGACGTATAGGGCCTTTGAAATTGTGGGTGATTCAATGCTTCCCCTAACTCCAGGCAGTATTGTTGTCGGGAAGTATATTGATTCTGTTACTGACATTAAAAATGGAAAAACCTATGTGCTCATTACCCTGAATGAGGGCATAGTATATAAACGAATATTTAATTATTTGAATGATCGAGGTAAATTATACTTGGTCTCTGATAATCAGGCTTATTCTGCCTATGAAATTGCCCCTGAAGATGTAGAAGAGATTTGGGAAGCAAGGGCTTTCATTAGCATAGATTTCCCTGATCCCGATGCTTCCAAAGAAATTTCGATCGATAAGTTGACAGACATTGTTTTAGATATTCAAAAAAATGTGATAGGATTGAAAGGTGAGCTGAAAGGGAAGATCTAAGTCTTTCGAAGATTGCTTTTCAGAATTAAGTTCTTTCACCTTTTTTACCTCGTATGGTGCTCCACATGCTTTACTATTTTTCAGTTGATTAAGAATTGAGAAGGAATATTTCCTATTTTACTCCCAAACGAAGGGTATTAGCCTAAATAATTTACTTAACAGCTAGGCAATTAATTCCTGTAATCCTCAAAGTTTAGGTGAAGGATTATTTGAGGGTTTTCAGAAAGTCATGGACCGTTTTTAACCTTAATGAGGTTAAATCACTCAAAAAACATAGTAATGCGCTTATGAGTCGAAAACAATTAATGTCGAAAAAAAATTATTTAAAATTTAAATCATTGCATATTTGCCAAAATATTACTGGCGTTTGAAGCAGGGTTAATTCAAAAGAAATAGCATCAATTTAAAAAAAATTCATGAGTACACAACCTATCATAATTACATTACCCGATGGAAGCGAGAAAGAATATCCTGGTCCAGTTACGCCCATGGATGTTGCTCTTGAGATTAGTGAAGGTTTGGCTCGTAATGTATTAGCTGCCAAAGTGAATGGCACCACTGTGGACGCTTCGACGTTAATCAATAGCGATGCATCTCTTGAATTATTGACTTGGAAGGACCTTGATGGAAAAGCGACGATGTGGCATTCTTCTGCGCATTTGATGGCCGAGGCTTTGGAATCCTTGTACCCAGGAGTGAAATTAGGTATTGGACCTGCCATCGACAGTGGCTTTTATTATGATGTTGATTTCGGTGAAATGGTTTTTGATGGGGAGCAATTATTTCTTATTGAAGAAAAAATGTTGGAATTGGCCCGTCAGAAAAATGAATTTTTAAGAAAATCAATTTCAAAACAAGATGCGGTTGACTATTTTGAAGCAAAAGGTGATGAGTACAAACTTGAACTGATTGAAAATTTAAAAGATGGTGAGATTACTTTTTACACCCAAGGTAATTTTACGGATTTATGTAAGGGCCCTCACATTCCTAATACAGGTTTTATTAAGGCGGTTAAAATTTTAAATATTGCGGGGGCGTATTGGCGCGGAGATGAAAAAAGGAAACAACTTACCAGACTCTATGGTATCTCATTTCCCAAGCAAAAAGAACTCAAGGAATATTTAGCCCTTTTAGAAGAAGCGAAAAAAAGAGACCATAGGAAAATTGGGCAAGAGTTAGGCTTTTTTACGTTCTCCCAAAAAGTAGGCAAGGGACTTCCGCTTTGGTTACCCAAGGGTGCGGTATTACGGGAAAGGTTAGAGAGTTTTCTCAAAAAGGCGCAGGCGAAAGCTGGATACGATCCGGTGATCACTCCTCACATAGGTACGAAAGAGCTCTACATCACATCAGGTCATTATGAAAAGTATGGTAAGGACTCCTTTCAACCCATTCTTACCCCTTCTGAGGATGAAGAGTTTTTGTTGAAGCCTATGAATTGTCCTCATCATTGTGAGATTTACAAGTCCCAGCCGAGGTCATACAAAGAGCTTCCTGTACGTTATGCTGAGTTTGGAACCGTGTATCGGTATGAGCAAAGTGGTGAGCTCCATGGTCTGACTAGGGTTCGAGGCTTTACACAGGATGATGCCCATATTTTTTGTAGACCAGATCAAGTAAAAGAAGAGTTTTCAAAGGTCATCGATTTAACCTTGTACGTCTTGAAGGCCTTGGGTTTTCCTGAATTTACTGCGCAAGTATCTTTAAGGGACCTATCAACTCCAGAGAAATACATCGGGACAGATGAGAATTGGAATATTGCCGAAACGGCGATACAGGATGTAGCCAAAGAAAAAGGACTTGATACCGTGATAGAAACCGGGGAAGCTGCGTTTTATGGTCCAAAATTAGATTTTATGGTTAAAGATGCCATTGGTAGAAAGTGGCAATTAGGAACCATACAGGTTGATTATACGTTGCCAGAGCGCTTTGAATTGGAATATATTGGGGCGGATAACCAGAAGCATCGTCCTGTAATGATTCATAGAGCCCCCTTCGGTTCACTCGAAAGATTTATTGCCATTCTCATTGAAAATACAGCGGGAAATTTGCCCCTTTGGTTAGCGCCTGAGCAGTTCGCTATGCTACCTATTTCTGAAAAGTATCATGATTATGCGGAAAAAGTATTTCTAGAGTTGCAAGAACACGATTTAAAAGGTTTTACAGATCGACGAGATGAAAAGATAGGGAAAAAAATCAGGGATGCTGAGGTGAAGAAAATACCTTTCATGCTCATTGTGGGAGACAAGGAGTCCGCAGAAAACACCCTTTCAGTGAGAGCTCATGGAGCAGGAGATTTAGGATCTTTTAGTTTAAATGAGTTTTTAGAGATGTTTAAAAAGAAGATAGAAATCTAAAGACTATTTAAAATCTTGAGAGTTACTGCAAACCTTTAGTTTTTATTCCTCCTTCAAAAGCCGTTTTTTGATAAATTTTCTGCTTTTTTGAGTAGAAGTTTTTTAATACATATTTAATTTGATGATATTTGCGATTCATTTTTTAGATGTTCAACCAGTAAAAACAAAGCAATTAGTAGACAAATAACAAAAAGACCTTATAGAGGTCGTGCTGAAGAACCTTACAAGGTCAACGATAAAATATCAGCATCAATGGTGAGAGTGGTAGGAGAAAATGTCAAAGTAGATGTTTACCCGTTAAATGTTGCTCTAAATTTAGCCAAGGAGCAAAGTTTAGATTTAGTTGAAATATCACCTAAAGCGGACCCTCCTGTTTGTAAAATAACTGATTATTCTAAGTTTAAGTACGAGCAAAAAAAGAAGCAAAAAGAAATCAAATCTAAGGCCCAGAAAACGGTGATTAAGGAAATTAGATTTGGACCTAACACGGACGATCATGATTTTGGTTTTAAGCTAAATCATGCTAAAAAGTTTCTACATGAGGGGTCAAAGGTTAAAGCCTATGTTCACTTTGTGGGAAGATCAATTGTTTTTAAAGAGCGGGGTGAAATACTCTTATTGAAATTCGCCCAATCTCTTGAAGAATCAGCAAAAGTTGAACAATTTCCTAAGTTAGAGGGAAAAAGAATGTTTTTAATGTTATCACCTAAGCAGAAGTAAACGATTAAATAATGCCTAAAGTAAAAACAAATTCAAGTGCAAAAAAGAGATTTAAACTGACCGGTTCAGGAAAAATCAAACGTAAGCACGCTTTTAAGAGTCATATTTTGACTAAAAAAGAAACCAAGCAAAAACGCAATCTTACACAAGCAGGTTTGGTTCATAAAGCAGATGAAAACAACGTAAAATTAATGTTGCATATCTGATAGGTTCAAATGTATAACCCAATGATTGGTTTTAAGTGTACGTTACCACCAATTGTTAAAAATAAATAGATAAAATGAGATCAGTTAATCATGTAGCCTCAAAGGCAAGAAGAACAAAAATGATGAAGTATGCCAAAGGTTATTTTGGCAGAAGGAAAAATGTCTGGACGGTAGCAAAGAACGCCATTGAAAGAGGATGGCAATATGCTTATCGAGATAGAAAAGTTAAAAAGAGAGAGTTTAGAGCCTTGTGGATACAGCGTATCAATGCAGGTGCAAGACAATATGACTTGAGTTATTCTAAATTTATGGGATTACTTAAGAAGAAGAGTATCGAAATCAATAGAAAGGTACTTGCTGATTTGGCCATGAACAATGAAGAAGCTTTCAAGGCGATCGTCGAAACAGCCAAAAAATAATTCTGAAAGAAAAGTATAGAAAAGCCATTCAATTAATTTGAATGGCTTTTTTTATGGACTACGATTTACAATTATAGGTTGATGACACTGTTGTTATTGAATATCTTTTATTTTTTTATATTTAATAGGGATAAAGTTTTCTCTTGATAGGAACGACCTATAGGGATAAGATGAGGCCCAATCTCCATTTCATTTGAGGTGACCGTTTTAATATGACCTATGGCTATGGTATAGCTCTTATGTATTCTCATAAATCTATCTCGGGGCAAATGGTTGGTAAAATTTCCAATATTTGCATGAACAACATATTCTTCATACAAAGTCTTTATTAAAATATAATCCTTTAATCCCTCAATAAACAATATATCACTATAGTTGATTCGCTTAAGCTTTTTGTTTGTCTTTACAAATAGGTGATCTTCCTGAGATGCCTCGGCTGTTAAGGTCGATTTCAATGGCTGTGTAGAATAAATTTTAGCAACTGATTTCATGAACCTTGCGGCGTCAAGAGGGAGTGTCAAGAAGTCTATGATGTTGCGATATGCATAGCATTTCGCCGCTAATTCTGGTGTCTTTGAAATCATAATAACTCCGATTTCTGAATGCCAGCAATTGACTAAGTCAAATACGTCAATTTCATCAAAATCATCAAACAAAAAAATGAGATCAATTGGATGGTTTTGAATGCTATTTTGTAAATTTTTTAATGAATCTGTATTTTCTATAATATCTAAATCTGAATATTGATCGATCAAATGGATGAGGTAGGTCCTTTTTATTTCATCATTTCCAATGATTATGCCATTTATCATATATAAATAGTTAAAATAAACTGTTAAACTTTTAATTTGTAGTTGGTAATATAAATATTGTTGTTGGTATAATTTATTTAATTAAGTTTTTATTTTTTGACTTATTTTTGATAAGATTTTATAACTATGCGAACCATGAAATGTTCGTTAACAAAATCTATCATGCTCAAATAAGAAAATAAATGTTGAATAAATATGTGATAGGTATTGATGTGGGAGGAACCCATACTCGGATTGGTCAAATAAGTGCATCGGGAGAAGTCCTAAAAAATCAGATGTTGAAGACCGCTGACTATGGGGATGCTACTACTTTTCTTGAACATTTGATAGGCGTGATCAAAACTATGATCAGCGATGATACGGAAGGATTTTTGGGGATAGGAATGGGAGCACCAAGTGTCAACGAGCAAAACCAAACCATAACCTATGCTGCCAATCTTAACTGGGACGGTTCTTTAGATATCATCCAAGTACTGAGTCAGGTATTTTCGGTTCCGGTCAAGCTAACCAATGACGCCAATCTCTTAGTTCTTGCCCATCAGCATTTTGATGATGCTTTGTTGTCAGATTTTTTTGTGGTAACCCTGGGCACGGGTGTCGGAGCAGGCATCTGTTGTAATGGGAGTTTGTTGAAGGGCAAGGAAGGTTTTGCTGGAGAATTAGGGCATGTTATAGTAAAGGATTCTGGAAGATCTTGTTCTTGTGGTAGAAAGGGATGTCTTGAGACTTATGTCTCTGCAACGGGCATGATTCGGACAGTGACCTCATTAATAGCTGAATTCAATAGTTACAAAGGTTCATTATTAGATCTACCCATGTCACATTTAAATGCTAAAATGATTACTGAATTGGCATTGTCTGGAGACGAAATTGCCAAAAGAGCCTTGATCTTAACGGGTGAAATCCTTGGTAAGGCATTGGCCAATATGGTCGCTTTATTCAATCCTCAGCATATTTATTTGGCGGGAGGGGTTACGCATGCAGATCAGCTGCTATTGGTACCCACACGTCAATCCTTCTATCATCATCTATTGAATGTTTATCCCGATCAGATAACGATTGAAAAATCGAAATTTGATGATCATGAGGGGGCTATTTTAGGCGCTTCTGCCCTGATATGGAAATTAAATGAAGCCTAAATTAAAAAAAAATGTATTCACCTTTATTTGAAAAAAATGAGTAACAAGGTTTTGACCAAAGAAAAATGGGAGGCATCACCTTTCACCAAAAAAGAGAAAATTCATACACAGTTGTATGAAACTTCATTTTCCGCCTCTACAGCCATAGCGATCGAAATAGCTGACATGATAAAAGAAAAGCAATCCCTGGATGAGTTTTGTGTATTGGGATTGGCGACAGGATCTTCTCCTAAAAGTGTTTACAAAGAGTTAGTCAGGCTGCATAAAGAAGAAGGTTTAAGTTTTGAAAATGTGATTACTTTTAATTTGGATGAATATTATCCTATGGATCCCAATGCTCTGCAGAGCTATGTGAAGTTCATGCATGAACAGCTTTTTGACCATATTGATATTAAACTTGAAAATATTCACATACCGGAGGGTACACTTAGCAAAACAGCAGTCGGTGATTTTTGCTTCAGTTATGAGGAGAAAATAGATAACTATGGTGGTTTGGATATTCAAATTTTGGGTATTGGACGGACGGGTCATATCGGGTTTAACGAACCGGGATCTTCATCCCAATCGATGACACGATTGGTAAACTTAGATTCGATTACTCGAATGGATGCGGCTAGTGATTTTTTTGGTGAAGAAAATGTACCCATTAAAGCTATAACGATGGGCGTAGGGACTATTATGAAAGCCCGGCGTATCATCATTATGGCTTGGGGCGAGACCAAAGCAGGCATTGTAGCTCAAGCGATTGAAAACTCACCATCAGACAACGTTCCTGCAAGCTATTTACAATTCCATCCCAAAACATCCTTTATTTTAGATGTAGCAGCAGGGTCTGAATTATCGCGAACAAAAATCCCGTGGACGCTGGGTGTTATCGATTGGAACCCTGAATTAACGAAGCGAGCAGTGATTTGGTTGTGTGAAATGTTAACAAAACCTATTTTGAAATTGACCGCTCGAGATTATAGTGACCATGGGATGGGTGATTTGATTATAGAAAACGATACGGCATATAATATCAACATTAAGATATTTAATGAGCTTCAGCATACGATAACGGGTTGGCCCGGGGGTAAACCAAGCGTGGATGATACTTACAGACCTGAGAGAGCGCTTCCTGCCAAAAAGAAGGTCATTATTTTCAGCCCACATCCCGATGACGATGTTATTTCTATGGGAGGAACATTTTTACGCTTGGTTGATCAAGGACATGAGGTTCATGTCGCCTATCAAACCTCCGGAAATATTGCCGTCTTTGATGAAGAAGTTGTTCGTTTTGCAGATTTTTATGTAGATCTAAAGAATAATTATGAAGACCAGCCGGCAAAGGCTAACTCCTTGTATAAAAAGGTTCTTCAAGCCATAAGTGATAAAAAGTCTGGAGAAATTGATACTGATATTGTACAAAATATTAAATCATTGATTCGCAGGGGCGAAGCGAAAGCCGCTTGTAGATATGTGGGCATTCCAGATGAGCATGTCCATTTCCTTGACATGCCCTTTTACGAAACGGGGGCCATAGAAAAAAAACCAATTGGTGATGCGGATATTGAGATTATAACAGAGTTGATCACAGCCATTAAACCAGATCAAATATATGCTGCGGGAGATCTTTCAGATCCTCATGGAACTCATCGAGTTTGCTTAGATGCTATTTTTAAGTCCATAGAATCGCTTAAGAAATCATCTTTCATGAGTAATTGTTGGTTATGGTTGTATAGAGGAGCATGGCAAGAATGGTCAGTGGAGGAAATAGAAATGGCTGTTCCATTAAGTCCGAGTGAGGTGCTTAGAAAAAAGAAAGCCATTTTCAAGCATCAATCACAAAAAGATACGGCTGTTTTTCCAGGAAGTGACGAAAGAGAATTTTGGCAACGTGCAGCTGATCGAAATCAAGAAACAGCCAAGAGGTACCATCAATTGGGCTTAGCAGAATATGAAGCTATTGAGGCCTTTAAAAGGTATTATTTTTAAGATGATCCATTTTGGTGTATTGTATTTAAATAGTCCTCTTGTACGTGGGTATCTGAAGGAGGTTTTTCTGAAGGTTACTCTTACAAGAATAACTATTGTTAAAAACGTAGATCAGTTTTTTTAATGTTTCCCAGCATAATCTAATGCTGGTGCGCGATCACCAATCATGGGCTCATATTTAAATTGTGTACCTCGCCTTTTATATAATTCCAATTTAGCTTTTTCAATGATCGCTGGATTTTCGAAGAGGTCTATAGCCGTCATGGCCATAGTTTTGGCTGCTACCGTCATTCCTTTGATGCCCATAGAAGTTCCTCCTGCCGCTACTGCTTGCCAGCTATGTCCGGGTGTGCCTGGGGGCCAAGTCGCTGCAGACATACTTACGAGCGGAACAATCCAGCTTACATCACCTGCATCGGTAGAATAATTTCCTGCAATTTCTGAAATGGAGAAGGGCGCTACTAAAGCAGCCATTTCCGGAGAGAGACCCTCAGAATTAAAGGTAGTCATCAGTGTTTCAGCAAAAAGATGCTCTGCTTCGGTATAGTCCACGCCGCCCACCATCTCCAGATTAGCATGGACAACTTCAGATAATATTTTATTGGGTAGAATATTGAACGAGCCGCCGGTCATTTCATAAGTCATAGAAGTACCTGTACCCATTGCAGCGCCCTCAGCTGCCTTTATGGATCTATCCAAAAGATCTTTTACCACACGCATGTCAGGATGTCTAAAAAAATAATAGACTTCAGCATGGGCAGGTACAACATTAGGAGCTTCTCCTCCCTTGGTAATGACATAGTGTATTCGACTGGCTGAGGGTATATGTTCACGCATCATATTCATCATATAATTCATGACTTCTACGCCATCTAAAGCGCTTCTTCCTCGCTCTGGTGCTCCTGCGGCATGTGTCGATATGCCTTTGAATCGATACTTAACCGAGGCAATGGCGAGATTGGATGCCACTCGAACCGAGTTTTGATTGCCGGCATGCCAATACATCGACATATCTACATCATCAAATAAACCTTCACGGGCCATATAAACTTTGCCAGACCCACCTTCTTCCGCAGGGGTGCCATGGATGCGAAGTGTACCCTTTATTTTATTATTTTGCATCCAATTTTTTACTTCTATCGCTGCCGAAACAATACCTGTACCGAACAGGTGATGACCACAAGCATGTCCTGATAAATGGCCGTCTGCTCTTTCTTTTCTAAAAGGAACGGCTTCTTGAGATACTCCAGGAAGCGCGTCAAATTCAGCCAACATACTGATGACCGGTTTTCCTGAACCATAGGAAGCGATAAACCCTGTAGGTAGCCCTGCTACACCCACTTCGAGGGCGAAACTTTCATTTTTTAGTATATCTTGAAGGAGTTGAGAGCTTTTATATTCTTGATAACCTATCTCTGCATAATTCCATATGGTTAACGCGGTCTTTTGATAAAAAGCTTCTTTTTGGTCTAAGGCGACGATGATCGCTTTTTTATCTTTGCTGATTTTTTGAGCCAAAATAGGCGATAAAATCAATAAAAAACAAAGGAAATGTATAAAGTGCTTTTTCATGGTAAAATAATTTTAACTTTTAAAAGGATGAATCACGGAAGACTAATCTAGAGAAATCATTTTATTTCACGCCAATAATTATACAAATGGATACTTTTATAAAGTTATTTATTTTCTAAGTCATATCTAATCCTTAGATGGTTGTAAGTTTCAATAAAAAATAAGTATTATTGAAATGACTATCAATAATGTTAGTATGTTACAAAATAATTGATCGAGTTTTTTTAATCTAACTCTTTAAAATCTGCTTTTATGAAAACCTTCCTCACCACTTTCGCGTTACTTTCTTTTGTATTTATGTCTGAAATTAAGGCACAAATTCCTGTTTCAGATTGTCCCGCTTCACCCCATGCGATTGATATCACGCAGCCTGACGGTACTAAAATTAGTATTATAGGCAAGGGCAGTATGAAGAACTCCTGGACCGAAACTTTGGATGGGTACAGTATAGTAAAAAATATAGATGGGGTTTATGAATATGCACAAAAGGACAACAATCGATTGCTTCCCTCTGGTTTTTTAGTTCAAGAGGATAAGAACAATATGGACAAGCAAAATTTTCTTGATAAACAGGCGAAGCATCTCCGATCAACTATTACTGCCAAAGAATTATCAAGTGCCCGTATAACGGGTACATCTGCGTCCAACAATTCAGAAATTAATTTAGCTTTTCCGACACAAGGGACTCATAAAGTATTGGTTTTATTAATTGATTACCCAGACTTAGAGGGAACACATACCGTTGCAGAATTTGAAAATTTCATGAATCAGGAAGATTACAACAGTACGGGGAGTTTCAGAGATTACTATCTTAAGGTGTCAGATAACAAGCTAGATGTAAATGCAGATGTGGTGGGATGGTATAGAGCGGACAGTTCTTATGTATATTATGGTAAGAAAAATGGTTATGATAGGACGAAAGGTTTGGTCCGTGAGGCAGTCGATGCGGCAGAGGCAGCGGGTATTGATTTTTCTATCTATGACAATGATAAGGATGGCAGCATAGATGGAATTATTTTAGTTCATGCAGGGCAAGGTGCTGAAGAGGGGAGCCAAGAAGATTATATTTGGAGTCACCGATCAGCACTAGGTAGTGAATATGGCATAATATATGATGGCATCGTTATTAATGATTATATGGTGAATCCAGAAAGACGTGTATATTCTAATAATGGATCTGGAGGGATGGTTGGCATAGGTGTTTTCTGCCATGAATTTGGTCATGGATTGAATTTACCTGATTTATACGATATAGATTATAGTTCTGCCGGTATAGGTAGTTGGGGGTTGATGGCTGGCGGAACCTGGCTAGGTGATGAAAAAGTGCCTGGATTTATGTCTGCTTGGAGTCGAGTTACTTTGGGGTGGATCATTCCAGAAAAGATATCAAGTGGTTCTTATTCATTGGCTGCATCAACAATAAGTACAGCTGTTTATAAGGTGAATACCGCTATCCCAGGAGAATATTTTCTTCTTGAGAATAGGCAAAAAAGTGGTCAAGATACTTTTTTAAAAGGGAGTGGATTAGCTATTTGGCATATTGATGGTAACCAGAGAGTAAGTGATAATTCTGATAATGCTAGTGAGGATCACAGATTGGTGGATTTGGAACAAGCGGACGGTCTGGGGCATTTATATTCTGAAGAGGGTGCTGCTGATGATGGAGATCTTTTCCCAGGAAGCTCCGAAAATACTTCATTCACAGATGCTACCTCACCTAATTCAAAAACTTATAACCTAGCCGCCTCAGGAATCGAAATTACAGGTATCAGCGAGGAGAGTGGGATAGTTAATTTCAATGTTAGTGGTGGAGATGAGAGATATGATCCGGTTGACGTAATATTTTCTCTAGATCTTTCCAATTATGCGGGCGCTCAAACGCCACCTTATATTTATGGTGAATGGGACAATTATTGTGCAAATTGCAATGCCATGACAGATGCCGATGATGATGGTATTTGGACTGATACGGTTAGTATGGGAAGAGGCGATTATAAATTTATTTTTTTGACAGGGGTAGCTTTTGTTTCGGGTACTGCCTATGAAGGTTTTGGTGAGACTTCCTGTAATGTTTTGGACTCGGCTACTATTTTTACGAGCAATCATTATTTCAGAAGCCTACAAGTGACGGGTCAAACAGAAAGGCAATTGTATGGGGAAGGTACGGTATTGTGGGATGCTTGCCCCCCATTAAGTATGACCATCACCGCTGCAAGCAGTACAGGTGCTGTAGCTAATTATATAGTATCTAATGATGATTCCTTAGTACTTACTTTTACAGCTAGTCAAGGAACTACAGATTTTACAGCTGATGATATTGTTGTGACTGGAGGAATCATTAGTAGTTTTTCGGCAACGAGCGCTTCAGTCTACATAGCTACTTTTACCCCATCAGCTGATGGAATTACCACTATTGATGTGGCAGCAGATGCTTTCGTAGATGCAGCAGGTAATAGTAATACGGCAGCATCGCAGTTTAATTGGACTTATGATGGTACTTTACCTACTATTGAAATTTCCGCTGCGAATACTGAGGGAGTGATGGCTCAAGGTACCACATCTAATGACCCTAATTTAACCATAACTTTTACGAGCAGTGAGGAAACTGAAGACTTTACAATTGATGATATCACCGTCACTGGAGGTACCATAAGTAGCTTTTCCACTACCAATGCTTTAGTTTATACGGCTACTTTTATCCCATCAATTGATGGGGCCACTACTATTGATGTGGCAGCGGGCACTTTTGTAGATGCAGCAGGTAATAGCAATACGGGAGTATCTCAGTTCAATTGGACTTATGATGCCACTTCACCTACCATGGAGATCACCGCTGCAAATAGTGAGGGTTCGGTTGCACAAGGGACGACATCTAGTGAGGCTATTTTAACCCTAACCTTTACAAGTAGCGAAGAAACTGAAGACTTCACAGTCGATGATGTCACCGTCACGGGAGGCACCATAGGTAGCTTTTTGGCAACTAGTGCTTTAGTTTATGCGGCTACTTTTACCCCATCAGTTGATGGGGCTACCACTATTGATATAGCAGCAGGTACTTTTGTAGATGTGGCAGGTAATAGCAATACTGCAGCATCTCAGTTCAATTGGACCTATGAGGAAGAAATTTTAAATATTGATTTAAAGGAGCAATCCATATCTTTTGCTTTTTATCCAAATCCAGCTAAAGACATTATATATATAAAAGCTTCTAATATCAAAGAAGTGGAGGTACTGGAAATGTTCAATCTATCTGGGAAAAAAGTTCTCAATTTTCATATCGACGATGGACAAGTAGATTTGACGGGATTATCGGTAGGAATTTATTTAATAAAATCAAAGAATAATTTGATGAGTCCACAAAGAATAATCATTTCAAAATAAAAATGTTTTTTGGGAGTAATTTATTTTCTATTTATTGGTAAAGATGCATTCAAGACGAATTGCTCTTAACGTGTTCATTAATCTCGGTTCCTTAGTAGTTTTTAAATCGACTACAGAATAAGTCAACTTACTTACAGGGTGATAAGTTTGATAGCCCCTGAATGGAAATAGAGAGATTTCCTTCAAGGGACTTATTATAAATTAGGTCGCCTTTTTTAGAGCATAATTTTGATGGATGAGTTCTTTCTCTTTAACAAACAGTGCTTTTACGCTGTGTAAAATAACAATCCATTTTCATTTAGCTTATCACCTTACCTGAAATTAAAGCAAAAATACCCTTACTTAATAAGATAAGTGAGGGTATTTACTGTTAGAAATTTACTGTCGGAGAACATCTACAAATAAAATACATTACTTCACTCATCTAAATAATATTAATTAGCAGTGACTCCTGTAACATCTTTAATAAATAATGTAAAAAAGACAGATTAAATAGGGGAATGCTATAAAATTGTTTTGCTCTATTTTTTTGTTTATCTTAATATATATTTATCTATTTAAAATTATAGCTATGCAATTATTAAGGCCTTTCATTTACCTTGTTCTACTGATATCAGCTCATTTTTTTAATCAGTTTGGTGCTATGGCTCAAAGGGTCAATCAACCCGTCGATCCCTCATTTTATGAAGGCTATAAATGGCGAAATCTAGGCCCAAATAGAGGGGGAAGATCACTCAGTTCAATAGGAAGTCCGGGTAGGGTCAATGAATATTATTTTGGAGCAACCGGTGGAGGACTATGGAAAACGATCGATGGTGGTAATGATTGGTTTCCGGTCACAGATGGTCAGATCAAGTCATCAAGTATTGGGGCAGTTGCTGTGGCGGAAACAAATCCTGATATTGTCTATATTGGAGGAGGTGAAACGCAGCTAAGAGGGAGTATTACGCAAGGAGAGGGTGTTTATAAATCCATTGATGGGGGCAAAAATTGGAGAGACCTTGGACTTAAAGAAACGCAGGCCATATCAAGAATTAGGGTGCACCCTACCAATCCGGATATCGTTTATGTAGCGGCCTTGGGTCACCCCTATGGTGAGAATGAGCAAAGAGGTGTTTTTCGTTCGGTCGACGGGGGTAATCATTGGCAGAAAGTACTTTATGTAAGTGATCGTGCGGGTGCAGCAGACCTGATTATTGATCGTACTAATCCTAAAATACTTTATGCTTCAACTTGGCAAGTATACCGCAAAGCATGGAAAATGTGGGGAGGAGGTCCGGACAGTAAACTTTTTAAATCACTTGATGGTGGAGATACTTGGATAGAACTTACTAAAAATCCAGGTATGCCTGAAGGTCCGATAGGTAAAATTGGTGTGACCGTTTCTCCAGCTGATCCCAATCGTATATGGGCGGTTGTTGAAGCAAACGAAGGGGGTATTTTCAGATCTGATGATGGAGGATGGACCTGGCAACGCGTAAATAGTGATAGAAAATTAAGACAAAGAGCTTTTTATTATTCAAGAATCTATGCCGATCCATTAGATCGAGAGACGGTGTATGGTCTCAATGTCCAATTTTGGAAATCAACAGATGGAGGTGTCACCTTTGACGAGGAAATTAAAGTACCCCATGGCGACAATCATGATCTATGGATTGATCCTAACAATCCACTTCGCATGATTAGTTCTAATGACGGAGGAGGGACTGTTTCAGTAAATGGAGGAAAGTCATGGACGGAAGAAGATTATCCTACCACTCAATTCTACCACGTAATGACCACGAGTGATGTTCCTTATCATGTTGCTGGAGCTCAGCAAGATAACAGTACTTTAGCCATGCCATCTGATGGATGGGGCCACATGCAAGCCAGAGGACCTAACCATGGCTGGTATTATCCTGTAGGTGGGGGTGAAAGTGGATGGATTACACAGAGCCCAACCAATCCAGACGTTTTTTATGCGGGCAGTCAAGGGGCATTATTGACTAGATATAACAGAAAAACAGGTCAAAAAAGAGACATACAGGTTTATCCACGTTTTTTTTCAGGAGAGCCTTCGAGTGCCTTACCTGAACGTTGGCAATGGACTTTTCCTATCATGTTTTCCCCATTGGATGATCAGGTCATGTATACCTGTTCTCAACATGTTTGGAAAACAATCAACGATGGTCAAATATGGGAGAAAATCAGTCCAGATTTGACCTATGCCGATCCAGCCACGCTCGGTGTGACGGGTGGTGTCATTACCAAAGACATGAATGGTCCTGAAATATATGCGACGGTATTTGCCTTAGCACCTTCCAATCACGACGTCAATACCATATGGGCCGGTTCTGATGACGGCAAAGTCCATATCACAAGGAATGGAGGTAAGAACTGGGTAGATATTACTCCCAAAGAATTACCGAAATTTTCTAGAATAAGTATCATTGAGGAGAGCAAGTTTAAACAAGGGACTTTATATTTGGCTGCTAATCGTTATCAGACCGACGATAGAGAACCCTATGTTTTTAAAACCAATGACTTTGGTAAGACGTGGAAAAAAATAACGGTCGGTATTGAATCTGGACATTTTGCTAGAGCGATTAGAGAAGACTTGGTCAAAGCGGGATTACTTTATTTGGCGACGGAACATGGTGTCTATGTATCTTTTAATGATGGGGCAATGTGGCAGTCTTTACAACTCAATCTTCCCGATACACCCATACGGGATTTGGTGTTGAGGGACAATGATGTGGTTTTGGGGTCACATGGAAGAGGTTTTTGGATTTTAGACGATATCATTCCTTTTCGAAGTGCGGCAACCGTGAATCCATTGGATGAGGTTCTTTTGTACCCACCTAGTGATCCTATTAGAGGCATTTATCCAGCCAAAATTCAATATTATTTGAAAGAACAAGTGGATACGGTTCATATAGATCTTTTGGATCCGAATGGGGTGCTGATTCATTCCTTTTCGGGATTTACCCCTGAGTATCTTCCAGATCCAAATATTTCAAGATGGATGCGAGGAGGGAGTACTGTGCCAACAACTGCAAAAGGATTGAATACGTTTACTTGGGATTTGCGTTATCCCGGGGCTACTTCTTTTGAAGGAATGATTATTTGGAGTGCTCGACCTCAAAGAGGACCCTTGGCACCCTTAGGGAATTATCAGGTAAAAATCAGGGTTGGCGAAGTACAAAAAATAGAAAATTTTGAAATTAAAATAGATCCTAATCTAGAAGAAATTTCAGCTTCAGATCTCCAACTTCAATTTGATTTAGCTATGCAAATTAGAAATCAAACGAGTTTGGCAAATGAGGCCGTGATTCAAATCAGATCCATTCGTAATCAATTGGAGGCTTTGATGAAGCATCAGGAGCTGAGTGCAATAAATACCGCAGTCCAAGAGATCATTCAAAAAACACGAAGGATTGAAGAGACCTTGTATCAGGTAAAAAATCAAAGTAATCAAGATCCCCTGAACTTCCCCATTAAATTGAATAACCGATTGGCTTCCTTGAGAAGAAGTGTGGAAAATGGGCAGGCAAGACCCACGGATGCGGCTTATGTGGTATTTGATGAACTGAAAGGAGCATTGACTCAATTGCTGAATCAATTAGATACCCTCTTATCAGAGGATATGAATCGTTTGAATGATGCCTTTATGGCTAAAGGATTCAAAGCCATTGAAATTAAAAAGGCACCCTAAAAGTGATTTTTTTTTAATGCTTTAGCCAAATACTTGAGCTAAAATAATATCATGAATGGCGATAGGACTTAAGTTGCTTTCTACGCCTTTATGACCAATGTATACGGCTTTGTCTTCATCTTTTAATTGAATCCGCCCGTGAGATCCTTTAACTAGGCTCGCATCTAAAGGGATGAAATCCATCAGCGTTCTGAATCCTAATTTTTTTCCAAGAAGCTTTAAGAGGATTTTAGGTACGATAAACTTTTTTTTTGGATCGAAAAACATTTCTACGGGATCATATCCAGGTTTGTTATGAATAGCCACGGTCCGAGCAAAGTCAGGAGCTTTTTTGTCGTCCTCCCAATAATAATAGGTAAACCAATATTTTTCCTTAGCCACGATGACCAGATCACCACTGCGATCATGGTTGATGTGATATGCTGGTTGCTCGTCAGCATTTAATACGCATTCGATATCAGGATTAGCTTTTAAATTATTTTCAATTTCCTTTGTTTTACTTTTATCATTTATATATACATGGGCCACTTGATGGTCTGCCATAGCAAAAGCCTTTGATGCCCCGGCATCGAGTATTTCAAGTCCATTTTCCTCTCGAACTTCAATTAGGCCCATTGACCTGAGTAGGCGATTGATATGTATGGGCTGATGTACGTCGGTAATGCCGTATTCTGAAAGTATATTGACATGTATCCCTTTATCTTCTAGGGCCGTAATAAGTTGTGCACACACTCTATCGATTTCGGCTAAATCTTGGTCAAGATATTTGGGATCATGTCCGAATTTTTGGAGTACGTAATCAAGATGGGGCAGATAGATAAGTATTAAATCAGGATTATGCCATTCATGAACTTTTAAAGAGGCTTTGGCGATCCACTCGCTGGATTTTATAGTGGTTTTTGGACCCCAAAAATCAAAAAGTGGAAAAGTTCCCAGCTCTTGTTGTAGTTGCTCTCGTAAATTGGGTGGGTAGGAATAGCAATCGGGCACTTTCAATCCATTTGCTCGGTATTGGGGTCTAGGCGTCACAGAATAGTCAACCTTTGAGTACATATTGTACCACCAAAACATATTGGCACAGGTAAAGTTTGGATCCATGGCTTTGGCATTTTCCCAAATACTTGGAGATTGAACCAGTTTGTTAGATTGCGCCCAGAGTTTGATTTCTTGCTGCTCTTTAAAAAACCATCCATTAGCAACGATGCCATGTTCGCTGGGCCATTTCCCAGTGAGGTAGGTCGTCTGTGCTGAACAGGTCACTGCGGGAAGTACTGGGTTGATATAAGAAAGGTTTTTACCTTCCACCCATTGCTTTAAAAAGGGAGTTTTAGATCCAATGATTCTTTTAGAGAGGCCAACTACATTGATGATGGCCGTTTTATTCAACTTGGGCATGTTTATCTAAGGTTTTTTTTACCCAGTTCAACTCTCGAATAATACTATTGACCCTATCTATTTGCATATTTTTGGGTAATACATCCCAGGTATAGGTTTCTACCTCTAGATGCCGAGTAAAAGGGGCTTTCAACCAAATGCGCAAGGTTTCAATGATGTCTTCTTGTGTGGAGTAAAGTTTACCATAGGTTTCTGTAAATACAGGGACATGGAAGTGTGTCCTTATTTCATCATAGGCATACTCATCAAGGGAAGATAGGGCAGGACCTAAATCAGTGTATCGCATCAATTTTCCATCGTTTCGCTTAACTACCGCTTGATGCAAATAGGTAGGCTCGTCAAAAGGCAATAACTCTATGGGCACCCAACTTGGATCGGTGTGATTTCGAAGATTTCCTGAACCTAGTGCCGCACTTATTTGAATTCTTCCAATATTAATATCTGCATTTTTGATACGTGACAAAGCCTCTGACGGCTTTTCAAAGCATACGGCAAAATGACAAACATCATAGCACATTTGAAAATGCGTTCTGATGATTTGATCAGCTTTGCTTTCAGTAACTCCTAGGCGATTTCTAATTTCTGGGAGGGCTTTTATCAATAGATAGTTATTGAAAAAAGAAACAAATTCTTGACTGGTTTCTATTACACCATCAGGCTCTGGCTCTAAGTCTAGATGTAAGTTTTTACCGGTCTCGTCTTTTAATATTTTTAAATAGCAAATCAGCTCTGTGAAATATGCACAAGCGATAACTTTCACATCATTTAGCTCTTTTTCTGTTCGATGCCAATGCTTGTAAGAAATAGGAGAAGTCGATACGCCACCATCCATTCCTTCTGGTAATAGTTTAGATAAGATCAGAAAAAGTCTTTGGGTGTATGCCAATCGATCAGAGGTGCTCCAATCAGGCTGGTGGACGGCATCTTTTACTTTTTGATGATGAAACCCACCATAAGGAAATCCATTGATGGTAAAAACATACATATTCTCTTTTCTTAACCATGCCTGGAAATCATTTAATTTGGTTTCTTTTATCAGTTCCAAGGCGGCCAAATGAGACAACCGAAGCCCAATGCCAAAAGGGGCTTCCGTTAAGCCCTTACGTACTTGGGTCGTATAAGTTTTGAGGTTATGAAAGGTTTCATCCCAAGATTCACCAGGGTGAATATTACTGCAGTAAGTTAAATGTGCCTGATGGTGTTCAATTAGCATGAATGATTGATTTTTGACGCAACAACAGAGCTGCACGATCGAGACTGTTTTTATTCATTTCATGAACATTAAATTGGATACCTATTTCTTTGATCAAGGTGATGGTAAGCTGCCCGCCAAGATGTGCTCTAAATTCTTCCAATCCAGCATAAACCTCAGGATTAAGGATATTGGTTTCTTGGTTGAGAAGCAGCGGGTGAAACAACGTGAATCCGAGTTGTCCAAGTACCGCATAGACTCTTTCAAAAATATTATGGGCCAGCAGGCCTTCGTTTACGGCATAGGCCAAATCCAATGCGATGCCGATAGCGACAGCCTCGCCATGTTTCACCTCAAATTCCGTGAGTTGTTCCAGCTTATGGGCGGCCCAATGTCCAAAATCGAGGGGTCTTGAGGATCCCATTTCAAAGGGATCTCCCTGCGATGAAATATGATCTACATGCAATGCGCCACAGTCAAAAATCAATTTTTCCATCGTTTCGGTATCCCGACGACTGAGGGCCAGAGCATGATCTTCCAGCCAATAAAAAAAAGCAGCATCTTTGATGAGGGCAACTTTGACCGCTTCTGACATACCCGACCGCCAATCTCGCTCATTAAGGGTATTTAAAAAATTAAAATCATTGATTACGGCAACAGGAGGAGAGAAGGTTCCTAAAAAGTTTTTCTTTCCAAAATAGTTGATGCCATTTTTGACACCTACTCCAGAATCATTTTGGGCAAGAACGGTCGTAGGCATTCGGATGTGTCTGATACCTCTATGTCCTATAGCTGCTGCGAATCCAACCATATCTAAAATAGCACCTCCACCCATGGCAATCAAATAGGCATGGCGGTCAATATTATTTTGATGGATATAGTTGAGCACTTCATTCATAGCATCCAGCGAGTTTTTTGCCGGCTCTCCACCTGTGATTACTAGAGGTTCGGCGACTAACTGTAAAGAGGCAAAAGCATGGATATAGCTTTCAATGGCTTGAGGGAGTTTCGGCCAATGGTCTAGAAGTCCTTGATCGATCACAAAACCTAGTTTGATTTTTTCTCCTCTATCCGTTCGTTGGAAAAGATCATATAGGAGGGTATTGGAGAGATGAAACACCTCTCTTGTAAACAGAATATCATATCGATAATTAATAGAAAAATTCTGTTCAATAATTCTCTTATTCTTCTGTAGATCAAATTTTTCCTTAGAAATTTTATTCACTTGCATAATTCATCTTTGAAAAAAAATAGGACAATTCAAAGGTCTTCTTTATCAGGATTAATATTTTTTAAAAGTCTGCAATTGCCCCTCTTTCAAAGGTAGATCAAAATCATTCTTTAGACAATATCAAGATAAAAGGAAGGCACGTTAACATTAATTAAAAGCACTGCTCAAGTGACTGCAAATCTTTTGGCCAACCCTAGGGAGATAGGCAACAATAGTAATACCAATAAGCCCAAGGTCCAATGTCCAAAGCCAGCGACATAGGAGGCATTCAGAGGGATGAGAGATAGAACGCCCATCTTAACTGCCATTTTAACAAACTCAGGTTTGTTTTCAACGATAGCCTTTATTTTGACCTTTCCATTCATACCTATCCAAAACAGAATAAAAGGACTGGTCATCCATAAGTCCATCCAACCGAAAAACCCAATACCTAAAAGTAAGCCAGTAACGACCAAGTCCAAGGCCAAAGCTATGACTATGGCTGATGTGTTGTTTCCCAATACTTCACCTTTACTCGTTAGGGTAATGGCAGCTATGAAAACAACAGGAATCAGACAAATCCATATCAAATGTGGGTGGGTTCTGAGCGATAAAACACTCATACCGAGCATCAAGTTTAATCCTCGACAAATACCCATATTGAGCGGTCCAATGACTAAGAAATCTTTTGTATACCGGTTATATAGAAGGGCCGTGAGGGAGATTAAAAGGGCAATGAGCCCACTTTCAGCATGAATTAAGAAGCTCACTAATATTCCAGTAAGTAATAAGGTAATTGCAAGAATTTTTGCGTTTTTTAGCGATACTTGACCCCTTGGAAGAGGTCTTTCAGGTCTTTCTATTCGATCAATATTCAGATCAAAAATATCATTGAAGACAATACCGCCACTGTAGAGGCATGAGGTAGACAAGAGGAGTAGAATAAGATTGAATAGGGGCGTTTCATGTAGATTAATAAAGCATCCGGCAATGGCGCAACCCGCCAGAACATCTGAGACGGCAGTGATGACATTTGCAGGTCTGATAAGTACTAGATAAGGATGTAAATTCATTAAAAGTTAGTTATCAACGATATCGGAATTAGTCGATTTTTTCGGATTCTGACCCCTTAAAACGCTGTTGCCCCCATATAAAACAGACTGATCGAAACGCACGCCATGGGACCAATCGCGTTCTTTCATATTTCCACTTTGAGCATACGCTTCGAGGGCATTTTGATAGCATACGGCTTGAACAATTTCACTTGTAATACCCCTATCGAGCATCAGTTTAGCCGTTTTAGGGACAGACAAAGGATCACTGACACCCCAATCAGCCGAGCTGTCTATAAATATTTTATTGGAACCATATTTTTCAACGACGGCTACCATACGCTCACTGCCCATTTTGGTATTGGGATAAATGGTAAAAGCCGTCCAGTAACCTCTTTCCAAGACAGATTCAACCGTTTCTTCATTATTGTGATCAATAATCACGGTTGAAGGATCAATGCCATGCTCTTCCAATACATCCATACTTCTCAGGGTACCTTTTTTCTTATCCCTGTGAGGGGTGTGTACCAGTATAGGTAGTTCTAGTTCCTTTGCTAATTCAATTTGAGCTCTAAAATATTTATCTTCAGCTGCCGTTTGATCATCATATCCAATCTCGCCAATGGCAACTACGTTGTCCTTGAGAGCGAAGAGCGGCAATAATTCCATCACTTCTTCAGCCAAACTTTCATTATTGGCCTCCTTAGAGTTCAATCCAATAGTACAGTAATGTTTGATACCAAACTGAGAAGCTCTGAAGGCTTCCCAACCGACAATACTACTGAAGTAATCCTTAAAAGAGCCTACTTCAGTGCGAGGTTGACCTAACCAGAAGGCGGGTTCAATGATGGCCACTATACCTGCTTTTGACATGGCTTCATAGTCATTGGTCGTACGAGAAGTCATGTGAATGTGTGGATCAATAAATTTCATGTCTCTTTGCTATTAAGCTTTTGTGTGTTTTGTAATGCTTGATTGTTATGCCAGAAATCGGATCCGATTTGATTCCAACTGATAGGTTCTATTTCTATTGACTGTGAACTGAGCCATTGTTGGGCGGCATCTAAGTTACTTTCTTGAATTAACTTGAGCATGGCCTTTTGATCTGGGGCGTTACCTTCAGCTATTTTTTTAATCATTTCCACAAATAGTTTCTCAGTTATATAACCCGATATCATACGCCATAATTCTGGTGTTACGCGTCGTGATGCGGCCCAGCGCTCTCGGGCATAATCAAATAAGATATGAGCCAACTTTTCATTTTTTCTTTGATCTATATTTTTAATTTGGTAAATAGGTCGCTCCATAAAAACGGCTTTAAGGATCATTTGGTTCCATTCATCTTGACTGAAATAACTGGCAGCAAAAGGATTTTTAAGGGCAATGGCATCGAAAATATCAACTATATTGGTTCTAATGCCATTTACAACGATGGGAGTAAAATGACTAGCATTTTCTAAGTAAGTGATGGATTTAAAAATGCTGATTTGCTCTCGGGTATCTGCCACGGAGATCAGCTTAGTGAGGCTTTTTACACTTAAAAGTGAATAATACATCAAAAGTGAGAAACGGCAGAGCTGATCTAATGTCCAATTTTCGATGTTAAATTCAGGATATTTTAAATGAATAGTTTGAATTTTCGCTGGACTTAACTGAAGATGATCTCGAGGAATTTTTTTATTTATGAGGGCAAACGAAATAAAAAAGTCTTGATCGGTCTTGATTGAATGAAGTTTTTGATCCAACCAGCTTTTGGTTTTTTCGTCTTGGAGTTCATTTAAACAATATTCCTTTATCAATTCAGAGAGACGCACAGATTCATTTTAAAAAGGTTAGCACATTAAGTCATAATGACTCAAACTAAAAACATAAAATTAATACAATTGCACGGGTTATATGAAGTAGAAATAATATTTTCAGTACTCAGGCCAGAATATATTTATAATGGGGAGTACCCTACTTTTCAGTAGTTCTAACTTTCATCAGTTGACCCATGGGACCCCTAGTTCCATGAGTTCCTGTTTGGATAATTGAATACTTTTCACTTCCATTGAAATGGGGATTAAGGGTTGGTTCAGCGTATCCGTTGGCATTTTAGCGATACGGTCCAGGACGTCAAAACCTTTAAAGAGTTGCCCAAAAATCATATAGTTGTCATCGAGCCGAGGGATGCCATTTCGATTATGAACGATGTATAACTGACAACCGGCAGAGAGTTTTGATGGATTATTATCTCTTCCTGCACCTACTGCTCCATAAATATGTCGAATGTTGGGTTGAAACTCGGGAGCTATTAAATAGGGTGAATCTTTAAATCCATCGGGTGTATCTGGACAGCCACCTTGGATAACAAAGTTTTTTATTACTCGATTAAAGGTAAGGGTATCCCAATATTGTTTTTTGGCAAGCGAGAGAAAACTTTTTTTGTGTTTAGGGGTTTCTTCATAAAGCCAAAATAACATCTCACCATAAGGTGTCTTGATTTGACCTATGTCATAATATTTTGAAGAGGGCGAGACACAACTGGCAAAGAGTCCCATGAAGAATAAAAGAAAACCAGTTTTAAGTAGGTCAGAAATTCTAATAGGAACAGGTATCATATCCTTAAATATCACAAATTTCAATACCTTTTTTAAGGGAGGCCAAGGCATCCTGTTGTTTGGGTATAAATTCTTGTGCCACATGACCAGTAAATCCAGTATCCGCAATGGCTTTCATAATGGCCGGATAATACAGCTCTTGGGTTTCATCTATTTCGTTTCTTCCGGGTACGCCTGCGGTATGATAATGACTGATGTAGTCCTTACGTTTTTGGACGGTAGCGATGACGTCGCCCTCCATAATCTGCATGTGATAAATATCGTACAAGAGTTTGAAGTTGGGACTGCTTAATTTATCTACCAAAGCGACCCCCCATTCGGTATGGTCACAGAGGTAATCGTGATGATCTACTTTTGAATTGAGCAATTCCATAGTTAGGACAATATTGTGTTTTTCAGCTAATTTAACGACTGGATCCAGTCCTTTTGCACAGACCTCCAAACCGGCTGCATCTGAAAGACCATTACGATTACCCGAAAAGCAAATGACATTTTTTAAACCAGCACCAGCTGCTTTTGGGAAGGATGCTTTATACTCTTTTAACAAATTTTCATGATTTTGAGGATCACTGAATCCATTGACAATACCCATTTGACTGCCATAAGCCATGGCACATGTCAGGTCATATTTTTGTGCCGTAGCCCACTGATCAGGGGTCAGTAAATCAATTGAACTGATACCAATGTTTTTGGCAAATTCACAAAGTTCTTCTAATTCAAATTGGTTAAAGCACCACTCACATACTGAGTGATTGATTCTTTGAGAAAGGGGTTCGATTTCGTTATTGCCCGAAGAAACAGTCGGTAAGCCCATGAAACTTAAGGTAGCCAAACCTGATAAGTTTTTAAGTGCTCTTTTTCTTGTAATTTTCATTGTATTTTTTTTTAGAAAGGATGAATCAAGACAACAAATTCTCTCAATCTTTAAATTAAACAAAAAACAAGAAGGAATGTAGTTATATTTTAAAAATTTACATAGCATTGCCGGCTATGATGAAAAGTATGATCACCCTGCTTTCCTTGATTTTCCCTAGTTTTTTTGTAAAAAAGGCATATCAGCAATTGACTCATCCCAAATTTTATCCTTATCGAGCACATGAGAAAGATATTTTAGAGACTGCTCTCGTTACGGATTATGCCTTTAGTAAGGGTAACATAAAAATGTATAAATGGTCAGGGGGACCGAAAAAAATTCTTGTAATTCATGGCTGGGAGGGACGAGTCACTCATTTCTCCATATTGATTCAACATTTAATAAAAGCGGGTTATACCGTTTATGGTTTTGACGCACCAAGTCATGGATTGAGCGATAAAGTAGAAACAAGTCTGTTTGACTTCATCGACTTAGTAGGTGAAATGATTGAGTGTGTTCAGCCAGCCATTGCGATAAGCCATTCATTTGGTGCGGTAGCCACTACGTATTCATTAGCTCAGAATAGTCATTTGCAACTTAATAAATATGTGCTGATTACCTGCCCAGACAAGTTTCTTGAGCGAATCGAAGCCGTGGCTCATAATTTTGGCTTATCTAAAGGGATTATTGATCGACTGATCATTAAAATTGAGCAAGATTATAATTTAGATGTTGGGAGATTAAACGTCAGTGAGTTTGTCAAGGAGGTAAAAGTAAGAAAAGCTTATATTCTGCATGACCAAGATGACCGACAACTTGCTTTGAGTCAGGCGGTGCATGTCCATGAAAACTGGTCAAATTCAGAGCTTAAAATAGTACGAGGGACTGGGCATTTTAAGATATTACAGGATGAAGGGGTGATTATAAAAATCCTTAATTTTTTAGAAAGCTAAAGTGAATGCCGCTAAAGACTTCAAGTATCTTCACGATACCCTAATGCTATTTTCAATGAAAAGACTACTGATCTTTCCTATCGCAAATCCTGAAAAAACACCAAGTGTATTGGCAAGGAAGTCTAACCACTCACCATGTCTATTGACATAAGGTTGAATCAGCTCGATAATACCACTGAGGGAGACCATAAAAAGTAAATATAAGAAGAAGTGTTTGGGGTAGACATAGCCAATGGGCATGGCTACGAAGAGGTAAGCAATAAAGTGATAAACTTTATCAGCTCCTTCGCCCATCTGGGGTAATTGAGGTAAAGGATACAGACTCAAAAATACTATTATTAAAAGCAAGATTATGGTTATGCGCCACCAGTAGCCTAGGATCATTTGATCAATGGAGGTGAGTAGGTTTGATTTATTCATTGAATAAGGCTGATCTCGTCCATAATTTGTGATAAATACATTTTACATGCAAATAACGTTTATTCGAGATGTAAATCTATTCACCTCTCAAATTAATTCAACTCCAACAACTAATAGGCTGTCTAGTCAATCACAAAGAAAGATGAGCATTTTAATGTAAGAGTAAAAAGGCTCACTTCTCTTTATGAAAAGCCTGTTCTTCTAATTCATAAAAGTTGGAATCATCTCAGTTTAGAGTATAAAAAAAGTCTTCAACTCTGTTGAAGACTTTCTAAATCAATGCGGTCTGGACCGGGCTCGAACCGGCGACCTCCTGCGTGACAGGCAGGCATTCTAACCAACTGAACTACCAAACCATTTAAGTTGCAAACTTATACTCTTATCACATCTTTTACAATAAGCAAAGCCATAATATTTTGAAATTTTGCGATCTTTGTATCGAAGTGATAAAATCCCATAGTTTGAACTAAATTTAAGGCTTAAAATAATATAATTGTATGTTACTTGACTTTGAAAAACCCATTGCAGAATTAGAATCGAAACTCAATGACATGAAACAACTCGCTATTGAAAGTGACGTCGATGTTTCTCAGGCGATGAAGAAACTTGAGGAAAATATTATTTCGTTAAAGAATGATACTTTTAAAAATCTGACCAGATGGCAACGAATACAACTTTCAAGACATCCAGAAAGACCCTACACGTTGGATTATATTTATGAAATCACTTCTGAGTTCGTTGAACTGCATGGAGATCGTAATGTGGGGGATGATAAGGCAGTGGTAGGGGGCTTTGCAGAGATTGACGGTGAGACCATCATGATCATTGGCCAGCAAAAAGGTAGAAATACCAAGCAGCGACAAGAAAGAAACTTTGGGATGGCAAACCCTGAGGGGTATAGAAAGGCCCTTCGCCTTATGAAGCTGGCTGAAAAGTTCAATAAGTCGATTGTTACGCTGATCGATACACCGGGAGCCTTTCCCGGTATAGAAGCCGAAGAAAGAGGTCAGGGTGAAGCCATAGCTAAAAACTTGAAAGAAATGTTTACCCTCAGAGTGCCTGTAATTTGTGTAGTTATTGGAGAGGGTGCTTCTGGAGGGGCTTTGGGAATGGCTATTGGAGACAAAGTACTCATGATGGAAAATGCTTGGTATTCCGTAATTTCTCCTGAAAACTGTTCAACTATATTGTGGAGAAGTTGGGATTATAAGGAACAAGCCGCAGATGTATTAAAACCTACGGCAAAAGACATGTTAAAGCTTAAGCTCATCGACGGGATCATTAAAGAGCCATTAGGAGGTGCGCATACCAACCTGAAGGAGAGTGCTATTTTCTTGAAGAAAGCTCTAATGAGTAACCTTGAATCATTAAAAAAGAAATCTTCGGAAGAGCGTATTGCCGATCGAATGGATAAGTTTGGATCCATGGGCGTTTATAGCTAATGCCAAGAATAATCGTCAGATCTCGTGAAGAAAACAGCATCGGTCTGGCCCTGTCCGGAGGGGGGTGTCGCAGTGTTGCCCATTTGGGTATGATGCAAGCGCTCATTGAACAGGGGTTCTCATTGAGTCGGATTGCTGGAAGCAGTGCGGGCGCCATCATTGGTGCGTTGCATTGTCAAGGTATTATGCCCAAAGAAATTTTGAAAATTCTTAATAACCTCAATTACTTTAGCTTTTTTAGATCAGCTTTGAATTGGCAGGCCTTTTTAAACTTGGAGAAAGTCATTGACTTTCTCAGTATTCATCTCCCTGTAGATGATTTTTCATCTCTTCATACTCCATTGGTGGTAGTTGCTACTGATTTGAAAAAAGAGAAAATTAAATATTTTAAAAAAAGGGAATTATGGAGACTCCTGATAGCATCTTGTAGTATTCCTGTAGTTTTTAGTCCTGTAAAAATTAAGGGTACTGCTTATGTTGATGGAGCTTTATTGAACAACTTACCGATTGAGCCTTTGAAAAAAAAATGCAATTATGTGATCGGTCTGAATTGTAATCCCATAGGCATAATACGGACCAGAGTAAATTGGAAAAAGCAACTCGAGCGTTCTTGGCTCTTGGCCATTTCTTCTAGAGATCGACTTAAAATAAAAAAAATAGATTTATTTTGGGAGCCTCCTCAATTATCCAGCTATCATGTTTTTGATTTTAAGAGACTAGATACAATATTTGATATAGGTTATGATTATGCCTTACAGCAGTTGAGTAAGGGGAAACGTGAATGTTTAATAAATAAATATGTTCGAAATTAAACGAAATTTTTTTAAGTTTTGCTTTTGGATTTTGGGATGGAAAGTAGTGGGAAATCCCCCTAAGATCAAAAAGTATATGATTACTGTGGCTCCTCACACGAGTGGATGGGATTTTTTAGTAGGTATTGCTGCAAAAAATATTGTCAGATTAGAAGGTCAGTTTTTGGGAAAAAAATCCCTATTTGACCTTCCCGTTGTTGGACAAGTAATGCGTTACTGTGGGGGACATCCAGTGAATCGCACCACCAAGTCAAATGTTGTGGATAATGTGGCTGAATTGTTTCAAAAAAATGAAGAATTTGTGATGGTCATTGCTCCAGAGGGAACCAGAACTTATCAAAAAGAGTGGAAGACAGGATTCTATTTTATCGCGTTGAAAGCGAAGGTACCCATTGTCATGGCCGGTTTTGATTTTAAGAGAAAGCTCGTTGAGCTCAAGGAACCATTCATGCCCACTGGGGATGTGTTAAAAGACATCGAAATGATGAAGGGATACTATAGAACAATCACTGGGAAATATCCAGAATTGGGGATTCATTGATTATGAACTACCCCTTCAATACTTCTATAATAAATTAATTACTATTTCTTAGCCGTTACCTTCTTGGTGGTGGCTCGCTTGGTTCGTCTTTTGGGCACTACTTCAGGCTCAATGACTTCGATGACATCTGCTAAGATTCTACCGCAATGCTCACAAATAATGATCTTTTTCTTTTCTCTCACTTCCGCTTGCTTTTGAGCAGGGACGATATTAAAACATCCTCCGCAAGCATTTCGATTGACCGGTACTACGGCAAGTCCATTTCGCATATTTTTTCTGGTACGCTCATAAGATACGAGAAGCCGTACATCTGCTTTTTTGGCTAAAGATTCCCTTGACTTCAGATATTTTTTTTCATCCTCTTCTGATTCAGCAGTAATGGTTGAAAGTTCTTTTTTCTTGGCGACAAGATCTTTTTCTCTTTCTTCTAGACGATGCTTGGTTTCTTCTATCTCTGTATTCTTCAGTTCAATTTTACCATACGCCTCTTTGATCTTCTTTTCTATAATTTGAATTTCAAGATGCTGCAGTTCCATTTCTTTGGTGATGGCGTCATATTCTCGATTATTTCGAACATTCATCTGCTGTTCTTCATATTTTTTTATGAATCTCTCAGCATCTTTGATGGCGGTTTTGTTGTTATCAATCAGGCTCTCGACATCAGTTAAGTCTTGATTTTGTTTTTCAACTCTTGTTTGATAACCTGTTATCTCATCTTCAAGATCCATTACTTCCTCAGGAAGTGCACCTCTGATCTTGATTAATTCATCTAGATCGATGTCAATTTTTTGTAATTTAGATAATGCCTCTAATTTTTTTGCTACCGAATGTTCCATGCAGAATTAAAAATAATTTATTGGATTTGTATTTACCTCAGATAAACGAACTGCAATATTAGTTAATTTTTCATTTAAAAAATCACATAATAATTGCTTTGTGAATACTTCGCTTTCATAATGTCCAATATCGGCAATGGTTATCCGACCATCGGCTTCAAAAAACTCATGATATTTAAAGTCGGCGCTGATGAAAATATCGGCCCCCAATTCACAAGCATCATTAAGTAAAAAGCTCCCAGAACCCCCACAAACAGCAATTTTTTCAACATTTTTAATTATTAAGGGTGTATGCCGAATATATTTTAGATCCATTGATAATTTGAGATGTTCAAGAAAATCCATGATCGGCATAGGATTTGATAATTGACCTATTAAACCAGCTCCTAAATTTTCTTGATTATTTTCTAATGAAGTTAAATAGTAGGCAACTTCCTCGTATGGATGTGCGGACTTGAGCGCAGATAAGACGATATCTTTTTTATGACGGGGTAAAATCACTTCAATTCTACTTTCTTTTACAGATTCAAGCTTATCTAAGCTACCCAAAGTAGGGTTTGCACCTGCTGCAGGTTTAAAAACACCTTCTCCTGTGATATTAAAACTGCATTCTTTGTAATTGCCGATATCACCCGCTCCCGCTTGATGTAGTGTCTTTAGTATCTTGGATTTGTACTCAATCGGCACAAAGGTTACCAGCTTGTGTAGTGTATTCGTCATGGGACGAAGGACTTGCCTTTGTGTTAATTTGAGTCTATGGGCAATCATCCCATTAACTCCATGCATAACATTATCTAAATTTGTGTGAATGGCATATATAGCCAAATCATTTTTTATGGCTTTAATCAAACATCTATTCACCCAATGATTTCCAGACAGTTTTTTAATACCCTTAAATACGATGGGATGGTGAGAGATGATCATATTGCATTGGTTTTTTAATGCTTCCTCTATGACTGATTCAGTGAGGTCGAGAGAGATCAGACAGCCCTTAATGGGCATCTCTTCATCACCAACGATGAGACCCGAATTATCATAAGATTCTTGAAAAGGCAGTGGAGCCCATTCTTGTAAGCTTTTCGTAATATCTTTGACCTTCATTTGATAGGTTTTATGGCTTGGTGGCAACTTATTTTATTTCCTTGTGCGTTAATATACGATCTTATTACAAGATTTCGCAATCATTTATATAACATTAAACAGAGAACTTCAATAAAATTTGAAGCGAATGTCATTGTTGTTGGAAATCTTGAGGTGGGAGGAACGGGTAAGTCGCCCATGATCGATTTTTTGATTCAACATTGTTTGAGTAAAAATAGGGAAATTGCTACATTAAGTAGGGGTTATGGGAGAAAAACGCATGGGTTTAGGTTGGGTAGTTCTTCAGATACGGCCGCAACCTTGGGTGATGAGCCGATGATCTATCAGAAAAAATATGGAGATCAAATTTCAGTAGCTGTAGCCGAAGCTCGAGCCATTGGCATTCCTTATCTCTTGGCACACAACAATGATATCGATGTGATTTTACTTGATGATGCGTATCAGCACCGATCAGTTGAGCCCAGCTTATCTATATTACTTTCGACATGCAAACGTCCTTTTTTCGACGATTTTTTGTTACCAACCGGTCGGTTGAGGGAAGCACGTCAAGGGGTACGTCGGGCGGATATTATCTGCTTCACCAAAGCTCCTGATGATATGAGTGACCAAGAACAGCAGCAGATGATCGCAAGGACACGAGCGTATCATCCCGACGCACCTGTTTTTTTTACCCACATAGCGTATGCACCTCTCATTTCTTTTGGAACAGCAGAGGCCAAACAAAAAGTGATCGGGATCGGAGGAATTGCGGATAACCAGGTATTTGAATCCTACTTAAAATCAAACTTTGAGGTAGTTAAGTTTTATGAATTTGCAGATCATCATAATTATAAGGCAGATGAGATCAATAAAATTGTCAAGGTTATGGCGCATCATGAGGCCATGCTCGTGACCACTGAAAAAGATTTCATCAAACTGGGTGATTTTAAAAACCTAAGAGCTAAAAGTTGTTTTTATTTGCCCATTGAAATTAAATTCATTAAGGGTCAGTCGAACTTTCTGAAATTGGTCGACGATACTATGAAAAAATATCCAAAGTATTGATGTTTAGAATTGTATTTTTAAAGTCAATTTTAATGGTTGCCCTCCTCATAGGATTGCCTTGCTCTAGTTTTTCACAAATCTTAGATGATTCTACTGTTTTAGTTTATGGCCCTTCAACTTTGAACGTAATTCTGGAGGAAAACTTGAAATCCAATGACAAGAGATTGGTTTTTATTGATACCCTTGTTGGAAACTTAGACCGATTTACCACTTATGGTAGATCAGATTATAAACTGCAAAATTTGGGAAATATAGGTACGGCGTTGTTTTCTGTGTTTTATGACTTGCCCAATGCCATTGGTACCCACGCAGGTTACCATGCTTTTGATCCTTTGACTACGCAGCCCGCAGCTATTCAATATTATGATACCAAGTCACCTTTTATGAAATTAAATGTAGTATTTGGTGGAAAAAACAGGTCCTTAGCCAACTTTAGTTTTACACAAAACATTCAACCTGATTGGAATTTTGGCTTTGAGTATTACCGAAGTACAGCTGATAAACAAATTGGAACTGAAACAATTAATGATAGAAATGTGATCAATACGGTTTTGAATGTACATTCCAGTTATAGGCATCCCAATAAGCCTTATCAAGTCTTATTTAATCTGATGTCCTTCAATAATGACGTGGATGAAACAGGAGGTTTGTACTTTGATGAGGTAGATTCTTTGATAGATAAAGAAGATAAATTTCAGTATGAAAATAATTCTATTTTTCTAGAAAATGCCAAAGTGAAGGATTCAAGACTAACTTTTCATTTGTACCAGCAATATGATTTATTCAAAAACTTCCAATTGTATCATCAATTTGATCAAGGAAAGCAGGTAAACTTATTCAGTGACTTTAATGAGAACAATAGAGGAGGAGGTGATTACAAGGATTATTATGATCAGTTTTTGATTGATCCGGACAGCACTTATCAGAAGTCCACTTTTCATACCCTCTCCAATGAGGTCGGTTTGATTGGAAAACTGTCTTCTATTTTTTACCGTTTTTATATAAAAAACAGAGTAGTCAATCATGAAGCATTGTATTTTAATCCCATGTCTAGAAAAGTAGAAAATTACCTAGGGGGTAGGGTTGATTTTAGATGGAAAGAGATTTTTGAAATACAAGGATCAGCAGAACTCATGCAAACGGGTGAATATAATTTTAAGGGATCATTGAAAAGTGAATTAATTAATTTAGAGTATAAAAGCATGCTTTATCAGCCCTCTTCATTGAAGCAACGCTTTTTTGGTAATCATTATGAATGGGATCATGATTTCGACAATGTATTTTCCAATCAAATCAATGGATCTCTGTCTTTGAAATGGTGGCAATTTCAATTCATTCCTAAAATATCGTTAACCACCTATAGCAACTATGTTTATTTTGGTCAAGATAAAATGCCAAATGTTGCTGCTGATGCCAATCTGATCAGTCAGTTGGGGGGTGAAATCAATCTTTTTCTTCCTACCAATAAAACCCTGGGTTATGGTTTTCATTTTAAAAATGAGGTCATCTATACCGAAGTTTCAGGTGGCCAAAGCGATGCCTTTAGAATACCTACCACTTTCCTGAATATGAAAGGTTATTGGCAGGGAAGTTGGTTTAACCATACGATTCCTGTACAAATTGGTATTGATGTTCACCACAAATCAGCTTATTATGCCAATGCCTATGATCCAGTAACCCAACAGTTCTATCTACAAAATGATGAAAAAATATTTGAAGGATACAGTTATCCAGCCAATCTGTTTTGGAATATGCGGATTGATAAAGTTTTTCTTTTTATAAAATCTACCCATATAAGTCAGCCAAATGATGGTGGATATTTCGTTACGCCAAAATATCCTGGACAGCAGCGGGTACTTGATTTTGGTTTTAAATGGTTATTTTTTGATTAGCTAAAACAAAAAAACAATAGCCCTATGCAGTAATTTTAGCTTGTTTTTTACACTTTTCCAAGTGCAGGTAGAAAATAGGTAGAAAGAATTTGCATACTTAATACGTTATGTGAAATAGCTTCAATTTTTGCTAATTTTTTGGTGTTATAATAAGTCATTATTTTCCTTTTTTTTTCTAGCCCTTATCCTCATTGATCTGGTCCTTGAATGTAAAGACAATAATCTTCATTTTTCAAAAAAAGATCAATGTACAGCCATGATTAACAGTCGTAAATTAGAGGAGTTTGAGGTTTATTTTGAGGTGTTAGAGAGGAGTGTGTTTCATGAGTTGTTGAAGTGAGGGGGTACTGTTTGATTTATGAAATAACTCCTGGAGTATGGTAATTCCAGGAGTGCTGTTGATTAACGTATTATTTTTTCATGGCATTGACCATACTCAATGTGTCGTCAAAAGTAACCATTAAAGACAATTTATCATCCGTCACTTCAAAATAATGGCCAAATATCGTATCCATACCATCTGCTTTTCCTTGACATTTAACAAATACTTTATTCCCCTCGCTAATCATAAATTCAGGTATGACAGCAAAATTCTCCCATAATTGAGGGATCTTGGACATATTCATCATTAGATTTTCTTTTCCTTTGTGAGACCCAGATAATGGATGGCTTTCCCCAGGAAAAACCCAAGTGACATCATCGTGTAAGATGCCCATGAAACCTTCCATATCACCCTTTCCAAAAAAATCATAACCTTGTTGTACTAATTCTTTAGTATTCATTTTAATTTATTTACGGTTTAAAAATTAATTGAAAACTAATTTAATTAATTTTTTTAAATAAGTCAAGACCCTCAATGGAGCAGCTCCCTACTACGCATTCCAACTTAAGCTAATGTATCCCTAAAATTAATATTGGTAAACACATGACAAGTTGAATCCACTGATATGCACCTGTAGAGAATTTATACTTTTTTTTATATATCCTCTTAACTTATGCGGAGGTTAAATCCATTACCCAAAATTAAATTGGACTCAAGCAATACCTTCGGATGAGAATAATTTATTGAGTGCGGTTCCCGCTAGTTTGAAGGGGAACTAAAACATTACATTTAATGTCATTTGTTGATATGTTGTTAAATATTAACATTGCGCTTAAATTATCTAATCAGAATCCATGAAAAATATCAAATACCTTCTCTTCTTAAGCATTCTTTGTTCACTTGTAATTTTCATTAATTGTGGTGATAGTGATGATCCCGTTGCGGATGATAATATCGATGATGGTTCCACCACAGTACTAGATGGTGATGGTGATGGTGTTGCAGATAATGATGATACCTGTGCTGATACCCCTAGCGGTGAAACAGTAGACAGTAATGGTTGTTCCGATTCTCAAAAAGATGTGGATGAAGATGGGGTAACAGATGATTTAGATACTTGTGATGATACCCCTAGTGGTGAAACTGCAGACAGTAGTGGTTGTTCCGATTCTCAAAAAGACACAGATGGAGATGGAGTAACGAATGATTTAGATACTTGCCCTGATACAGCTGCAGGTGCAGAAGTAGACGAGAATGGATGCGTTATAACTATTGATGATAGTACTTCAAGTACATTTAACATAAATGTTACTGCAAATAGTAGTTCCAATTATACCTTAGCTGGAACAGATCGCAATGGAGATGTATCAGGAAATGATCCTGAGCTAACTTTTAAAGTGGGAGACATAATTAATTTTAGTGTGAATGCTTCTGGACATCCTTTTTATTTGAAAACTACGGCAGGGACTGGTGTAGAAAACGGCATCAGTGGAGTGTCCAATAATGGTACCACCGATGATACTGCAAGCTGGACCCCTACTACAGCAGGGACGTATTATTACCAATGCTCACTTCACGGGGGAATGGTTGGTACAATTATTATTGAATAAATACTTATTTGAGAAATAGGTATTCCTTGGAATAAAGAAGGAGTAAAATCATAATTTATATGACTTCGATATTTTACTTAAAAATGAACAGGAAGTTTATCAAAAATATAAACTTGATATTTGAAAATGAGCTATATGTAATGAATTATTTAGACTGATTTTATACTTTTTTAAAATAAGCCCTCCTAAATTAATAAGCCTATTCCTCACCCTTAAAATCGTTTCTTCCAACATAGTCTTTGGCATCTTTGTAGAAGGGGGATGAAGTGTTATCCATAGAGCTCATATAAGCCTCTTTAAAGCATTCTTTTTCCTGCTAAATAAGATTTAATTCTATCCTGATACGTCTTCACAATAGCTTTAAAGCTTGCCTATGTAGTACTCAAATCTGGGATGCATACAGCCGTTTTAAAGGAGATTAATAGTACTTGTGAGTGTTTCTCTAAAGAGGTGATATTGGAGGAGTTTGAGGCTTATTTTGAAGTGTTAGAGTTGGAAGTATTTCATGAGGTGTTGAGATGAGGGTATGCTGTTTGATTTCTAAGATAACTCCTTTTAGTACGATTTATTGGATGCTTTTTTTAACATTCTTTAAGAACCTATTTTAACATTCTTTATGAGAATTAAAAGTGTAAAATGATCCATCCTTATCAATTTTGAGTCTTCATATAAGTGTTTGGTTTTGGTTGATTTTTAAGGGCATAAGAAGCAGGTTTCTCTCTTTCTGTTTTGATTGCCCTTATTTTTATGACACACAAGCCCCACACTCAGGATCATCAATGGAGCATTCCCCCTTTCAACTTCACATCGGCAAACACATGCCCAGTTGAATCCACTGATACACACCTACAGAGAATCTGTACTTTTTCTTCTTATTAGAGCCTCTTGACTTGTGCATAGCTTAAATCCATTACACAAAATTAATTTGGAATCAAGCAATACCTTCGGATGAGAATAATTTACTAAGGGTGGAGAATTTTTAGTAGTTTTGATATTACAATGAAACAATTCAAATACCTCCTCTTATTAAGTATTATTTGTTCACTTGTATTGTTTACCAATTGCGGTGATAGTGATAACCCTGTTTCTGATAACATCACGAATACTACAGATGATGACAATAGTAGAGATATCGACAATAGTAGTGATGGAGCCACTGAATCAGCTATATTCTTAGCAGAGAATGGTGTTACAATTAGAGCTTCTGACATAGCAATAATAGGGGAGAAGTATGAATTGGATGGAATTTCCTATCTAGTAGTAGATTCAACTATTCTCATTGAAATGATAACCAATGAGGAAGATATCACTAAAGTGGTTACCACGCGTATAACTTCCTTGAACAATTTATTTAATAGTTCTCCAAGTTGGAATCTCTCGTGGAGCTATGGAGTTAACTTCAATCAAGACATTGGCTCTTGGGATGTAGTTAATATGAATTCAATAATTAATTGATGGAAAAAACAACATTGCGCCTTGCGTTGCCTTCGGACCCGAGATGGGTAAACATAGTGGAAAAAAACATCGAGCATATTTTAGTAGATCATGCCTTTTGCGAACAAAAAGCAGCTTCTTCCTGTATTTCTTTGATTCTACAATATCCTGAAAAAACGGCTTTAGTAGATCGTTTAACCCCCGTAGTTGCTGAGGAATGGTCACATTTCGAGCGGGTCATAGCCCTTTTACGCAAACGGGGCTATGCGCTGGGATTTCCCAGAAAAGATTTCTACGTTTCGGAGTTGATGACCGTACTAAAAAAAGGGGGAAGTAGGGAACAGCAATTGGTAGAAAAATTACTCATGAACGCATTGATTGAGGCACGAAGTGCCGAGCGTTTCAAGCTTTTATCTCAACACTTGACAGATCCAGAATTAATGAGTTTCTACCATGAGTTGATGATCTCTGAGGCAGGACATTATAGAAATTTCATTGAATTGGCGAAGGTCTACTGGGATCCTGAAAAAGTGGAAATCAGATGGAAAGAGTTTTTAAGTGAAGAGGCACTGATCATGAAAAATTTAGAGATTCGCTCAGATCGATTTCACTAAAATGAAAGTTGAGGAGATCAATATACTTCTTGAAGACTAGATTAAAACTTATTTATTTGAAAAAAAAATGGCTACCACTGTGCGGGTACCAATACTCGAATTACACCATAAATACAGCCAATCAATCGCTAATTACACCTCACTCTGGCGCAACATCAAACCTAAATAACCAACTAAAACTAAATCACTTCATAATTTGCCAGCTACTCTCATCTCTCAATAGAAGTTACCTAAATCCATCAAGAGGCATTAAGATTGGATTGGATTCATATTTATGAAATACTACGCATCCATTTCATTGAAAAGGAACGTATAGTATCAGGATAGCTAAGTTCCTTATTTATGACATTAGGCCATATAGTCAACGACTGTTCAGGATGATTATAAAATCATCAATAGATTATATTTGTCATATGAATAATCAGCAATAATGTTCATCTTTTCTTAGCAACGATTCCCAAAAAAAACTTAGGTTTTTTGTTTCTTTTTCTTGGCTGCTGGGAATAAAATATTGTTTAAGATCAAGCGATAACCTGCCGAGTTGGGATGCAGATTCAAATCAGTGGGCTCTTCGTTGACATAATGTTGATAATCTTCTGGATCATGGCCTCCATAAAAGGTAAAAAAACCTTTTTCTATCACCCCATGAATGTACCGTGCCTCATCCAATTGCTTAGTTTCACCTAAAACCAATACATCTCCTTTGATTAAATCTTTTTTGAATCCTGTAGTCTGCCCCATAAAACTGTGAATAATTTTTTCATGATTTTGAGTGAGCATGGTAGGTATTGGGTCCCATTTTGCTGAAAATTGAAACAAGGTGAAATAATCATTTTGCTCATTCAAGCCTCTACTTTGGGGTGAATTATCAATATTTGAAAACTCATATTCGTAAGGGTTTCGTACCAATTGAAAGTTTTCAAAAGCAAATGTTCTTTCAAAATCTAATTTTGACTGGGCCGCAGGATTCATAGGATCACCATCATACATCTTCTCACAAATATCTAATCCTTCAGCGGCAAGGGCAATGTCATACGTATCTGTTGCTGAGCACATGGCAAATAAGAAGCCCCCGCTGGCCACATAAGACTTGATCCGTTTGGCGATGGCTAATTTCAACAATGAAACTTTTCCATAGCCGTGTTTTTGAGCACTTGCTTCAAATTCAGTTTGTTGTTGCTGATACCAAGGCATGTGCTTATAGTTTTTATAAAACCTCCCATATTGACCTGTAAAATCTTCATGATGCAGATGTAGCCAATCGTATCTTATTAACTCATTATACATAATTTCGTCATCAAAAATGATTTCATAGGGAATTTCAGCATAGGATAAAACCAGAGTGACCGCATCATCCCAGGGTTGTTTGCTTTTGGGAGAATAGACCGCAATTTTGGGATGTTGTTCAAGCTTCATCACATCCATATTCGAAGAGGGCGAAGCGATTTCTTCAAATAATTGATTTACTTGTGCATTGGAAATAACTTCAAAACTTACATTTCTTATCAGACATTCATTTTGTATGAGTGTGCTGTGAGGAACTAAAAAACTGCCTCCACGGTAGTTTAAGAGCCAATTAACAGGCAATTCTTTGGTAAGAGCCCAATAAGTGATGCCATAAGCTTTGAGGTGGTTCGTCTGTGAGGCATCCATGGGCATTAAGAGATAAGCGCCTTTTACATTTAAGCTCAAGAAAATCCCTATCAAAAAGGGGACAAATAGATTTTTCATAAGAGTTTTGTCAATATTCTAAACGCGAGTGTCCATATTGCAGATACTAAAAAATTAGTAATCAAATTTAGCACATGATATCTGTTTGTTGTTAATATAATGAATATTTTAGAAAATATAGGAGAGGGTCTTAACGCGATCAAAGCAAATAAACTACGTACGATTTTAACGGCTTCTATTATCGCCATCGGTATTACTTCTTTGGTAGGCATTCTCACAGCGATTGATGCAATAAAAGGATCGGTGGAGGATAGCTTTTCTAATTTAGGCTCCAAAACTTATACGATCAGCAACAAAAGAGTAAAGGGTTCTTCCGGAGGAAAAAAGTCAAAAATTTTCACTAAAATCAAATTTGAAGAACTACAAAAGTTTAAAAATAAGTTTGAAAAATCAGGGATGGTAAGCTTGAGCAGTGTGCTTTCAGGAAATGCCGAGGTCAAACGAGGTTCTAAGGTTTCTAATCCTAACGTAATGATTCGAGGAACGGACGAATATTTTTTAGCCATTGATGGATACGATCTCAGTGAAGGCAGGAATTTTTCTTCCAATGAAATACAAAATGGTAGCCTTGTTGCGATTATCACCAGCGAGATAAAAACACTTTTATTCGATGAAAATGAAAGTGCTATTGGTAAAAAGATTAATTTTCTCGGGGCCAGCTGTCGGGTGATTGGGACATTGAAATCTAAAGGAGCGGCTTCAAGTAGAGGTAATTTTGATCGGCGCGTGATTGTCCCCTTGAATGTTGCCCGAGTCATTGGCTCTGAGCGAAATTTACGTTTTCTAGCTACCGTAGCTATCGATGACTTTTATGAAGCAGATGAATCGATAGGATTGGCTACCGGACTGATGCGTTCCATCCGAGGAGATCGACCTATTGATGAAAATTCATTTGAAATTAAAGCCAATCAATCTGTTGCAGAAAGGTTAGATGAAATATCCGGATACTTAAAATTGGGAGGCTTTACCATAGGATTTATTACTTTATTGGGTGCTTCCATTGGATTGATGAATATTATGTTGGTTTCAGTGACTGAGCGAACGCGTGAAATTGGCCTGAGGAAGTCATTGGGAGCCACACCGAATAAAATCAGGCAACAATTCTTGATTGAAGCCTTGGTTATTTGTCAAATGGGAGGCCTTGGGGGGATTATTATGGGTATAGGGATTGGTAATTTGATTGCTAAGCTTATTGGGTCCAATTCCTTCATTATTCCTTGGGTTTGGGTTCTCTTTGGTGTGATTATCAGCATGATTGTCGGACTTATGTCGGGCTATATACCGGCCCATAAAGCATCAAAACTTGACCCCATCGATTCATTAAGGTTTGAATAGGGCGTATACTTCAACCATGCAATGACCGGGTAGCCTGCTTTGAAGAGCGCTGCTAATTGATAAGCATGATTTCTTTGGCGGCCCCAATCGCATTGAAACGGATACTTAATTCAATGGTATTTTCACAGTTCAATTGATAAAAAAAGAATTTTCTGTTTCTTTTATCTAAGCGCTGTTTCGTGGGACTGCCCAGAAGGGCAATGATTTCATTTTGATTGGATCCCAGTACGATATCTTTTTGATTGATCAAGAGGGGTGCGGCTTGCATTGCGCGATAATTACGGCATTCAATGAGATCCTCGTCCCATTGGTCTTGATCGAAGCCCGTTACCTTGGGAGCTGGATAACACGAACATAAAACAATAATTAAACAAGTGAAATATTTGAATTTAGTGGACATATTGACTGTTTTGATCCTTAAATGACTGGTTATCGGGATATGAGATATATCTGCGTTGATCCTTATATTTGAACAGACATCATTCATTGATATCTTCCAAGGAAAGCAAAAAAGCATATTGCAAGGCCACGTTCTCATACTTGCGGTATCTTCCTGAGGCCCCGCCATGTCCTGCGGCCATATTGGTTTGGAGTAACAATAAATTTTCATCGGTCTTAGAGGAGCGAAGCTTAGCAACCCACTTGGCAGGTTCCCAATATTGTACCTGTGAGTCGAAATAACCCGTGGTTACCAGTAGGTTGGGATAAGCTTGTGCCCGTACTTGATCATAGGGCGAATAAGAATGCATATATTCATAAGATTCAAGATTTTTAGGATTGCCCCATTCATTGAACTCGGCAGTGGTAAGGGGAATCGACTCATCCATCATGGTCGAAATGACATCGACAAAGGGTACGGCCGCAATCACTCCATTGAAACGTTCAGGCGCCATATTGATCACTGCACCCATCAATAAACCACCTGCACTTCCCCCTTGCGCATAAAGGTGTTCAGCTGAGGAATAACCCTCATTGGATAAATAAGAGGCACAATCAATGAAATCATAAAATGTGTTTTTCTTTTTGAACATTCTACCTTGTTCATACCATTTTCGACCCATTTCCTGGCCACCCCTGACGTGGGCAATGGCATAGATAAAACCTCTATCCAATAAACTGAGTCTTATAGAGCTAAACCAAGGGTCTGTAGAATTTCCATAAGAGCCGTAGGCATAAAGGAGTAATGGATTCTGGTCACTTTTGACTAATCCTTTTTTATAAACCAGAGAAATAGGTATCTGAGTACCATCTCGCCCTTCTGCAAACAATCTTTCTGTCGTGTATTTAGAAGGTTCATGTCCCCCCATGACTTGGGTCTCCTTGAGAACTGTTTTGCTTCGCTCATTCATATCATACTCAAAAGTCGTGTTGGGCGTGGTCAGCGAAGCATAAATAAATCTCAGTTTTGTCGTATTGAATTCAGTATTGGTGGTGGGGTAAACGACATAGGCGGGTTCATCAAAATAAACTTCATGATGATTTCCTGTTTTTTGATGGATCACCTTGAGGGAAGTAAGTGCATTGGATCTTTGAGAAATCACCAAATGTTCACTAAATACTTGAATTGAACTTAATAAGGTATCTGGATTGTTTGGGATCAATGTAGACCAATTCTCAAGATGGGTAGCCTCTTGAGAAGTTTCCATCAATCTAAAATTTTGTGCTTCCCAATTGGTAAGAACATAGAACTTGTCTTTAAAATGCTCAATCGAATATTCGTGGGGTCCATTTCTCGGAGTAAATTGGCGGAAGGTACCCGTGGGTTCATGGGCGGAAAGGATATGATAATCTTTGAGCAGCGTACTTCGACAAGAGATCACAATATAATCATCTGATTTTGATTTTTTAACACTGATATAAAAAGAAGGATCCTGTTCATGATACATCATGATATCTTCTTTCTGATCTGTTTTTAACTGATGCCTCCAAATTTTCTCAGACAACAACGTCACATCATTTTTAGTTGTATAGTAAAAGGTAAGATTGTCATTGGACCAAGCACCCCCAGGCTCTGTATTGGTTATTTCATCATTCAATAATTCCCCAGTCTCAAGGTTTAAAAATTTGTAGGTGTATACTCTTCGACTCAGCGTATCAACAGCGTAGGCCAATATATTATTGTCTTTACTAATGCGAATCCCGCCGACCGCATAGTAGTCATAGCCTTGGGCCAATTGATTGACATTAAGTATGACAGATTCTGCGCCATCTAGGCTGCCTTTCTTGCGACAATAAATGGGATATTCTTGGGCCTCTTCAAAACGTGTGTAATACCAATAACCATTTTTAAGATAGGGTACAGAGGCATCATCTTTTTGAATTCTCCCAGTCATTTCTTCAAATAGCTTTTGTTGCAAACTATCTGTAGGTTTCATGACTTCACTTGTGTAGGTGTTTTCATCTTCAAGGTATTGAACGACCTTTTTTGTTTGGATGTCAGGATCAGTAGCTGTTTTTTGCTGGTCAGTGAGCCGCATCCAAAAATAAGGATCCACACGGGTGTTGCCATGCGCTTCTAATAAAGAATCTTTTCTATCTGCAATAGGGGGAGCGTTCTCTTGGGTCTGCATGTCTGTAGTTGGATGGGTATCTTGGCAAGCCGATAAAAGGCTAAAGGCACAGAGGGACAATAATATTGATCTTTTCATGACTTAAAGATAAGTAAAGAAAAGATCAATAAATCATTTAAGGAAGCACTACGAAACTGCCATTCATCAGACCGTAATGACCTGGGAAAGAACAAATAAACTCATAGTAGCCTGGTGCGGGGGCATCAAATGTGATGGTAGTACTTTCACTACCTCCGATCAATTCGGTAGCGGCAATAATATTTCCCTTCATATCCTGGGGCACATAACCTTGTTCTTTGGCACTCATTGCCGCCATTCCAAAGGCAGCTTTATCCGTACCCAAAGAGAGTAATATCCAATTATGACCCATGGTAAGGGCTGACATTTGCCCTGTATGGGTTAAGGTGAGTTCAACCGTTTGCCCAGCATTCACTTCTATTTTGTCAAGGTTGTAACGCATCATGTCATCCCCTTCAATGGTGATTTTGACTGTTTTTGGAATTTCGGCACTAATAATCTTCTCAGTTGTTTCGGTGGCTGAAGTTGTTTTTTTCTCATTGCCTCCGCTGCAGGAGATCATAAATAAAGTAGACAGCCAAAGGATTTGCATTTTTTTCATTGATAATTATTTTGTTTTGAATTTTTTAATCTGCCGATATAACGCATAATTTCTACGCTTGGTTTCTTTTTTTTCCTTTTTAATCAAATTGTTTACTGACCGTAAAATCTTTTGAATGGTGCTCGTATTTATAAAAGCCTTCACCTGTTTTTTTACCTAAATTACCCGCAGCAACCATATTTACCAAAAGTGGGCATGGGCGGTACTTATCATCACCAATTCCTTCCTGAAGTACTCTGATAACAGAGAGACATACATCAAGTCCAATAAAATCAGCCAGTTGTAAAGGCCCCATAGGATGTGCCATACCTAACTTCATCACAGCGTCTATTTCGGAAACTCCAGCCACTCCTTCGAAAAGGGTAAATATGGCTTCATTGATCATGGGTAACAGTATGCGATTGGCTGTAAATCCAGGATAATCCTTGACTTCAACTGCTATTTTTTCTAGATCAATGACCGTTTTTTTAATCGTCGAAATGGTTGCTTGCGAGGTTGCGTAGCCTTTGATGACTTCAACCAATTTCATGATGGGAACAGGATTCATAAAATGCATTCCGATGACCTGCGCCGGCCTTTGGGTGACTGCCGCTATTTTAGTAATGGATATGGAGGAAGTGTTGGTAGCCAAAATGGCATCTTTTGGTGCATAATTATCTATCTCTTGAAAAATATTTTTTTTGACTTCATAATTTTCGGTAGCGGCTTCAATCACTAAATCGGATGAGGCTACGCCATCCTTGAGATTGTTGAAAGGGACTATTCTTGATAAGATTAAGGCTTTTTCTGAATCTTTAAGTTGGTCTTTAAGTATTTGTCTATCAATATTTTTTTCAATGTTTTTAAGCCCATTTTTCAGACGCTTCTCATCAATATCAATAAGGGCTACGTTAAAGCCATGTTGGGCAAAGACGTGTGCAATCCCATTACCCATGGTACCTGCACCAATAATCGATACTTGGTTTATGTTTTTCATGATGTTAAACGTCGTCTAATAGATAAATGAATTTTAAAGATGACAAAGCTATAAAGAATGCAAAAATTGATGTTGATTAATGCCTTAAATTATCTGAATAATTTATTTTGGAACATCAAAGTTTTCACATAAAAAAAGGCACTAAACATCACGTTTAGTGCCTTTTTTTATTGGGAGCTGCAGAGATCAGGATAAACCTGAAACCTTAGCTCATCCTATTCATACATTCTTTTTAATACAATTCAAATCTTCAAAGGCTTCGCTGAGCCTTTTCACAAATGTTTTTTCACCTTCTCTGAGCCATTTTCTGGGATCATAATATTTTTTATTAGGTTCATCAGCACTTATAGGATTTCCTATTTGACTTTGAAGGAACCCTTCAAATTCTTTATAGTAATTTTTTACACCTTCCCAATAGGCCCATTGCATATCGGTGTCAATGTTCATTTTGATGGCTCCGTAAGAGATGGCCTCTCTTATTTCTTCGGTAGTGGATCCAGATCCGCCATGAAATACGAAGTTTACAGGATTGGCTCCAGTACCAAACTTTTCTTGAATGAATTCTTGAGAATTTTTAAGAATGGTTGGGGTAAGCTTGACATTTCCGGGCTTGTAAACGCCATGAACGTTACCAAAAGCAGCGGCAACTGTAAAATGGTTACTAATGGCTTTTAACTTCTCATAAGAGTAAGCTACCTCCTCGGGTTGAGTATAAAGTTTAGAGTTGTCAATATCGGTATTGTCTACGCCATCCTCTTCACCACCTGTTACTCCCAATTCTATTTCCAAAGTCATGTCCATTTTAGACATTCGGGTAAAATATTTCGTGGAAATTTCCATATTCTCCTCGAGCGATTCCTCAGAAAGGTCCAGCATGTGCGAGCTGTAAAGAGGGGTACCCGTTTTTTCAAAATGCAACTCACTGGCATCAAGTAATCCATCAATCCAGGGCAGTAATTTTTTCGCGGCATGATCGGTATGCAGTACGACCGAAACTCCATATTTTTCAGCCATCTGGTGGACGTGGTGCGCACCTGCGATGGCACCTGCAATCGCTGAAGCTTCATCTTTATTGGATAAACCTTTCCCGGCATGAAATTGTGCACCCCCATTTGAAAATTGAATCATTACTGGAGATTGGACTACTTTGGCTGTTTCAAGCACCGCATTGATGGTATTAGAACCGGTCACATTTACAGCAGGTAAGGCAAATTTATTGTCGTTTGCGTGATTAAGAAGTTCGGTTACTTCGGTTCCAGTTAAAACACCAGGTCTGAATTGCATATCCTTAAGATTTTTAATTGATTAATAATCGGCAAATTTACTTGATAAATTCTAAAAATTTCATCGATTCTATTGAATTAAATAATAAGGCGTTTTTGTAAAAAATTCTATATTTTGAGGAATATTAAAGTAGGCATTTTGCTAAATTTTCAAAACTAAGGGTTTCTTTCATTTAAAAGGAGTCCCCAATGTTTATTGCGACCAAGGAGTGGATACACTTAATGCCCAAATCTTTGAAATCGAGAAAAAAATTAAAAAAAAACTAATTAATAATATTACCATATGAAGAAACCAAAATTATCTACCGCGCAAATATGGAATATGAGCATGGGATTTATGGGTATTCAATTTGGGTTTGCACTCCAAAATGCGAACGCAAGTAGGATTTTACAGAACTTTGGTGCTGACATTGAAAGTTTATCATGGTTTTGGCTCGCGGCTCCAATTACAGGTCTCATCGTACAGCCCATAATAGGTCATTACAGTGATCAAACCTGGACGCGCTTTGGGCGCCGGAAGCCTTTTTTTTTGACAGGAGCATTGCTGGCCGCAATCGCCTTGTGCATAATGCCTAACGCGGGCGTTTTGGCCGTTGCCCTTCCACCGATCATGATAGGGGCGGGTATGTTGATGATTATGGATGCATCTTTTAATATTGCCATGGAACCTTTTCGGGCATTGGTAGGAGATATGCTTCCTGAAGAACAAAATACGACGGGTTTTTCTGTTCAAGCCACGTTGATAGGCATTGGTGCGGTGGTAGGCTCTTGGTTGCCTTATATCTTGGTTAACTTTTTTGGCGTTTCACAATCAGCGTTGCCTGGTGAGGTGCCTGACAATGTTATTTATAGTTTTTATTTTGGAGCCGTGGTTTTGGTGGGTGCTATCCTGTGGACTGTTATCAATACCAAAGAATACAGTCCCGCTGAATTAAAGTCTTTTAACTCTCATGAAGTCGTAGAAACAAAAGGGGGTTTGATGAACATCTTTACTAGTTTCAAACAAATGCCTGAAACGATGAAACAGCTCGGATGGGTACAGTTTTTTAGTTGGTTTGGCTTGTTTTGTATGTGGGTATATTCAACACCCGCCATTGCTCAACATATTTATGGTACTGATATTGAGGATACTAGTTCGTCTCTTTTCAATGAGGCAGGTAATTGGGTTGGGATAATTTTTGGGGTATACAATGCGGTTTCTGCTGGTTTTGCATTGTTGCTGCCCATAATAGCTAAAAAGATTGGGAAAAAACAGGCACACAGTGTAGCTTTGACGGCTGGTGGACTCGGATTATTATCAGTCTATTTTGTCCAAGATCCAATCATGTTGATTCTCTCCATGTCTTTTGTCGGAATGGCCTGGGCGAGTATTTTATCTATGCCTTATGCTTTGTTGGTAGGAACGATACCCTTGACTAAAATGGGAATTTATATGGGGATATTTAATTTCTTCATTGTGGCCCCTCAAATAATTAGTGGGATCATTGGAGGACCTATCGTAAAAAACCTATTTGATTCACAGGCCATATTTGCCTTGATGATGGGAGGAGTCTCACTGCTTCTAGCTGCCGTTTTTGCAATGTTCGTAGTAGAAAAAAAGACTAACGAAGCTACATGACTGTATGAAGCAGGGTTTTTTTAAACCCTATAGTAATCGGGCTTCCAATTTTTAATCTCCTTTTTAATCTCTTTTTGAGTGAGATTTTTATCTAGCGTTCGCTCAATGAGCGGTAAAAACTCATCATCTGGGGCAAAGCGAAGGGCTACAATTTGAGAAATTTTGAGATTAGGTGGCAATAGCTTTCCTGCAAGCACATAATGTCTTAGGTTTTCCTCAGCTCTAATGGCCCGGTCCTGGGCTTTCAAAGGAAATATTCTAAGATACCACATGATCACAGTTAATAAAAGAGAGATCAGTATGAAAAGCCAAGCTGGGTAAGTGGCTTCATCATCTCCTTGAAGTAAATAGCTTATACCGCCTCCGGCCAGTCCCAATATCCCTACAGAGAGGAGGCCATGAAATCCTTTGAGGAAAATGGTATGATTTTTGAAATTTTGGGTCTGTTTCATATTCATTTATTGATTTTATCTTGCAATAAGCCGTAAGGTATTACAAAGAAGATTAACTTATTTACCGGTACGAAGTTGAAATGAAGAGAGGTACTTTTCAAATTGTTTCATCACATACAAATGGGCTTTTGCCTGTGTATATTTGTAGATGATCCAAGGTAATCGAGGAACAAACTCATGAATGGCTGTAATGATGTATTCACCTTCTAGAATAGATCTAAATTCTAACCAGCCGGTATTGCTTCTTTTGGATAACAAACCACCGGTGATATAAAAAAGCTGTCGATTTTTATCGCTTCTGTTTTCGATAAACTCCAATTGTAATAACGGAATACCTAAAAGAGTAAATTTTAATATTTTTTCATCTTCTTTGGAATCAATAATTTTCCCAAACATATTACTTAACCAGACAGGATATTGCTTGGCCACCCAAAGGGAGGTTTTTTTGCCTGGATTGGCAATCCTTTGAACACTTCTTACCGTATTTTTATCTTTAATGGGGGCCATACCCGCTGGTATTTTTGGGATGATCACTGATTTATCAAGCGCTCTTTTGATGGTTTCAGTTAGGGTAAACTTTGGAAAAATGGATAGAAAATCTTGATCTTTCAACGTCATGTCATGTCTCAGACTTTCTATCAATGGAGACACAAAATTAGGGCTAGACCCACTGAACAAGCCTACCCATAACTTGGACATACCCAATGAAAAAAAAGGTACGGAAAAGATCCATCTTTTTTTATTCATTTCTTTAGCTGTTAATTTTAACAGATCCATGTACTGAACGATTTGGGTACCTCCTATTTCGATTGGATGGCCATATAAACTTGAATTACCAAGCGTATGATTAATGCAGTTTAAGGCTACTCTTAAGTCTATGGGTTGATTGTTGGACTTTGTCCAGCTTGGACAAGCCATGACAGGTAAGTTTTTTACTAATTTTTTAACAATATTGAACGATGATCCTCCGGGTCCAATGATAATGCCGGCACGAATGGGAGTAATTGGAGTTTGCCGAGAACCTAGTACGCGTTCTACTTCATATCTCGATTGTAAATGCTTTGAAATATTTAAATTGTCTTTTGGGAGGATACCACCTATATAGACAATATGAGAGAGCGAACAGGCTTCAGCCGCTCTAGAGAAATTATCAGCAAGCAACAGATCTGTATCTTCAAAATTACTCTGATTTAACCGCGTAGAGGGCTGCATAGAATGAACTAAATAAAGCGCATAATCTACACCTTCAAGCGCTTCGATACTGCTGGATATTGAAAATAGATCTACCGTTCTCCATTCGATATCCGAATGTGAAGGGGCTATTTTTTTTCGTGATAGGGCAATAATATGATAGTCATCTTTGTAGGTTTCAATAAACCACCTACCAATAAATCCCGAGGCGCCTGCAATGGCTAATTTCTTTTTTTGTTTCAATTATTGGATAGATTTTGTTTGAAAACGAGAAGTATTAAAAAAACTAATAATACAACAAATTTTTTATCAAATTAGTTGTAAACTCATTTTTTTATTTCATGTAAAGGCACAGCAATTGATACCATAATGGCTCACTTCGTGATAATGGGGTAATAAGAGTGCTTGGATTTGGCAGTCTGTGGATATTTTAAATTAGAAAAATTCTTAACTTTTGTATAGCATTCAAGCCTTCTAGTAATCATTTTCATTTATTTAAAATAATTTTGCTAGCAGCTCATTTCTATAAATAAAACTGTTATATATTTGATTGATAATCTATATTTTTAAGTATTCTAAAAACTGAAAATAATTTATATGCCAAAATGCGTTTGTATGGGAGCCAAATTAAAGTGTTCCTTCGGTTCGGGCCCTAAAAGTATGATTGTACTTCCTATAGGCAAAACGCTGACCTCAATGGTAAAACCTGTAGCTTCGAGTATGGACTTTGTACCCTTCCTTAATATTCCGGCATTTGGTAATTGTACTTCACCCATCAATCCCATGAATTGGAAAATGGCAGGCCCAGTGCCTCTATTTATACCTTCATCATGTATTCCTATTCCGATCAAACCATGGGATCCCGTCGCCAAAAAAACTAAAATAGGTGGTAATCCAGCAATGCTTGAAACCAGTAAAACCATGTGCGCCTGGTTAGGTTCGATTGAAGTAGATGATCCCGGGATCACAAACATTGAGGCAAATTAATATTTGAGAGCCCTCAGAGAATTTTCGATTAGTTAGATCATGTGATTTTAAAGACGGTTTAAATTAAAAATTTCTCATTCCTCTCAATGGATTATTTAACGAGACGAAATATTCAGATTATTATTCTTAGGATAACTTAGCCTACGAATGAATCAGGAACTTAAACTTGTAAAAACACTTATATTTTTTATAAATGGCTAAAAGTTGCTTTTTAATACTGCTATTGCTGGTTATTTCTCTAGAAATATCAGCACAATGGCATCCTGATCAAATTGAGATCATTCGAGATCAGTGGGGAGTACCTCATATTTATGCAGCTACCGATGCTCAGGTATCTTATGGATTAGCTTGGGCACATGCCGAAGATGATTTTGGAACTATCCAAACCACTTTATTGGCTGCTAAAGGTATGTTGGGTTTACATTTGGGGAAGGATGGTGCGATTGCAGATTATGTGGTGGGCTTGCTTCGAACCAAAGAAATAGTCGCAGGACATCTGGATGAAGTTGCTCCAGATTTTCTAAATATTGTTAAGGGTTATCTGGCGGGCCTTAATGCTTATGCTCAACATCATCCTCAAGAAGTTTTTGTTAAAAAATCTTTTCCCATCACAGTTGAAGATGTGTTTCAAGCGTATGTCCTTCAGTTGGCAGTTATGGATGGTGCAGATGGGGTCATTGGAGGCTTGATTAAGGGCGATATTGACCATGGGGCGTTGATTGGTATTGGTTCCAATGCTTTTGTATTCAATCGAAAGAAAACAGGAAGTGACCATGTCATGTTAGCGGTAAATGCCCACCAGCCTTTAGAGGGTCCGGCCGCGTGGTATGAAGCCCACTTGGTGAGCGAGGAGGGCTGGAATGCAATGGGGGGTCTCTTTCCTGGGGGGCCGGTCATATTTCATGGAACCAATGAACATTTGGGTTGGGCACATACAGTAAATCACCCAGATAAAATTGATATATTCGAATTGGAAATAGATCCTCAAAATGAACGTAGATATCGGATGGATTCAACTTGGCATACCTTAGAAAAGAGGAATATAGCCCTTCGAATCAGCATTTTTATGGGTTTAAAAATCAGGATAAAGAAAGCCGCTTATTATTCAAAATATGGTCCAGTCATCAAAAATGATAAGGGTTATTTCGCCTTTAAAATGTCTGTTTTTGATGAAATAAGAGCGATAGAGCAGTGGTACAATATGAATAAAGCACAAAATTTAAATGAATTTAAACAAGCTTTAGAAATGGTAGCTATTCCAAGTTTCAACATCATGTATGCGGATAAATATGACAATATATTTTATGTAAGTAATGGTAAGATTCCTTTTCGGGATTCGAAATTTGATTGGAAAAAGACCTTGCCTGGAAACACGTTTAGAACCCTCACCGATGACTATCATAAATTTGAAGACTTGCCTCAGTTGACAAATCCCTCATCGGGTTATTTATTCAACACCAATAATTCGGCCTACAGTGCCAGTGCTGCAAGCGACAATTTGAGTTTTGATGATTTTGATTCCACCATGGGCTATCAATTGCATGAGAACAATAGAAGTATTCGCTTTATGCAACTCATGGAGGAATATGATACGATTACATGGGAAAATTTTTTATCTATTAAATATGATGCGAGATTGCCTGATTCCCTCCATTATAATATCAATGTAAATGCAGTATTCCGTATGGACCCCTTACTGGCTGGAAAGGCGGCTCCAACTGTTCGTATTTTACAAAAATGGAATCGCAGTGGTGAATTAAATGAAATAGGAGCAGCGCATTTCAATGAATTTTATTTTCATCTCATGAGCAAGAAAAAGTGGATTGATGTGGATGAGGTGAAAGCAGTGCAAATGATAGAATCGCTACATTATGCTCATGAAAAATTATTGAATAATTTTGGAAAAATTGAGGTCACCTTGGGTGAGTATCAGTTTTTAGTTCGAGGGGATAAGACATTACCCATGCGAGGATTAGGAGATGTCTTGGCAGCTATGTACAG
>Ga0206129_10000302_pt1 | contig 80203 bp, 87 predicted proteins | sample Helgoland_Spring_8_FD_148616 | JGI IMG/M metagenome (GOLD analysis project Ga0206129, IMG submission 148616) | Pelagic subsurface seawater microbial communities from Kabeltonne, Helgoland, North Sea - Helgoland_Spring_Bloom_20160502_2 | ecosystem: Environmental > Aquatic > Marine > Epipelagic ... | reverse complement strand
GCAACTCGGTTCGGGACGTGCTGAATGCGTGTGCAAGCAAATTCATACACGATTCCAGCCGCTTAAACCACGCCCGCCAGTCTGAAACCGATCCCCGGTGAATAATCCGGGTGGAGTTGAGAAGCCGCAGGATTGCACCGCCGTTACATCGTGCCTTCAACAGAGGCAACACGCGCGACTGGGTGGAGTTTCTGACAGAACTGCGGGTTCAGAAGGGGCTGCACCCGGTTAAGAAAACGACTCCCAAGTATGTTCGCGCTCATGATCTACGATCGTTTCGGTTTTGCGATCAGCTAGGTATCCGTCCACCGGCTAAAGCACTGTGGAAGGCCGACACTGAAGAACAGGACGCGAATGCGCTGAATTTCCCGACGAGCACCGACTATACGATCAGCGGTGACCTTTGGTGGTGGCCCGGACAAGGGGATTATGAGCGCTTCAGCGATGATTGCCGGGAGCTCTATGCAGGCGCGATTGTCGAATGGTTCAGGCAGTCTCATGACATCGAATGGTCAGTAGAGGTCAGCCATCGGTACAACTACCATTCCGATACGCGCGGATGGCCGACGCCGTTCGCTGCCTTCTTGCGAATGGCCCCGTGGCTGCCTGCTGACGAACCGACCAACGAAGGCTCGCGCCGCGTCCATGTAACCGGTGCGCAGCTTTGGATTTCTGCCGAGACGAGCAACGAACGGTTTCCCACATATCTTCGTCGCCCGGCGCCGAGCGTCGCCCGGTTGCTTGAGGGCGCTGCCTACCAGTGCATCCAGGAACTTAAGGAAAGAGCAGAACTTCGCATCCTGAACGATGCCGGCACCCTCATCGAACAAACAGAATTCCTGGCCGGGCAATATGAAGCCGAAGGCTTCGACAGGTACTTTGAGCGCCACTTCATGAATCTGTACCACCGCACATGGCAGCTCATCGGCCAGCGCTATGGCGGTTCTCAGCAAAGCGCCGTTTCCGCTCCGAACCGGCTTCTGGTCAGGCGCGGGGAGGAAACGATCGTCATAGATATGGATGAGGATCACCCTGACGCGGACGATCCGATCTACATTCGTGACAACGAAGAAGATGAAACCGCTGCGAGCTTGATCGAAACCGCCGGTCTGCGTTTGTTCGATCCGCGCGGTGGCAACCTGACCCGCATAGGGAGGACACTCCAGAACCTCTTCGGCGATTCCGTGCGGCTCTTGTCCGAAGCGCGCTACTCGGCTGTGGTCGACGGGCAGCCAATCGGTGCTGGCGATATGTCGCCGATCGTAGACAGATGCCCTTGGCTGAGACCGATTCTGGCTGTCTCCATGGAAGCTCTTCGAGGAACCGAGCTCCAGCGCTTGCCATCCGACCGATCCGCCATCATTGCGAGGCTGGAACGCATTCTCTTTCAGGCAGCCGCTACCCTCGAATTTGTTATCGACAGCCGGCGCGTGACGCAGGACGATGAAAGCAAACGCGCGTTCGCTTTCAAGACGCTGGACGGAGCGCCGCTTGTCGTCGTCCGCGCGAGCGGTCCTCTTGACTGGGATACTATCGATGCGTGCCTGGGAGCTCTCTGCGAAGCCATCGAGCAGCCGGCGCTTGAGCCGCATCTGCGCATACTGGTTATGACCTTAAGGGCACGGTCGGTGGGAGTCGCAGAAGCGCCGCCGGCCGACATGGATTTGCAGCGCCTGTGCGCTGCACTTCGCTTGCGGGAGAGCGCCGCAAGCGCCGTGCGCGATACTCTTGGCACTAGACTCGAACGCCATCTACCATGGCTGCGCGCACTTGTTCATCTCGGCGGCGGCGTCGAAGCACTGGCGGCCTTTCGGTCCGTTGAAGCCCAGGCGATCAAGGAACCTGACCAGCTTCGCTCCGTCCTTAGCCCATCACTGCAACAGCACGACCTGGAAGCAGATTTCGTGCTCGAAGTCTGCAAGGGCGCCCTCACGACAGGCGAATTGCGGGACCGGCTGGGCCTGGACTTCGAGGCGTTCAACCGCAGCCTGCTCGCGGCAGGCGAGAGCCCCGACACCTATCCGGAACTCCATGGCAGCCTGCTGACCAACTATATCCACGACAACGAAATCGAGATCGTTGATGCGCTGCGCGCCGCCTTCTATCCGGTGATCAAGAAAGGCGAGGTAGCAGAGGAATATGCGCAGTTGAGGGAGGAAGTCCGGTCGCTGCCTCCTGATCCTGCCTGGGAACTCCGCTATCATGAGGTTCCCCGCGACATCATGGCAGAGTGGGTGGATCAATGGCTTGCCCAGCATGAAGCCAGCCGCAAGGGCAAGAAGCTGAACCTGGTGCCGCTTGACACGCTACGGCGAGCCAATGCCGATGCGGTTCGCAATTTCACCAGGGCGGCGGGGCCGGTCATCAGGGCGTGGTGCCTGAAGCACGAAGTCACGCGCCCGGCCTTGTGGGACGAGGTCGACAAATGGGTGGATTCTCTCCGCGCGCGGCTCGATGAAGCTGGAGTCTTCGATTGCCTGCAGCTGGGCGAAACACAGCTATTCTTCTGGTGCCAGACCCTAGGTGTGTGGCCGGAGGGAATGCTTGCAACGCTTGATCGCGGGCAATTGGAACTCAGCGACGACGATCTCGATGCCGAACGCAGCCGCGAAAAGGAAGAGGCGGACGCCAGGAAACGCGAGGCGCGTTCGGTACCGTTCAACGGTCGAAGCGTTGACCCTGAGACCGCGGACTGGTCCGCAATCGCATCCGAGCTCGCCGAGAAACTCCCGAAGAGTGTGCTGGAAAGTCCCGTGGGATCGCCGGCCGATCTGGTGCCGCGTGCTCAGCCAAAGGCAAGAGACCGTAAAAACCAGCCGGGCAGCAAGGCTCCGCCGGCTGGCCGGAGAGCGCCGTCTGACAAGACCGACATGATCGGCAAACTGGGCGAGCTTGTCGTCTATAACTGGCTGAAGAACAGACTACCCAAGCAGAATATCGATGCCGCGTGGGTTTCCGAGAATTCGGAGCCTTTCACCGGGCGCAAAGGTGATGATGGCCTCGGTTACGATTTCACTATCAGCTTCCGAAGCCAGGCGCTGCTCATAGAGGTCAAGGCCAGCCTCGGTGATCCTCGTTTGTTCGAGATCGGCGAAAGCGAAGTCAGGACGGCTAAGGCGGCCGCTCGACCCAGAAGCGGGCAGCGGTACGCTATCGCCTATGTGAGCAATGTTGGCGAACCGTCTCTTACGCGCGTGGAGATGCTGCCCAACCCGATGAGCGAAGAAGGGGAAACCCTGCTGCGCATCCTTGGAGAGGGTGTAAGGTACGGCTTTCGCAGAAGGTGAAGGAGACTTGCTTCTCAGACGAGCTGACGTTCGAGCCTGAGTTTTCGCTTTTGCCAGCCCCTAATAGAAGTCGAGGGCACGCTATGCCTCAGTCGCCGCTCTACACTGGCCGAGCGATGGGCACCTACACGGTCACTTGAAGCGAATGTCGGTATCGGTGGTTGCGAGCCCCCGCAACCAACGATGTCAGCACCACTGGTGCTGCGGAACCAGCCGCCCTTCCCGGGCGGCTTTTTTCGTTGTGTTGACTACGTTTGCTGTGTGTCCCAGCACCCAACGATAGCAGCACCCGTTCATCTTCCGGATGGGCAGGTGTTCTGCGTCCGGCGGCCAGTGTCAGAATGCCGGCCAAGTCGCCTTCCAGCCACAGATCGGCTTCATCACCGTCCCCCGGCGAGACGACGATCCGACCAACGAGGCCGCGGATGTCGTCACTCGCCTCAAGCCGGGTCTGTTCATCCTGAAGCGCTTCAAAGAGACCGGTAACCCGACTGCGGTATTCCAGCGCCATATTCGGATGGAGCAGCGCCGGCGGTTCTTCGGCGTGTTCGAGGTCGCGAATGAGTTCAGTCTTACGCGCCTCAAGGATCGGCATCCTTTCCTTCATCGATGGCGAGTAGAAGCCGTCCATAACGGCTTCGACCATTTTCTCAATCTGGGCTTCTACCTTCTTCAGTTCTGCGCGCTTGGCGACAATGTCACCCGAGGCCTCAATACGTAGTCTGTTGATCTGACGGGTGTATTCTTCGCAGAATTCCTTAAAGAGATCCGGCGTCATCAAATTTTCCTGAAGCGCGCTCAAAACACGGCTCTCAAGTTCCTCGCGCCTTATACGCGTACGATTGCTGCATGTACCTTTGTTCTTCACCGTCGAACAGCCGAACGAGTCGCGATAAACGAGCGAATAGCCGCCGCCGCATTCCGTGCATTTGATCAAGCCTGAGAATAGATAACGCTTGCGCCGCGTGGCTGTCAGGCCATTGCTTTCGTCACTGACATACCTCTTTCGGATCGCTCCCTGTCGGGCTTTGACTTCCGCCCACAGTTCATCATCGAGAATGCGCAGATCGGGCACATCCTGTATGATCCACTCCTCTTGCGGATTGGCGCGGGCGACGCGTTTACCGGTCTCTGGGTCCATCAGGAACCGCTGCCGGTTCCAGACCAGCTTCCCAATATACAGTTCGTTGTTGAGAATGCCGTTTCCGCGCCTAACGTTGCCGTGGATCGTGCTCGGACCCCATCCGCTCGCCCGAGGCCCCGCAATCCCTTCGGCATTGAGTTCGTGTGCGATGACTCTCGGTGACTTTCCGGCCGCGTAGTCCGTGAAAATCCGACGGACGATCTTAGCTTCCGCCGGATCGATCTCGCGCTCGCCACGGATCAACTCGCCATCGGACCCAGTTCTTCTGACCACCCGATATCCATATGAGTTCCCGCCTCCGGATTTTCCGTCCTCGACGCGCCCGCGCAGGCCGCGCCGGGTCTTGTCGGCGAGGTCCTTGAGATAGAGCGCGCCCATCGTGCCCTTCAGGCCGATATGAAGCTCGCTAACGTCGCCTTCGGACAAAGTGACCATGCGCACGCCGGCAAAGGTAAAGCGCTTGTAGATCCCTGCGATGTCCTCCTGGTCGCGGGAGATGCGGTCGAGCGACTCGGCCAGCACGATATCGAAGCGTCGATCTTGCGCGTCTGCCATCAGCGCCTGAATGCCCGGACGGATCAGGCTCGCGCCGGAGATCGAGCGGTCGCTGTAGCTGTCCACAATTCGCCAGCCCTCACGATCCGCCCGTTCGCGGCACAACCTGAGTTGATCCTCGATCGAGGCATCGCGTTGATTGTCTGACGAGTAACGGGCGTATAGGGCAACGGAGAGCATGGCTTAGCCTTTCGATCAACTCTCCGATTCTGAGTTATTCTTGGTCGATAAGCAAGCGTTGGCATAATGCTCTCTCGCTGCCTGACGAGCAAGAGCCTGGACGATTCCACGAAATCTCTGATTGACTTCATTTGCAGACCGATTGTCCGCTGCCGTCGGTGCTGATTGCTCGTTCCTGTTAGATTTTGTTGGTGTGGCATTGGGCATGCGACATACACTAACTTTATGTCCGTTTCAATTCAAACACCATGATGCCAACTAGGGCCAACTTGATGTTTCTTCTTTGGACTGTATTGGTTTATCTATTATTGCAACATTGTAAGCGGATGAGCAAACTAGAATGGTAATTTTCTGGAGACCGGCCAGTACAATAGCTTGATTGAGTTGGCGGAAGCAGAGAAGATTAACCCGTCCTAGGTGAGTCGCATGCTGCGGTTGACCCTGCTGGCACTGGTCCCGACAGAGTGGCACCGCCAGAAATTCTGATTGTGCGTCGTCAAGGTTTTGAGCCTGCAAAACCCGCCACCCGCCACCCCCGCCGGAGTCGCCGGTGGACTCCTCTGCTGCCTCACTAGTACTACAGTTGCATATGAGTGCGTGATTTGCGATGGGCTTCGGCGGCCAGTCGTTGATGGTTTTGCCGCCAGCGTGACCACGCCCAGACGAACGCTGGATGGTTCTTGATTGCCAACACCAACCGTGAAAGCAGATAACGGATCTCCGGTGTCGTCAGGATACCCCCAAGCGCTGCGGTCACACGGCCGCTGCCAAGGGACTCGTTTTGTCCCGTTTGCCAAACGCCGCGCGGCGCTGGTCGGCGGACAGTTTGGCCAGAAACGCAGCCGCTGCCATGACCAGGGTCATATGGCGATGCCAGCCGTGCCACGACCGCGCCTCACAATGGTCGAGGCCGAGATCGTCCTTGGCTCGCAGAAAGCATTCTTCAATCGTCCAGCGCAGGCCGGCTGCTGCGGCGAGCTCGGCCAAACCCGTCTGTGCCGGCGCATAGGCGAAGTAATAGGCCAGAGCTGTGGGGTCACGGCGGCTGCGCCGCACCAACAGCCAGCGCTCGAACCCGGTGCCGGCCGCCCAGGTGAGCCGCAGCCGCGCCCAATCATAAAGCCTGGGGCCTTTCGATCCTTCACCAGCCGTTAACGGCGCCCAGGCTTTCGGCTCGAGTGCCGCCGCCATCTTGGCCGGATCGGTTTGTATCAGGCCGCCATCTTCCACAAACCGTAAATGCTGGTTCGAACGTACGGCAAGAACGTAAGGCTGGCCGCGTTCTTCCAGTAACCGCCGCAGCTTGTAGTCCGAGCCATAGAGCGCATCGGCCAGAACCCAGGCACAGGGCAGCCCGGCATCGAGGGCGCGGGTGATCATCGCCCTGGCCATCGCGGGCTTCGTGGCAAACGATACCTCATGCGGCACCGCAACCTTGGCCCGGCGCCCGGCATTTCCGGCCCAGTCTTTCGGCAGGTAGAGTTGGCGGTCAACCAAGGCATGGCCATAGCGGCTGGCATAAGCCGCGAAGACGCCAACCTGGCAGTTCTCGATGCGCCCGGCCGTGCCGGAATACTGGCGGGCGACACCAACCGAATGCGTACCCTTCTTCAGGAACCCGGTCTCGTCGATCACCAGCACGCCGTCCGGATCGCCAAGCCCCTCCTGGACATAGCCGCGGACACGATCGCGCAGAGCCTCCGCACACCAGCTGCTGCGGCCCAACAGCGATTGAATGCGATAAGGCCGCTCGAGCCCGGCCTGTTCGGCCAGCATCCAGCCGGTCTTGCGCTCCGTCGACGACAACAGCCCATCAATAAACGCCCCCGCGGAGGCTCGCGTCTCCGCGCGGCCGAGCGCTGATGCCAAAAACCCTTTAAACGCCTCCAGCGCCCCTTCCCAATCAGCGAGCGTGCCCGCCCAATCCGCAACTGCCATCAAACGATCCTCCGTCAATTTTACGAACGGAATCACGATCTGCTACCATATGCAACTGTAGTACTAGGCCGTCGACTCATAAGCGCGCAATCGGATGCGTATTGCGGCAAGCTTGATCATGGCGAGATAGGTTGAGCCAAGCTTGTCGTAGCGCGTTGCGATGCGGCGGAAGTATTTGAGCTTGTTGAAAAAGCGCTCGATGAGGTTGCGCCTTCGGTAGAGCTTCGGGCTGAAGCAGATTGGTTCTTTTCGATTTGACCTTGCCGGTATGTTCGCCCAGGCGCCCGCCGCATAGAGTGCGTCGCGGATCCAGTCAGCGTCGTAGGCTTTGTCTGCCAGGAGCATTTCGCCCACGCCGATGGCCGACAGGAGGGTCTCTGCGGCCTTGGCATCGTGCATTTGGCCGGGTGAGATCGCGAGGCGCACCGGCAAGCCGCGGCCGTCGACTACAGCATGGATTTTTGTTGTAAGACCACCCCGGCTTCGTCCGAGACAACGATCTGGGTGGCTTTTTTTAAGGTCGCCGCCGAATGGTGGACGCGGACACTGGTGCCATCGATCATCTTGATGCCATCATCGTAAGCATCGGTAATGGCGTCCATAATCTGGGACCAGACACCAGCCTTGCTCCAGCGGCGGAAGCGGTTGTAGCAGGTCGTGACAGGACCGTAACGCTCTGGCAGGTCGGCCCAGGGTGCGCCGGAGCGCAGAACCCAGAAAATGCCGTTCAGCACCCGGCGGTCATCGACGCGGGGAACACCACGGGATTTCTGCGGCAGAACTGGCTGAATGACCGACCACTCCGTGTCGGTGAGATCGTAGCGTGCCATGGACTTTCCTCCTCCAACACGCTTGAATCCGATTTGCGCAAACTTGGGAAGCCCTAAAAGACGTTAATGAGTGTACGACCTAGTACTACAGTTGCATAAAAGTAACTGCTCACGTGGTTGGCAGAATTGTGTTGCGTCCAGGGTCTGGATGTGAGTCAAGGTATGGATGACACAGCGCAGCCGATACCGCCTGAGCGATGCCGAGAAGGACGCGCTCCTCAATGATCAAGCGGCTTTGATCGAAGCGCAAGCAGCGCGGATCAAAGACCTTGAAGCTAAGCTGTCGTCGCCGAAGAAGACTGCAAAGAATTCGCATACACCGCCCTCCGCGGGTCACAAGGCGAACGCCAGATCAGACAAATCTGCGACGCGTAAACCTCGCCCATCACGCCCAGGCACTACCCGCGCATTGGCAGAAAACCCGGACGAAATAATCCAGCGGCGTGCCGGGTCCTGCGGCGGTTGCGGCGCGGATGTGTCGAAGCAGCGCCAGGGTGTCCGTCACCGTTATGACCATATCGATCTGCCACCGGTGGTGCCGCACACCACACGGATCGAGTTGTTTGGCGGGCGTTGCGCCTGTTGTGGCGCGCGGTTCCGGGCCACCGCACCGGACGGTATGACGCCGGGCACGCCGTTTGGGCCGAACATCCATGCTTTGCTTTTGTATCTGCACCACAGCCATCATGTGGGCTTTGAGCGGTTGAGCCGGATGATGGGCGAGCTGTTCGGACTGAAGATCTCGGAAGGCGCCATCGCCAACGCCTTCCAGCGACTGGCCGATCCGTTGGAGAGGGCGCGCACTGCGATCCGCGCCGCCTTACGAGAGGCCCGTATCATCGCATCCGATGAAACGACAACCCGCATCGGCGGGATTACGCACTGGCAGTGGGTGTTCGTCTCAGACCGGGCCGTGCTGCACGAGATCGCGCCGCGCCGGGCCAAAGCGGTCGCGGAAGGCGTCCTCGGTGATCACCGGCCCGAGGTCTGGATCTCAGATCGCTATGGCGGACAGCAGAATATGGCGACAGGTAACTGCTCACCCCCCTCGTTGAACAGGGGTTTTGCCGGAGGGCAATTGAGGTATTGACACCAGGCCCGGCAGTTGATTCAAGCTGCGGATAATTTCCGAAACACTGGATTCGCTGAGCAAAAAAGAGCTGATCGGTCTCGTTCTAGCGCAGGTGGAACAGATCGCCGCCTTGCAGTCCCGTGTCGCGGAATTGGAGGCGAAGCTGGGAAAGCCGCCCAAGACGCCGGATAATTCCTCGTTGCCGCCATCCCAAGGCCAGAAGGCCAACCGTCCCGAGGATGCGAACAAGCAACGGCGCAAGGGTCGCAAGGGCGCCACCCGCGGTTTGGCGGAAAACCCCGATCACACCCGCGATGTCTACGCCGACAAATGCGGCACATGCAGCCACGAACTGACGCGGCAAGACCATAGCGGCGTGCACGCCTATGATCATATCGACATCCCGCCGGTCAAGGCTGAGACGACCCGCGTCAACCGGCACAAGGGCAGATGTCCGTGCTGCGGTGCGCCGTTCAAGGCAAACGCTCCCCCCGACATGACGCCCGGCTCACCATTTGGGCCAAATATCATCGCCATCGCCCTCTATCTGCGTGCCCGGCAAATGGTCAGCTACAATAGGCTCGTCGAGATGATGAAGGCTCTGTTCGGGCTCGATATCTGCGAGGGAGCAATTGCCAATATGCTGGAGCGGGCGGCTGCGCCCTTTGCTGCTGAGGGCGCGAATATCGAGGCTGTGGTGCGGGGGGCATCGGTGATCGCCTCGGATGAGACCTCGGCCAGGGTCATGGGTCATACCTGCTGGCAATGGGTGTTTTCTTGCGAAACGGCGGTGTCTCATCGCATCGCCAGCAAACGGGCCAAGGCCGTGGTCGAGGATTTCCTGGGCGGAGCCAGGCCGCAAGTGTGGGTCAGCGACCGCTATGGCGGCCAGATGGGCCATGGGAAAACCCACCAAGCCTGTCTGGCGCATATTTTGCGCGATGCCCAATATGCCATCGATTGCGGTGACAAGATTTTCGCACCAGGCTTCAAATTCCTCATCAAACGAGCGCTGGCCATCGGTCGGCGACGCCATAAGCTCAAGGACGGCATGCTTGAGAACCACAAACGCGACCTCAAGGAACGTCTTGCCCGGCTGCTGAAGCTGGAACCTTCGGTCGATGCCGGATGCAAACTGCGGCGTGCCATGGGAAAAGCCCGCGACATGCTGTTCGTGTTCGTCACCCGCCGCGACGTGCCGCCGACCAACAACATATCCGAACGCCTGTTACGGATGTCGGTGATCTTCCGCAAAGTGACCGGATGTTTCCGCTCAGAATGGCGCGCCGGGCTCTATGCCGATATCCTTTCGGTGATGGCCACCGCTGCCATTCACCATCAAAACGCCCTTGACGCCATCCGCGCTTGCCTCAAAGGCAAGCCCATGCTGCAGACGATTTGACAGGGGGGTGAGCAGTTACCAACTAAAAATGGCAAGCATCACGCTGGACTTGTGGGGCGTCCATCATACTTATGCGATAAGCCTCAATGCTCGTGGTCGGCTTGCGGCGCCAGCCAGCGCGACAGGTAGAAACGTTCAAACATGAAGACGGCAGCGATGGCGATGCCAGCATAAAGAACAATGGCTGGATCGCTTTGCAGTTTCATTACGGTGAAGGCAACCAGGACCACACCATCGAAGGCCAATGCCATCAGGAGTACCGGCGCAGCGGCCCCGATTTCCTTCCGCCTGAAACGGAACACGCCCCATTGCACTACCATGTCCATTACAAGGTAGAAGAATGCGCCGAGCGAGGCGATCCGGCCGAGGTCAAAAAACACAGCAAGTACCGAGGCAATGACCACCGTATAAACGAGTGTGTGGCGTTGGATTGACCCTGACATACCGAAATGGCTGTGCGGGATCATCTCCATGTCCGTCAACATCGCCAGCATCCGCGACACCGCAAAGACGCTCGCCAGCACGCCTGAGGCGGTCGCAACGGCGGCGAGGAGCACGGTGAGGTAGAAGCCAACCTGGCCGAGCGCCGGCTCGGCTGCTTCCGCCAGAGAATAATCGCGCGCGGCAACAATCTGGTCGATGGTCAAGCTCGAGCCCACACCGAAGGCCACTAGCAGGTAGACTACAACGCAAAGCGCGATCGAAATCGTAATCGCCTGACCAACATTGCGATGCGGATCGGTAATCTCGGCCCCACTGTTGGTGATAGTGGTGAAGCCCTTGAACGCAAGGATCGCCAGCGCTACGGAGGCAATGAAGCCGGTAATGCTAAAAGTCTGACCCGACTCTGAGGCGGCAGCGAACTGGAACCCGCTCGACCAAAGCGCCGCTATGCCGAAAAGGGCGATACCACCGATCTTAATCGAGGCCATGACCAGCGAAAAGAGGCCAACTGAGCGGTTGCCCGCGATGTTGACGAGGAACGCGAAGACGATCACGCCGACGGCCAGAGCTGGCACCAACGGCCCGCCGGTGATATCGAATGGTCGCAGGACATAGGTAGCGAACGTCCGCGCCACGAGACTTTCGGCGATCACCATGCTGAGCGCCATCAGCAGGGCAGCACCTGCCGCTACCGCCCCAGGGCCATAGCATTTCTGCAGGATCATCCCGATCCCGCCGGCGGACGGCCAGGCGTTCGACATCTGGATGTAGCTATAGGCACTGAAACTGGTAACGATGGCTCCCGCAATGAAGGCCAACGGGAAGAGCGGCCCGGCAAGCTGCGCTATCTGACCGGTGAGCGCAAAAATCCCTGCGCCGATCATCACGCCCGTGCCCATCGCGACGGCCCCTCCCAGAGAGATGGAGCCTTGTTTATAGGATTCGCCGTGTTTTTTGTGTTGCAATGGCCGCGTTCCTCTTTCTCGTACATGAACCGCATCGCAATCTTTGAGGCGGGTCGCCAAACTGACGCTGTGAGCAACGCCTACATCCTATGGCGTTCGTATTTGATCCCGTTGGCAATCTGCAGCGCGCGAATATAGGCAATGATCTACGTTATGGTTTCGCGGGATACATGAGACTGGGGAGGCATATTGCCAAATCGCCAATGATGCTGTGGCGAACCGATCGCGACCGCACGGTAGAAGGCGTCGTCGGAGTGGTGCCTGGGATTGTAGATATTGTGGACAAGCGGTGGTCCCTTGTCGGTCCCCAACCCCGCCGCGCCATGGCAAGTGGCGCAATTCTGCGTGAAGGCAGTTTTACCTTTGACCACTATAGCAGATAGTGCGGGACCTTGGCCCATGCTGGACGCATCGACTGATCGTAACGGGCCATACCACCACCCTATTAGCAACGCGATAACGACAATTTCCCCGGCTATCGTGACAAGCCGCTTTGGTGAATTCCATTTCTTCATTCTATCGTTCCCGTAGCGCGCATTTTTTTGTTGAACGACCGTTCAGCCACTTCACGCGGCGAAAGCCGAGTTTCGAGATGTCTCGTGCTCGCACTAACACTATCCCTCTTCCTGTTTACGGGGCGAGTTCAGCGCTGGGGCTGCTCGCCGCCGAATCCCGAAGAAAAGCCCCAAGATCACGAGAAGCCCAAGGCCTGCGATGGTCGCGAGAACGTCGAAAATACCGTCATCGACAGCGTTAAGTCCCGCTCCGGCGTGTGACAAGAGAAACGTGGCGGGAATCATCCCAAATGCCGTCGCCAACGCGAACCAGTGCCTCTCCAAGCGGGTCAACCCCGCCGCGTAGCTGACGACATCGAACGAGATGGCCGGCAGAAGGCGGGCTGTGAACACGGACATAGCTAGACCGAATTGCGAGGTCAGCGCGCTTGGCAGAGAGTGGCCTCCGATCCAGCGCAAAACCCGATCGCGACCCCATCGGCGGGCGATCTCGAACGCGACCAGGGCACCAAGTTCAGCGCCGATCAACGCATAAACCGACCCCCACAAATGCCCATACGCAGCACCCGCCGCTATGGCGATCGGCGCGCTCGGTATCGGGCTGATGACGACCGCCGCTGACATTGTCAGAACGATGATCACGGGGCCCCATTGCGCCGCACGATCCAATACCTCCATGACGCCATTGGGAGTTAGCCAACGCCAGTCAACTTCGACGGCGAGCACAAACACACCAACGGCGGCCACCAGGACCAGTATCCCAAGGGAGACAAACTTCATCGAGACTTTCGTGCCCGGAAGGCCCATCAATTGAGTGTTTCCGTGCCTGTTCCCGGCCTTGATCGGAGCAGCGGAATAAAACGTGGCGTTCTGGCGGCGTACTGGTGGTATGCGGCGCCGAATTCGGCCTCAGCGGCGCGTTCCTCGGAAAGCGACAGGCGCCAGTACATCAGCAAGAGAATGGGATACATCGCGACCGTCAGTATTGTCGGCCACTGAAAGAGGAACCCCGTTAGGATCGCAACAAAACCAACATATTGCGGGTGTCGCATCCGTGCGTAAAGGCCGGTTGTGGCGAGTGTACCTTCCTTTTGCGCGCGATATAGTATCGGCCAGGCCGCCGCCAACACCCAGAAGCCACCGCCGATGAAAGCGAAGCTCAACAAGTGGAAGGGGCCAAAATGCGGGTTGGCCTTCCATCCGAACAGCATTTCCGGCAAATGGCCCGCGTCGTGGGCCAGCCAATTGACATCCGGATAGGCACTCTGAAGCCACCCGGACAGAAGGTATATCGTCAACGGAAAGCCATACATCTCAGTGAACAAGGCGACTAGGAACGCGCTGAATGCACTGAAGGAACGCCAATCCCGCCCGGTACGGGGCTTGAAGAAACTGAAGGCGAATATGATGAACACCGCCGAGTTGATGACGACGAGCGACCATAACCCGTAGTCGGCCATGATTTCACTTTCATTCATCGCGGTGCCTCGTTATCGGTAGAGGGCTGTGTCCGGTCGGACCATGTTGTGTTTCGGCCTCGGTCCCGCTTTCGGCGTCGGCCCTGTCTTGACGATGGCCGCCATGCCCATGCCCACCATGCATGAAAACGTGCATCAGCGGGCACAGCAAGAGCAGCAAAAATGGCAGATACGGAATCGCAAGCATTATATGCGCCGCATGCTCGGCCCAAAGAAAATAGCCCGCGATAAGCAGAAATCCGACAAAGGTTATGGTTGCCCTGTTCAGTCCGAATTTCACGGTGTTTCTCCTTTTTTAGTTAGCCAGACGAACCAGCCATAAAGCAGTCCTCGCTAAATCTTGGCTGATCGAAGCCGGAGGGCATTGGCGACCACCGAGATGGACGATGCGCTCATCGCGAAGGCCGCGAACATCGGGCTGATTAGGATGCCAAAGAACGGGAACAAGACGCCTGCCGCCACGGGCACGCCAGAGGCGTTGTAGATCAGTGCGAAGAACAGGTTTTGCCGGATGTTGCGCATAGTTGCCCGGGCAAGGCGTCGCGCCCGGACGATCCCGTCAAGATTGCCTTTCACGAGCGTGATGCCCGCGCTTTCAATCGCGACATCAGCGCCAGTCCCCATAGCAATGCCGACATCGGCCTGTGCGAGCGCCGGCGCGTCGTTTACGCCGTCACCCGCCATCGCCACTTTGTGCCCCGCCTCCTGCAATTCACGGATGATCCGCGCCTTGTCCTCGGGCAGCACATCGGCGCGGATCTCGTCGATACCGAGTCTTGCACCGATGGCTTTTGCCGTCCGTTCGTTGTCACCCGTCGCCATAATGATGCGGAAGCCGAGCTCGTGCAGCGCTTTGAGTGCGGCGGGAGTCGTCTCCTTGACCGGATCGGCGACACTGACGAGCCCGGCCACGGCACCTTCCACCACGACGAACATCACCGTTTCGCCTTCGTCACGGTGGGCATCAGCCTTGGCCGCCAGATCGCTGCCGTCGAGGCCAAGGTCGCGGATCAGCGCCAGATTACCGAGCGCTACGGATTTGCCATCGACCTTGCCGGTCACCCCCTTGCCGGTCACCGCCTCGAAGTCGGTCGCATCGGCCAAGCCCACGCGGCGTTCCTCTGCGCCGCGCACGATAGCTTCTGCCAGCGGGTGTTCCGAGCCGCGTTCGAGCGAAGCCGCTAGCCGCAGAACCTCGGCCTCGTCATGGCCAGGTTCGGGCAGTACAGCGACAAGCTTCGGCTTGCCCTCCGTCAGCGTGCCAGTCTTGTCGACAATCAGCGTATCGACCTTTTCGAACCGCTCCAGCGCCTCTGCATTCTTGATCAGGACACCTGCCTGCGCGCCGCGCCCAGTTGCCGTCATGATAGACATTGGCGTTGCAAGCCCCAGCGCACAGGGGCAGGCGATAATCAGAACCGCAACCGCTGCGATCAACGCGTATGACAAGGCCGGCGTTGGTCCCCAGACCGCCCATGCGACGAAGGCCAGACCAGCAATGAGAATCACCACCGGAACGAAGTATCCAGCGACTTTGTCGGCGTATTTCTGGATCGGTGCGCGGCTCCGCTGTGCATTCGATACCATCTCTACGATCTGCGCGAGCATCGTGTCGGCGCCTACCCGCGTTGCTTCGATCACAAGGCTGCCGGTGCCGTTGATGGTGGCACCAGTCACCGCATCGCCCGTAACTTTTTCCACCGGCACGGGCTCGCCTGTGATCATCGACTCGTCAATAGAAGAACGTCCGTCCGTGACCTCGCCATCCACCGGCACCTTGTCGCCAGGGCGCACACGCAGGCGATCACCGACCTGCACATCCTCAAGCGGGATTTCCTCTTCGGAGCCATCAGGCCGGATCACTCGCGCCGTTTTGGCCGCCATGTCGAGCAGCGCCCGGATCGCCTTGCCGGTTCCCTCCCGCGCGCGCAGTTCCATCACCTGGCCTAACAGCACGAGCGTGACAATTACCGCCGCCGCTTCGAAATAGACACCAACGTGGCCCTCGGCGTCTCGGAACCCATCGGGGAAGATGCTAGGGGCCAGCACTGCCGCGATGCTGAAAATCCAGGCAGCAAGAACGCCCATGCCGATGAGCGAGAACATGTTGAGGTTCATCGTGCGGAAGGAATTCCAGCCACGCACCAGGAAGGGCCAACCGCACCACAGAACCACCGGCGTACCGAGCACAAGCTCGATCCACAGGGTAGTGCGTTCGCCAAAAATATCACGGACGGGGAGGCCCAAGTAAGGCCCCATGGTCAGAACCAGCAACGGAACCGTCAGGATCGTGCCAACCCAGAACCGCCGTGTGAAATCGGCAAGTTCCGGGTTCGGTCCTTCATCGGCCATCGCCGCCGATTCTAACTCCAGCCCCATACCGCAGATCGGGCAGGAGCCGGGACCGGCTTGGCGGACTTCCGGGTGCATCGGGCAGGTGTAGATGGGGCCGTCATGGCCGGCAGGCACTTTGTCATATTTGCCTCCAGCATCCGCGCCGTGCCTGCCGTGTGCATGCGCGTGGTGATCATGCCCGGTGTGGGCTTGGGCCTCGCTCTCGGGGACGAGATGCATCCCGCATTTTGGGCAATCTCCCGGCCCTTCGTGCCGCATCTCGGGGTGCATCGGGCAGACATAGGTGCCGGTTTTGGATGCTACTTCTGTGTCGCGGTTGTGGTTGCTCATTCACGAATTCCTGTATCCGTCACGATTGCACAAACAACGCCAATACCGAAGTTCAGCTTTTGGGCCGTCGTGCAACACTGATCGCCTTGGATCGGCCAACCACCCAGGCCTCGCGCAGAACCAAAAATATGATCAGCGCGACAATAACGAAACCGATGACAGGCATCATGAAATTTTCCCTTGCGTTGCAGCTACCGGGCAGGTCCGCTGCCAGTTACAAATACTGCCCAGGGTGGCCAAGCCATCCTGGGCAGGTAAGCCGTATCAGTTGCCACTGCCCTGGGAGGGGCCGTGCTTCATCTTACGCATGTTCATGCGCTTGGCCGGCGCGGCCATCTCCGCTTCAGTGATGCGTCCATCTCCATCGGCGTCGAGATGCTGAAACTGATCAACCGTCGTTTCTCGGATCATCGCTGCGTGCAAGGCCTCGAACTCCGCGAGGGACAGGCTACCATCGCCATCAGCATCGAATTCAGCCAGCCGGGCTTGCATCGCGGCGCCTGCGCCCTCTGCAGACGGGGCCGCCATCATGCCCGGCCCCATCATCATTTGCATCATGTCACGGTCCATCATGGCCATGCCGCGGCCGCCCATCTTATCCGGGCCGCCGTCCATCATTTTGGCGTGCATTTGCATCATCATGGGCATCATCATCTGCATCATGTTCTGCATCATCGGGGCCTGACCGCCGCCCATTGGTCCCGGCTGGCCGTCCGCAGGCGAGGCCTCGGCGCCAGACGCTTGGGCACCGTGACCATGGTCGGTTTGGGCTAAGGCGCCCCCAGAAACGGTCAGCGATAGAGCAAGTGCGGTGACGATTGGCGCTAGAACTTTCATGGTCATTTTCCTTATCTTGAGAAGTGCTGGTGGTCCAGGCTAGGAATTCCATCCAAGCCCATTCGGCCTTCGGTCAATCGACCGGGCAACAAGAGGCGTCAGTTGCGGCTAGCGCAACAGCAGCCCGACTTCGTCGGTTTTGCTGCGGCAGGCTCACGCGCCCGGGGTTCTGCCGTACCTTGACGGTGTGTCTGATGCGTGCTGCCGCAGCATCCGGTCGATTGCTTGGGAGGAGGCGCGCATTCAGTCTGGGTCGGGGTGATGGTTGTCTGGGTCATAGGAGCATCCAATTTTTAGGTTCGATGATGTGTAGACGTCGCCTGATGCCAAGCGTTACAGGTGATGCTCATAAATTTTGCCAGCCTTGTGGGGGAGGGTCGCCAAAAGTTCTCCAGACACATCAGGTTGGAAAGGTCTATTGACCGTTGAACGCAAGGCTTCCTACAAGTGCAATCGGAGTGGCACCAAGCGATGGCTGGTCCACAGAGATCTATATCGGGCCATCCTATTCACCCCAGATCCAAGGTGGAACCTGCCCTAAATGAGCGTTTGCGCTTTTGATTCCCGGAACATTCTCCGCTGCGACCTGTGCTGCTTGCGAATGGTTTACGGATTCGGCAAGCCCCCAGATTTGAGCGACGCCGTCCTTGACGTTTACGCCGACGTAGGCCGTGTCGAGACCAGGGACATCCTTTAGCGCTTTCGAAACAGCCTCGCGCAGTGCTTGATCGTCCATGGCAACCGGCTCGAATTTTTGTTCGACCGTGGCGATGGCACGCAGCAGGTCGCCACGAGAAACGATTCCGACAAGCCGATCATCTCGCAGCACCAGGACGCGCTTTATCTGACGGCTCTCTAATGTCCGAGCAATATCTGATATCAGCGCGTTTTCATCGACGCTGACGACATTGCGTGTGGCTACATCCCTTGCATGCTGGCCTTGTGCCTTCGTGTAGTCGGCTGCGCTTTCATACTTCGAGTGGAAAAGCGATAACCACCATGACCGATGACTATCATCTTTGATCCGTCGCATGAAGTCGCCTTCGGTGACAATCCCTAGAACCTCGTTTTTGGCGCCTATCACGGGAATGCCGCTAATTTTGTGCTTTTGCATCAATTCGGCAATTGTTGCGACAGAAGCTTCCGGTGGCACCGTTACGATGTCGGTCGTCATAACGTCTTTAGCCCGCATGATCGATCTCCTTTGTGTAATTATTCCGTTCTTGGTTTGGCTTAGCGTCTTGAAGAAAAAACCATTATGATCGAGTATATGATACTATGGCTCTTCTTTTGTACATTTGTCATCGATTGCAGTCTTTCAAGTCCAAAAATTCATCAAAGAGCACAATTGACCCAAAATCAATCATAGGTTGAACATACTGATAGCAATAGACGCCATTTGCATCTACCGCAGCAGCAGCCCGACTTCGCTAATTTTGCCTCTGCGGCCGTTTGTGCCCGCAGTTCCGCTATACATTGATGATTTGCGTGACGCACGCCATCGCAGCGACCGGTCGATTTCTGTTGGGGGGTACGTTCGTGGCCTGGGTCGGCGTGGTCGTAGTTTGATCCACCGGGGCCTCCGATTAGGGGTTTCCGATCTGCGGCAAACCAGCGTTGAAAGCTCAAATTGTGCCGGCCAGTCTCTCGACAGAGATAGAAAGGAAACGAGCATTCCCTTGGCGCCGTTTAAGCTTGCGAACATCCTGTCTGTGACACTGTGTCTGGCGACCAATCCGAGGTTGCCCATTATTTTTGTCGGAATGAAACGGTCTACTCGCATCCTCGCGCTTATCCTTCTTGCCGTATTTGCGGCAGGCATGGTTGCGAATGCTGCGGACGCGACGGCCATGGCATTGAAAATGGCGTTTACTGACAGCGGTGCCATGGGCGATTGCGAGCGGTGTGGGTCTGACGATGGCGATAAGAAGAGCGCCGCCTCCTGCGACATTGTCTGCGTCTCTCCCTTTTCCGGCACCTTGAACCCCGAACAGGCGGTTCATCGTCGGACAGCAGTCACGCTGTCGGTTTTCGGGCTATACGACTTCGTTTTCCGCACGGAGCCGCCCGACCCTTACCCTCCTCGATTTCTATCCTGATCTGACGCCGGCCGGTCTTCTTTCCGGCTGAGCGCGTTGGTCCGCAGTGCGCATTGCACTGCCCATGGACCCTGTTTTTCTCAGGTTCGCGGCTTCGGCCGTCCACCTGTGATCGATTAACAGTCCCAGGAAAGATCGTTCTATGTCTCGGTTCCGAAAACCGACGCTCTCGCGCCGTGCGTTTCTCGCAACCGTGGGCGCTGGCACGGCGGGTTTAATGCTCACTCCACCTCTCTGGCGACCCGCTCGTGCGGCCAGCGCTGGGGACATCCACCTACGTGCGGCGCCCGGCCTCGCACGGCTGGCGCCCGAGCCGCATGGCGAGACCCCGGCTTGGTGCTATAACGGCCTCGTCCCCGGTCCCGAAATTCGTGTGCGCCAGGGCGAACGCTTACGGGTCGTCGTCGAGAATGGCCTCGACGAAGAGACCACCGTCCACTGGCACGGCGTACGATTGCCGAACGTCATGGACGGCGTACCGGACCTGACGCAACGGCCGATTGGTTCGGGCGAGACGTTCACCTACGAATTCGACGCCATCGATGCCGGCACCTTCTGGTATCACCCGCACCAACGCAGCTTCGAGCAGGTCGGGCGCGGACTCTACGGTCCGCTGATCGTCGAGGAGGCAGAGCCGATCCGGGTCGACCGCGACGTGACCTGGATACTCGACGACTGGCGTCTCACGAAGTCCGCCGCCATCAGCGACGATTTCGGCAACGGTCACGACATGAGCCACAACGGTCGGGTCGGCAACACGGTCACGATCAACGGGCATGTGCCCGACACCTTCGCGGTGCAACAGGGCGAGCGGATCCGCCTGCGCCTGATCAATGCCGCAAACGCCCGGATCTTCGGTCTCGATTTTCAAGACCATGAGCCGGTGGTGATCGCGCTCGACGGCCAGCCTGTCGCACCCCATGCCCCGGATGGCGGGCTCGTCGTTCTCGGCCCCGCCATGCGTGTCGATGTCGTTCTCGACATGGCGGGTGAGCCGGGCAGCCGATCCGCCATAGTCGACCGGTTCTACGAAGGCCTCGAATACCGGCTCATCGATCTTTCCTATGACACCGAACCGCTCAGGGATCGTCCGCCTAAATGGCCGATGGAATTGCCGGCCAATCCCCTGCCGGAGCCGGATATCAAAAATGCTGTCCGCCACGAGGTTATGTTCAACGGCGGTAGGATGGGCGGCATGGTCATGGCCGAGATGGGCGGCAGCATGGGCGATGGTTCGTCGGACGGGATGAGGGGCGGCATGGGCTCGATGATGAGAATGATGCACTCCGGCAAGATCTGGTTCATCAACGGCGTGGCTGCCGAGGGTCACATCATGGACCCGATGCTGACCCTCGAACGCGACCGGTCGTACGTCCTCGCCATGACCAATGCGACGGCCTGGCACCATCCTATCCATCTGCACGGCCACTCTTTCAGGGTCGTCACTCGCAACGGTCAGGCCACGACGCACCGTGAATGGCAAGACACGGTGATGATGGCGCCGAGGGAGCGTGTGGAAATCGCCTTCGTCGCTGACAACCCCGGCAACTGGATGTTCCATTGCCACATCCTCGAACACCAGGCGGCGGGAATGATGGGCGTCATCCGCGTCACCTGAACCCAACCATCGATCACCAAGGAGAACCCACATGCGCAAGACAATCATAGCTCTAGCCGTAACCGTAGCCGCAGCAATTGGCGGAGCCGCCTACGTTCTGGCCGGACAGAGTGCGGTTGCCGAAGAGGTGACGCTCTACAAGAACCCGCAATGCGGCTGTTGCGAAAACTACGCCGACTATTTGCGGGACAACGGTTTTACCGTGACAGTCAAGCCGACCCACGATCTCGTGTCGATGAGCCGCGAGGCCGGCATTCCAGACGACTTCCAAGGCTGTCATCTCGCCTTCGTCGACGATTACGTGGTGAGCGGCCACGTTCCAATCGGGACGGTCAATAAACTTTTGAAGGAGCGCCCGGCCATCAAGGGCGTGACGCTGCCCGGCATGCCTGCGGGCTCGCCGGGGATGAGCGGCGTCAAGAACACGCCCTTTACGATTTTTGAAGTCGGCGAGGGTCAGCCGAAGGTCTATGCAGTCGAATGACGGCAACTTCAGCTAAGCGGTTGCCGTTGACGCTGCTGATCGTCGCCGCGGCCGTCGCTGCGGCGGCCGCGGCCGGATGGATGTTCTGGCCGGCTCCTTCATCCGGACGTGCCGACCCGACCGATGCAGGTCAAGTGGCGCTCGGAGAGGCCGTCTACAGAGCCAGTTGCGGCAGTTGTCATGGTGTGAACCTCGAAGGCCAGCCGGACTGGCGAATTCGCAAGCCCGACGGCCGATTGCCGGCGCCGCCGCATGACGAGACCGGCCACACCTGGCATCACGCGGACGAGCAGCTATTCCGGATCACCAAGCTTGGCCTCAAACCGCCGTTGGCCCCGGACGGTTACGAAAGCGATATGCCGGCATTTGGCGGCGTGCTGCCGGACGATGAGATCTGGGCGGTGCTAGCCTTCATCAAGAGCCGATGGCCGCCGCGGACGCTCGCCCGGCAACCAAAACTCAAAAAGGAGTAGTTCAATGATGCATGACAGCATGACTGACATGGGCGGCATGATGTGGGGCATGGGGCTGCTCTGGCTGCTCGTCTTTGCACTGGTCGTGCTCGGTATCGCTGCACTCATCAAGTACCTGTTCTTTGGGCCAAAAAGGGAGCGTGACGATGACTGAGACGCCTGTGGAGGCCGCGAGTTCGCAGCGAAAGCAATCCCGGTTGCGGCCGGTGTATCTGGTTCCGGTCGTCCTGTTCATTGCCATCGCGATCCCTCTCGGCTGGGGTCTGACACGCAACGCCAGTGAACTGCCATCGTCGCTGATCGGCAAATCAGTTCCGGGTTTTGCTCTGCCGCCAGTGCAGGGACGCATGCTTGGCCTCGCCACCGCGGACCTGCGCGGCGAGGTTTCGCTCGTCAACGTCTTCGCGTCCTGGTGCACGGCCTGCCGCGTCGAGCACCCGTTGTTCATGCGTCTTGCGCAGTCCGGCGCGGTTCCGATCCATGGCCTTAATTACAAGGACCGTCCAGCCGATGCCGCCAAATGGCTCGATAGGCTGGGCGACCCATACACCAGAACAGGCGCAGATCTAGACGGCCGCGTCGGCATCGATTGGGGTGTCTACGGCGTGCCCGAAACCTTCATCGTCGATGCCGACGGGCGTATCGCTTTCAAACACATCGGCGCCGTGACGCCGGAAGCTCTCAAGGAAACGATTCTACCGCTCATTGAGCGGCTGAGATCGCAGGGTCAGGGAAGCGGATCATGAGGACTTTATCGACCGTCCTTTTGCTCATGGCCCTGGGCATCTCGGGCGTCCCAGCTGCGGGACCACCCACCATGCCAATGCACGACACACCGCGTGCTGTGCCGGAGATTGCCTTCACCGATGGCGAGGGCGAACCGCTCACCCTCGACGCGTGGCGAGGCAAGATCGTGCTCCTCAACGTATGGGCCACCTGGTGCGGCCCATGCCGGGCAGAGATGCCAACCCTCGACCGGCTCCAGGCGCGTCTCGGCGGTGATCGCTTCGAGGTGGTCGCCCTTTCCATCGATCGCGCCGGCGTTCGTGTTGTGGCCAAGTTTTTCGAGAAGATCGGCATCAAGCACCTGCGCATTTTCATCGACGACAGCGGCAAGGCGGCCCGCGACCTGAAGGTCGTCGGCCTGCCGGCCACATTGCTGATCGGGCGTGACGGCCGGGAGCTCGGCCGCCTCGTCGGGCCGGCGGAATGGGACACGCCGGAAATGATCGCCTTCATAGAAACCGTCATCGCAAACCAGCAGGAAAGGAACTGAAACCGTGTCGACCGAAGAGATCACGAACCCCACTATCCAGCGCCAAAGCCCGGCACTAGGGCTTCCGAGTTGGCTCGGAGGCCAGCGCCTGTGGGTCCTCGCAGGCCTTGCAGCCGTTGGCGCCGGGCTCGCCCTGAACTGGGGCTGGCTCACCGCGGCCGGCGCCGCCCCGATCCTAATCAGCTTTTTGCCCTGCGCCGCGATGTGCGCGCTGGGCCTGTGCATGCGTGGCGGCATGAATGCGTCGTGCTCCGCCACCATAAAGGGGGACGATCGTCGCCCCTGATTAGCCAGGTCACATGACCCGGTCACACCCGCAGAACGGAGAAAACTTATGCGGAATACACTGAAAATACTCACCCTCTCGCTCGGCATTCTCGGCACCGCTTCCATAGCCCTCGCAGATGGCGCGACGTCCCCTGGTCAGGGAACGCAGAAGCCCGGAGCCATGATTCAAGAAGACGGCATGAAGGGCGGGGACGGCATGTCCGGAATGATGGACATGATGAAGATGATGCAGCAAATGGAACCGATGATGGAACGCTGCAACGAGATGATGTCCGGGATGACCGAGCATATGAAATCGGCGCCTCATGGAACTAAAGCGCCCGAAGAGAAGGGCTGATCGTACCAACCCAGCCGGCCCCCGCGCCGGCTGGGGCCATCAGCAAGGAGAGAGCATGCGATTCAGACATCTGACGACCGTGTTATTCGCAGTGCTTGCCCTGGCAGCGCCAGCGTTGGCCAATCATCCGGGCGATAATCTCGACGAGGTCATGGGAGGCAAGGAGGAGTATTTCCAGGCGATCGACAAGCCAGCGCCGCCTTTTGCCCTCAGAGACGCCCGCGGCGATGCGGTCACGCTGGACGCGTTCTCCGACAAGGTCGTGATCCTGCACTTCATCTACACCGGCTGCCCGGATGTTTGTCCGCTCCACGCGGAAAAGCTCGCCGAGGTGCAGGCGATGATCAACCAATCACCGATGAAGGACATGGTTCAATTCATCACCATCACCACCGATCCCGTCAACGATACGCCGGAGGTCCTGGAAGCCTACGGCCCGGCCCACGGGCTCGACCCCGCGAACTGGAGCTTTCTGACGACGCGGCTAGACCAGAGCGAGGATGCGACTCGAACCCTGGCGGAAGCCTTCCGCCACCACTTCGCCCCGACCGAGGGCGGTTACCAGACGCACGGCGTGGTAACACATGTGATCGATAGAACCGGGCGCTGGGCCGCGAACTTCCACGGGCTGCAATTCCAGTCGCTCAATCTCCTGCTTTACGTCAACGGGCTTACCAACAAAACGCCGGCTCCGCCGACGGTCACGCCGAAACCGGGCTGGTGGGAACGGCTGAGGGGTCTCTTCTGAATGACCGCGACATCGGAGGAACGGGATACCGCCTTGCCGGCCCGCGAGAATGCGAACTGGCTGCGGACGCTACGGCGCTACATGGCATTCGTCGCGGGCGCGAACCTCGCCTGGGAGTTCGCCCACATGCCCCTCTATACAGTGTGGGAGACAGGGACGCGCGGCGAGATCGTCTTCGCCGCGCTGCATTGTACGGGCGGCGACGTACTAATCGCGCTCAGTGCCGTCATGCTGGCGCTGTTCCTGGCTGGGACTCCCGCCTGGCCGATGACGAGTGGGCGGCCAGTCGTCGCGCTGACGCTGGCCTTCGGGCTGGCCTACACACTGTTCAGCGAGTGGCTCAACATTGAGGTCCGGGAAGCGTGGGCCTATCGCGACCTGATGCCGGTGATCCCGCTGATCGATGCAGGATTGAGCCCGGTGCTACAATGGATTGCCGTTCCGCTCACAGCCTTTTGGTGGGCGATGCGGCCGGTTCGCAACGCAGAGTCGAACTCTTGCGGTATAGATGAATATGGCCCGCTCATGCCGCCGATCGCTGGACACCGAGAGCGCCTCTTTGGCGCTCGATCAACCGCGAAGTTGATATGGGCTTCTACGACAAACGCATTCTGCCGCGCCTCACTCACATGGCGATGCGGCAGGAACAACTGATGCCCTATCGCCGCCGCACGGTTTCAGGGGCGGAGGGACGCGTTCTCGAAATCGGCGTCGGTTCGGGCATCAATCTCCCTCTCTACGATGACAAGGTTGAACACGTGATCGGTATCGATCCTTCTGCGGAATTGTTGCGGATTGCGGCAGATGCCGCGCGCAGCGCACAGCCTAACGTGGAACTGATCGAAGGTCTGGCCGAGACTGTGCCGTTGGAAGCCGCAAGCGTCGACTGCGTCGTCGTCACCTGGTCATTGTGCAGTGTGACCGAGCCAGGAAAGGTTCTCGCCGAGATCCGCCGTGTCCTGAAGCCGAATGGGCGCCTTCTCTTCGCCGAGCATGGCCTTGCACCCGAGCACAGCGTCCGACGCTGGCAAGACAGGCTAACGCCGATCTGGCGACGATGCGCCGGAAACTGTCACCTTAATCGGCCAGTCGCCCTTTTGATAACAGACTGCGGCTTCAGGATGGAGCGGCTCGACACCGGATACGTGAAAGGCCCGAAGCCGATAACGTTCATGTATGAAGGCGTTGCGAGGCCAAACTGATGCTGTTCGAATAGAATTCCTGATGCTTGAACTATCGGGGATCGGGATCATTGCCGCGTTCCTCGCTGGCGCGATTTCTTTCCTGTCGCCTTGCGTGCTCCCTCTGGTGACGGACTAGGTGTCCTATGCGTTCACCGTCAGCACCTATAGCACAGATTTGAGGTTGTAAATTAAGGAGGGTTTGGGTCTCGTCGTAGTGGCAAAGGAACGAAGATGAGAGCCAAACCCTTGAAGGCCAAAAGCCTGCAGAGCAGATGATGAAGGACTTCCGCTGGGCGACACGCCGACATTTCACGGCTAAAGACGAAATCAGTATCGTGCTAGACGGGCTGCGTAGCTTAACTTGGTCGGAACCCTACCGTTCTGGTTTTCGCCGACCACCCAAAAAAACAAGAACCGATCTCCAATTCGATCGATCAGCGGATCCCCAAACTGGGGAAATCTACTTCGGCACTATTGGGGAAAGTTTAAACGGTGTTGACAGTTATCCAGAAAAGACCGGACTGAAAAGCGTCGATTATGTCAAGAGAAGGCGAGACACCCTTGGCCGGTGAGGCCTTTAAGCCGCCAGCGACCTTCCTGACATAAATCGAAACCAGGGTGCGTCAACTGGCCCAGTCAGCGCGGTCGTGTGCGCTTTGGCAGTCGCAATCGCGGAAGCCGTGTTCGCAGCAACTGCCGCAGCAACTGTCCAGTGCTTTCCGCAAGGCTTGGCGCGCGCGGTGCAGCCGAACTCTCACATTCGTCGGTGTGATGCCGAGATCCGCCGCGACTTTATCGCGCGGATCATCCGACAAGTCGACCCGTTGCAGAACCTCCGCATAGTCTGGGCGGAGTGCCGGCAATAGCCCACGGAAGCAATTGCAGACGCTCTCCTCCAACTCAAGGTCGTCGCGGTCATTGCCAAGCAAAGCCTGTTCTTGCGCGTAATTGGCCTCGCGTCGCTGCCGGGCAGACTCGCTTCGATAATGGTCCATGAGCACTGATCGGAGCACGCTGTAGAGCCAGGCTATCGCGCTTTCGCTATCTCTCAGCTCTGCGCCCTTTCTGACGGCACGCAGACAGAAGCTCTGAAGCACGTCCTCCGCGGCGCTCCGGTCTCCGAGCCGACGGACGAGGAACTGCAGAAAAGCGCGATGATTATCGGCAAGCGCCGCCTCGATCGCAGGGTTCATCGGCCGCAGAGCCTCGTCCGGCTCGCCGCGGGTTCGGTCACGTTCGACCTTGTCCAGTTGCGTTGAGATCATCGATCAGTTCCTTAGCCATAGCCCAGGATATGGGAAGACCCGCGAATATGTTCAACCTGGCCGCATTGCCCTTGACGTAGCCTAAAACTCGGGTCTCGCCTGTCGATCGAACTGCTGCGCACCACGCACACATTACCAATTCTACTATCCACATATTTTCCCGAACGCCGTTGATTTGGGTCAATTTGTTCTATGCCACTAGCAGTGGAAATGCTTGCGTCTCAAAGAGCGGGCGCTTCGCCGCCGGGAAATCCTTGGGATGCTATCGGTCCGGCCCGGTATCCTGTTTTTCGACCGCCACCGACCTCGTCCCTCGGCGCGTGACCAGGCCCACACCGAGAATTGTGAGCGCGATGCCGAGCAGTTGAGGCCAGCCCAAGCTCTCGCCGTAGAAGAGGGCTCCCATCGTTAGGCCGAAGACCGGGATTAAGAAGCTGAACGCGTTTGCCCGGTTGAGCGGCGCTTTCTCCAGCACAGAGAACCACAGCCAGTAGACGAGCGCCGATCCAAACAGGCTGAGACCGAGGAGAGCTCCTACGAACGTGATCGACCATTGGATCGTCGTCGGTTCTTCCATGGCCCAGGCGCCAAGAGCGAGTGGGATGCTGCCGATCAGCATCTGAAGCCCCATGGCCATGAGGGCATCCACGTTGCCTGCGATCCGCTTGATGAACACGTTGCTGACGGTAATTCCGACGGCGGCCAGGATGATATAGGCCACGCCGATGATGTAGCTTTCTTCTCCGCCAGAGAAAAGCCGAGGAGAGCTGATGACAAGAATTCCGAGAAAACCCAATATCAGCCCGGCTTTACCGTGCCCTGTGAGCCGTTCGTTAAGGACGATTCCCGCCAGCACGGCCGCCATTAGAGGCTGAGTGTTGGCGATCACCGTGGCAATGCCTGGGGTGACGTACTCCGCAGCATGAAACATGCCCAGAAAGCCCAGGCTGGTCGCCCCCAGGCCGACGATGGTCACCATCGCCCAGATCCGCGGGTCCTTGGGCAGTGGCTTGCGCAACGCGAGCGCTAAGATAGTTAGGGTCAAGCCCGCTAAAACTGCGCGTAGCGTGGCAAAGGTCAGATGAGGGGCAAACTCGATACCGGCGGTTATTAGTGGAAAGCAGGTCGCCCAAAGCAGCATCACCAAAATGATTTTCGCAACTGTCGCGATGGTCACCCGTTCAGCACCTCATCCGATTATCACTACACAACAATCCATTCGCCAACGATCACCATTCGCGGGGCTGCCGAGCACAACTGCATTGGAAATTGTGGCGATGCAATAGCACCGATAGTACCAAAAGCAACCCTCTCGGGGTCGAGGTGCTGCGACGGTGATATCTGAGAGACTTACACATTTGGCGCCTACTGGTCCGGCGTCCACGAGCACTTCACCTGGAAAATTCTCACCGTCCTGTCCATCGGTCGCGCAAGCTAGCCGGTCTCTCCAGTCCTCGGGCGTAGACCTGATCCGTAACACCTTTTGTCTTCAGCCACATAAGAGAAGGCCCTACGGAGTTCGATGTTGCATGGGCTAAGCCCGTAGCGGTGGCTTTGTCACCGTCGACATGGCCGACGTGATCGATCGTATCGCCAACCAACGGAGACGAGAGCGGGGGAGCTTTGGCCGCCGCCGGCGCGGACGGGCGGCTCGATCATTCCCGCAGGTCCGTTTGCAGCGTCAACATGACGAGATGGAGAAGCGCGCGGCGACCTGCTTGCAGGCGGCTAGCAACCTCCCGTTCACTGAGGTTCATTTCATCCGCAATCTCGAATGGGGGCTGATCCAATATCTCCGCACGTCTAACAACCTCTGCGTAGTGGGGGCCTAAGAGTCCGATGATCGTTCCAATGAACTCTCGCATAATTTCTTTCAGTTCGCCGTCGTCGAAACCGCCCGGGTCTGTCGGACCCCGGTATCCGCCCTCATTGTCGCCATCCCCGTCCCCGGTTGAGTCTGCCGCGACGCAATAACAGTCTGGGCTCCCGTGTTGCGGGTTTTGCCCCAATCGGCACGGGCCAATTCGGGGTGTTTGGCGGCCTTCCGAGTCAGCGAGCCGTTCGATGTTGTGCGTAATCATGTCTGCATCTCAGGCAGCACGGGTTTCACTTTCCGCTTTGTCAGCCAACAGTTTTCGACCTTTCCGCCGTTCACGGCGAACCGGCACGATAACGAAAATTCCGAGAATACAACTTAAAGACGCAAAGCGGTCACATATCGTTACACGAATTCTTTCGGTGTGGCCGGAACAATGCCAGCGGGTCGCCCCGAACCGAAGGGCAACGACGAAGGCCGATAAGGCGGACCCTGTAACGAAATCGTCTGGAACTCGTCTTCAAAGGCATCACGTTCATCATCTGGTGGAGCGGCCAAACCCGCAAACCCGAAGATGCACGTACCATCGATGTTTCGACCCTACTCAACCCAAGGACGATAGAAAGGACGACGTATCCATGACTCACAAACAGGTTGTACTTTGCTCCCCAGTTCGCACAGCGATCGGCACTTATGGCGCATCCTTGAAAGACACTCCGGCAACCGAACTCGGCGCGACGGTCATTCGAGGAGCGGTCGAGCGATCCGGCCTCGATCCATCGCAAGTACAGGCGGTGGTCATGGGACAAGTGGTCCAGGCAGGCGCAAGGATGAACCCGTCGCGTCAGGCGGCGATCAGCGCGAATATTCCCGTGGACGTGCCGGCGATGACCGTCAACCGGGTTTGCGGCTCTGGCGCTCAAGCGATCGCTTCGGCGGCTCAAGAGGTCATGCTCGGCCATGTCGACTGCGCGCTCGCTGGCGGCATGGAGAACATGGACCAGGCACCTTATCTGATGCAAAAGGGCCGCTGGGGTTACCGCATGGGCAATGCTCAGCTGTACGATAGCATGCTTCACGACGGTCTGAACGATGCCTTCTCCGGGGAGCATTCGGGCTGGCATACGGAAGATCTGGTGAGGCAGGCCCAGATCACGCGCGAGGATCAGGACCGTTGGGCCGAGCGTTCCCAGCGCCGGTTCTCCGAGGCGCAGGCCGCGGGCAAGTTCAAGCATGAAATCGTCCCGGTTGAACTCAAGACCCGCAAGGGAACGGCCTTTTTTGACACGGACGAACACAACCGTCCGGATGCGAGCCTCGACAGCTTGAGCAAGCTCAAGCCGGCCTTTCGCGAGAACGGCACCATCACCGCCGGCAATGCGCCGGGGCTCAACAGTGGTGCGGCTGCAATGATTGTTGCTGAAGCAGAGTGGGCAGAGAAGAACGGTCTCAAGCCCATGGCAAGGCTGGTGTCCTTCGGTGTGGGTGCGGTCGAGCCGGGCATGTTCGGGCTCGGCCCCGTGCCGGCCATCTATCAAGCCTTGGAGCGCGCGGGCTGGAGTGTCGGCGATCTCGACCGGGTAGAGATCAACGAGGCTTTCGCCGCGATTGCCGTCGCGCTCGTGCGCGAAATCGGCCTCGAGGAGGACATCGTAAACGTCGAAGGCGGCGCCATCGCGCATGGCCATCCGATTGGCGCTACCGGGGCGGTGCTGACGACGCGGCTCTTGCATGGCATGGAGCGGGATGGCGTCAAGCGGGGTCTTGTGACACTCTGCATCGGCGGTGGGCAGGGTATTGCCCTCGCCTTGGAGCGAATAACTTGATTGCCGATTGCCGATTGTCGGTTCCGCAGGTGACCGGTGAGGCGTGGAGAAAGCTGTGCGAGCCCGCCATCGTCTCACCGCGACAGCGCCAGATGCCGATGACCTTGCCCTCAAGGCGCCCGAATATAGTCTCAAGCCCTCAAGCGGCTTGTTAACCGGGAGCAAAGCGAACTAGCGGTGTGTTCGTTCAACGCTCTAACATCCCCTGCCGGTAAGCTGCACGACGCGGGTCTTCTACTGTACAGACTTTCGAGGACCTGCGTTGAGCAAAGTGAAAATTCAAACTGTAGGGGGAGGCTCATATGCTTGTCGCGACATTCCTGGCGATATCGCTAGTCGTAGTAACGTTTCTGTTTCATTACATGGTGTTGCGCTGGTTGTCCGGCGGGATGGCGCGCATCCCGATGACCGCTGGTGTGCGTGTCCTCGTCATCGTCCTCATGGCGCTTGCCGCTCACCTCGTCGAGGTTGGTCTTTACGCAGTCGCCTATGCGCTCGGTGATCGTGTGCTTGCGCTCGGCAGCTTCGGCGGTCTCGCGGTCACCGAGCCGCTCGACTACCTGTATTTCTCGATCGTGAGCTACACCTCGCTCGGGCTTGGCGATGTCTTCCCCTCAGACCATCTCCGTTTCATCACTGGCGTCGAGGCCTTGAACGGACTATTGCTGATCGCCTGGTCCGGTTCCTTCATCTACATCGCTATGGGGCGTCTCTGGCCCTGGCAGCCTTGCATCGAGCCTGCCTGCACCCCAGCGGGCAAGAGGTTCAATGAAACCGATTCATGACGGTCCCTTATCTTTTTGGAGCGCTGCCGGCACCGTCACCCGTCACCGGCTCCCAAGGCCTTCTGGTAGAGTAGGCGAAAGCAAACGATGAAATCTCAGTACGAAGAAAACAGCATCAGCCTGCTCGGTGGTATTTCGATGGGCACGGGCGTGATGATCGGGGCGGGTATTTTCGCGCTGACGGGACAGATTGCGGAACTGGCCGGGCCATGGTTTCCGCTCTCTTTCATCGCCGGCGGGACCATTACCGGGTTCAGCGCCTACACCTATGTCAAGATGTCCAACGCTTTTCCGTCCGCTGGCGGGATCGCAATGATCCTGCAAAAGGCCTATGGACCAGGAGCGGTTGCGGCGGCGGCGCGCTCTTGATGGCGCTTTCCATGGTGATCAGCGAGAGCCTGGTCGCGCGGACCTTCGGCACCTACGTTCTCAGGCCTTTCGATCTAGAGGCGGGCAGTATCCTCGCGCCTGTGCTTGGCGTCGGGCTGATCGTCTTCGCCTATCTCGTCAACAAATCGGGCAACCGCTCGGTCGGTCTTTTCTCGCTCGTCATGGCGTTCCTGAAGATCGGCGGCATTGCGGTCTTCGGCATTGCGGCGCTTGCGGCCAGCGGTTTCACCTTCGAGCCCGCATCCGGATCGTCGGACGTCATCCCGATTGCAGGTTTCACGGCATCGATCGCGCTGTCGACCCTCGCTTTCAAGGGCTTCACCACGATCACCAACAGCGGCGCCGAGATCGTCGATCCGCACCGCAATGTCGGCCGCACGATCATCGTTTCCATAGCGATTTGCGTGGTCGTCTACCTGCTTGTCGCATTCGGGGTCGGCTCCAGCCTTTCGCTCGAAGAGATCGTCGCTGCCAAGGATTATTCGCTCGCACAAGCGGCTGAACCGGTCTTTGGTGCCTATGGCCTCTATTTCACTGTCGGGCTTGCCGTCATCGCGACGGCGTCGGGGGTGCTGGCCAGCGTTTTTGCCGTTTCGCGCATGCTGGCGATGCTGACCAACATGGAGATGATCCCGCACCGCCATTTCGGCATGTCCGGCCCGATTCGGGAACATACGCTGGTCTACACGGTGGTGATCGCATCGGTCCTGACTGTGTTCTTCGATCTCAGCCGGATCGCGTCGCTTGGCGTCTTCTTCTACCTGGTAATGGATATTCTGATCCATTGAGGCGTGTTTCGCCGCCTGCGTAACGAGATCGGCGCGAAGGGCTGGGTGCTGATTACGGCCATTGCGCTCGACGCGCTCGTGCTCGGTGTCTTCGGCGCTATGAAGCTCCAATCCGATCCGCTCATCGTGATCATCGCATTCGTCGCCATCGCCACAGTGTTCGTCTATGAGCGCATCTTTCTGTCACGTTGGACCTCCGAGGGAGAACATGGCGGTCACTGACGGCCGGGATTTTACTTTACCCGCCTATCCGCCAGTCAAGAGATGGGCGAAATCATCGAAGCGGATCGATGTCAGGACCGAAATACCGCCGTCCCGAGAGCATTGAAGACCGGTCCGTAACTAGCACACCAGGCAGCAGCGTTGTCTGGCGATCACTTGTCATTGGGCGATCGCGCCGCTGGCAAGGTGCCGGTCGTCATAGGCGAAAACGATCTCCGGATCCGGTTTGGCGGCGTGCTTGTCCTTGTCGGGACAGTCGACCAGAGACATCAGATGACGGATGACATTGAGCCGGGTCTGTTTTTTGTCGTCCGCCTGAACTACGTACCACGGCGTGATCTCGTTGTGTGAGCGAGTAAACATCTCATTGCGCGCGGCGCTGTAGTCGTCCCAGTGTTTGATCGCAACATTGTCGATGGGGCTGATCTTCCACTGCTTGAGCGGGTCGATGCGCCGGTCCTTGAGGCGGCGCTTCTGCTCATCTTTGGAAATATCCAAGTAATATTTGATGATTTGAGTTCCGGATCTTGCGAGCATGCGCTCGAACGGGATCACAGATCTCATGAAGTTTTCATATTCGACGTCGGTGCAAAAGCCCATGACCCGCTCGACGCCGGCGCGGTTGTACCAGCTGCGATTCATCAGGACCATCTCCTGGGTCGACGGCAGATGCGGGACGTAACGCTGGAAATACCAGGAACGGCGATCATGGTCCGAGGGTTTACCGAGCGCCACGACCCGGGTTTCGCGTGGGCTCAGATGCTGCGTGATCCGCTTGATGACGCCGTCCTTGCCTGCCGCATCGCGACCCTCGAAGAGAATGAGGATATGAAGATCGTTCTTGATCAGATGCCGCTGCAGCTTGACCAGTTCCACTTGAAGGTGATGCAGGCTCTGTTTGTATTCCTCAGACGCGGTGTTATCGTTCTTCTTGGCATCCTTGCTCATTTTCCAAACTCCTGAATTCTTGCGTACGGCGCGCCTTAAGCGGTCTTCACGACGATGTCGTGCAGGATGTCCCCCGCATGCGCCAGATGATCGGCTGCATTGGAGAGGTGACGATAAATTTCCCGCCGCTTCAACGCCTCCATGACAAAGGAAAGTCCCTTCACGACCGAACTGCATCCCGCCGGATCCATGGGTTCTAGCAACAGTTCGAGATCCTCCCCTGGTTCCCTTCGCCGTTCGGCGAGCTGTCGCACATAATGTTCCGGATCGAACAACTCGGCGATCGCCTGCCGATAGACCTTCTCGGCTTGGCGTTCGGCCTTGCGGACCGCAGCGGCGTCTCGCTCCGCGGCCAGAGGGTTCGCCTTCAGCTTGGCGAAGCCGGTTTGCAGTGCTTTCGCAGCCTGATGCAGGAGCTTGGCCATCTCGAGCATGTGCGTGTCCGGCTCCACCCCAAGGATCTCCATCTCCCGCACAGTTGTTTTGGCGTAGTTGAGCCCTTCGTCGATGGTTGTAATCGCCCGATAGATGTCCTCGCGGTCAAAGGGTGTCGAGAAAGAGCGGTTGAGCACGTCGATGTTTCTGGCCTTAAGTTTGTCGCCTTCGTGCTCAAGCCGGCGCACTTCCTTTGCCTTGGCTTCGTTCCCGGTCTCCATAAAGGCGACGAACTCGTTCATTGCGCGCACAACCAGATCGCACTGGTCATTGAGCAGCCGATAAAAATCGGGCATGCGGGGAAACATCGCGCTCAAGAGTCGCGAAAATCGTGATGTCGACGTGTCGGTCATCGCGCTTGCTTGGTTCTCCATCGCGTTTTCCTTATCCGAGCTATGCGCCGCTTCATCCTTCTAAGCGGTTCGTGTCAGCAATTGGATCAGGAAGTAAATCCCGATCGACACGGCGGCGGCCCCCGGCATGGTGATAAGCCACGTGCCGACGATGTGCTGGGCCGTGCCCCAGCGGACAGCCTTCGGCCGCTCCGACGCGCCGATGCCCATGATGGCAGTGCTGACCACCTGGGTGGTCGATACCGGCCCGCCAATGGCGGACGCGGCCATGATCACACCGGCGGACGTAATCTGTGCATCTAGGGCATGTATCGGACGCACCTTGTAGATGCCGAAACCCAATGTCCGCACAATCCGCCAGCCGCCTGCGAGTGTGCCCAGAGTGATTGCCGTCGCGCTGGCGATGATGACCCATAATGGCACATAGAACTCAGCGTTTACGCCGCCCAGCACCAGTAACATGGCGATGATGCCCATGCCTTTTTGCGCATCGTTCGTGCCGTGGGAGAAGGCGAGCGCCGCCGTAGTTAGCCATTGAAATCCACGAAGATATCGGTTTGCGGTGGGACGCGCACCGCGTAAAGCAAAGCCCATGATCCGATGCATCGCCCAGCCAAGCAGGAACCCAAGCACCGGTGAGAGGAGCAGCGCGCCCAAAACCTTGGTGACGCCAGTCAATTCGCCGGTGGCTGCAGCGGCAAAACCCCAGACGACATGCTCCGGCCCCGCGGCGACGACGACGGCGCCGACGAGGCCACCAACGAGCGCTTGGGACGACGACGCCGGCAGACCGAGCCACCAGGTAAGCAAGTTCCACGCGATGGCGCCTGCAAGCCCGGCAAGTACCACTGTCAATGACGCGTCATTCTCAAGGTCGGTCACATCAACGAAGTTGCCGATCGTGTCCGCGACCGCTGTGCCGCCGAGGATGGGCCCGAGAAAGGTGAAGAACGAGACGAGGACGGCTGCCTGGATCGGAGTTGTGGCCCGCGACGCCACAATCGTTGCCAGCATGTTGGCGGCGTCCTGCAGACCGTTGGTGTAGTCGAATACAAGAACGATGAGCACGCCGGCGGTCATGAGCACCATGATGCCGGTCATCGGCTTGTCAACGGTGTCGAATGGACCGAACGTGCCGTGCCGTATCCCATCATTTCCGAAATTTCATGTGCCACGCCAAAACGGCTTGGTGCGCAGGAACGCCGCCATGTCTTTGACGAGGCTCTGCCTTGCCGCGATAGCAGCGTGGCGGTGCCAGCCGACGATGAGGCCGCCGGCATAGACCGATGTTTGGGACGTCTGGTTTTCGCCGGCGCCGGCCAATTCACGGACAAGCGTGTCCGCGGTGGCGACATCGTTTAGATACCCGAGACCATTTTGAAGACCGGCGAGATGCTTTCGGTAGGCTTTAACCTGCTTTTTTTTGTAGAGACTTTCGAAAAAGTCCACCGCATAGCGCAGTTTTTTTACAGCAAGTCGCAGTTCATGAAGAGCGTCATCGGACATATTTTCAATATCCCGCCCTCGCTTTCGAACGTTCCGATCCCGCTTCCGCAGCAGCTTAACGCAATGTTCGCCGATGGGATCGAGAAGGCGTGTGGCGCGTTCCGTGACCGACTGATCGCGCCAAGCTTGACCGGACAGCCAGGCGCTGAGTCGCAACAAGAACTCGGTATACCGCTCTGTCCCAATAGCATCGCGGGCGCGCTGGCGGCTTTGCTGTCTTATTTTCTCCACCGCCGCCATTAGGGAATCGAATTCTTGATCCTTCCCGTAAAGCCGCGCAGCGGGCGCCAGGAACTCGTCGGCGAAGACATCCCATGCACGCGCCGCCGACAACTCAGCCGTCAGCCATTTCGCTTCGGAGACGGCCCAAACATACTGATCCGGTGGCAGGGATGGTTTAAAAAGCCGCAAGGCAGCGCGCAACCGCCTCAGGGCGACACGCATTTGGTGAACGCCTTCGGCGTCCTCGGTTGTCAGAACGACGGTCTCGTTTGCCCGTAGATGATCCAGGCAGTGTTGAACCAGTTGAGTCACAACCTGTTCAACGGTTGCGTCTTTCACGAGATTGAGTTTGACGTATTTCAGGGGCTGGGGATCGTCCTGGGTCAGAAGCGCGTAGCCGCGCGCGGCCTTACTCATGCTGGCAAGCCGGAATGGGACTGCCTGACCAATCTCGGAGGCCAGGTCGAACAGCCGTTCGGGCGCGCCGCTTTCGAGTTCCAGTTCGAATTCGCAGATCGGCTCGGAGACGTCGCCAGCCACGATCTCGCCAACGTCGATGTCGAGGAACGCCGTACTGCCGTCGTCGAATTTGAGCGTTCGAGAGCTGCGTTGAACGTTTGTGCGAAAGACGGGTTGCAGACGCTCCGCTCCGGCGCACCGTATCAGCCGACGAAGCCTTTTCTCTTCGATGACGGAAATAGCGGGGTCTGAGCTCGGGACAGGGCCCTCCCATTCCGTCCGCACTGGGATTCCGCCTAGTCGTGAGTGCGTCAGCTTCACGCACTGCACATAGGCGCGACCGACCTTCCGTACACGAAGAGACAAGCCTAGCCGACGGAGTTCATGTTCCGGCGTGTCGAAATAGACCGTCACCAGCTTTTTTGAGCGCGCCCGCCCCACCACGAGCTTTTTGATAGCCGGAAGGTATTTGACCTTGTCGAGCTGCTCGGGGCAAATGGTTGCCTTCAGCTCGATCTCGCAGTTCTTTGGCATTGTTGCATCCCGGTCCCCTAGGCGGCCGCCTTATGTCAAGGCGCCGATGAGGATTCTGCGGTTAAACTGTTACTCCGCCGCAACGAGAAAACGACATCCATCTTCTTCTGCTTCCATAGGAGACGATTTCGTTTCAACCAAGCTTATCGTATTTCTTAGCCTTTGCGCCTCTTCGTAGCTCCCAAGTCCACACTTTTCAAGCTTTGCCAGCTTGTCTCTGAAAACCGGTATGTACATCGTGATGATCCGGCCTTTGTTTCGTTCAGTCTGTGCTTTGGACATTCCGTGCTCCCTACATATCGAGTTGGCGGCCACCTCTGTGACTTCGTGACAGGTTTACCGGCGCCGGGGCCACAGAGACCTATTGTCGTTAATGACGGCCAGCGGGAAGTTTCGTTACAGATTGAAGACAGTCATCGACCAATTGAACCGGCTTTTCCGGCGAATGCCTCTGGCGGCATGGAGAACCGTGACGTGGCGACCGATATCGAGTGATCGAACGGTTTCTATGCTGCGGTGGTAATCAACTCGTCCCGTGTCTCGTGGGTGATCAGATAATCGCGAGTGAGCGGTACCGCGTCCTGCTTTTTGGCAAGCTGGATTTGGAAGACAACGTGACCGTTATGTCGAAAGGCCACTTCGCTGGCGACGAGGTAGAAACGCCACATGCGGCAGAACCGGTCGTCATAGATTTCGCATACCCGATCGAGATTTGCTTCGAACCGCTTACGCCAGGCCTTCAAAGTCTCCGCGTAATGCAGCCTCAGAACCTCGATATCGGTAACATAGAGCCCGGACCGTTCGGCGACGGCGAGGACTTCCGATAGCGCCGGGCTGTAGCCGCCGGGAAAGATGTACTTGGCGATCCAGGGGTTGGTCGCGCCGGCGCCATCGGCCCGGCCGATCGTATGCAGCAGTGCTATCCCATCGTCGGAAAGACGGTCGCGCAGCACATCGAAGAATTCCTGATAGTGAGGTACCCCGACATGCTCAAACATGCCCACCGACACGATCCGGTCGAAGCTGCCGGAGACCTTCCGGTAGTCTTGAAGCTGGAACTGGGTCCGATCGGCAAGTCCAGCCGCGTCGGCGCGTTGTTCGGCGATCCGATGCTGTTCTTGCGACAGCGTAACGCCGGTTACCAGGGCGCCATGCTCGCCCGCTAGATGAAGACCAAGTCCACCCCAGCCGCAGCCGATATCGAGGACGCGTTGGCCCGGCTCCAGAAGGAGCTTGGCGGCAAGAAGCGCTTTCTTGTTTTCCTGGGCGGCCTCCAGACTGTCGTCCGGATGCCGGAAATGGGCGCAGGAATATTGGTGGTCAGCGTCCAAGAACAGGTCGTAGAGCGCGCCCGACAGGTCGTAGTGCTGTGCCACATTGCGCTGAGCCCGCTCGGCCGGATTGAGTTGCGCGAGGCCTCGGTGGAGCCGCCGGAGGCGTGCCAGCCAGCGATAGTGCCACACATCGGGTTGGTCAGCCAGATTGACGATAAGCAGTTCGATCAATGCGTAGAGATCGTCTTCATCTACGGTGAGTGTTCTGTCCATATAGGCCTCACCGAGTGAAAGGTGGGGATTGATCAGAAGCTTACGGGCCAGGGACCGCGAATGAAAACGCATGATCACGGGCGATGACGAGTCGCCATAATGGACGGCTATGCCATTGGGGAAAACAACAACCAAAGAGCCTTTCTTAATCAGGCTATTTAGGAACTTCGATATCAATTTAGACCACATCGCGCTTCCCCTTCTTTGCGACCATTAGGGCTTTACAAGGATTGCCCCCAGAACTATTTCATCTTGAGAGATGGCGTCAAAGCAGGCTCACCAACCGTCGTTCGCACTCCGTGTAACTGTGATGAAAGACGATGAGGTGGGCAGATCGTTACAGTCCCATGACCTATCCCGGAGTATTTGACTTTGCGATGAGCGGGGATCAGAAGCGTCGGTCGGCTAAGGGGTAGGGGATCGATTGAACCAAGGGATCAATAAACCAATGTGATGCCGCGTTGGTCAGGCGCCCGGAGATAAGATGACGGACGATAAAGACAGTGAATCATCACGAGACGCCGTGCATGCCGTCATGGTCGAAATCCATCAGGATTTTCTGCGCTTCCTCACCCGCCGGCTTGGCAATGAGGATGAGGCCGCCGACGTTCTTCACGACTTCTTCGTAAAGGTGCTGACGAGGATCGGCGACGTTCGCGAGACCGAAAAGCTTCGAGCCTGGATGCGCCGTGTGCTTCAGACGAGCTTGGTTGACTATTACCGGACACAAGGCAAAAAGCGCCAAACAGAAACGGAGCACCACTATCTCGAATCGGTGCGCCTGACGGGCGGCGGCAAAGACGACCTGGATCTCGTTATCTGCATGTGTCTCTACAAGCTTCTGCCTACTTTGAAGTCGGAATACGCCGACATTTTATGGCGCGTCGACCTGATCGGCGAGTCCCGTGAAAGCATTGTCAATGCGCTAGGCATCAGCGAGAGCAATTTTCGCGTGCGTCTGCATCGGGCCCGCCAAGCTCTACGGCAGCGGCTGGAAGAGACCTGCCGCACTTGCCCGATCCATGGCTATCTGGATTGCGACTGCGACTATGGCGCGCATCTGCGCACCCATATCGGGTAAGACAGGCCCGAACTGTAACGAACGCCCTTCTGGACCGTCTATTGGGTCATCAGTTCGGAACATGCGGCACAACATGCGTGCCGCTCCGAGCCGCCAATACCCGATGTGATTAACCGTCCGAAGGAACAGACCATGCCAGACACACCCGCATCCAAAATGCCGGATCCCGCCGTGCTGCGCTTCCGGGGACTCGATCTTGAAGCGATGACAGCCCTGCAAATGCGCTACATTGAAGGACTCCGGCGCATGGCGAAGCTGATGTTTGACGGCACCCAGACGATCACCGCACGCCAAGCAGCGTTCTTCAAGGCGAGCGCCGAACAGATGGGCGGAGCGTTCGAGGACGGTCTGTCGGATCCGAAAGCAATTTTCGAGCGGCAGACCGAGGTCTATCGTGACCTGTTCGGCGCTCTCGCCACCCATGCCGGCGAACTGGCCGACATTACCTCCAAATGCTGCGCTGGCTTGGTAGAGGAGGCGACCGGGAACATGACAGACCTTCCCATGCGTGAAAGCCGCACGGAACAGCCGGCAGAGAAGGCTGGATGCTGCTGCGGTCCCAGCAAGGAAACGGCCACGACCTTGGCTAACGTTCCGGCCGAGGAAGACAACACGAAAGCTGGATGCTGCGCGACTCCGGGCAAAGAGACGGCAACCGAGGACGCGGCTAATCATCCGTCGGCACAGGTTCTGGGCAATCAGCGGTAAAAGACGCCAGCGCCGCCTCGAAGGGTGGTTCAGTGAAGAGTTGGCTGCGACCGTGTAATCCGCGAACGCTTTGACTTGGCGTGAGGGAGCCCTCGCAGCTCTTGTTAGGATAACGTCTTCGCCAGACATGGTGAGAAGACTGAAAATGGGAGTGCCGAACGTGTACGATCTTCGTTGTGCCATTTCCGCAACGCTGTTTGCGTTAGCGGTTTCGTCGAGCGTGTCTGCGACCGACGCAGAGAGTTTGTCCAGCCAGAAGACGAAGGGGCCGCAGCTTGCCAGTCAATGCCTCGAAGACCTTCGAGCATTCGACCAAAAGTTGTCCGAAGTCGGGTTCGGCGTGCTTCCTCCCGGTGGTTACGGCATTTCGGCACCGTCGAGTTACACGGGTTACACGACCTATGGCACTGGCGGTACGGCGCGCCAGAAAATTTACTCGTTGCGCGACGCCGCATACGTCTACGCGACGGATGGGGAGGAAAAGTCCTGTCAGCTAGTTTTGGACTCCATGCGCAAAACGTATGAGCGGCACCAAAAATTGGCCGGCATGGAGGCGGACGACCCTAATCTGCGGATTGCCTGGCGTCGTGCGCACCTCGAGACGGCGCGACCGGTGACCGAAATGAACCGCCTGATGAGTGTCGATATCGTGATTGGCGCAGAGATTCGGACGGCGAATGATGAAAAGGTGGGCGAAATAGAGGATATCGTGCTCGATCCCGCTCAACAGCGCATCGTCTATGTGCTCGCGTCGCGGGGGGGATTCCTCGGGATTGGAGGTGAACTGGTGGCGGTACGATGGAAGGACCTCCGGTCTACCGAAGACCATGAGCTGTATGTTCTGGATATCGCGAAGTCGGCGTTCGACAATGCGCCGACCGTGGACCGACGCAATTTCGACAGGACAGCCGATATGGGCTGGCGGCAGGAGTTGGACCGCTTCTGGGATCAGAACCTGAAGCAATAAGCGATCGCTCCCCACCACCTTGGCCGTTGATCCCGCTCGATCCCCGCTGCGGCGGAATCACAAATCTGTATCTGGCATTCACCGATTTGATGATTGGCCGGACGCCGAGCAAAGAGTTGGTCCCAGTGTAACGGATGAATGCTGCCCGCGTCCTTCATGTCGAAACCCGCGAATAGGAAAGTAGCTATGCAGCACGTGAGCAACGTCACCCCCTTTGAGCCAAATCAGTCGGCCCAGGCGGCGGAAAATTCATCGAACTCGCCGAAACAGGATACCCGCCAAGCGACGCCGGCGCCGGCCAATCTGGTTATGGCGCAGCCGCTGAACGAGGTCTGGGGCTACGGTCTCGACTTCTGGCAGCGGTCAATCTTGTTTTGGGACACGCTCCGGCAGCGCGCCGACAACATGCTGGAGCATGAGCGCGCCGGCCTGCCGCCGCTGCTCGACTTCAAATACGAGACGATCCTCGATGCTCGACGCTTCGAGGATCCGGCGAACTATGCGCTGCTGCGGGTTACCGAAGTCGGCGAGGACTGCTGGGATGACTGTGTCGATCCCGACAAGCCGCCGGTCATCGTCATCGACCCGCGTGCCGGGCACGGACCGGGGATCGGCGGGTTCAAGCACGATTCCGAAGTCGGCATGGCGCTGCGCGAGGGGCATCCGACTTACTTCGTGATCTTTTTTCCGGAGCCATCGCCCGGTCAGACGCTGGCCGACGTGTTACATGCGCTCAGGCGCTTCGTGGAAGAGGTCGCGGCCCGCCATTCCGGCACGCCGCCCGTCCTCTACGGCAACTGCCAGGCCGGCTGGGCGGTGACGTTGCTGGCTGCCGACTGCGAGGGTCTCGTCGGCCCCGCGGTCCTGAACGGCTCGCCGCTCTCCTACTGGGCCGGCGAGTCCGGGGTCAATCCGATGCGTATTTCCGGCGGCCTGCTCGGCGGGTCCTGGCTCACGCATTTCATCGCGGACCTCGGCAACGGCCGTTTCGATGGCGCCTGGCTGGCCCAGAACTTCGAGAGCCTGCAACCGGAAAAGGCCATCTGGGAGAAACACGCCAACCTGTTCAACAACGTCGATACAGAAAGTGACCGATTTCTTGAGTTCGAGCGCTGGTGGAACGGGTTCTATTCCCTCAGCCGCGAAGAGATGGTTGCGATTGTTGAAAACCTATTCATCGGCAATGAGCTGGAAAAGGGGCTCATGCGTGTCTGTGACGGCTGTGTCGCCGACTTGCGGCGTATCCGCAATCCGCTCGTCGTCTTCGCCTCCTACGGCGACAACATCACCCCGCCGCATCAGGCCCTCAGTTGGATCCCCGCAGTCTACCAAGACACCGCCGATCTCAAAACCGCCGGTCAGCGCATCGTCTATTTGACCAACCCGCACGTGGGTCACCTCGGCATCTTCGTCTCGGCCAAGGTCGCCCGCCTCGAACACCGGGCAATTCTCGAAAGCCTGGACGAGATCGAGGCGCTCCAGCCCGGCCTCTACGAAATGAAGATCGATAACCCGACTGGCGACCCTGATTGCCATAAGCCGCAATATTCCGTGATGTTCGAAGAACGCAAGGTCGAGGATATCGAGTTTCCGCAGCAGACCGAGGCGTTCGAGCGGGTGAAGACGGTGTCCGAGGCGGGTGAGGCATTCTACAGCACCTTCGTCAGCCCCTGGGTTCAGATGGCGACGAACCCGTGGGTCGCTGAGTCGCTGAAGCGGCTGCATCCGATGCGGACCAGCCGCTACGTCTTCTCAGAAGAATTTAATCCCTGGATGAAGGGTGTCGCGGTTCTCGCCGAGTCCGTCGCCAAGAACCGGGCCCCTTTGCCTCAAGACCATCCGCTCATGGAAAAGGAGCGTCAGGTCATCGGCCAGGTTTCCAAGACAATCGAACGCGCTCGAAACGCGCGGGACAGTGCCTACGAGCAGACTTTCAGCCGGCTCTATGGAAACGTTCCCGAAGAAAAGGCCAAGAAGTAAACGATAGCATTCCGGCAACAGAACGCGTGAATTCCGATGGCGTCTAACGAAGCAATCCTAGTCCTCAATAGTGGTTCATCCAGCGTCAAGTTCGCGTTGTTCGATCTGGCGACGGATGAGCCCCACCGGCTCTGGTCAGGAGCGCTCGAGCGGATCGGCGCCGATAGCGGACGTTTCGCGGCGACCGATGTCCATGGGACGGTTCTCATCGACGAGACACCGGCGATTCCCAACCACGTGACCGCCCTCGACATGCTGCTCCGCTGGGTCGAGGGTCGGGTGTCTCGGACGGACCTCGCCGCGGTCGGCCACCGGGTGGTTCATGGTGGCGAGGAGTGCGACTGTTCGCTCCTCGTCACGCCCGGGCTCGAGGCCCGGCTTAAGCGGCTGATCCCCCTCGCGCCCCTGCATCTGCCGCACAATCTGGAGGGCATCATGTCGGTTCGCCTGCGCCGCCCTGACCTTACTCAGGTAGCCGCTTTCGACACGGCATTTCATCATGGGTTGCCCCGCGTGGCGCGGTTGACCGGCCTGCCGCGCCGTTTCGGGGAAGCCGGCATCCGGCGCTATGGCTTTCACGGCCTGTCCTATGAATATGTTGTGGAAGAGGTGCGCCGGCGGGATGGCGAGGCGGCAGCGAACGCCAGAATCATCGTCGCACATCTCGGCAACGGCGCTTCCATGGCGGCGATCAGGGACGGCCGCAGCGTCGAGACCACAATGGGCTTCAGCACGCTCGCCGGCCTGCCCATGGGGACGCGTCCCGGCGATCTCGACCCCGGTGTGCTGCTGCATCTTCTGATCGAAAAGAATATGACGGCCGACGCGCTCCAACAGGTGCTCTACACCGGATCAGGATTGCTCGGTCTGTCCGGCTTGAGCCGCAACATGGCCGATCTTCTGGCCCGGCGGGACGTTCCAGAGGCGGCGGAAGCGATCGACTTCTTCTGTCACCATGCGCGCCGGCATCTGGCGGGCCTGACGGCTGCGCTCGGGGGTCTCGACCGGTTGATTTTCACCGGCGGTATTGGCGCCAATTCGCCCGAAATCCGCGCCAGCATCTGCGATAGGCTCGGCTATCTGGGGCTCAGCCTCGATGCAGACAGGAATGCCGGTCAACAACGCGTCGTCTCGACCGACGGCAGCGCTGTGCTCATCGAAGCCTTCAAGACTGACGAGGAGTTGGTGATCGCACGCCATACGCAAAGCATTTTGAGCATGTCCGGAAAGAAGAATGCGCAAGCCCATGGTTGATCATCCCGCCACTCTCGAAGATCTCGTCGCACGTGCGAAAGCGCAGGGGCCGATCCGCGTCGCTGTCGTCGCCGCCGATCAAGGCCTCGTCCTCGAATCGGTTCAGCAAGCCGTGGCGCTTGGCCTGATCGAGCCCCGGCTTATCGGCGATCCGGACGCGATCCTAGCCTGTGCAGACGCCGTCGGCATGGAGATTGACCCCCGCGAAATTGTTGGCGCGGCAAGCGAAGACGAGGCGGCGCGGGCTGGGGCCGATCTCGTTCGCCAAGGAAACGCCGACGCGGTGATGAAAGGCAATATCCACAGCGACACCTTCATGCGGGCGCTCCTCGACGCGGAGCGTGGGTTGCGGGTTCCCGGCCAACGGGTCAGCCACGTCTTCATGGTCGATATCCCGGCCTATCCAAAGCTCCTGGCGATCACGGATGCGGCCATCAATATCACGCCGGACCTCAACGCCAAGGCGCAGATCCTTCAGAACGCCATCGCGCTCGTCCGGCTGCTTGGCGTCGAAACACCCAAGGCAGCCGTGTTGTCCGCGGTCGAGACCGTTAACCCAGCCATAGTTTCGACGCTGGACGCCGCCTGTATTGCCCTGATGGCCAAGCGGGGACAGATCGCCGGCGCGATTGTCGACGGTCCGATGGCGTTCGACAACGCGATCTCGGCGGATGCCGCGCGCGAGAAGGGGATCGTCTCCGAGGTTGCCGGGGATGTCGATATCCTGCTCGTGCCCGACCTCGTTTCCGGTAATATCCTGGCCAAGAACCTTGAATATCTGGCCGGCGCCACGGCGGCAGGCATTGTCATGGGCCTCGCCGCGCCGGTGGTGCTCAGCTCGCGCGCCGATCCTCTAGCCGCCCGGTTGGCGGCGCTGGCGCTCGCCGTCCTGATGCATCGGCCCGCGCCGCAGAAGGACCACCGCGCGGCCGAGCCGGAATCGGCCATCCATTGCGCGGCCCAGCCTGAGGCCGCGTGCAGTCCGATGGGACCGTAAGCCATGGCTCACCAACCAACGACATTACGGGCGAAGCAGGCCGCACAACCAGTTGGCCGCGAACAATCGGCGGGACGAGGCTTGTCGCTGGATCAACCTCTCCATGCGGCGCTCGGGCGGATGACCGCTGGCGTGTCGCCCGTGGCGCTCGCTCTGGCATATACCGACTGGGCGCAACATCTTCTTATGTCGCCCGACAAGCAGGTAGAGCTGGTCGAGAAGGCGGCGGGCAAGTGGCGGCGCTATCTGGAATACTGTCCGCGAGCTTGGTCGGATGCTCATTGCGAGGCTTGTATCGAGCCCCTGCCGCAGGATAGGCGCTTTGCCGGTGACCCGTGGCAGGTATGGCCATTCAACGCGATCTATCAGGGTTTTCTTCTGGGCCAGCAGTGGTGGCATAACGCCACGACTGCCGTCCCGGGCGTCTCCAGACATCATGAAGAAGTCGCGTCCTTTGTCGCCCGGCAAATGCTCGACATGGTGTCGCCTGCAAATTTTCCGGCGACCAATCCGGAGGTTCTGAAAGCGACATTCAATACCGGCGGTCAGAACCTGGTGCGCGGCGCTGCCAATTTCATCGAAGACTGGCGACGCACGGTCGGGGACGAACCACCTGCAGGCACGGAACGGTTCGCGGTCGGCGTCAACCTCGCGGTGACGCCTGGCAAAGTGATCTTCCGCAACGAATTGATTGAACTGATCCAGTACGCGCCCCAGACGGACAAGGTTCATCCCGAGCCAGTCCTGATCGTGCCGGCCTGGATCATGAAATACTACATCCTCGACCTCAGCCCAGAAAACTCGCTGGTGAAATACCTGGTCGAGAAGGGCCACACGGTCTTCATGATCTCCTGGAAGAACCCGGCGGCCGAGGACCGTGACCTCGGCATGGAGGACTATCGCAGGCTTGGCGTCATGGCCGCGCTGGACGCAGTTACCGCCATCGCGCCAGGAAAACCGGTCCACGGTGTCGGTTACTGCCTAGGCGGCACGCTCCTGTCGATTGCCGCGGCGGCCATGGCCCGCGATGGCGACGACCGGCTGGCCACCTTGACCCTGTTCGCCGCCCAGATCGATTTTACGGAGGCTGGCGAACTCACGCTGTTCATTGACGAGGCCCAGGTCAGCTTCCTGGAGGATATCATGGCCGAGCAGGGCTATCTCGACACCAGGCAAATGGCCGGCGCTTTCCAGCTCCTGCGCTCCAACGACCTCATCTGGTCGACCATGGTTCAGAGCTATCTCATGGGCGAGCGCCAGCCGATGTTCGACCTGATGGCATGGAACGCCGACGCGACGCGCATGCCGGCCAGGATGCACTCCGAATATCTCCGGCAGTTGTTCCTCAATAACGATCTGGCTGACGAGCGCTACTGCATCGACGGCCGTCCGGTCTCGCTGCGCGACATCCGTATCCCCATGTTTGCCGTCAGTACGCTGTCCGACCACGTCGCGCCTTGGCGGTCCGTCTACAAGGTCCACGCCCAGACCAATACCGACGTCACCTTCGTGCTGTCCAACGGTGGCCACAATGCCGGCATCGTAAGCCCACCGGGAAATAACAGGCGTTATCACCAGATCGCCACCCGCGACGATCTCGCGGCCTACCTGGACCCGGACGCCTGGCAGGCGCGGGCCACCCGCCATGACGGCTCCTGGTGGCCGTGCTGGCAGGGCTGGCTCGCGGACCATTCGGCAGAACCCGTTAAACCCCCTGGCCTGGGGGCGCCGTGCAAGGGCTATCGATTACTGGCCGACGCGCCTGGCGCCTATGTGCTGATGCAATAATGGTCGGCATGCAGATTATCCGGGGACGAAATGACCCTAATCGCGAAGAGGAAATGAGAAATGGCTTGGCTTACGGAGAACTGGGTGTGGGTCCTTATCGGAATCGCATTCATCGGTATGCATCTTTTTGGCCATGGCGGCCATGGGGGCCATGGCGGCGGTGGCGGGCACGGCAGCCATGGGGGCAGTGGAAGAAGATCGAACCGGAACCCGAGCAATGAAAGCGATCAAGATCGGCCCGATCAGCACCGGCACTAGCGGATCGTTCTTCCGATTTCCGTCGCGGATAGGCTTTGAGATATAGGCAGGCAAGATCACCGCGCGCGGCCAAACAAGAGAAACGACTCACAACTACAAGGCAAGGATGACAGTTATGTTGAACACAAAGCTGGTGACATGGACGTTGGCAATATGGACGAGCATCACTTTTCTGGTTTGTGTGATTTATGGCCTTGTGACACCGGAAAATCTTCATATGAGCGCGTTTCTCGAACAAATCCTGCCAGCTTTCAAGTGGCTGACCTGGTGGGGATTCTTGTTGGGCTTGGCCGAGAGCTTCCTGTACGGCGCCTATGCCGGGCTGGTGTTCTGCCCCATTTACAATTTTTTGCACCGCCGCTGGGGTACGAAATGACCAATCGCCCAAACGCGGACGGATTTATGAAAACGGCCGTTATCGAGGTCGCTGGCCTGATCTCCACGCTGAGTGCGAAAGGCGTCGAAAAACAACTCACGCGGATTCCCGGCGTGCGCAAGGCCGAGGTGAACTATGTCGCCGGCAGCGCCACCGTCGTCTACGACGAAACGCGCACAGACCTTAAGGCGATCAAGGCGAAGGTAGCCGATTGCGGCTACCATTGCGGCGGCGAACTGGTGCCGAAACATGTTTGCGAGCCCGAGGATCGTCCGGTGCATAAGCACCATGCAGGGGCGGGCAAGGCAAAGGCGAAAGCCGGAAAAGCCGACGCAATAGATCATGCGGCGCATGAGATGGGCCATGGCGGCGGCATGAGCATGGAATCAATGGCCCGCGACATGCGCAACCGCTTCTGGATTGCGTTGGTTTTCAGTGTGCCGATCTTTGTCTACTCGCCAATGGGCGGGGTGTTTACCCCGCCGGCGCCGCCGTTCGGCCTCCGCCTGGATCTTTGGTTGTTCTTCCTGGCGACCGCGGCCGTGCTCTATCCCAGTTGGCCGTTCTTCGTCGCCGCGTGGCGGGCGCTTCGCAACGGTGTGCTCAACATGGCGGTGCTGGTCGTCCTGTCCGTGGGGACCGGATATATATTCAGCGTCGGTGCAACCTTCTTCTTTCCCGGTGTGCAGTTCTACGAAGCAGTCGCGGTGCTTCTGGTATTCATCCTTCTCGGCCACTGGCTGGAGATGCGGGCCCGCGCAGGAGCTTCAGACGCCATTCGCTCGCTGATGGATCTGGCGCCGCCCATGGCCATGGTGCTTCGCGACGGCCGCGAAATCGAGGTCCCCACCGCGGACGTGCTTAAAGACGATACGGTCGTGATCCGGCCCGGCAACAAGATTCCCGTCGATGGCGAGATCCTCGAGGGTGAGTCGCAAGTCGATGAATCCATGCTGACCGGCGAATCTATGCCGGTGGCGAAGAAGCCTGGCGATGCGGTCATCGGCGCAACGATCAACAAAAGTGGCAGTTTCAAATATCGCGCCACCAAAGTCGGCGCCGATACGGCACTCGCCCAGATCGTCAAGCTGGTGCAGGAGGCGCAGAACTCCAAGGCCCCGGCACAGCTCCTTGCCGATAAGGCGTCCCAATGGCTTGTGCTGATCGCGGTGGTCATAGGCCTTGCGACCTTCGCCGTATGGTTCTGGTGGATCGGCGAGCCCTTGCTGTTCGCAATGACGTTGACGATCACCGTCTTCGTTATCGCCTGCCCGGACGCCCTCGGGTTGGCAACGCCAATGGCGGTGATGGTGGGTACAGGGTTGGGGGCTATGAACGGCATTCTGTTCAAGAACGCCAGCGCGCTGGAGGATGCGACCAAGCTTGACATAATCGTCTTTGACAAGACGGGGACGTTGACGATGGGTGAACCGGACGTGGTCGAGGTCGTCGTGTCGTCCGACATGACAGAGGATAAGGTCCTGGCCTTGGCGGCGACGGTCGAGCAAGGCTCTGACCATCCGTTGGCGCAGGCGATCTTGAAGCGCGCGGGCGACATGCCAAAGGCGCAATTGAATGGCTTTGAGAACATCGAAGGCAAGGGCGCGCGGGCGGATATCGACGGCGAGGAAGTTCTGCTCGGCAACCGTCGACTGATGGATGAGCGCAAGGTCGCGATGGACGCGCTTGAACCGGAGGCGAAGCGGCTGCAAGGCGCCGGTCAGACGGTGGTGCATATCGCGCGTGCCGGACAGCTGGTCGGTCTGATCGCCATCGCCGATGCACCCCGGCCGACCGCCGCCGCGATGGTGGCGAAGCTGCGTGAGCGCGGCGTCGAGGTCGCGATGCTCACCGGCGACAACCAGGCGACGGCCGACCGAATCGCGGCGGGTCTTGGCATTACCACGGTATTGGCGGACGTACTGCCGGGCCAGAAGGCAGACAAGGTCAAGGAGTTGCAAAGCCAAGGCAAGAAGGTCGGCATGGTCGGTGACGGCGTCAACGACGCACCAGCCCTCACGCAGGCCGACGTGGGATTTGCTATTGGCGCCGGTACGGACGTCGCTATCGAGAGCGCCGACGTCGTACTGATGAAGAGCGATCCTTATGACGTGGTTGGCGCGATCGAGTTGTCGCGCGCTACGCTTCGCAAGATGCATCAGAATCTATTCTGGGCGGTGGGCTACAACGTCATCGCCTTTCCAGCGGCGGCTGGCGTTTTCTATCCCTTTGTCATCAGCCCGGAAGTGGCCGCGCTCGCCATGTCGGGAAGTTCGGCCTTGGTGGCGGTCAACGCCATGCTGCTGAAACGAACGCGGCTGGAGGGCATTCATGCTGCGTCCCGCAAGGCCTGAACTTGACGAATGGCGCCCGGACTCGTCACCGGACGAGCCGGTGACCATCGTCGGCGTCGGCGTAGCCGGGCTTGCGTGAGTGGCGCAGCACGGTCGGCAGCCGGTTTCACGGAGGAATTCGGCGTCTCTAGAACTGGAGCGACGTCTTCGACAAGCTCTATTTAACCCGATCAGTCAGAGAAGGAGTGAGGTTACATAATGGAAGTCATCGATCTGAACGGCCGGAAAGGCCTCGTGGTAGGCATCGCCAACGAGCACAGCCTGGCCTGGTCGGCGGCCCAACATTTCCGGAATGCCGGCGCCGATCTCGCCGTCACCTATCTGAACGACAAGGCCAGGCCCTTTGTTGAGCCACTTGCGCAAGAGGTGGACTCGCCACTTTTCTTGCCCTGCAATGTCGCAGAGCCGGGGCAATTGGAGGCCGTGTTCGCGGCGATAGAGCAGAAATGGGGCCGATTGGATTTTCTGCTTCATGCGATTGCCTGGGCCCGCAAGGAAGACCTGCACGGACGGCTGACCGACTGCTCGGCCGACGGTTTCGCCGAGTCCATGCTGATCTCCTGCCACTCCTTTATCCGCATGGCCAAGCTCGCGGAACCGCTGATGGACAAGGGCGGCAGCCTGATGACCCTAAGCTATTACGGCGCCGAGAAGGTCGTCGACCACTATAACGTCATGGGTCCGGTCAAGGCCGCGCTTGAGGCCTCGGTGCGTTATCTCGCCCACGAGCTCGGGCGCGGGTCGATCCGGGTCAACGCCATCTCCGCGGGCGCGGTTGCCACTCGGGCCGCCTCCGGCATTGAGCATTTCGACGAATTGTTGAACGAAACTGTTCGCAAGGCACCGCTGCGGCGTACCGTAGACGCCTGCGAAGTGGGCCGCGCCGCCCTCATGCTGGCCAGCGACTATACGAGCGCCATCACCGGGGGAACCCTCTACGTCGATGCGGGCTTTCACATCGAGGGGATGGTGTTTCACTAATGACGGACTTTGGACCCGAGAAGGAAATGACCGTCACAGACCCGGTATGCGGAATGCATCTGGCGCTGGAGAAGGTCGCAGCCCAGGAGGAGCATGAGGGCTGGGCCTACTTTTTCTGCTCGAATGCCTGTCGCAAGCTCTTCCTGGCGGCGCCGGAGCGATATGCTTCGAGTCCGGGGCAAGCTTCGTCTGCACACACCGGAAGAAAGCGATGACCATAAAGCGATGAGCATATTGTCTGGATGACGCCCAGGATTAATTCTCTGGGCGAGACCTTGATTTTGGTCAATTCAAAACGGTGGACTGCTGCTATCCGTACTTTTCTGGACTGACGCAATTTTCCGGGAAGGTTGGGCAGTTGATCGTATGAATGCAGCTTGCAAAAAGATCGTGGCCTTCCTGCTGGTCCTGTCGCTCGTGACTTTCCCATTGCTGGCGAGCGTTGCGCAGACAAACGTGCCGGAATCGGACCATATGATGATCGGCGTTTCACCCGATCATGCCAATGGGACCGCTCGCGGCCATGATCGCGCTGAGCCCGAGGACTCCATGAGCCGGACCTCGGCCGCCCCCACGGACTCGCCAGTTGACGTTGGGATCGCATGTGATCCCTGCTGTACCGTCGGCATAGGCCATTGCGTTGCGGTCATGTTTGCTCTGTCAGCGGTCCCGGACCGAAAGTCGATCCACGCGTCGGATATCGCAAGGGACGAAGCTCTGAATTCGCGGAAAGTCGCCCCGCCACATCATCCTCCAAAAGTTCACTCCTGATTGACGCGCTCTGACGGGCCTTTGTTGGCTCTCGTCATGTGCGGTTGAGCGTAGCTTTTTACGCTTGAGCGCGCCGTTTTGTGGGTAGCCGTCAAACCAAGAACTGCGCGTGGTTTCGGAATGCTGGTCCGTAGAGCCTCGGCTCGCGGAGCAGGGCTTGTTGGCCAAGTCCGCAAGCGGCGCGTTGCCCAAGCGGCGCGTTGCTGGACCACGGTGCAATCCAGCAATCAAGGTTCCGCCATGTGGATGCCGAACGCCCCGCAGGCAGGCAACCCGAGATCAGGAAGACCGAAATGACGACGCATTTGAAAAACATGCCTGTCGAGCGACGGCTTGCCCAGTTATCGTTGGCCAAGCATGGCCGCCAGCAGGATATCGAACCACTCGAACCAAAATTTACGAAACTGCTCACGGCGAGCCGCGAGCAGTTTCTCCGTTATCTCCAGTACCGCCTTGGCGACCGGGACGAGGCCGAAGACGTACTCCAGGACTTCCATATGAGAATTGTTATCAAGGCCAGCCAGATCAGAGACACGGGCTCTACAATGGCGTGGCTGCGTGCTGTGCTCAAATCGGTGCTCGCCGATCACTTCCGTCGCCAGGCTGCAGAAAGACAGGCCCATCAGCTGATGGTCGCCGACTGGCTGGCGACAAGCACCGAACAGGAGATGACGCCTACCGAGGAAGAAAGTTTCGATCGCATTGCGTGCAGTTGCTTTTACAAGCTGCTGCCGACGTTGAAGCGGGAATACGCGGATGCTCTCATGCGGATCGACCTGGCGCAGGAGCCGCGCGAGGACGTCGCCCGCTCCCTTGGCATTACGGCGGGCAATATGAGGGTCCGGTTGCACCGTGCGCGTCGCGCCTTGAAGGAAACACTCAAACGGTCATGCCGGCGGTGCCGGGCGCACGATTGCTTCGGGCAATGTGGACCGCCGGGGGGGCCAGAACGAGGGAATACACGCTCGACCTGCGAACTGTAACGAGGCCGCGATAAAACCCGTCGCTCATGAGGAGAAGACGGTGATAGCGCCGCTTTCCTTGCCGTATAGAGGCCTGGTGGATTTGCCACCACAGCGGACAGTGTTCCGGGACAGATTCTCGGGATGATCCGAGAGGTCGGCTTCAGGAACATCGCCGGGGCCCGCTCATCTATGCCGTGTTCGGCCCGGTTGCGTTGCATCGGCCGCGAAAGGCCAAGCGGTCAAGACTCTAAATGTCCCATACAACGCAAGCGGGGCAGGGTTGGCAACCCGGCGCCGGAAGACCGCCGCGCTGTAACGCTTCGGGTTCCGATCCGTCTATCAAGGTAAGTCAGTTGTTGAACTGCGACTGAAGTAGAGGTGCATGCCGTCACGAGCGGGCGATGGAGATTAACATGATGGCAAGACTAAAAGCGGCCCTGTTCGTATTCCCGAGCGTCTTCGTATCGCTGCCGGCCCTGGCGCAGGCGCCGGCTGATCGGCCGGATTACTGGCATCCGGACTGGGACTGGGGATGGGGTCATATGATTTTTGGTTCGCTCATGATGATCCTGTTCTGGGGCGGCATCATCCTCGCCATCGTGCTTGTAGTCCGCTGGCTGGGTGGCGATTCAGGGCGGGGAGCGGGATCGCCACCGCGAACCAATGCGGCCCTCAATATTCTTCACGAACGCTTTGCCCGCGGCGAGATCGACAAGGAGGAGTTCGAAGAGCGAAAGCGCCTGCTCTCCGACTGAAATCGCCGTCCCACAAAAGCGAGAGCCGCGGAAGACCGCAGCACTCATCGTCAACCGAACCGGAAGCCGGAACAAGTCAATGAACAAGCACGATCATCACAGTCATCATCACGACGGTAAAACAGTTTTCACCGAGACTATGACTGCCAAAGATCCGGTTTGTGGAATGACGGTGCAGTTGGATCAGGGCAAGCCGAGCCAGAAATACGAGGGTGAGACGGTGATGTTCGTTATCGTCGAATCGGAAATCGCTGGCCTTGTGTCGGTCGCCGATCCGGTCAAGGAGACGACTTCGGACGCGCTGAAGGCGCTGCACAAGCAAGGCTTCCGCATCGTCATGGCGACCGGCGACAACGAGCGCACGGCGAAGGCGGTGGCCGCGAAACTCGGGATCGACGAGATCCGTGCCGATGTGCTGCCCGAAGGCAAAGCACGCATCATCAAAGAGCTGCAGGAAAAGGGGCGGAAGGTCGCCATGGCGGGCGACGGCGTCAATGACGCGCCGGCGCTGGCGCAAGCCGACGTCGGCATTGCAATGGGCACCGGCGCAGACGTGGCGATCGAGAGTGCCGGTTTCACCCTGATCAAGGGCGATCTCAACGGCATCGTCCGGGCTCGGCGCCTGTCGCGCGCGACCATGCGCAACATCAAGCAAAACCTGTTCTTTGCCCTGATCTACAACGCTGCAGGCGTGCCGGTGGCAGCGGGTGTCCTGTTCCCGTTCTTCGGCACCCTGATATCGCCGATTTTCGCGGCCGCGGCAATGAGCCTGTCGTCCGTTTCCGTAGTCGGTAATGCTCTGCGGCTGCGTTGGGTCAAGATCTAGAAATATCCCATCCCGGCGCGGCATTGCGCCTTACCGAAAGGAACAACAAGCCATGAACGTCATATCGATTTCGCGGGTCGTCGGCTGGTCAGGACTGATAGCCCTGGCATTGGGAGCGCAGACGGCTCTTGCCGAGCCGTTCGTGTACGTGCCTCTCGGCGGAGAGAACAAGATCGTCGTCGTCGATGCCGCAAAGGACGAGGTCGTCGATACGATAAGCGGACTGGCGGCGGTTCACGGCCTCGCCGGAACGCCCGACGGGCGGTTCCTGATAGCCGGAAGCTTTGAGACGCGCGCATCAGGCGCAGGCGGCGAAGCGGTTGCGAAGCCGACGGGCGTCTCCAAAGACGAGCACGCCGCACACCATGGCGCGGCGTCCACCGATGCCAAGAACGCCGCTGCGGAGGTCAGCACGGTCTCGGTTGTTCGAACGGCCGACGGGTCCGTGGTCCGGCGCATCGACGTACCCGGCGCCGTCCACCACGTCGCGGTCAGCAGCGACGGCCGCTTTGCCATCGTCACCCATCCCAACGACGGATCAATCAGCGCCATCGACCTCGGCTCCTATGAGGTGGTCGCGACGGTCGCAACCGGGCCGCTGCCTAATTACGCGACCTTCGCGCCTGGCGGCGACCGTCTCTATGTCAGCAACGCCGGCAACAACACGGTCAGCGAGATCGACACGGCACGGTGGATTGTCCGGTCGAACACCGTGGTCGGCGGCAGCCCCGAACACATCGCCCTGTCCAAAGATGGTGTTACACTCTACGTCAACAACGTTGACGACGGCACGGTCTCCGTCCTCGACGTCGGCGACCGGAAGGTCGTTAAGACGATACCCATCGGAACGACCCTCCACGGAATCGACTTGTCCGATGACGGCGGAACGCTGTTCGTCGGGGTCCTTGGCGACGATAAGGTGGTCGCTGTCGATCTCGCTACCGGCGCCGAACGCAGTGGTTCCTTGGCTCCCGCCCCCTATCACCTGGCCGCCATTCGCGGTACGGGCAAGCTCTACGTCTCCAGCGCCGACGAGCCAAAAATCTGGGTGGTCGATCAGGAGGATCTGAAGGTCCGCGGAGAGATTCAGATCGGCGCCAAAGGCCATCAGATGGTCCAGAGCGCGGGCGGATGACGCCGGTCGTATTTCGGAAACGACGAGGATAGGATGAGGAGACATGGCATGACACAGCATGAAACCGGCGGCTTCCGGAGCTTCTTATTCTCCCGTTCGGGCATTGTGTTGCTCGGGTTCCTGGCGGTGGCCGGCTTCTTCCTGTGGGAAGAGCATGCCGCCCATATCTTGGGCTATCTGCCGCTCATCCTCATTCTCGGACTCTGCTTGGGCATGCATTTCTTCATGCATGGCGGCCACGGAGGGGGCCACGGATCGCACCGGGACGAACCGCGGGAGGACGACAGATGAGCAGCGAAGTTCCATCCTACGGCCTCTGGTTCCTGGCGGTGATCAACTCGGCGATTTTCATCCTGTTCGCCTTCAGCTTCTTTAAGCCGAAGACCGGCCGGGACTGGCGCTCATTCGGCGCTTTCAGCGCCTTTCTGATCGCGCTTTTCACCGAGATGTACGGCTTCCCGCTTACTATATATTTCCTGTCGGGCTGGTTGCAGACCAACTACCCGAACGTCGACTGGCTTGCCCATGATTCCGGCCATCTCCTGGAGATGCTGTTTGGCTGGAAGGCGAACCCGCACTTCGGGCCATTCCACATTCTCAGTTTCGGCTTTATCGGCGGCGGGTTCATTCTTCTTTCGACCGCTTGGCGCGTTCTTTACCAGGCACAACGGACAGGAACACTCGCGACCACGGGGCCTTACGCCCGCATTCGCCATCCTCAATATGTTGGCTTCGTCCTGATCCTGGTTGGGTTCCTGTTTCAGTGGCCGACCATTCTCACACTGCTGATGTTTCCCACTCTGCTTTTCATGTACTGGCGGCTCTCCATGCGCGAAGAGCGGGAAGTCGAAGCCGAATTGGGCGACGTGTACCGACGTTACGCCGAGCGAGTGCCCCGGTTCGTGCCATGCCTAACAGACATTTTCGCAAGCCCGGCTATCGAGCGGGACCGGCAATGAGCCGGATTGCCCACGGACTACTTCACGGGCCGGTCGGACACACCGGTTGGCGATGGCGTTCGCGCTCCCCTTGGCTGGATGCCACGACAGCGAAGGAAATTTGATATGAGCGAAAAGAAGCATAAGCGCCCTGCCACGCACCGACAGCGTCGTCCAAGTGTGGCCGCCGTTTTGGTCATAGCCGTTGTCGCAGCCGGTGCGATTGTCGTCGGATGGAAAGCCTTCGCACCATTCTCAAGCGACACGATGATTGATGTCACCGTGCCGAAACTTTCGCCCATCGCACGGGCAGGCAAAGAGGCGTTCGACATCAACTGCGGAGAGTGCCACGGCCGGAACGCCGCCGGAACGGACCAGGGGCCGCCCCTGGTCCATGACATCTACAACCCCGGCCATCATGGCGATGCCGCTTTCCTCTTCGCCGCAAGACGAGGTGTACAGCAGCATCACTGGCCCTTCGGCGACATGCCGGCGCAGCCACAGGTGAGTGACGAGGAAATTGCTGGGATCATCCGGTATGTTCGCGAACTACAATCCGCCAACGGCATCACCTATCGACCGCACCGAATGTGAGCAGCGCGCCTAGCGGCGCGCGGCGGGCTGTTAGAACTCGAAGCAGACAGGCGTATATCCGCCACTGACCAAGGAGCCAAAGTTCAATGCAAGCCAAAGACATAATGACCACAACTGTGGCCACAGTGCCGCCGGAAGCAAGCATACGGGACATCGCTCGATTGCTGCTGGAGCGCAGGATCAGTGCGGCCCGAGTCGTTGATCTGGACGGCCAGTTTCTTGGCATCGTAGGCGAAGGCGATCTGCTGCGCCGTTTCGAGACCGGAATGGATACGCAACTGATCCACACTAAGAGTGACTGGACTGCAGCCACCTCTGACTCAAAAGCATTGAAATTGGGCCGGCAGTTCGCTACTTAAAATCAATGGGTAAACACTCGCTTCGGTTCGCTTTAGCGACATGCTTAATGCTTCTGGCAGGCCTCGTTACAGGTCAAGCCTCCGCAAAAAGCGCGCATGCGGTGGATGAGGGTAATATCCAGACCGTGAGCGTGATGGTGAACGTGGCCAAGCTGCTGATCCATTGTCCTCCATCTACTGCACATTCTCAAGTTCGCCATCAACACAATGATGGTGATAAACATGATGGTGAGGATGGCGCGCGCTTTAACGCCTCTTGTTCAACTCCGGCTTCGGCAGGAATTCTTGCCGCAACGCAGGGCCTGCCGATTGTGCTCGGGTTGGGGCGATGCGTACCGAAGTTGGTGACTTCTGTGCGATCTCTCGGCGTCGCGCCACCGCGTCGCCCTCCACGACACTCCTCCTAAAGATAAACGCGCGACTTTGCGTTTGGCGTTTCGGCTCGTCCGAGTGGTGACACTCTGGTCGTCGAATCGTCTCCATAATATCCGCGTCTGAAGTTGTATCGGATCGGCACAGCATTGTGGCTGGCCATTCCGAGAGTGCGCGGCGCATACCCACGACACTGTGAATACCCAATCTCTAGGAGAATCCGCCATGATTGGCATCCGTTTCATTCAAGCCGCCTGTTTCGCAGCTGCTGTCTCCGCCATGTCCACGGTCGGTCTTGCCGCCGGCGGTCACGGCCCCGGCGAGGGCCATGCCAACGACACTGGTGAACCGGGGAAAGCGTCCGCCGCCACGCGTACCGTCGAGGTCGAGCTGGGCGACATGTTCTACGAGCCTAAGACCGTTCGGATAGAGCAGGGCGAGACGGTGCGTTTCGTCCTGAAGAACTCGGGCGAGCTCTTGCATGAATTCAACATCGGAACGGCCGCGATGCATGCCGAGCACCAGAAGGAAATGCTCGAAATGATGGAGAGCGGCATGCTGACCGCTACAGGAATCAATAGCGACATGTCGAAGATGGACCATTCCAAAATGGGTGGCCATTCTATGAAGCATGATGACCCGAACAGCGTGCTGGTCGAGCCCGGCAAGACCGAGGAGCTGACCTGGACATTTCCGCAGGCTACCGATCTTGAGTTCGCCTGCAACATCCCCGGTCACTACGAATCCGGGATGGTCGGCAATTTCCGGTTCGAAAACTGAGCGCACGCGGTGAGAAACAAGGAAAAGCAACTCATGAGCATATCTTCTACACTCGGGCGGCGCGCTTTCTTAGCACGCAGCGCCGCTCTCGGCGGCGCCGCTGCGCTCGGGCCGCTTCTGCCTGCCTGGGCGCAATCTGGAACGCTCGGATTGAGGCCCGACATGCCGACCGTCTCTGGCGACGATATTGCGCTCCGGATCGGGCGCAGCCCGTTCACCGTCGGCGGGCGAACCGGGCAGGCGATCACCGTCAACGGCACGCTGCCGGCCCCGCTCATTCGCCTGCGCGAAGGCCAGAACGTGCGTCTGGCGGTGACCAACGACCTTGAGGAAGACACCTCGATACACTGGCACGGCTTTTTGTTGCCGTTTCAGATGGACGGGGTGCCGGGTATCAGCTTCCCCGGCATCCGCCCGCGCGAGACCTTCGTCTACGAATTCCCGATCCGGCAGGCAGGTACTTACTGGTACCACAGCCATTCAGGCCTGCAGGAGCCACTCGGTCATTACGGACCGATCGTAATCGACCCCACCGATCCCGACCCCGTCGCTTACGACCGCGAGCACGTGCTGGTGCTTTCCGATTGGAGCTTCATGAATCCGCACACGATCATGCGGAAACTGAAGGCGCAGAGCGACTACTTTAACCGGCAGGAGTTGACGCTGTCGGGACTTTTCCGCGACGCCGATCCCGAGCAGCAAATGCCGCTCAAGGACCGGCTGATGTGGGACGGAATGCGGATGGACCCCACGGATATCGCCGATATAACGGGTCAGACCTATACCTATCTTATCAATGGTCACGGCCCACAGGAAAACTGGACAGGTCTCTTTCGCCCCGGCGAGCGGGTCCGCCTGCGCGTCATCAACGCCTCGGCCATGTCGGTTTTCCATGTGCGTATTCCTGGACTGCCGATGACCGTGGTCAACGCCGATGGTGAGAACGTGCGGCCGGTTACTGTCGACGAGTTCCAAATATCGGTCGCCGAAACCTATGACGTGATCGTTCAGCCGACAGAAGACCGCGCCTTTACCATCGTCGCGGAATCGGTCGACCGCTCGGGTATGGGCCGGGCAACGCTTGCACCCCGCCCCGGCATGACCGCGGCGGTGCCGCCGCTCCGGCCCCGCCCGACGCTCGGTATGGAGGACATGGGTATGGCTGGCATGGGGGGCATGTCGGGCATGGATCACAGCGCGATGGGCGGTGGCACTATGGCTGGGATGGCCGGCATGGACCATGGCGCTATGGATATGGAGATGCGCAATCCAGCCAATGCACCGCCGGACATGGCGGTCGGCGTCGGCGTCGATATGATCGCACCGATGCCGCAGGATCGCACTGGGCATCCGGGGCTGGGTCTGACTAACGTCGGGCATAGGGTTTTGACCTATCGCGACTTGGTCGCACTCAAACCAAATCCAGACACGCGCCCGCCCTCGCGGGCCATCCAAATCCACCTTACCGGCAACATGGAACGCTTCATGTGGGGGTTCGACGGCAGAAAGTTCAGCGAGATCGTTGAGCCGATCCGCTTTGCCCGCAACGAGCGGGTGCGCGTCACTCTTGTCAACGACACGATGATGCAGCACCCGATCCATTTGCATGGCCACTTCTTCGAGGTGGTCAACGGACATCCGGGGCGCCAGCCGCTAAAACATACGGTCAACGTGCTGCCGGGCAGCAAGGTGAGCTTCGACCTTACCGCCGATAATCCCGGCGACTGGGCCTTCCACTGCCATCTTTTATTCCACATGGAAGCGGGGATGTTCAATGTCGTCACCGTACGTCCGCTTGAGGAGAAACCCTCGTGAAGATCCTATCAATCGCCCTGATCGCGGGTTCACTCGCTACGCCGGCTTTCGCGCAGCAAAGCGGCCATACCATGCCGATGCCGATGCCCGAAACACAACAAAAGCCCGGCACCGGGCCGATGCCAGCGGCCGATCCTCACGCCGGGCATGACATGGGAACGGTACCCGCGCCGAAGGCCCAAACGGACCCCCACGCTGGCCACGATATGGGATCCGACGCTGGCTCATCGTCCGCACCGCCTGAGCGTCCGCCGCCGCCGGCCGCCTTCTCCGGCCCCCAGCATGCCGCCGACGCGGTGTTCGATGCGTCGACGATGGATGAGGCGCGTGAACAGCTTCGAGCCAGCTTAGGCGAAATCCGGTCTTATCAAGTGCTAATCGACCGGCTTGAAACGCGCGTTAACGACAGCGGTGAAAGCTATTTGTGGGATGCGCAGGGCTGGTATGGCGGCGACATCGACAAACTCTGGATCAAGACCGAGGGCGAGGGCAGCTTCGGCGAGAAGGTGGAGGATATCGAAGTGCATGCGCTATGGAGTCGTTCTATCACGCCGTGGTTCGATGTCCAGGCCGGCGCACGATACGATTTTCAGCCCAATCCGGAGCGCGGCTATGCCGTCCTCGGGCTGCAAGGTCTCGTTCCCTATCTTTTCGAGATCGACGCTGCCGCCTTTGTCTCGAATGAGGGCGACGTCTCCGCCCGTGTAGAGGCTGAGTATGAATTGCTCATTACGCAGCGCCTCATCCTGCAACCCAGAGCGGAGATCAATCTCGCAGTCCAGGAGGTCCGCGAGCTCGGCATCGGCAGTGGCGTCAACGATGTCGAACTCGGCCTCAGGCTCCGCTACGAGTTTGCCCGCGAATTCGCGCCTTACGTCGGCGTCAGCTATGAACGGAAGTTTGGTGAAACAGCCGATTTCGCGCGCGACGAAGGGGAGAGCGTGGACCAATTCTCTTTCGTCGCCGGCTTGCGAGTCTGGTTCTGAAGCAAACAGAGGAGACAGAAATGAATAGCCTTTTCCTGGCAGCTGCCACCGTCCTCTCACCATTCCTGCTCGCAGCACCCGCCCACGCAGCGGAGATGCGGATCGAAACGCTTAATAAGTCCGGAGACCAGCGTTTCGTCTACTCACCGGAAATCGTCCGGATCGAGCCGGGCGATACCGTGGTGTTCGTGCCGACGGACAAGGGACACAACACCGTCTCGATCGACGGCATGTTCCCCGACGGTGCGGAACGGATCAACATCGGCTTTAACAAGGAAGGTGTCGTAACCTTCGATCGACCAGGGATCTACGGTATCAAGTGCACGCCCCATGTCGGCCTCGGCATGGCCGCACTTATCGTCGTCGGGGATGCGGCCGTCAGTGACGACGCCCGACGTGCCGTGGCCAAGTTGCCTCCGAAAGCGCGGCAGCGCATAGCCGCGCTTCTGGAGCAGGCCGAGAGCTGATGCGATCTTTGGTCCCTACGGCCTTGCGATGGCCTGAGCCGACGTCTCGGCAGGTGCCGTCGGGACTTCCAGCCTGTCGATGGCTCGCATGTCGAGCGAGCGGGCGGTGATGTTTCCTTTCGCCGACCTGCACAGTTTTCTGGACGGATTCATCCTCGGTTCGTTCGACCATACCCACTGGTGGCTGCATTTGGTCGTGCACATCGTCGTAGTCGCCGGGCCACTGGCGCTTCTGTCGGTGATCGCGACGTGGTGCCTGCATGCCGTGCGCAAATATCGACGTTCTATCCTACGGGACGCGAGGTTGCCCGCGGATCTCGGTCGCAGCGCAATCGTCCCCGGCATATTCCGCTATCTCCGTCGTCAGACGTGGCGCTCGCAGCTCTGGCTTATGCTCGGTGCGGTCCTGTCTCTGCCGATACTTTATGTGACGTTGGAACTGCCCAAGCTTATCATCAACAACGCGATTGACTCCGGTCATTTCCCAGTTCGGTATAACGGCATAAGCCTGTCGCAGGTCGAGTTCCTGTTCGTCCTTTGCTTTCTGTTCCTCATAGCCGTGCTCGCCAATGGGAGCCTAAAGTACCTAGTGAACCTGTATACGGGTCGGCTTGCCGAGGCGCTCGTCCGGCGGCTGCGCATCACGATTTACCGGGAGTGGCGCCGACGGGACCGGCCGGGTGGCCCCGCCCAGCTCATACCCATCGTCGCGCAGGAGGTCGAGCCGGTCGGCGGCTTCGCCGGCGAGGCCTTTGTCCGGCCGGTCCTTCAGGGCGGCACGTTCCTAACCATCCTGACCTTCATGCTGCTCCAGGATCCCGTGCTCGGGGCCGCAGCTGTGACGCTTCTGCCGCTGCAACTCGCGCTGATCCCCCGGCTCCAGCGGCGGATCAACGCGCTGGGGCGGGAACGGGTTCAGGAAATCCGCCGGCTCGGAGGGCTCATCGGCAACGAGGGGAACAGCACTCTTGATCCGATCCACGCTTCGTTCAAACGGATCCAGGCGATCCGTTTCGAGATCTACAGGCGCAAGTTCTTCATGAAGGGACTGAACAACTTTATCTCCCACATGACACCGTTCTTTTTCTACACGGTCGGCGGTTACTTGGTAATTGACGGAAAGCTATCCTTTGGAGCGCTTGTTGCTGTTCTCGTCGCTTACAAAGATTTTTCAGCACCTCTTCGGGAACTGTTTCGTTACTACCAGACCATGGAAGACGCCCGGATTCGATATGAGGAAATCCGTCGCTTTCTGGCCGGCTGTGCTGAAAGTGTCCCAGGTGTAGCGATGCCCGCCGTCATTCGACACCCGCATCCACTGCGGAGACGCCAGCAGAGTGGTCCGCGACTTGAGAGCCGAAGCTAAGGAGTAAGCTAATGAGAAAGCGACAAGGGCTGTGGCTCTCCTCTCTGTTGATTGTATTTGTGTCGATCACCGGCCTCTTTGCAGTGCAAGCGGATACGCCATTCGAAGTCGGTTGGAACATTCGGATTGAAGCGGCCACGGCAAGTCCTGCTCGGCAAGGTGAATCCTCTCGAATTCGCTTTCGCATCGTCAACGACAGCAGGGGCAACTTTCATGTCATTGGAATCGAAATACCAGTCGCTCAAATGGCCACACTAGTCGCAGACGTTGGAGAAGCCCACAAGTACATACTCGACTCCATCGGCGTTCCGGCCGGCGAGATCCTCGATCTGACGACATCCCATCTCTGGTTCGAGACAACTGCGGTTATTCGAAATCTGCAGCCGGGAGAAACATTCGACATGACGCTCAGGTTTGTCGGCGGGGAGCTCACCGTTCCGGTCCATGTTCACGACTCCCAGTCAGGACAGTAGCTCGTAGATAGCTCTCGCTGGAATGGCCGCGATCTCCCGAGTCCGTTTATCGGTAATGCCTGGGCGCCCGTCCGGCCTGGTGGCCGGCCGCCGGGCTGTCGTGAACCGAGCCCACTGACGCGGTCTCGGCCCTTCGGGCTTCCATCCCTGGCGCGGGTCCGAAGCTGACGCTTCGGGATACGGACACCGGCCGAACGGCCGGCGACGTGTTGTTGGCCTTTCCCCGGTGCGGGGGGGGCGGCCGAACACTCCCTTTTAGCCCCGCCGGGTCGGCCCTCAACCGCCTTGGCGCTAGGTCCGTCTGGGTCCGTCTTCGTCGTCCTACCAAGACAGTTGCGGTCCGCCTGATCCGACGTGGCTCCGGTCGCTTACCGTCCACCCCCCCCCCTTCCGGGGGAAAGGCGCGCGAAGGGAAGCGAGCGGCCATGACCGAGTCCAACCGGCAGACGATCTACCAAGAGGTAACCGACCGGATAATCCGCGAGCTTGAGCAAGGCCGGGTGCCTTGGGTCCAGCCTTGGAGCGGGGCGGAGGTTGCCACCCCCTTGGGGCTGCCGAAGAACGCTGCGACCAGCAACACCTATTCGGGAATCAACATCCTGATCCTTTGGGGCGCGGCCATCGAACACGGGCGGCGCACGCAAAGCTGGCTCACCTTCAAACAGGCGAAGACACTGGGCGGGTCGGTACGCAAGGGCGAGCGCGGCACCACCGTTGTCTATGCCGACCGCTTCATTCCGAAGACAGAGCAGGCGAGGGCGCAAGCCGATGGCGACGACCCGCAGGCCGTCCGCTTCCTTAAACGCTATACCGTGTTCAATGCCGACCAGTGCGACGGGCTGCCGGTGTCGGCTTTCGCGGGCATGCCACCGCTGCCCGTATGCGAGACGGTTCCCCACGCCGAAGCGCTGATTGCCGCGACCGGGGCGGATTTCCGCATCGGCGGCGACCGCGCCTTTTACGTGCCGAGCAAGGACTATGTGCAGGTGCCGCCGCAACCGGCGTTCCGCGAACAGATCAACTACTACCGGACCTGTTTTCACGAACTCGGGCACTGGACCGGACACGAGAGTCGCTTGGCGCGCGTGTTCAAGGGCCGTTTCGGGTCGATGCCGTACGCCCGCGAGGAACTGGTCGCGGAGATAGCGAGCGCTTTCGTTTGCGCCTCGCTCGCGATCTGCCCGACCGTGCGGCACGTGGATTACATCGGCTCATGGCTTGAGGTCCTGAAAGACGACGACCGGGCGATCTTCAATGCGGCGTCACTCGCCTCGAAAGCCGCTGACTTCATCCTTGCGTTCCAAAGTTTGGACGCCAACCGGGAGCGCCCGGCATGACCTCTTGTACGCTCCCAGACCTTAACAGCGAAGCCACCCCTGAGGGTGAGCAAACGCTCTTTCCCGGCGTGCGGCCTGTGACGCTTGGCGACCGACTCGCTCTGCTCGCCGCTGCGCCCATCGCCCCCAGGCGCAATCCCAAAGCCGTGCAGAAGCCTTGCGACCTCGGCCTCTTTAACGAGGCTGCACGCGATCAACTCGACATGCTCGATTTGCTTCGCACCACAAGCGGCGGCGCTTTACACCCACCCAACCCAAAGGAGTAGACCTGTGCAACTTCAACATATCGAACTCGGTAAGCTCATAGACGGCACCATCAACATGCGCCATGCCAAGGCCGCGCCGGATGTTTCGGATATCCTCCCCAGCATCCGAACGCGCGGCGTGCTGGTGCCGTTTTTGGTGCGCCCCAACGGCGACGGCGAAAGCTTCGAGATCGTCGCCGGGCGGCGACGCTACTTTGCTGCGAAGTCCGTCGTCGACGACGGCGGCGCAGTCGAGCCCTTGCCCTGCGCCATCATAGAGCCGGGGGACGACGCGGCCGCGCTCGAAGCCTCCATGCTCGAAAACCTCGCCCGGCTCGATCCCGACGAGATGACGCAATACGAGACCTTCGTCCGCCTGCGAAAGGCCGGGAAGTCGGTTGCCGACATCGCAGCGACCTTCGGCATCACCGAACTGATGGTGAAGCGCCGCCTCGTCTTGGGCGAGCTTCTGCCAAAGATCAGGACGGCTTACCGCAACGAAGACATCGACGCCGAGACCATCCGCCATCTCACCATGGCCTCGAAACGCCAGCAACGCGACTGGGTCAAATTGTTCGCCGATCCCGACCAATACGCCCCGCTCGGCTACCAGTTAAAGCAGTGGCTGTTCGGCGGCCAGCAGATCGCGGCGGAGGTCGCGCTGTTCCCGATCGACGCCTACAAGGGCCAGATCGTCTCCGATTTGTTCGGCGAAAAAGGCTACTTCTTGGATGCGGATCAGTTCTGGGCCTTGCAGAACGCCGCCATCGCAGCAAAGCGCGATGCGCTTCTCTCGGACGGCTGGACCGAGGTCGAAATCTGCGAGACTGGCCAGCGGTTCTCGATATGGGAGCATGAGAAGACGCCTAAGAAAGACGGCGGTCGCGTCTATATCACCGTCTCCCATCGCGGCGAGGTCGAGGTCCAAGAGGGCTGGCTGACGGCGAAGGAGGCAAAGGCCAAGCGCCGCGCCAAGGAGGCGACGGACGATCCGGAGACGGACGGAAAACCCGTCCGGCCCGAGCTCACCAACCCGGCGCAGAACTACTTTGAACTTCACCGCCATGCCGCCGTGCGGCACGCGCTGTTGAGCCATCCGGGTGTATCGCTCCGGCTCATGGTCGCCCATGCCATCGGCGGATCGGCGCTCTGGCAGACCAAGCCCGACCCGCAGACGACGCGCAAGGAGGAGACCGCCGAAAGCATCGCCAAGTCGAAGGCCGAAGCCGCCCTTGCCGCCGAACGCAAGACCGTCCTCGAACTTCTCGGCTTGCCCGTCCACGGCCATTCCGTGGTCCGCTCGAACGGCGACGACTACCGCGTCGCGGAACTGTTCGCCGCGCTCTTAAAGCTTTCCGATAAAGACATTATGCGCGTGCTCGCCTTCGTCATGGCTGAGACCTTGGAGGCCGGGACCGGCGTCGTCGAGACGCTCGGCACCCATCTCAACGTGGACATGGCCGACTATTGGGAGCCGGACGATGTCTTCTTCGACCTGCTTCGCGACAAGGCGGCGGTCAACGCCATGCTGCGCCACATCGGCGGCAAAGCCGTCGCCGACGCCAATGTGACAGCGACGACCAAGGTCCAGAAAAAGATCGTCCGAGACTTTATCTCCGGCGAGGGGCGCAAGAAGGTGACGGGCTGGCTGCCGCACTATATGGCGTTCCCCTTCAAGTCCTACACCAAGAGCGGCGGCGGACGACTGAGCGACAACACGGCCCGCATCAAATCGCTCGTTTCCTGAAATCGGCGGCAGGCGGGAGCGGCCCTCTCACCCGAACGGGAGGGCCGCTCCCGCCTGCCGCGCGTCATGACGGACAGGAAGAATTCTCCACGCACCGACTGGCGCGGGGGCTTTGCCGCTGAAAGATCCGCGGGATTGCGGATCGCTGAGGCTGAAGTCCGGATCGTCCTGTCCGGCGCCCGCGATACGGTTTGGGGTTTGCGAAGGATCCGTCGGGGTGACCGACGAATAGCGAGAATGCGATGCCATTTTGCTCGTGCCGACCCGGTCTCAGTCGCTGCAGATTTGCGTTCCGGTCGCGGCCAGACTTGGATGACTGGGCTGTGTGATCCCCTTCCAATGTTCTGGCAGGGATGGTGGAGACTTCACTTTTCTACCTCCTCCAACACAAGCGGCACGCTTCGTGCGGTGCTGCGGTCCGTCACACAGACGGTGATGCCTGCGCCATCCATCTCCCGGTCAATGGCTGACGGAGCACCCATTCGCCTGCTTCTGCTCAATGGACCTATGGCGAACGGCGGCCGCATGAAACCGGCGGGGCGTACTTTTTTCCCCGGCCTTCGGCCTTCCTCGCGCATGACACTTCGTGTCCAAAAAAGTGCGCCCCGCCGGTCCTCCGCTGCGCTTCGGCCTAACGGTTCATGCGGCCCCCGCCCGCCATGGCCGGTCCCGCGTCAGCAGGGCGATGGGCGCCCCGCGACAGCCAACAGGAGACTGAAAGATGGCACAGGCACTTGGATATGTGACGAAGACTGAGACCGGCGGATACGAAGGCACGCTCGCGACGATGAGCCTTAAAAAGCGCATCCGCATCCTGCCCAACGGCACGAAGGAGAGCGACGCGCAGCCCGACTTCCGGGTCTACACAGAGGACCGCGTGGAGATCGGCGGCGGCTGGAACCGGGTCGGCAAGAACAGCGGGAATCCGTACGTCTCGCTGACCTTCTCCGCCCCCGAGTTCGGCCCCGCGAAAATCTACGCCAACCTCGGCCGGGCCGCCGGACAGGACGATCTGGATGTCATGGCGATCCTCTGGAACCCACGCGGTTAGCGTCAAGCATCAGCCCCCGCGCTATCCGGCGCGGGGGCTTCTTTCCGGCTTTCGGACGAGCCGGATTGTGGAGGCATTTTAGGCAATTAGTCATGATTCTTAACAGATCGTTGACGTCTGCGTTCTATGGTCGAGACCGAGTGGGCCTGTACTACAGGTCGATGGCGTGGAACCTCGGGCCTCGGAGAAGAACATAATAAGTGATAGTGGGGCTTGTTTGAGAGTGCGGCGCTGACCACACCGCTCCCGTCGTCCGCCTAACAAGGAGACGACAATGGTAGAGTTTAGAAGCCCGTTCGCGGGTGCCACGCCGCACCTAAGTGACTATGATTACGTCCGGCAATTAACCCGGTCGTGTGTCGCGTGGGAGTATCTCAGACGAAATCCGGACTATCGTCACGATTGGCGTCTCTTCGCCGCGGACTTGCCCGAGCCGGTCACTTTAGTCGATGGCACGATCCTGCTGCATGCGCGAGAGTGTTTGCCGCGCGCCGAGGCGTGGGGTTTGTGTATCTTTCGCTGATCCTGACGACAACGGGCTTGAAGCTGATGTGTTTTGGCATCCGGATTCGTTCGCGCGGATGCTGAGGGCCTATGTTCGTGAAGCGCGCGATCCAGGATTTGGTATCGTTGTTTCGTTAAGGGAACTCGGCAGCAGACGCACCCTCCTGAAGACAGGAGACAATAAGCAACACCTGATCCTGCGGGATCGGCGTCACGTTATACAGGTGTTCTGCCGGGGCGCCGATATTCAAGCCGATCCATTCGCTATTGAGCTGGTAGTCGATCAATTTCCCGAAGTTGAAAGTCGATTACGAATGCTGAAGGCGATGGCGAACATCTATCGTCAGAGGAGGATTGGACGCGGAACCGGCGCATGGACGGTCGAAGCGATGCGCCACCGGGATGCCTTGGCCGCGCTCGACCGGCGAATGGAGGAATATTCCTATCGCCAGATCGCGGTCTTCCTCTATGGCGAAAAATCGGTCCGGGACGACTGGACTGCTGCGAACCAGAGTATGAAAAACCGCGTTATCCGCAGCGTCCGGCGCGGCTTCCGGATGATGAAGGGCGGTTACAGAACGCTGCTTAACTGAGCGTTTGGGTGACGTGTAAGGGTATCGTTTTATAGAGTGGCCGCCAACGATACTGCCGTCGATCCGTGTGTCCCCTCATCCTTCCCCGGCATAGAGCAATTACGCCGACGCCGGAGGAGATATGACCGAGCACGACACGGAGACGGCGCAGGACGGGCCTTTTCGAACAACGCGAGAGGCGGCGCGCTTCCTGAAACTCAAACCCAACACGCTGGAGAAGATGCGCGTCTATGGGGGCGGTCCGCAGTACCGCAAGCATGGCCGTCATGTGCGCTACCACATCGACGATCTGACTGCCTGGTCGGACATGCGCAAGAAGGACTCGACCTCCGATGTCTGAGCTCTTCACGCGCGTCGAGATCGCATTCTATCCGGAGTATCTGAACCATTGGCTGCGGTTCGGCGTGCCCGACGAGAGCCAAGATCTGGACCGGCGGCGCTCACTCGCGCTGTTCAAGCCGGGGCGCGTCTTCGGCCATGTTCGCTGGCACGCTAATGAATATGGTACGCAGGATTGGCGGTTCACCATCGTCAAAACCGTCGCGTCTTCGCTGCTCTTGAGCCGCATCGACGGCGTTCATCCGGGCGGTGAAGTCCTCCTGCTGGCGACCGGCAACGCCAAGGTCAAGCGCGCGCTTCTGCAGATCGACGCGCTCGAAGCGAATGGGTTCCAACCCGCCGACGTGTCGCCCGCCTACTACCGTCACATCCATAACCGGATCGCCTCAAGACAGCCGATCCATCCCTATTCGATGGCGCAGCATGAGGCCTATTTGGCGGGACAGCGCGTGACGAAAGGAGCGCTGTCATGAGGCATTCTTGGCTCGCATCGACGGCGATTCCGGTGTTCGCTTTGGCTGTCACCTCGGTCATCAGCCTGCCGAAAAAGCTCATCTACAACGCCTCAGCGAGCGCCCCCATCGGTCTCTATTGGATCGATAACCGGCCCATCGAGCGCAGGGATTATGTCCTCGTTCATGTACCCGAACGGATCCGGAATCTTGTGCAAGAGCGCGGATATTTGCCGCCGGACGTGCCGCTTTTGAAGCGCGTTGTAGGCGTGGACGGTGATCGCATCTGTCGCCATTCGGACGAGATTACCGTCAACGGATCGGTCGTTGCATTCGCGAAAAGGCGCGATGGACAGGGTCGCGAGCTGCCCGGTTGGCACGGCTGTCACATCCTCACCGAACAAACGGTCTTCCTGCTGCAAGACCATCCGCAATCCTTCGATGGACGGTATTTCGGGCCGGTCGAGCGGAGCCTGATCATCGGTCGGGCGACAAGGCTGCGTTTGCTTTGGCGGAACCGCGATGCAAGTTGATCCAGCGTCGGGAAGGAGTTGAAGCGTGGGAAGGGTCTGAGGCGGCGGAGGGCAAGAGAAAAGGAACCGCGTCAATGACGCTTAAGTTCCTGTCTGCACATCTCTTTTTTGGCGCCAGGGCGGATTCAACGACTCCCCATTTTCACGTAACCCGTTGAGCAGAAGAGACAATTCATGATGTTACCTTGTTTCCGGCGTTTGCCGCGCTGATCTGGAAGCCATGGCTACAGACGGCGAAGACCGCTTCAAACCGAAGCTCGGCAAGATCCGATCCCGCGGCGACAGGAAGGCCAAGACCTATCTGCAACGGGTTCTGCATGCCGCAAGCTTGTCCGGTCCCGGCTTCCGGCGGATGGACGCCTCCACGTTCAGCGGGTCCCGGATCGGGCGCGGTGGCGGATGGGGCACGGGCGCGGCGATGCGGCGCGGGCGGATCAGCGGCCGCCGGCGGGTCATCGTCAAGACACGGATCGTCAAGCTCAAGGGTCGGGGGATCGGAGCGGCCAGGGCTCACCTCAAATACATCCAGCGCGACGGCGTCACCCGCGAGGGCGAACCCGGCCGGCTCTACGATGCGACGAGCGACGAGGCGGACGGCAAGGATTTTCTGGAGCGCAGCGACGGCGACCGCCATCAGTTCCGCTTCATCGTCTCGCCGGAAGACGGGGCCGAGCTTGACGATTTGAAGCCCTTCGTCCGTGGCCTGATGGCGGAGATGGAGCGCGACCTCGACACGCGTCTCGACTGGGTGGCGGTCGATCACTTCAACACCGACAATCCGCACAGTCATATCGTGCTGCGCGGCAAGGACGAGTTCGGCAAGGACCTGGTGATTGCGCGCGACTATATCTCCCATGGCATCCGGGAGCGGGCGAGCGAGCTGCTGACCCTTGAGCTGGGACCGGTCAGCGAACAGCAAATTCAGCGCGGCTACACTCGCGAAGTGGACCAGGAGCGGTTCACCCGCCTCGACCGCGAAATCGTCGGCCAGGCCGAGGACGGGATAGTCGATCTGCGCCGCGATCCCAAGGGGAACTTTGCCCGCCTCAAGCACACGCTGAAGATCGGTCGCCTCCAGACGCTCGAACGCATGGGCCTTGCCGAGCCGGCCGGGACCAAACGCTGGCGGCTTTCGGTAGGGCTCGAAACCACGCTGCGCGACATGGGCACGCGCGGCGACATCATCCGGACGATGCACCGTGAGATGCGCGCGGCGGGCGTGGCCCGCGCCGGTGCCGATCATGCGATCTTCGATCCCGCGCAGCCGAATGCGCGCCTCGTCGGTCGCGTCGTGGCGCGCGGGTTCTCCGACGAGATCAACGATCGTCATTATCTGATCGTCGACGGGACCGACGGGCGCACGCACTATGCCGAGGTGGGCGAGCTTGCCGATCCCGGCGATTATGAACCGGGCGCGATCGTCGCTATCGAAGGTAAGGCGGCCGAACCGCGTCGCGCCGACCGGACCATCACCGAGATCGCCGAGCAAAGCGGCGGTCTCTACAGCGAGCCGCTGCATCAGGCCGTCGATCCGCGCGCATCCGGAGACTATGTCCGCGCCCATGTCCGGCGGCTGGAAGCGATGCGCCGGGTCGGGTTCGCCGAACGCTTCGCCGACGGGTCCTGGGCGATCCCCGAGGATTTCCTCGACAAGGCGCGCGCCTATGAGGAGCGCAACCGGATGCGCCAGCCCGCGCGCCTCGTCCTCATGTCGAGCGTCGGGCTTGACCGCATGACCGAGGCTGAGGGCGCGACCTGGCTTGACCGACAACTCGTGTCTGAACGGCCGGAGCCGTTGCGGGAGAGCGGTTTCGGGCGGGAGGCGAAAGACGCGATTGAGCGCCGGCGCCGCTGGCTGCTGCAGCAGGGTCTCGCCAGGGAGCGCGACGGCCGGACCGTCTATCAGCGCAACCTCTTGACTGAGCTGCGCCGCCGCGAGTTGAGCGCCGCCGCGGACCGGCTGTCGAAGGAACTGGGCAAGTCGTTCGCGGAACCGCTCGACGGAGAGCGCATCGAGGGCGTCTACCGGCGGCCGCTCCGGCTCGCCAGCGGCAAGTTCGCGGTCATCGAGAAATCGAAGGAGTTCACGCTCGTGCCCTGGCGGGCGGCTTTGGAACGACAGCGTGGAAAGACAGTGGGCGGCATGGTGCGCGGCTCGTCCGTATCGTTCGATTTCGGCAAGAAGCGCGGCATCGGGATTGGTTGATGATGGTCTTAAATCGACTCATTTCGGCCGTTCATGAATGGCGGCTTTTGGATCCGAAACCGGCCGTTCAGCTCCGAGAATCGGATTGGCAGTTGATAGCGGTGGTCGGGCGATCGGTCATGGCCTCGACCGCATATTCCGGCCATGCCTGCTGGCATCAGAATTCAGACCTAGGCAAGTACTCCGAGCTTGTTGACGAACGCACTGGCAAGTCGGACGCTGGCTGGGCCCCGTACACCTGTATCCGGCCTAAAGGAGACCTTGGTCCGACACTTTACATTCTTCGTCACCGCTCGAAGGTGGGCAGCTATGTCATCACGCCTCGGCTTCCGATCCCGGCTTAAAGTCTTCTAGTGTCGGCATCCGGTCGGTGTCGTTTTGAATCTTCGTCACCGACCAGAGCACCGACGTCTCGTAGTGGGCTTCGCATGTCATCTCGCCATTGCTGTCGAACCAATGCGTTGCCTCTGGCAAAAGCGCCCGCGGAACCGGATATTGAGCATTGGGGTTGTGAAACACTTCTAGTTCCGCCGACCACGGCTCATAACCCTGGGGCCAAAGCGCTCTATATTCGGTGCTAGTGACGTCCAGACAGAACGGAATACCTTCGAGTGCACCGGGCGTTCTGTCAAAGAAATTGCCAATCCGCACATATCGTAGGCCCTTCCTTGGCCAGCCAGCCGATATCGAAACGCGGTTGAATTTTGCAGTCGAGCATGCGTTGGAGAAGATCACGGCGGACAGTTCTCCGTGATCTTCATTGCAGAACAGCCCCGCAGGAAACGCAGTGTCTCCGAGCAGATGAGACGCGGCGACAGCCGATGCGACGCGACGCCCTTTCACCTCAACATGCATGCCATAGAGATAACCAATCAAAGCCTCTCGGCTCCAAACCATTGAGGCAGGTGCATGAAAATCCGCCAATGCAATCATAAAGGGCTTATCGGAAACATGCGGGAGCTGGTCGTAGTGGCGCTGAAGTTTGTTCCCCAATGTCTTCGCGAACCGAACAGCGGCCGGACCGAGGAAGCGTTCCTTGCGACCTTCAGGCGGATGGCTCGGTGGGGAATTAACGTGATTATAGGGTGCCGGCGGATTTGCAGTCACCGCTTCGACCCAAGCTTCGCTACCATGCCGGTTTTCAATCCGGAAGTCTGGTGACAGATGAGGTTGCGTCACCAGCAGTCCCTGCTCGCGGAAGCTGGCCAGTAGTTGCGCTTCCCATAGACGCGTGTGGAAGTTTCCTGTCTGACAGTCTCCCGCCCAGTTCTTATCGGGGTTGGGAAGCGAAAGGTAGAGCTGGTTGAGCAGCCACGCGACGGCATGATGAGACGGCCGCCTCAGTAGGCTAAAGACGTCACTGGGTGTTCGATCTTTTAAATCATGGAGCGCCGGACGCGGCGCGGTGTTTGGCGGCATTGGCTCAGGCAGCGCCCCTTCCTTCAGCAACGGCTCCAATCGCGCTCGCGCGTCGCCAAGTGATGCCAGCCCTTGCTCCTGCGCCGTCACCGTCCAGACGTGATCCACGCGACGTCGCATTACAACAACGCCAAACTCGCCGTCATCAACATCACGGGTGACAACCCCGCATGCCAGTCCGTCGTCGCTCTGCCAAGCCCCCGCCGGCGGTCGGCGTCCAAAGCCGTGGCCGCGAGGCAGCGCCAGCGCATAGACGTCAAACAACGATTGCGGCACTTCCTGCATATACAAGTCCTTCTTCTCGCTGCCATTCATTGCGGAAAGTCTGAATGATCGCAGAGGGTCATCTTTTTCCCGACTTTGGGGTGCTAGTGTGCGGAGTCGGGAATTAACTTACCGTCTATGCCATGACCTTCGAGCGGCTGGTTTTGGTTCAATAATCCGCCGCTCCGGCCACCAACTCGACGGGCCGTTCATGGCCGTAGGAAGACGTTCGACCGTCACACCCCACATCTCACGAACAGCTTCTCCGCACCACCGAGAAACAGCGCTTCCGGAGAGAACCCGCCGCTGGTGGCCGCAAGCCTAAGCGCTGACCTGTCTACGTCTTTCAGGTCGAACTGGACGGTCTCATTGATGGAGCCCGATTGGAGGTCTTGCCGGAAGCGGTCATATTCGACACGGTGATTGAAGCTCATGATGACCGTGCCGTCGCGCAGCTCCCATTGCCCCGTGCGCCACGGCAGCAGGCCGATGTCCTCGTTGGCCGCCCGCCACCATTCGACCCACCCGCGACCGTCCCGTTCGAACAGGATCACACGCTCGTTGGCGCAGTCGGCCTGACTGGCGGACCAGACGCCGGTGAGCGCGGCCCGGTCGCCGCCGGTTACGTGCCCAATCAAGCCAGGCGGCTGCGCATGGGCGACGCTTTCAGCGAGGGCCGCGTCATAGGTGGCGCGGATCTCAGTGATCTCCGCAGCCCGCTCTTCGGCGCGGGCTCGATCGGCCGCCTCGCGTTCGGCCTGTGCCGCGGCCTGCCGCGCATCCCGATCCGCAATGATTTCTGCGGTGGCGTCATTCCCGTCGCCGGTGGCAACGGTGTTGCGGCGGACACGGAGTTGATACGTGCCGGTGAACGAGGAGACCATTGCGTCGAGGACACGGGCGTCGCCCATAACCCGGCCCTGCGCATCGGGCACGCCGTTGCCGACAACGATCCCGGCTACCTTGCGCTGATTCGACGGATTGGCGCCGAGCGACCGGCAAAGCTCGGCATAATGGTTCATGCCGGTGAGCGCGGCGGTCTCAATCAGGGACTCGTCACGAAGCTGGTCGCGGCTTTCGAACAAGAGGACAATCTCGCCGACTTCGTGGCAATTCGGATCGTCGGGCTTCAGGACATGGAGGGCGACATCGACGGGCTCGTCATAGACGAACCAAGCGGGTCCGCCGTCGAATGTGCGCACCTCATAATCGGTGGCAGCTGCCTCGGTGACGGCAACAGACACTGCGGCTAGAGCCAGAACGGCGGACCAACAGGCAGGGCGAGCGAAAAACATAAGATCATCTTCCTGTTCTCCCCCTAGAATCCACAAGTCGGGCCGTTTTTGCGCGCCTTTAATGGCGTTCCTCCGCGTCGGTCCAACGTCGTCCAAGATCATATCGGATTTGCGCTACAAAAATAAGATCTGATGATCTTGGGTCATGGTGGCCACGGCTGGACTATACTTCCTCTTGCTTCCTGACTTGGACCACACTGGAAGTTACTTCATTGATTAAATACTGATTTCACCGCGATCTTTTGCCGACTTCAGTGGGCTTTTAGCTCCGAGAACGGCAAGAGATCGATGACTCCAACCAAGCTCCTTATCGGCCAGATAGCCACCGTCTTCGCCATCGTCATCGGCGCGGTCTGGTTCGCGACGCAATGGACGGCGGGGCAACTCGGACATCAGCCGCGTCTCGGCGTGCCCTGGTTCGAACTTGGGACCTATCCGGTCTATCTGCCCTGGCGCTTGTTCGAGTGGTGGTACGCCTACGAGGCCTACGCCCCGTCGATCTTCAACCGCGCCGGCGCGATGGCGGCGGCCGGCGGCGTGCTCGGCGTTATCGTCGCCATTATCGGATCGCTCTGGCGGGCGCGGCAGAACCGGCTGGTCACCACATACGGCTCGTCGCGCTGGGCGTCAAAGACAGAGATCGAGAAGGCGGGGCTGTTCGATCCCGCCGGCGTATTCCTTGGGACGATGAAAGGGCGCTATCTGCGCCATGACGGGCCGGAGCATGTCATGTGTTTCGCGCCGACACGTTCGGGCAAGGGTGTCGGACTCGTTATCCCAACGCTCCTGAGTTGGCCCCATTCAGCCGTAATTCACGATATCAAGGGCGAGAACTGGCAGCTCACCGCCGGGTGGCGCGCCAAGTTCTCACACTGCCTGTTGTTCAATCCGACCGATCCGGCGAGCGCCAAATACAACCCACTGCTGGAAGTGCGCAAAGGCCGCAACGAGGTCCGTGACGTCCAGAACATCGCCGACATCCTGGTCGATCCGGAAGGCAGTCTGGAACGGCGGAGTCACTGGGAGAAGACCGGCCATTCTCTCCTCGCTGGTGTGATCCTCCACATCCTCTATGCGGAAGAGGAGAAGACGCTCGCCCGTGTCGCGGCGTTCCTCTCCGACCCGTCACGTTCTTTCGAACGCACGCTCCGGGTCATGATGAGCACCAATCATCTTGGGACGGAGCAAAACCCCCAGGTGCATCCGGTTGTCGCTCAGGCCGCTCGCGAGCTCCTGAACAAGAGTGAGAATGAACGCTCCGGCGTGCTGTCGACCGCCATGTCTTTCCTCGGGCTCTATCGCGATCCGACCGTGGCGGAAACGACGAGTGACTGTGACTGGCGCATCGCCGACCTCATGGACGCCGAGCGCCCGGTCTCGCTCTATCTCGTTATTCCGCCTTCGGATCTATCGCGCACCAAACCGCTGGTGCGCCTGGTGCTCAACCAGATCGGCCGGCGGCTGACCGAGCACCTACAGGGCCAAGCTGACGAGCGTCGGCGCCACCGGCTCCTGATGATGCTCGATGAGTTCCCGGCGCTTGGGCGGCTCGACTTCTTCGAAAGTGCGCTGGCCTACAAGGCCGGCTACGGCATCCGCAGCTTCCTGATCGCGCAATCGCTCAACCAGATCTCCAAGGCCTATGGCGAGAACAACGCGATCCTCGACAATTGCCATGTCCGGATCGCCTTCGCCTCCAACGACGAGCGCACCGCCAAGCGCATCTCGGACTCGCTCGGCACGGCGACGGAGTTGCGCGCCCAACGCAACTATGCCGGCCACCGGCTCGCGCCGTGGCTCGCCCACGTCATGGTCTCGCGGCAGGAGACCGCGCGCCAACTCCTGACGCCGGGCGAGGTGATGCAGCTCCCGGCGGACGAGGAGATCGTGATGATCTCCGGTCAGGCGCCGATCCGGGCCAAGAAGCTGCGTTACTTCGAGGACGCCAACTTCACGGGCCGGGTGTGCCCCCCGCCGGGCCTGTGCGCGGACGGTCCCTATGCGGACCGTCCGCATGTCCGGGGCAATGATTGGTCGGGACAGGTGCGCACGCCCCACGCCGATCTCATCAAGCCCTGGTCGGAGCTTGTTTCCGGCGGCGAAGATGATGAAGGCGGCCTCAAGCGCCACCCCGCGCTGCCGGAAAAGGCGCCCGCGAAGCATAAGCCCGAGCGGACACCGGATGCGGGGCTGGTCGATGACGACTTCGATCCCGCAGAGGGGCGGCGCATGAACGAGCTTGCCCGCAACGCCGCGACCGTCCGGCGCGCCCATGCCCTCAACAATGGAATGGGGGATCAGGCCGACGACGACCTGATCCCGAGCTTTTAGGGGAGATGCCGCCCATGAAAGCTCGTCTCTGCGTCTATCTCTCCGATCAGGTCGATCAACGGCTCGGTATCGCGGCCCGGCGGCCGGGCGCGTCGAAATCCGCCATCACCGATGCCGCGCTCGCCGCCTTCCTGTCGCCTGAGCGGGACGACCAGCGCGACGCGGCGATCATCCGACGGCTTGATCACTTGTCGCGCCAGCTCGACCGGCTGGAACGCGACCAGACCATCGTGTCGGAAAGCCTGGCGCTCTTCATCCGCTACTACCTGACGATCACCCCGCCGCTGCCGGGTGTCGAGCAGGACGCCGCCCGTGCGCTCGGCAAGGAGCGTTTCGAGTTCTTCGTCGCGCAGCTCGGACGCCGGCTTGCGGGCGGCAAGACATTGATCCGCGACGTCCTCGAAGAGGTCGCGCCGAGCGAAAGCGATTTCTTCACCGAAGCCGAGATCGACGCGCTTCGCGCCGCGAAGCAGTCGCCGTCTGCGAACGGCGACGCCAAGAATGGACGCGGCGGCCCAGAGGAGGCGACCCCAGAGGAAATTAGCAATGACTGACCGCTTCCACCCCACAACCCTCGACCGCCAGCGGACCATGTTACGCACCGCCATGGGGCCGGCGATCGCCGCCGCGCTTGCCGATCCGGCGGTCGTCGAGGTGATGGTCAACCCCGACGGACGGCTCTGGCTCGACCGCCATGGCGAAGGGCGCGTCGACACCGGTAAACAGCTTGGCGCCTCCGAAGCGGAGCGGATTATTCGGCTCGTGGCCAGCCATATTGGCCAGGAATGCCACGCCGAGCGGCCGGTCGTTTCCGCCGAACTGCCCGAGACCGGCGAACGCTTCGAAGGCCTGTTGCCGCCGGTGGCGCCATTCCCGTGCTTCGCGATCCGCAAGCCGGCGAAAGTGCTCTACCGCCTTTCCGATTACGTCGGCGCCCAGATCATGACGCCGCTGCAGGCTGAGGCGCTGGCCGAGGCCGTTACGTCAGCCAAGAACATCGTCGTGGTCGGCGGGACCAGCTCGGGTAAGACCACGCTGGTCAACGCGCTCCTCGCCGAGGTCGCGCAGAGCGGCGACCGCGTCATCCTGATTGAGGATACCCGCGAGCTGCACTGCGCAGCGGAGGATTGCGTCAGCCTGCGGACTAAGCCCGGTGTCGCGGCCTTGTCCGATCTGGTGCGCTCGACGCTCCGTCTACGCCCCGATCGGATCATCGTCGGCGAGGTCCGCGGTCCCGAAGCCCTCGACATGCTCAAGGCATGGAACACCGGCCATCCCGGCGGGATCACAACGCTGCACGCCAACTCCGCCCATGCGGGACTCTACCGGCTCGAACAGCTCATCCAGGAAGTCGTCGTCACCGTCCCGCGGCGGTTGATCGCCGAGGCAATCGACATCGTTGTGTTTCTCAAAGGTCGGGGCTCCGGCCGCCGCGTCGAAACCGTCGCTGCCCTCGAAGGCCTCACGTCGGGCGGCGATTACCGCCTGAAGCCGCTGACCCCGATCCAGCTTGTGCCCACGGTCCAATAAAGAAGGAGACTCGCATGAAACTCTATACCCCCGATCTTTGCTTCCGATTTCCTGCCCGGCAGACGGCATGTCTCGG
>Ga0206129_10000301_pt1 | contig 80232 bp, 75 predicted proteins | sample Helgoland_Spring_8_FD_148616 | JGI IMG/M metagenome (GOLD analysis project Ga0206129, IMG submission 148616) | Pelagic subsurface seawater microbial communities from Kabeltonne, Helgoland, North Sea - Helgoland_Spring_Bloom_20160502_2 | ecosystem: Environmental > Aquatic > Marine > Epipelagic ... | reverse complement strand
GCTAAATGACCATTACCTGAATCCATGGAAAGCATAAGATCTAGATTTGAAATGACATCAAGTTCTTCGTCTAAAGTTAACCTTCCTGCTGTATTAATAACATTTTTATAATTAGATGCTATTTTTTTTAATTGATTAACCTCTTTTAAGCCTCCTCCAAAAAGAACCACAAGGTGTTTTTTACTTAAACTTTGAATGACTTGATTCATTAGTGTTAATGGATACATTTTACCCTTATGTGCTGCAAAAGGAGCTATTCCTATTCGCTTATTTTTTGTCCCTTTTAAAAAAACTTTAAGCTTAGTATTAAGCTTAACAGGCCTAGGGAATTCAGGATTTATTAAATTAACATCGTATCCTAGTTCCTTGAAAGCGTCTGCATAACGCTGGTGTGTTGTCTTTAGCTGATGGAAAGAACTGCCAAAAACTAGCGCCCTTTTTTCTTTTCGTCCTTTGTTTATTTGCGCGCTAGGATTAATTGATAGAAAGGTTTTTAAGATCCTGCTTCTTAACACATTGTGTAAGTCCAAGAGACCATCGAAATTCCATTGATTTAACTCCCTTGATAGTCGGAACAAGCCTAGAACACCCTTATGTTTATCACTTAGATCAGGGTGTATAACAGTAACATTATGTAATCCTCTAAAAAAAGGTGTAAAAAACTCCTTAGTAAGCACAGTGATTTTTACTTCAGGAAATTGATGACAAAATGCTCGAATAACCGGAACAGTCATGGCCACATCTCCCATGGCGGAAAGGCGAATAATGAGTATGTTTTTAGGTTTAGTCATTGCCTCTAGACCTTTCTTCCAAGACTTTATTTATTTGAACGTAACACTGGATTTAATTCGTTATCATTATACATTTTCATTTGCTTATAAACTTTCATGTATTTTACACCCTTTTCGATATCCTTCAATAAGGTGTCTATCGCTGAAGATAAATCATCTCTCTGTTCTAACAAAACATCGAGCTTTTTCTGACAACCATCTTTATGAGATTGATCAGCATCTGTTCGGGTAGCTTCTTCATTCATATGATAAATTTTCAATGCTAAAATAGACAGTCTATCAATGCCCCAAGCTGGGCTTTCCGTATTAATTGAAGCATTATCATTCACTGATACATGTTTGTATTTTTCTAAGAAATAACTGTCAATATATTCAACCATGTCGGTTCTGTCTTGATTTGAAGAATCAATTTGACGTTTTAATTTCAAGGCTGCAATTGGGTCAATATAAGGATCCCGAATGATATCCTCATAATGCCATTGAACCGTATCTATCCAACATTTTCGATATAATAAATGCTCTAACAGTGTGCTGTTTTTTTTATATGGATTTAAAAATACTTGATCAACCGTATTAATGACGTGATATCTCTCAATTACCTCACTGAATATTTTATTAGCTTTTTTTGAAAACATTTCTCTTATCGTTTAGCGTACAAATATACTTCTAATTGTTAACTTTACTACAATAAAGAAAATACGAGATGCGCATCCACAACTTTTCAAAAGAAAATTCAATTTTAAATAATTTCATGTCAGAAATTCGTTCAATTTCAATACAAAAAGATAGAATGCGTTTTCGAAGAAATATTGAGCGCATTGGTGAAATATTGTGTTATGAGATGAGTAAAACCTTATCCTTTAAAAAGAGTTATTTAAAAACACCTCTTGGAGAAATGTCCCTCATGCAGCCTTCAGAAAACTTTGTTATATGTTCTGTATTAAGAGCTGGTTTACCTTTACACAATGGTGTGCTAAACTACTTTGATAATGCTGAAAACGCCTTTATTTCTGCGTACAGGCATCACAAAAGTAAAACGGAATTTGAAATTGTTGTTGAATATGTTGCAAGTCCAAGCATAGAAGGTAAAACACTCATATTGGTAGATCCAATGTTAGCTACAGGGCAATCTATAGTGTCAACTTATGAGGCACTGCTAAGCCATGGTACACCAAAAAACACCCATATTATTAGCGTTTTAGGAGCTAAAAAGGGTGTTACTTTCGCGGCCTCTAAGTTTCCAAAAAACACCCAACTCTGGATTGCTGGTGTTGATGAAGATTTAAATGATAAAGGATACATTGTTCCTGGTTTAGGAGATGCTGGTGACTTATCATTTGGGATAAAACTACAGCATTAATTGTATGAAGGGAGTGACAGCTAATACACTTAAATAAAAGTCAGCTAACCATTTATTTGAAAAGGCTTCAATGTGATTGGTAATGATAATTGATAATGGCGCAAAAAGGAACAATAATTCACTTGTGTTTTTTACAGGCGCAATAACAACCAGTCCTACTCCAATAAATAAAGAAATCAAAATCAACAAAAAAGACGACCTAAAATCGCTAGATTTATCTCCAATTTTACGAACATAAAACACCATCGAATAAATTCCTAATGTGGTTAATACTGTTATTGATACAACTTGACTTAATAAATAATTTGAGAAATCAAAACTAACAGTGTCAATTTGAAACCAATTAATAGTATTTGAGCTTGGGGCCATAACACTGTAACTAATAATTATCAAAAACACTGTTAAATATCCTGTAAAGGGAATTATCAAATTTTTAAGTTGATGAATGCCATGAAAGAATAAAGCAGCAATTATTAATATAAAAAATAAGATTGACCAAAAGTAAAATAATGATGCCAATGTTATCCAAAATGCAGCATCAAACAACTTCTTTTTAATCTTCAAATTTGATCTCAAACTTAAGACTCTTCTTAAGGCAAAAAGAATAAAGACGTTAGAAATTATCATCTTTCCGTGCATCACGGTTTCAGGAATACACGCTAAAAACAAAGTAAAAATTAACAACTTAAAATTATTTTTTTTAGTCAAATTATTTTTACTCACAAAAAAAGAAAAAACAACTATAGAAAGCATTAAAATGCTATATAGGCTAAGTTCTCTAAATACTTCTAATATAGTTATCCCATCAGAGTAATATTCAAATCGCACCGTAATAAAAAGCGAAAAAATAAAAACAGAAACAAGCACCAAGTGTATTGGTTTAGAAGTACTAAAAAATCTTGTAATCATTTAAATGAGTTTGTATATTTGCAGAGTAAATATAATATTAATAACATGAAAGATTTTTTTTACGCTATACAAGACTTATTTGTAAACGTTCTATTTTTACCATTTGACAGTTTACGTCAAATCGAACTAGAAAATTGGTGGATTGCTAATGCGATGACATGGTTATTAACTATTATAGGTCTTGTTGCTTTTGTTTACTGGATGCTTCAATTAAGAAAATTTGATCAAAATAATGAGGAAGACAAAAGCGTTACATCCCACTCTTATCTATAAATCAAAACCAATATCTTTGCGATAGCACATCTTTTCGAACTTTAACTTACTTATATTTTTGTAACACCTTTTTATAGCCTCTTGGTAAGTATTGCCATAACTTGTAATTGCCATAACACGCCCTCCCGAGGTAATGATTTCACCATTACTTTTAACGGATCCTGCGTGAAAAGGTATTGAGTCTTTTATATTTTCAAGTCCAGTAATTTCTTTTCCTCTTTCATATGCTTCAGGATAGCCCCCCGAAACCAGCATCACCGTTGTTGCTGCTCTATCATCTATTTCGATATTTATTTTATCTAAGCTCTTGTTTGAAATTGCTTCGAAAATTTCTACCATATCCGTTTTAACACGAGGAAGAACCACCTCTGTCTCTGGATCTCCCATTCTAACATTGTACTCAATAACTTTAGGATCGTCTCCTACCTTAATAATCCCAATGAAAATAAATCCTTGATACGGTAAATTATCTTTTTGAAGTCCAAATACCGTTGGTTTGACGATTCTTTCTTCAATTTTATTTAAAAATGCAGGTGTTGCAAAAGGGACTGGTGATACAGCCCCCATACCGCCCGTGTTTAGACCTGTGTCTCCTTCACCGATGCGCTTATAGTCTTTTGCCGTAGGAAGTATTTTATAGTTATTCCCGTCAGTTAATACAAAACAGCTTAGCTCTATACCATCAAGAAATTCTTCTATAACTACTTTGGTGCTTGCGTCACCAAATTTGGCACCAACAAGCATTTGCTTTAATTCTAATTTGGCCTCATCCAAGTCATGAAGAATTAGAACCCCTTTGCCTGCTGCTAAGCCATCTGCTTTTAAAACGTACGGCGGACTTAATGTCTCAAGAAACTTATACCCTTCGACAACATTGTACCTTGTGAAACTCTTATAAGCTGCTGTAGGTATGTTATGTCTCATCATAAATTCCTTAGCAAATTCTTTACTACCCTCTAATTCTGCAGCTGCTTTTTGCGGACCAATCACAGCAATCCCATTAAGTTCTTCATGATTCAAAAAATAATCATGAATTCCTTGAACCAAAGGATCCTCTGGACCTACAACCACTATATCAATCTGATGAGAAAGGACAACTGCTCTGACAGCCTCGAAGTCGGTCACTTTTAAATTTATATTTTCTGCAATCTCTGCCGTTCCTGAATTTCCTGGCGCAACATATAACTTGTTACACCGAGAACTTTTAGCAATTTTCCAAGCAAAAGTGTGTTCTCTTCCTCCCGAACCAAGAATTAAAATGTTCATCTATAGAATTGTTTGCACAAAAATAATTGCTTTTGCGTTTAAAAAACAATTATTTTACAAAAACATATGATCATATTATTCTTTTGAAATTATTTGACCTTTCTATGCGATTTAATGGCTTTCCAATCAAGAAAGCCCAGCACCTCTTAAAGAGTATACAAAGTATTCCAGAGGCCGAATATAGTACGTATCTTTCTGACCAAAAAAAAACTATTCTAACTCATCACCTCAACAACACTCCATTTTACAAACTCCTAGCAAAAAATATTGATTCCTCTGATTGGTCCTCTGTACCAATCATGACAAAACGAGATTTACAACAACCATTAAAAAACCGATTGTCTAGGAGCTATTCCCTTAACAATGTGTATATCAATAAAACTTCAGGCTCATCGGGCGACCCATTTACTTTCGCAAAAGACAAGTTTTGTCATGCCTTGACTTGGGCTATTTTTGAGGAATGGTATGGGTGGCACACTGTGTTTAATGGAAAACAAGGAAGGTTTTATGGCATTCCGTTAGATAAAAAATCTTACTATAAAGAGCGTGTAAAAGACTTGGCGCTTAACCGATATCGCTTTAACGTATTTGATTTAACGGAGGGGGCTTTTGACAATTGGATAAAAAAATTTAACAATAAAAGATTTATTTACATTACTGGATACACCTCTGTTTTGGTGGCTTTTGCACAACATTTATTAAGCAAACAGATCGTTTTATCCAAAGTTTGTCCTACGCTTCAAGCCTGTCTTACCACTTCTGAAATGTGCTCAGAAACAGAAAGAGAACAAATGAGAAAGGCATTTAATATTGCAATTATCAATGAATATGGCGCAGCGGAATTTGGATTAATTGCTCTTGAAAATGATAATCATTGGAATCTAAACAATGTCAATCTTTACATTGAAGTTTTAGATGACAAAGGAAACCCTGTTCCTGAAGGGCAATCAGGTAGAATCATTATTACAGACTTATATAATAAGGCGCACCCATTTATTAGATATGAAATAGGAGATGTTGGTAGCATCAAAAAAAATAATCAAAAGAAACTTCTTTTAGACCATCTTGTTGGAAGGAAAGAAGATTATATAAAACTTCCGAGTGGTAAATTATCTCCAGGCCTTTCATTCTACTATGTTACAAAATCAATAATGGATAGTAACTGCTCCATTAAAGAAATAAAAATTAAACAACATGCCATCGATATCTTTGAGGTTGAGTATGTATCCAAAGTCGAAATGAACAATACACAAAAAAAGAAAGTCAAAACTGCTCTTAATAAATATTTAGAAAAAGGAGTGAGAGTTTACTTCTCAAAAAAACCCCAACTTGAACGAACAACCAAAGGAAAATTAAAACAATTTACATCATATATAAAATCATAGATTCCTAATTTGTCTTGGTTTAATAAAGAAATACTCAACTAAAAAGATTAAAATATACCTCAAAGATTTTAAAAACCCATATCCAAGAAAAAATCTATACACCCTATAGTTATAACTAATTAAACTGAATTTATTATATGATATACCCTCTTTTCTTACTCTATAATAAGCAAGAGAATCTTTCATACCTTTTGCATGACCTGCCTTCTCAATTAAATTTAACCACATTATCCAGTCTTGTCTTTTCTCGATGCCGTGAATAATAGCCTTTCCCAATCTTCTAACATCATACATCCCGGTAAGATTCCCAATGTAATTACATTTGAGTTGTTTATCATAGGTTAAATCTGGTAACGCCTCAATTAATTTATTTAACGGATTTCCGTTATCATCCACAAGTTCATATGAAGAGAAACAAACACTTGAATTAGTCATCTTCATATAATTAATTTGTGTTGAAAGCTTATTATGTTTCCAAATATCATCTGAGTCTAAAAACGCAATATAATCTCCTCGAGAGATATCTACAGCGAAATTTCTTGCTGCTCCAGCACCTAAGTTCATATGATGCCTAAAAAGCTTAATTCGGGTGTCTATCTCTGTGATTCTTGAGACAATATTATAAGTGTCATCTTGAGATGCATCATCAACTATAATCATCTCCCAATTCTGGTAAGTTTGATTAAGAACTGAATTTATTGTTGTTTCAATGTACTTTTCTGAATTATAGCATGGGGTAATTATTGAAACCATAGAAATTAATAGGCTTTTTCCTCTCCTTTGACAGCGTTTATTGCAGTTTTAAAAATAATTTTTAAATCCAGCAATAAAGACCAATTTTCAATATAAAAAATGTCAAATTTAACCCTACCGATGATATCTTTATCTGTTTCTACTTCTCCTCTATAACCACTAATTTGAGCAAGCCCTGTTATCCCAGGTTTTACAAAATGTCTAACCATAAATTTATCTATACGCTTCGCGTACATGTCGGTATGACTTACCATATGAGGTCTTGGCCCGACAACAGACATATCACCGAATAACACATTAAAAAATTGAGGCAACTCATCAATACTAGTTTTTCGAATAAATTTTCCAATATTGGTTATTCTTTGATCACCACGAGTCGCCTGATAAAAATTTGCTTCACTATTTGGAGTCATGGATCTAAATTTATAACAATAAAACTCTTTATAATTAAAACCGTTTCTTGCTTGCTTAAAAAACACAGGTCCTTTGGATTCTAATTTTATTAATATTGCCACTAATGGTGTTAACCACGACAAAATAAAAATTATAACAGATGATGAGAAAATAATATCAAAAACTCTTTTCAAAAATTTATAAATTGGCTCCTGAAGAGGGATTTCTCTTAAAGATAAAATTGGAATGTAATCATAATATTCATACTTGAGTTTTTTAGAAAAAATTTCCTTATTGTCTGGAATAAATTTTAATTCTCTAAGGTTATTGTCTGCAAAATCAATTAGTTTAATTATTTGCTTATTTGATAACTCTCTCGCTGAAAAGTAAATTTCATCGATATTGTTGTTAATAATAAAGTCGAAACATTTTTCAAGTGAAAAACCACTGTCGTTGACATCAAATTGAGCTTTAAAAAAATACCCAAAATCAGACTTTTTATTAAATGTTTCAATAAGCTGCCTTGTTTTTTCATTTTTACCAACAACAATAACATTTCTTCTATTACCCCCTAAAACAGCGCGATACCTCTTCAATAAAAAGAAAGAAGAAATCTTAAATAATATTAACAACAAAGAAACAGTTACGATGTAATTCCCTAGGGCCAATCGACTTATATTAGGTTGCTTAAAAAAACCAATAAATGCATAAAGCAAAACAGAAAGAAATATGATTTGCTTTAAAAGCAAAGTGGCAATATGAATCATTTTTGTATGTCTCTGAATTTCATAAAAATGATTACTTAAAGAAATTACTACCCATGATAACAAGGCATACGTTAAAAAAAAAGGAATATTTTTGACATTTATATTAAAAAACAGAAATGTAAAAATTATAATTCCAAAATCAATAAACCCAAATAAAGGTTTTATGTAAATTGAATATCTTCCTTGCTTGTAAGCCATTTATTTGCGAATGTGATTATCGAAACTTTTATGTTCACTTTTGTAAAGTTCTTCATTTGATAAAGTCTCAAAATAGTTAAAAGTCCTCAACATTCCGTCTTTTCTTGAAACTAACGGAATCCAATCCAATAACTTTTTTGCTAAAGTAATATCAGGTTTCCTCTGCATAGGATCGTCAACAGGTAGATCTTTGTATATCACTTTTTGAGATGACTTCGTAAGTTTAATGATTTCTTCTGCAAAATCTCGAATCGATATTTCGTGAGGATTACCGATATTCACTGGATAAACATAATCACTTAATAGTAGCCTAAAAATTCCTTCAACTTGATCATCAACATAACAAAACGATCGTGTTTGTGAGCCGTCTCCAAAAATAGTTAAATCTTCACCTCTTAATGCTTGCCCCATAAAAGCAGGTATCACCCTTCCATCGTTGAGGCGCATTCTAGGGCCATAAGTATTAAAAATGCGTACAATTCTGGTTTCTAGACCATGTACACGGTGATAAGCCATGGTAATAGACTCTTGAAAACGCTTGGCTTCGTCATAAACTCCTCTTGGACCAATTGTATTTACATTGCCATAATATTCTTCAGATTGTGGGTGAATCAAAGGGTCTCCATAAACTTCAGATGTAGATGCTATTAATATTCTAGCTTTCTTGGATTTAGCTAGACCAAGTAAATTGTGAGTCCCTAGAGATCCTACCTTCAAAGTTTGAATGGGAATTTTTAAATAATCAATGGGGCTCGCTGGCGAAGCAAAATGTAAAATATAGTCTAACCCTCCTTCAACATTAACAAAACAAGTTACATCATGTTCTATAAACTCAAATTGAGGATTATTTTTCAAATGAACAATATTTTTTACATCTCCAGTAATAAAATTATCCATACCAATTACATAATAGCCTTCATTTAAAAATTTATCGCATAAATGAGAACCTAAAAAACCCGCGGCACCTGTAATTAATACTTTCTTCAACTGTAGTAAATTATAAAATTATTTAAAATGGCCTAAACAAAAATAATAAAGTATCTTAAAGAAAGCGGTTTAACAAGTTCATAAATTCACAAAAAATCAATTTTATTTTATAAAAAACTCCCGCAATACTAGAAAAATAAATTTAGTGTTCCCATATAAATAACGTTTCCACATTCGTTTTGGTTCTTGAATAAAACGGAAAAACCACTCTAACCCACAATCTTGCATCCATTTTGGAGCTCGTTTTGTTTTACCTGAAACGACATCAAAACTACCTCCTACACCCATTATAAAGTTAACTTTTTTAAGTGAAGATTTGTTGTTATATAAAAAGTTCTCCTTAATTGGAGAACTTATGGCTACAAACAACATGTTGGCACCACTGTTTGAGATTTCTCTTGCAATATTACTCTCTTCATTTTTTCTAAAATAACCATTTCTATAGCCTGCAATAATTTCTTCAGAATATTGTGTTTTATATTTGTCGACCACTGCTTTAACAACTACTTCTTTTGCTCCTAAAAAAAATATTTTATAACTATTTTCAGCAGCTAACTCCACAAGATTAATCATCAAATCAATTCCTGAGACCCTCTCTTTCAAGGGTTTTCCAAGCAATTTTGATGCCCATACAACAGCTTGACCATCTGCGTTTATAAGGTCACTCTCGTTTACACTTTTCCTTAAATATAGGTCAGTTTGCATATCAACAATTTTCGACGCATTAACGACCACGTGATGCAACTGTTTTTTTTCATCAATTGCTTGTTTAATTTGTGTTAGTGTCTCTTTTAGACTAAAGTTATCAACATGTGTTTTAAGAAAAGTGTATCTTTTCATAATAAATACTAAGAATTAAGATTTTTTTGAATTATACGATTCATGTTAAGTGAAACAAAAAACACGTAAAAGGTTATCCCTTTATGAATATCAAGTATTGATTCCGTCAAGCTTACACCAAAGCAAATTAATATTAAAGACACCAATAACAGATTCTTTTGGCGTATTCCAATTAACATAGGAAAACAATAAATTGACAATATGCAAATTCCCCCTCCAATTAGTCCATTTCTTGCAAGATTATCTAAAAATTGATTGTGAGGATTATACCTGTACTTATACCCCATAACAAACCTCATTTCCTGATATTTCTCAACTAATACATCTTTTATATCTCCTGTTCCTGTTCCAATCCATAAATTATCGCTTATAACACTTACAGCTGCCTCAATTTTACCAAACCTTGAAGATATGCTTTGATAATTATCATTATCAAATTCCAATTTACTTATTTCTGAAAACTGGTCGAATTTTTGTTGAATCGAAGGAATTGATGCAACTGCCAAAACACCAACAATTAAAATTAAAATCAAAGAAACAATTCTTTTTACACCTGAATTAAAAATCATAAAAAAAGTAATTATTAAAGAAAAAAAGGCGAGAATAAAAATAGTTCTTGATGATGTCATAACTGCTGACACTACAAAAAACAAAGCCCCAAAGGAAAGCAAATATTCTCTCTTTTTCAACCAATAATTTATGCAAATCCAAAAAGCAAATAGATTATACATGCCGAGGTAAGTAGCGTGATAAATATCAATTGTTACAATCATATAAAATTTAGTCCCAAAATTATAATTGTAAAAAAAAAGATACATTAAAAATAAATCTGTCAAACAGAGCCCAATTAGATAAGCTTTATATACATTACGTATTTGAACATGCTTTCCAATGGCGAAAAAAATGAATGGAAACGCAATAAAACTTAGGTTTTTAGCCAAAAAATTGTACCCATAGTCCATGTTTAGTGTATTTATTAATCCAAAAAAATACACAATTAGAGGTGTAGATATAATTAGTAAATAATACTTAGTAACAACTAGCGCGTTATCTTTAAAACAAAACAACTTGATAAAACTTAGGCCAACTAAAACAAAAACAACAATGCTACTATAGTTTAATTTAACAGGAAGAACCGTCAAAAAAACAAATACTATTAAAAAATAATTAGTGAGCGTTGCTATAATTTTTTTTAAACTCATGCATTAAAATTATTATTAAAGTTAAATTAAACGGGTAATTAACTATCGCATTACCAAAAAACATAGGAATTACCATTAATATAATGATATTAAAGTTTTTACTAAGAGTTTTATAAATAAGTCTGAAAAAACCTAAGAAAAGAATAAAACCTAATACGCCATACTCTAAAAGCACTTTAATAAAATCATTATGAGGGTCCTTATCCATAAATTCATAAGGCATAAATCCCTTGGTTAAATGATCTACACCAACGCCAAAAAAGACAGTAACAAACGATTCAGAAAAAAAAGTGGCTAATAACTTTGACCAATAAATTACTCTCCAAACAAAAGACCCATAGCCTCCAGCCCTATTGACTCCATCAATAGTATATATTTCAACGCGCTCTTTTATGAAATCTGAGGTAAGAAAATCAATTGATTCGAGTTGAAAAGCAATTTTCTCTGAGAACCTTACAGATAACGAAATAGAGCTGAAGGCTAAAAGAGCGAAAACCACTTTTTGAAAAAATGATATTTTACTTGATCTCAATGCGTTGTACCCTAATAAAGCTATAAGAACTAATAAGCCTCCTGTAGATTTTGTTAATAATAATGATATTATTAATCCAAAAACACATATGTTATTTATTTTTCGATCCTTAAAGGGTTTATGAAAAATAAAAAAATAAATACACATTGATAGTACATATGCTAGATGATTAGAGTGATCCCAGGTGTTTCGATATCTTCCCCATTCTAAAAATTGATATACACCAACAGGAATAGTAATCAAAAAATAAAACACAATAAGTTTGAAAAACGCTTTAATGTCACTTATTCTAACATAAGAAATTAACACCGCAAACAAAAAATACGCAACAAATCTCAACAATCCTTTTAGAGAAAATATTTCTATTTCCAAATTCAATACTGATTGAATGAGACAAAACATCAAGACAATAAGAATAATATTTAAATAAATTTTGCTTATTGGGTTTATAAAAAGTTTTGATTCTTTTTTAGTTGAAACATAATAAAGAGTTAAAAAAGGGATTAAAAAGTAAAGGCCTTGATGAAAAAATCCTGCAAGAAAAAAACAAACAAGTATTATAAAAATATTCACCACTAATACTTTTTTATTAGTTTATTAAACATGTAAAATTGGAAATATTTTCGCAAATGTTTATTTTCAATTCTTGGCATTCTATTAACCCAACTACTAACATAACCAACAAAGAACTCGTACCCCATTTTAAATTTTCCTTTAATAACTATTAAAAAAAGGGATTTAAAAAAAATATACGTTAATGTATGGCCTCTGTAAAAAGCATGGTATCCTTTGTTGCGTGAATTTGCAATCCGAACATTAACCTCTCGAGATATTACTCTTGCAGACTTTAAAGTTTCAGTTTTCCAACCTTTTAAGTGTGCCAAAGCTATTGAGACAGTATCTGCAGTAAATGCTATCATATATCCAGACTCCCTAAAACATGAGGCTTTCCAAAGTCTACTATTACCTCTTACAAAATTAGTATCAGCAATATGCAGCTTCCCTTCTTTTGTGTAAGTTAAGCCACTAGATATTCCTATTTCTCGGTTATTTTTTAAGAATTGTGTTAATTTAGAATAATAATTAATTTCTGGAAAGACATCACAATCTAAAATGCCAATATAATCTAATGTATTATAAAAAGGGGTGTTTTGAATATACTGAAATCCTGTGTTTATAATTGTTGCATACTTTTTGCCAACTCGGTAAGAGGTGTCCTCAAAATTTATATTAATTAGTTTAAAGTGCTCTACATTTTTTATAGAAGTAAGTTTATTTAAATATTCTTTGCTTCCGTCTGAACTGTCATTCTCAACTATTATTAAACATTTTATAGGAATAGACTGACTGCTTATGTTGCTAAAAAACTTTTCAATATTATCAATTTCGTCCTTCAAAGGAGTTACGAGTGCTATACTTGGTTTAAAATCAGTCATTATAAGTGTTTACTTTTTTAAGCATTAAAGAGTCTCCTAATTTAATCTTCTTTCCATTTATTTCTTTAAACGAATAAATTTTCATTTTCTTTATTTGATCTTCTTTTATTTTTATCTCTTTTAAAAGATATTTAAACCCCTTTCGATAAACTATTAGAGGTTTAAAATCCCAATTTTCAACTCTTTTAACCTTGTTATCATCAATTATCCAAACTCTAACTCCTATCATATCATCAATTTCAAACATCGCTTTACCTAAAGAGTCTTTTAAATTAAGAATTAATGTTTTTTTTTCAAGTTTTTGATCTCTAATGACACCTATTTCTTTAACCCAGACATCTTTGAATAATTGAAAGTTTACCTCCTTTTTATTGCTTAAAATATCCAATCCTCTTTCTAAATAAAGTTCTGTTTTTGATTTGCATGACATGGCTGTTAAAAAAGTCAAAAAAATTAAAATATATTTATCCATAATTTAATATTTCTCCCTTATTTTTTTTCTAAGTTTATTCCTGTAATAAAAAAAAGATTCAATAAATAGCATTTTCATTCTATTCTTTATCCCTGTTCTATATTTTTTAAATTTTGTCACTGGGTAATTAAAAGCCCTCATTGTGTTTCTACATTGAGATTCAATAATTAAAATATCCTCTTCTTTTAACTCATCTTTCCAACCTGTAATTCTGGATTTATCTAACTCCTTACCTACCAAAGCATGTTGAGAAGCTGTGTAGCTAGGAATATTAAACCCCTCTTCCTTTAACATAGATTCACAATACTTAATACCAATAAAGTCACATAATATTTGTAATTGTGATGAACTCTCGTTTATAAGATCTTCAAATCTCACTAGACAAATTCTATTTGAATAAAGCTTTTGAAAAGCAAAAAATAAAACAACATAATCGTTCCAAATATCACTCAATTTCATAGCAGAATTAGCTCCCCAATCAAGGTTTCTAACTGAGGCAAAAACAGCTCTAGGATCTCTGATAATAAATATAAATTTTGATTCTGGAAAAAAATCATTGAGTATGTCAAAATACTTTAAACTACTCGGTGTGTGATCAATTCTTATAAACTCTATACTTCCTGGATTTAAGTCTTGATTTTTAAAATATTCAAGAGTTTTTTCGATAACTACATTAAAATTTGAATACCGTATTAACTCTGGAAGTAAAGGGATTTTATTAGCTTCTATACCCCATTGTTTAAACCTATAATTGTTATTTAAATAATCTATATAATCTAATCGAGTAACTTTTGAAGATTCTTTTGATAAATATTTATAAACAAAATCAATAAAGAAATCAGATTCAGGTGATGCTTTACATTCCCTATTACTACCTATAAGATTAGCAAGCATGGTAGTACCACTTCTAGGACAACCTGTTATAAATACATGCTTCATTTTTTTCTCTGGGCTAATTTCTGCAAAATAGCATTAATTTCATTTGAAATGCCTAATGGTTCTTTAAATTTTATCATTACAAACATTACAAATCCAAAAACTAAAACAATATAAATAATTTCTAGTAAAATTAAGTTTAGATTAAGAGTCCTTAAAAAGTATAAAACAAAATATGAGAAAACAAAAACAACAAATGCAAGCAATATTGGTTTAAAGTGTAGTTTTATAAACTCCCTTCCATTATCTTTAAATTGTAATAAACTTAAGTATGTCATGCTAATAAAGTTAAGCATAATTGATATTAAAACTCCAATAGCAACCCCTTCAATCCCCCAAAAATGTCCGATATAAGAAAATAATAAAACACTAATAGCATAACCAAATTGAATTATTGCTCTTTTGTAAACATCTCCAAGTGCCTTTACAAGAGAATCACTAACTTTATAACTCATTCTAAAAATTGTCCCAATAGCCAAAATTTGAAAAGGAATTACCACTTGTAACCATTCTGAACCAAGTAATATCAAAACAATTTCTTCAGCATTAACAAATAAAACAACTGAAATAATCAAAGAAGTATAAGCTACAAATTGAATAGACCTGTAATAAGCTCTTCTTACTCGAGTTTTGTCTCTTTGAACAGAGGCTAAAACTGGAAATAAAATTATATTTAATGACTGCCCAATTAGTCTTACTGGTGCAACCATTAATTTATAGGCCTGCGAATAATTCCCCAACGCATCTGCACTTAACATTTTCCCAACGACCAAATTATCCCCCTCACCTGCAAAATAGTTAGCTATTTTCGCAAAGGTTTGACCGCTTGCGAAGAAAAATAAATCATAAAAACTTTCTCTTTTAAAAAAGGGAATTACTGAATGAGGCTCTAAATAAGACACCAGAATGGCTCTTAAAATGGCCTGTAATATAGATGCATAAACTAAAGCATACATCCCATAATTTAAGAATGCTAAGGTTACTCCTAAACCACCAAACGCTATGAGATAAGATATTAATTCTGTCAATGCATAATACTTCATTTTAAGTTTACGCTGAATAATCGCTTGTGATACAGATACGAAACTATCAATAATAAATATAATAGACACCATTTTTAGAACCGTTGAAAGTTCTGTCATTTCAAAATAAAGAGCAACCTGATTAGACAACATAACTGTTAAGAGACAAAAAAAGATGCCTAAGAATAATGATATGGAAAAAGCTGTTCTAATATGTGACGTCGATATTTCTCTTCTCTGAACAATCGCTGCCCCCATGCCTAATTGAGAAAATATTTTAGAAAAACCAATAAACACAGTTCCAATTGCAACAACTCCAAAATCATCTGGAGAAATTAATCTTGCTAAAATAGTTGTAACTAAAATCTGAAAAACCGTTTGGGAACTATTACCTGCAAATAGCCAAATAAAGCCTGAAAATGTTTTCTTTTTTAAATCCATTAAAACAACCTTACGTGATTAATCCCAATCAAATTTTTTATCTATTAAATCAAACAATTCTTTATTTGGATTTTTATAAAAAAGCTTCAGCTCTTTACGAATACTGTCCTCATTCAAATCTTGGTTTTTATCCCAAGTATTAAATTGTTTCTCTGTTTGTATATCAAATACTATTTCCTGATTAAGAAAGGTTAATACATTTTCTACAACTTTTTCCGTTTTATTGAAAAAATCATTACTATCAATTATCATAATTTTATCATCACTAAAAAATTTCTTTATTTCTTTTATCTGGTCTACATAAAGGCCTCGTGATCTGTATGAAAAATACTGATAATTGTGACTCTTATAATATGGGTTTTGTCGAAACTTTTTTTGCTCTCCTTCAAGCCTTTGGCTTTCTCTGCCCATTGCTTCTTTCATATTTAAATACTCTCTTCCAAGTCTGACTTCATGATAAAAATGAGATATTGCCCTACTGGCAGGCTCTCTCAATAACACAATGATTTTAATATCAGGATTAACCTTTGCAATTCTTTCAATTGCGAAAGGGTGAAACATGTAATAGGGAGAGGCTTCTCCGGTAATATTATTTTTTTTTGTTTTTAACGGAAAAAACAAATGATACCAAGACAATGATTTGTTATAGTTTAAGTCAAAATAGTGAATTTCTTTTAATAATGAACTTTTAATATTTGGATGTTGAATTAAATATCTGTAAAGAGAGGTTGTCCCCGCTTTTTGAGCACCTACAATTACAAAACTAGGCTTTAATCTTTTACCAAACGTTAGACGACGAAGACCGTGTCTTACTTCAATAATTTTTTTTTTAAGGTTGACTAAAATTTTATTGTTATTCATATCAGTCATATTGAATATCTAATTTAATTTTAAACGTCATTCTTCTGTTTATAGTTCTCACAAAAAGAAATAGTAAATCCTCTTAAATAAAAAAGTTAGTTCTTGTCGTCGTAATAAAACTAATCCTTATTAAGCTTATTAATTAATTTTTTTGTCAAAGTAAAGCTGGGGCTATGCTTGCCATCAATAATGTTTGTTTTTAAAATCATGCTTGTTGAGTCTCTTTGAATAAATTTATTAAATTTTAAAAATTTAGACATTTTTTCAGGTGTATTAATATTTAAATTTTTATAATTAAAAAAAACATTAATGCTTTTGATAGTAACCTCTTTATTCTTCTTGTTTCCTAAACCAAACACTATATTCTTAGACATATTGTTCTTATCAAACTTAGCTATTATGTTATCAAAATCTATTGATGGAGAGACTGTTTCAAAAATTTGAATATGCTTCCTTTGTAGTTCATCAACCTTTATGTTATTCATTGCTATCTTAAACACATCTGTTTCACTTGTTTTAAAACTAAAATGTATTTCTAATTGTTGGATCGTCTTCTCAGTATTTTGATTATTTATACTTGCTTGTTCTTTCTTCTCTGAAGAGTTATTGCAACTGACACAAATAATCAAAGTGAATGATAGCGCTAAAAAAATTCTTTTCATTTGAAGTGTGTTATATTTTAAAAACTAGTATTATATTTTTCAAGAAATTTTAATGAATTGATAAAACACAGTATAACAAACAAAATTACCGCAAAAAAGAATGGGAAAAATAATACCGGCCTTAAAGAAGCACCAAAAAACTCAATTGAATTATCAACAAATCCCTTAGAAGGTGTTATGGATAAAACTTCAACAATAAATTTTTTATTTTCTTTTTCACGAGCAATTGTCACTAGTTCTCTTCTCAGTTCTACATCAGACTTGTACAAGTCAAATTCTCTTGTTTTATTCGTGTCATCAGCTCCTAAAATAGTAGTAACCGATGTTTGAGATCTAGTTGTTGGTTCTATAGTTTCCAATGAGTTTTCTAAAACTTTTTTATAAATTTTTTGTAAAGAATCTGATTTTTGTATGGCCTTATTAACTGCTATTTCTCGATTTCCTAATTGTCTAATATCCTTATCTTGTTCTCTTTTGAAGAAAGGTATTTCATTCATTTTTTTAGCAATTGCATTAAAGACAGGTTTAAAATTATTATCGGTTTTAGAGCTAATAGTGATTTTCTGAATTTTATAAATAGATTCATCTACATTATCTAGATAACTATCAAAACTTAAAAGCTCTGCTATCATTGTTGAATCAAGCTGTCTTGTATAATTCTTAAATTCTACTAATCTCTGATTTTCTGATACAAATGGCTCTATTTCAAAAGAAACAATAGATGATACGTTAGCAGAGTCTATATCTAGCTCTTGTGATAAAGTTTCAAAATCCAATTGTGACAGTAATCCATTATAATAATCTACGCTATTGTATAAGCTCTTTCCTGTGTTATAGTTCTGCTGAATAAGCATAGTTGACTTATAATCTGGGTTTAATTTATTTTCTTCAAAATAACCAAAAGCAAGTCCTGCTAATAACGCTAGAATAAGTTTTATTTTCTGCCTTTTAACAAAGAAAATACTCCAAACAAATGCTAAAAACACTGTGCTAATTGTTTTACTTATTAGGTTAAAGATTCTCTCAAATAATCTAGCGAAAAGATTAAAAAGCTTTCCTAAATCTATCTCCTCTGAATTATTTTGTGGTGATTTAACTTCTTTGCTCATATGATGATCTAATTAAGTATTTGTTCTAAAATTTTTCTTGTTATTAAGTAGGTTGGCCTTACGCCACTTGTTCCTAGGCCACCAGAGGCTAAAGTGCTTCCTGTTTCTAAAGGGTTATCACTCGCGTAATAAGCATACCTAACTTTCACGTCTCGATTAATGCTATTTCTTACTTTAGAAGCAGCTTGAATAGCTTTTTGATAATGCGCTCCCTCCATTTCTAAACCAATGACATTCCATGTTGAATCATGAAAGAACTTAAGGATTTCTTTATTTTGAAGTGAGGTTCCTAAAACAGTCACCATCGCGCCTTCGTATATTTCAACTCCATGACCTTCAAGATCCATCTTTTTTAATTCGTTTTCAAAAGGATAATTATCTGCAGTTCCTTCAAAAATATGAGCCGATGGAATCATTATATCACCTTTACCTCCTTCTAAAATACCCGCCTTTCCCATAATGGAAATTGATTGAATATTTAAATGAGTTTTAACCTGTTTTGCTTTGTAAGGCTTTAAAAACTCATCTATACTTTCGTATGCCTGCTCTCCAAACGCATAATCCATGACAAAAATAATGGGATTTTCTGAATCTTTTGATTTTTTAACGGTTTTAAAATCTAAACACGAAACATCAATTTTTGCAGTGTCAAAAATTTGAACATCAATATTGGTTCCTGAAGTGTCCTTGATAAAAATCATTCCGTCTAGTTCAGCTAATTTGACAACTTTATCCCTGAGTGGTGAATTATTTGAATCACTTAAAGCCTCATACACATCGAAAATATCTTTTTTTGCAACCAAAGATTTTAATGCTCTTGGCGCATGCAACGTATTCATAACGCTATGTAAGTTTGCGCTTATAATATGGATTGGACGCTCTAATAAATTGTATTGACTTAAGACCTCCTTAATGTTATTAGACCATATTTCGCCGTGAATATGGTGCCCCAAGCGCTCTCTCAAAACAGGACTAAAAGTTACCGTTCTTTTTGTGTTCTTAACGGTTTCTTGAATTGCTAGTTTACCAAGCCAATACACTATTTGAAGTAAACGTTCTGGTTGTTTTTTATTTGCAAATTTAGGATACATGACTGTTAATTCTTCAAAGGTTCGTCCTAAGATATTAGCCGTATGGGTAATCGCAATTTCGCGTTGTTTAAAAGTTAATTTTGTCTTTGATAACGCTGCTTTTTCAAGCTTATCCCAATCTCGTGTAGTTTCTCCTTTATCGTTAATTATAACTCGTTTGCTAATTTTATGAGACTCTATGAATAAAAAGGTTAAATGTGTTAAAATATCATATATCTCTGAACGTCCTCTTGTAATTTCTATGTTCATTTGCTCCTCATCGATACGGTAACAATTTCGTCGGCGTTTCGGTGGGATAATGGGTTCAAAATGCGATTTACCATATCCTTCGTCGCTTGTTAAGTTAATAAAACGACACTCTTCTATGCCTTGTGGTAATCGATCAACGACATACAATAAACCATCAAGTTCTGCCTTTTCTTCTGCAATAGAACCATAAATTTCAGGCCTCAATAACAACAAAGCTTCTCGTAAAGTTTCACCAGAAACTCCCATCGGTTTATAAAAGCCTCGATTGAATAGGTGACGCATGGTAATATACATACGCTCTATGGCGCTTGAACTTTCTTGTGCTCTATTTCTTCCAGTATGTTTTTTAGTCATCAACACTGTTTAACTTGCGAATATAGGTTAATTCGCTGTAATCACACTCATTAAAAAATCTGCAATACTCCTGTCGTTAGATAATTTAGGGATTTTATTTTGTCCTCCTAGTTTTCCTATATGACGCATGTAATCATTAAAACCATTCTTTCTAACAACTCGAATTTTTAAAGGTTGGAGCACTTTCCCAGCAACTAAATCAAAATAGTAACTGTTTTGGTCTTGCATTGATTTATCTAAAAACGTCTCAATTTCTTTGATATTATCAGGGAACTCCTCAAATTCAATAAACCATTCGTGAAATGGTAGCCCATTTTCAGGATTTAATTGCGGTGCCACACTAAACTCGGTGATACCAAAATTATAAATCTCTGTAACCTCGCGCATAGCCAGCTCTACCTCTTTACTGATAACGTGCTCCCCAAATGCAGAAATAAAATGCTTGATCCGACCAGTAACAATAATTTTAAAAGGATTTATTGAGGTAAACTCAACAGTGTCTCCAACATTGTAAGCCCAAAGACCGGCGTTTGTTGAAATAATCATTACATAATTTACTCCTAAAACGACATCTTTTAAGGTAATTCTTGCAGCATTGTCATTAAAAAAATCTTCTGCCTTGATAAATTCATAAAAAATACCAGAATCTAACAAGAGTAACATTCCTTTATCTTTTTGCTTATTTTGAAAAGCAAAAAAACCTTCACTTGCTGGGTAAAATTCAATACTATCAACCTTTTTACCAATAAGCTTTTCAAATTTAGATCGATAGGGTTCAAAATTCACACCTCCATATATGAATAAATTGAAATTTTTAAAAACTTCGCTTATAGTCTTTCCTGTGTGTTGATGAATTTTTTCAAAATACATCTGAACCCACGACGGAATACCAGCGATTATAGTCATGTTCTCTTCAATAGTTTCATTAATTATAGCTTCAACCTTTGTCTCCCAATCCTCTATACAATTAGTGTCCCATGAAGGAAGTCTGTTTTTTTGAAGGTATCTTGGAATGTAGTGGGCTGATATTCCTGAAAGACGCCCAAATTTAATTCCCTTTTTTTTCTCCAACATAGGAGAGCCTTGTAAAAAAATCATTTTACCATCAACAAATTTAGTATTACCTGTTTCATTGATATAACACAAAATTGCATTCCTTGAAGCTTGTACTTGAGCTTTAATCGAAACGTCTGTAATTGGAATGTATTTTGCTCCTGATGTCGTTCCTGATGTCTTCGCGAAATACAATGGTCTTCCTTTCCAAAGAATATTTTTTTCACCGTGAATTATAAGCTCAACATAAGGCTTTAGAGCTTCATAGTCTCTTACTGGAACCTTTTTAACAAAATCTGCATGCGTCTTAATAGTGTCAAATTCGTGATCTTTTCCAAATCTAGTAGAACTAGCTTGCTTTATAAGATTTTGAAAAACTGCGTTTTGAGTCTTAAGAGGTTTCGCCATCCATTTTTGCATTTTCACCTGTATGCGATTTGCAAAGGGCTTAGCCAATAGTGCTTTTAAAGAGGTGGTTTCTGATATCTTCATTTATTCAAAATCAATAAAGGTTGTTGGATTAATTGGATAACCATCGTACCAAAGCTCAAAATGTAAATGAGGGCCAGTGGTTAACTCTCCGCTATTTCCAGAAATAGCGATGACCTCTCCTGATTTAACTAAAGCACCCTGATTTTTTGTTAATGATGAGTTGTGTTTATATACGGATAAGAGGCCGTTTCCATGATCAATAATCAAAACATATCCTGTTTGAGCTGTCCACTCTGCAAAAATAACAGTCCCCTCTGAAGTTGCCTTTACAGGAGTGTCTTGAGCAAGTACAATATCAACAGCGAAGTGTTTTTCTTTAAGATTATACCTATTACTTATGATGCCTTTAGCTGGCGGAAATAGCACAAAATTTGTCTTTGAAGTTGCAGACTCAAAGAGACTATATCTGTCCTCTTCATCAACTTTTTCTCTTAACTTTAAATCATCAATTGAGGGGTCAAGAACAATAACGTCCATGCTCTTTTCAGCTGCTTTAATAACAGAGTCTTTGTTAATTTCAACGGCACTTATTTCACCTGTAAGCACACGTTTTATTGACTGAAGATATTTTTCATTCGTAGTAACTGCCTGAAGCAAAGAATCTGTTTTGTAATTTAAAAAAGTCGCTTGTTTTTTAAGCGATGTGGAAGCATACCCTGGAATATATTCCCTAAGCGGTGTGTAGGCAATTAAAATAGTCGTTCCTAAAATTAGCAGTATTGTTAATACCGATGCAATGACAAAAACATTAAGGCGTGTTAATTTAATAGCGAATCGTTCTTCAAAGGTGTCTTCATTCAAAATAACAAGCCTGTACTTATGTAAAAGCCTTTTAGTGAATCGTTGTTTTGCTTTATTCTTTAATGTCATTTAGCTGCAAATTTAATTAAAATACGCATTTTGCTTTTTATATTATGCTAAAGTTTATGTAAAACGGTTTATTTAAACTTTAATTATTAACTTTGCTTTATAAATGCAAATCTAATGAGTTTACACATGATATCCTTGGCAATCGGAGCACCACAAATCATCTTAATTGTTGTGGTTGTTTTATTATTATTTGGCGGTAAAAAAATTCCAGAACTTATGAGGGGTCTTGGAAGTGGAATAAAAGAATTCAAAGACGCTAGTAAAGAAGAAGCGAAACCAGAAGATAAAAAAGAATAAAATTAACTTTTATCTAAAGTGAAGCCAACACCTTGCCGTGATGGCTTTTTTTATGGCTTAAATTTTATGGACTTTGCAATTGCCTCAAGCTCAAACATATAATCTCTTTTTCCAACTGAAGGGGCAAAAACAAACCCTTCAAAAACTACAAACCGTTGCTTTTGTTCATCCTTAATTACGTAATTTAAAAAAGGGCCGGCCATAAAAGCATTTTTAACTTGCCAAGTGCTTCTTGTTTCATAAGCATTCCTTTCACCAATTAGTGTTTTACTTATAGCAGGAGTGTAAGCCTCTTCTGTAATCATGTAAGTGCCTTCTAAAGGTCCTGGTATATGAGCTTTCCCAATGGAATCTCTCAGCTTAATGACTTCATTAATTGGATTATCTTTTTGTCTAATTTGATTTAATGGGATTTCGTAAACTAAAAAGTTGATAGTCCCCGTTTGGATATCTCGTCTCAACCAAAAGAAATCACCTTCCTCTTTCGCTACTCTATAAGCTGATGGAAAATCCATTGTCACCCCTAAAACAGTTTCTATGTTGTTGTTTTTATTTATTGATTTTAATATCCGTCGTTGCTTTTCCTTTATTTCCTCAAACTTAAAAACTGATATAATCTTGTCTGCATTTTCTTTAATTTGATCAATAATCTCACTGTTAGTAAAACCACTAACTACAACCATTTTCTGAGGTTTGGCGTATGAATCTTTGTAAAATTGAGTTCCTGCTTCCTCTCCTTTTACAACTTTGAGCACAATTCTGTTCTTTCTCACAAAACCTGTAAATATTGAAGTAGGCATTTGTCGTAAAGTAAATAATGGTTCATCTTGAGGAAGACCATAAAGAGAGGCTCCTATTAAACTACGAATATTATCGCCAACACTTCCTTCCCATAAATTATTATCAATCACAACAGACAAGTTATTAATGTTCCCTGATGACGCAGATAATGCAACCTTACTATTTGAGTTACATCCTGAAAGTATTACCGCGCTTATTATTAAAATTATAATTGGTTTCATATAGCTTAATTATTTTTTACTGAAACAACAAGAGTCATACCAATTTGTAATTTAGAACTACTCATGTTATTCCAATCTTTAATGTTTTGAATTGAAACTCCTGGAAATTTCTGAGATATACTCCATAATGAATCCCCTTTTTCAACTTTATAAGTTGTACTATTAACTCGTCTGTTAGTTGTACTTTTTGACTGCTTATTTCTATCGTTTTGTTTTGAAGAAATTTTTCTAGGGTAAATTGTAAGTCTTTGTCCAATACGGAGATTATTATTTCTTAAGCCGTTCCAGCTTTTTATTTGACTAACCCTCACCCCGTAGCGTCTTGCAATTTTACCAAGGTAATCTCCAGATCGAACTCGATATCTCAATTTTGTGTCATTGTCAAAAAATTGCGGTAATGGCTTTTCTCGTTTTGAAAATTCATTTCTTACAAACTTGTAAATGCTATCCTCATTGGAAACAAAAAGACCAACCTTTTCTCTCGGTAGACGTAACGTATAATGTTCCTCTTTTATAAATGGGATAATGTCTAATTTATAAGAGGGGTTTAAAAATTGTAACTCTTCAATTGGAATTTCTAAAAGTTCTGAAACTTGATCAAGAGCAATCATGTCTTTTACCCTAATAGTGTCGGTTTCAATATATGTAAAATCTGGAGTTTTAATATTAAAGCCGTGTTCCTCGGCATACTCAAAAATGTACATTGTTGCTAAAAAAGCAGGTAAATATCCTGCGGTCTCTCTTGGTAAATTAGGGCGGATATTCCAATAGTTTTGATATCCTCCAGATCTTCTTATAGCTTTACTAACATTTCCTGGACCAGAATTATACGCTGCAAGGGCAAGGTCCCAATCACCAAAAATTTTATATAAACTGGCTAAATATTTGCAAGCAGCCTCTGTTGATTTAATTGGATCACTTCGTTCATCGACATAACTACTTACATTTAAATCATACATTTTTCCCGTAGTAAACATAAATTGCCATAACCCTGTTGCGCCAACTCTTGACTTTGCTTTAGGCTTAAGAGCAGATTCAACAATGGCTAAATATTTCACCTCTAAAGGAATATCATAATTATCTAATTCACGCTCAAACATTGGAAAATAATAAGCGCTCAAAGCAATCAATTTTTCGATGTGTCTTTTTCTGTCTTTTAAATACCTTTTTATAACGCTTTCTAAAGAGGAATTATATTCTATATTGAAAGGAGTTTTTGCATTGAGTTCTTTCAGCCGTTTCTTAAGAGTGTCAGTGGGTAAGTCAGGATAATAAATGGAATCATACTTCATTTGTCGAATCCCTCGATAAATAGTATCATATAGAGACGTACTATACAGCTCTCTAAGCCATCTAGCTTCCATTTCAGCGGCAATTTTATGATCTTTAAACCCTTGTCTACCTATAGAGTCTTCAATTGGATTAATTGTTTTTATTACACGAGATTGACCATCAATAATAGTGTCTTTTAAAATACTATTATTTTGAACTATAGAATCATTGTTTTGAGTATGAACTAACGATACCGTAGTAATTAAAACAATAATTAAAAGCCTTGCGGTCATTACTTAAAAACGTATTATACAACTTACGTGCTAAAATCGCACATTTTACTCAAAATGGGAAATTTTACTCGTTGTCATTGATAATTGCGGCAATTCCAGGTAATATTTTTCCCTCAAGACTTTCCAACATTGCGCCTCCTCCTGTACTTACATAGCTTACTTTATCTGCAAATCCAAATTGTTTAACTGCAGCCACAGAATCACCTCCTCCAACCAAAGAAAAAGCACCATTTTCTGTAGCGTTTGAAATAGCATGACCTATTGCAATTGTTCCCTTCGCAAAATTTGGCATTTCAAAAACTCCCAAAGGGCCATTCCATAATATGGTTTTTGATAAAGAGATAATATCAGAAAATAATGATTCCGTATTAGGTCCAACATCTAATCCCATCCATCCCTCTGGTATCTCATCAATATTACTCGTGTTTGTTTGAGCGTCATTACTGAAATCATTAGCGATAATAGCATCAACAGGAAGGTGAATTTTTACGTTTTTTGAAGATGCCTGATTCATTATATCCTTAGCTAATTGTAGTTTATCATTTTCTACTAACGAATTACCAACATTTCCACCCGCTGCTTTAATAAAAGTAAAGGTCATTCCGCCTCCAATAATGAGGTGATCAATTTTATCTAAAATATGATCAATGATGGTAATTTTTGATGACACCTTTGCTCCGCCTAAAATAGCTGTAATAGGTTTTTCGCCAGACTGCATGACTTTGTTTATGCTTTCAATTTCTTTCAATAACAGTTGTCCAAAACACTTTCTTCCTTTAAAAAATTTTGCAATAACCGCTGTAGAAGCGTGTGCACGATGAGCAGTTCCAAAGGCATCATTGACATAAATATCACCCAAACGAGAAAGCTGCTGAGCAAATTGAATATTACCCTCTTTTTCTTCTTTGTAAAATCTTAGATTTTCAAGTAACAGTACTTGACCTGGAAGCAACGAATTGGCAGCTTTTTCAACATCAGGACCAATACAATCATCTATGAATAAAACTTCTAAACCCAAGACATCTTCTACTTTATCGATAATATGCTTTAACGAAAAAGATTCGTCTTTACCCTTTGGCCGCCCGAGGTGAGACATAAGAATACAACTTCCTCCAGACTCTAAAACATCTATAATAGTAGGCTTCGCGCAATAGATTCGTGTCGCATCAGTTACTTCGTAGGCACTGTTTAGTGGCACATTAAAATCGACACGTATTAGTGCTTTTTTGTTATTAAAATTAAAATCTTTTAAGGTCATTGATTAGAAATTTTATTGACAAATATAAATTTTTAGTTTGTAAAATATTGAGCTTTTAGGTGTGGATTATTTTTTAATATTAGATTTTTTTTACTAAAAAAAATAAGTAGGTTTGTTTTATGCTATTCAAGGATATACTAGGTCACGAACACTTGAAAAATCATCTCATTCAGAGTGCTAGTAATAAACGGAATGCTCATTCTCAATTATTCATTGGTCCAGAAGGTTCAGGAGCTTTACCTTTAGCAGTAGCCTATGCGCGTCAAATAATTTGTAACGACAATGAAAATACGCAGGCACCATGTCATGTAAAATTCAATAACTTAACACACCCAGACCTACATTTTGTATTTCCTGTAGCGAAAACAAGTAAAGTTAAAACACATCCTGTTTCTAAAATGTTCCTTGAAGAATGGAGGACAATGCTTAAGAAACAGCCATACGGAAATTTGTTTGATTGGTACAGTGCACTAGGAATGGATAACAAACAGGGGCAGATTGGTGTAGATGAAGCAAAAGACATTTCTAAGTCGCTATCTTTGAAAAGCTATGAAGGTGGCTATAAAGTTATGATTATATGGATGGTTGAAAGAATGAACATTGCTTGTGCAAATAAGCTTTTAAAATTACTCGAAGAACCACCAAAAAACACAGTATTTATTCTAATTGCGGAAGATGAGGGGCAGATTATCTCAACCATCAAATCGAGATGTCAAGTATTGCGCATTCCACCCCTATCTGAAAATGTTATTAAAAATAGTCTAATCCAAAATTTTCAACTCCCTCAGAATGAAGCTTCCAAAATTGCACATCAAGCAAATGGTAACTATAATAAAGCATGTGATCTCATGTATCAAGATAGTGAGGACACACAATTTGAAGAATGGTTTGTGCTTTGGGTAAGAAGTGCTTTTAAAGCAAAAGGAAATAAAGCGGCAATACACGATTTAATATCCTGGAGTGATATTATCGCAAAAACAGGAAGAGAAACACAAAAAAAATTCTTAACCTTCTGCCTTGATTTATTTCGGCAAGCGTTGCTTTTAAATTATCAAGCACATGATCTTGTTTATATGGAACCTCAATCGGAATCCTTTAAATTAGAAAAATTTGCGCCATTTATTCATCACAACAACATTGAAGATATCAGTACTGAGACTCAAGAAGCCATATACCACATTGAACGAAACGGAAATTCAAAAATAATTTTTACGGATTTATCAATAAAATTGACACGCCTACTTCACAAAAAAACATAATGATAGTAAATTCAAAACGTTGGTTTGTCATCATAAATCCAACCTCAGGAAGTGGGCAAGGGAGACGCGAATGGCCAACTATCAAAGCGCAACTTGAATTAGAATCTTTTGATTTTGATTTTAAATTCACAAAATATCAAAAAGACAGTATCAAAATTACACATGACGCTATAAATCAAGGGTTTAATCGTATAATTTCTGTGGGAGGAGACGGTACCTTGCATAATATTATTAATGGAATTCAAACACACAATAGTGTCAATCGAGATCAAATCAAGCTTGGAATAATTCCTCTGGGAACAGGAAACGATTGGGTTAAAACTTACAAAATACCTAAAAACATTAATCACGCAATTGCTGTCATTAAAAAAGGGCAAGTTCTACAACAAGATCTTGGAAAAATTGAATTTTATAATCCACAAAAACAAATTGTTTATTTTAACAATCTTGCCGGCGTGGGCTTTGATGGTTTTGTGGTTAGTAAGATAGCCCTATACAAACGTCTCGGACCTGTTTCTTACTTACTGGCAGCCATCGTTTCCCTGTTTTCATTCAGTAAATTCAACGCGAGTATTTCTGTTGGAAAAAAAACATTTGAAACACGGGCTTTTATGATTTTAATTGGACTGTGCCAATACTCGGGGGGCGGTATGCAGTTAACCAATTATAATGGTCCAAATAATGGATATTTTAATGTGAGTATTGTGAAGAACCTTACACTGTTTGAGGTTATTAAGAATTTAAAAAATTTATATAATGGAAACATTGTAAAGCATCAGAAAGTAGAAACTCATAGACTAAAAAAAATAGCTATTAAGTTGATATCGAAAGACTTACCTTTTATAGAAGCTGATGGAGAACTTCTTGGGAAAGGACATATGACTGTTTCTATCATTCCAAAGGCATTGACATTTTTTTGCTAAACTACGGTTAGATGATGATACCGTTATTGAAAAAATTTAACAACTTATTGTTTGGCATACTTTTCATTCAATGCATCTAAAATGGTTTGTGTTAAATCATTTGACTTTTTGCCATACATAACACTACCCGCCTCATTACTCCCTAAAATATAATCGTAACCATGATTCAAACCATAATTTTCAACAAAACTTCTGACCTTTTTGATTAAAGAATCATTTTGTCTTTGACTTTCCTGAGCTATTTGTTGCTGATCAAATTGATCACGTTGATTAATGATTTGATCTTTTTGTTGCAACTCTTGTGATAACTTTTGCAGCTCCGCTTGGGACATGCTTCGAGACTTTAACTCTGCTTCATTAATTTCTAATTGAAAAGACTGTCTAACGCTATCTCTTTTTAATTCATACAACTTAATCTTTTCTTGAAGCTTCTTCTGGACCTCAATTTTTTCTTGATATTCGTTAATTAGTTTAGCATTATCAACAAACCCAATTTTATTTGATTGTTGACAGGAAATAATAGAAAAAAAAGTAATGATACTGAATAGAAAAGATCTCATAATTTTTATCGGTTTTTAAAAAATGGAAAAACAATGATACACAAAACAATATTAATAAATAAGGTCATAACAAAAACTTATTAAAACTCATCTATTAATTGATTTTTATTATTAAAAAAGACAGCTTTAAAGGGCTTTTAAAAACCGCAAAATTATTGACTATATGGATGTAAAGAATTGCATATTAAGCGCTCTTAAAATGGCTTAAATTGAATTTTAGGCTTTTTTTATGGTGTATATAAGTGATGAAAACTCCTTTGTGCGGTTTGCCTTTAAATTTGATAGCAAACCAACATAGAGCGCTCTCAAATAATTCATTTTTCCTGTCTTGTATTTTTCTGACAGTAGACTGACATAAAATGCATCAAACCTCATGGGTGCTATCGCCTCTAAGTGCATGTTATTTTTATTAAACAAGTTTGACATAGAATTCTGATCAAAATGCCATAAATGTCTTGGAACATCAAAACCAGCCCAAAAAGATTTGTAATAAAAAGCATCATAACTTTTATAGTTAGGAACCGCTACAATAAGCCTACCATTATCTTTAAGTAATTTGTGTAATCGTGAAATATAACTGTTAAGATCAGGCACATGCTCTAACACATGCCATAAAGTAATCACATCAAAACACTGTGCGCTATAATAATCTAACTGCGCAATATGATGCACTGCATTATTGGTTTTCTTATTTGCAATTGCGCGTGCATCAATATTTGGCTCAACGCCGTTAATGCGCCAATTGTGCTTGTTGGCTAGTTGTAAAAAATCTCCAGTACCACAACCAATATCTAGTATGCACCGCCCTTCCAACGGAAGCGAGTTTATAAGTGTTATTTTTTTTCTTAAAGCGATTTTTCGAACAAATTGATAACACTTTTCAAAAAAATTTCGACTAGAATCAGTGTGAGAGATATAGTCAACAGAATTATAATAATCACCAAGAACATCGTCATTTGGTTGTGGCGTTGTTTCTAAATATCCGTATTGGCTATTCTCATGCAACTCAAATGATTCACCTGAAACAGCGTGATCTTTTACCCTAAATATACTCTGATTATGAATCATAAAAATGGTTCCACGTGGAACGTTAAGATATTATCTTCCCATAAATACTAGAAGAACAGAAATATCATTTGGAGAAACCCCGCTAATTCTAGACGCCTGCGCAATCGAAGTTGGTTGTATTTCCTTTAACTTCTCTCTCGCCTCCATACTCATAGATTTGATTTGTGAATAATCAAAATTTTCAGGTATTTTAACATATTCCAAACGACTTAACTTATCAGCGTTATTTCTTTCTTTATTTATATATCCCGAATACTTGACTTGGATTTCCGCTTGCTCAATGACCTCATGATCCAAGTTGTTTTGAGAAATATATTGATCAACTAATTTAAATCTACGGACATCGTCAATGGTAATATTTGGACGCGCAAAAAGTTTGAACATTTTGTCTTGCTGTTTTACAAGTGCAGAGTTCTTCGAACTAAGCACTGGATTAGCTTCTTCTTTTGTCACACTTGTGTTCTTAAAAAACTGCACAAACTTTTCGGCTTTTTCGTGCTTTTCTTCCATACGTTTCAAACGCTTCTCTGATGCTAAACCAAGACTATACCCTTTTGGCGTCAACCTGAGATCAGCGTTATCCTGACGTAATAATGTTCTGTATTCAGCACGTGATGTAAACATCCGATATGGTTCTTCTGTACCTTTAGTAATTAAGTCGTCTATTAAAACACCAATATATGCTTCGTCTCTCTTTAAAATAAACGGTGTCTTTTCTTGCACCTTTAAACTTGCGTTTATTCCCGCCATTAAACCTTGCGACGCTGCCTCTTCATAGCCAGTAGTACCGTTTATTTGTCCTGCAAAATAAAGACTCTTTACCAGCTTCGTTTCCAGAGTATGCTTAAGCTGCGTTGGTTGGAAATAATCATACTCGATAGCATAACCAGGTCTAAAAAACTTGACGTTTTCAAAGCCGACAACAGATCTCAATGCCTTATACTGAACATCTTCTGGAAGTGACGTAGAAAAACCATTAACATATACCTCAACAGTATTCCATCCTTCCGGCTCAACAAATAGCTGATGCCTGTCTTTGTCTGCAAAACGATTAATTTTATCCTCAATTGAAGGACAATAGCGCGGACCCAAACTTTTTATACGACCATTAAACATCGGTGATCTATCAAAACCTTCTCTTAAAGTGTCATGAACAATACTGCTTGTATAAGTCATAAAACAAGAGCGTTGTTTATTTAGGGGTTTAGTGCTATCTAAATATGAGAATTTTTCAGGTTGCTCATCACCTGGCTGCTCAATCATGACGTCAAAATTTAAAGATCGACCATCTACCCTTGGTGGTGTACCAGTTTTCATACGACCAGACTGAAAACCTAAAGCTCGTAGCTCTTCGGTAATACCTGTAACAGCGCGCTCACCAGCTCTTCCGCCACCGAAATTCTTATCTCCAATATGAATTAAACCATTTAAGAAAGTGCCGTTAGTTAGTACAACACTCTTTGACTTGATAGAAAGACCTAGGCTTGTTTTGACCCCTACGACAGAGTCTTGCTCTATAAGTAATCCAGAAACCATATCCTGGTAAAAATCAAGATTTGGAGTTTGCTCAAGCAATAACCTCCAATCTTCAGCAAAACGCATCCGATCACTCTGAACCCTAGGACTCCACATTGCAGGGCCTTTAGATTTGTTAAGCATCTTAAATTGAATAGCAGAGGTGTCACTCACAATACCACTATAACCGCCCAAGGCATCAATCTCCCTCACTATCTGACCTTTCGCAATACCACCCATAGCAGGGTTACATGACATTTGTGCGATATTCTGCAAATTCATGGTGATTAATAACGTTTTACTACCCATATTAGCGGCGGCAGCGGCGGCTTCACTACCAGCATGCCCCGCCCCAACAACAATCACATCATATGTATCTGTAAACAAACTCATGGCGACAAGTTCCACGTGGAACAATTAAAAATTAAGAATTAAATTTGGCAAATATAATGGTAATTACTGAATATCTTTTAATAGCATTAAACATGAATTCTCTTTTTCACGCATCATTTTAGCGTCAGCGTCCGTTTTATCCTTATAACCACAAAAATGCAGGAGTCCGTGTACCATAACCCGCAACAACTCATCATTGAAGTTTTCATTAAAAACATTAGCGTTTTCTTTTACCCGATCAATGGAAATAAATATATCGCCATGTAGCTCTTTTCCTACGCAATAATCAAAACTTATGACATCAGTTAACGTGTCATGATCAAGAAACTTCACATTTAAACCGTGTAAATAAGAGTCATCACAAAACACGTAACATATTTCGCCTTCCTTACAGCTTTCCTGTCTTATAACCTCAGATAACCAAAGCATAATCATGTTTTCAGCCTGCAATTGGAACGTAATTTCGTAATTAAAACTAATCATCTATTTTACTAAAATATTCTTTTACTTTATCCTTGTATTCTTGGCGTAATGGTAACAACTGACGATTTAAAATCTCTGTCGTATTAAAGTAATTTTTAACTGTTTTCATTCGCTCCCTAACACTATTTTGATATCGCTCTTTATTAGTGGAAGATTGACGCATTGTATCTTCACCACGACTTAATTCTGCTTTTTCTAACTTTAATAAATTGTGTTTTAAATCTGCCATTTTTTGCAACAAACGATCTGTAAATCCATCATTCAGCAAATCTGTTTCAATTTCCTCCATGTCTTTTAATAAATTATTTCCTTGCTCTGAATTAACACCCATCTGATTTAACTTATCCTTTAGCGCCTGCCTCAAGACTTGCTGCTGTTGAAAAACCTTAAATAACTGTCCCTGCATATATTCGCTCTCATCAGAACTATTTCCCGCCCCTTTAGGGCCTTTATTACTAGGCTCGCCATCTTCTTTTAATCCCTTAGTTCCTTCTTTATCACCATTCTCTTGTTGACTTAAGCCACTTAAGCCTTGTTTCATCTCCTGATTTAGCTGTTCCTGACTCATGATAATATCCGGTAACTGCATCTCACTACCCTCGCCCTGCCCAGGAGTAGGGTTCATTTGGCTTTCCATATTGTCTAATAAATCACTTAGAAAATTAGCTAACGTATTCGATGATGTCACCGTGTATTGTTGGGAAGCAACACCTTGATATAACCTATTGTCTTCTAATTGTGATAATGTTTTGTTCATATAAAAAAACACCTCAGTGATTTCTTTGTTAATACGCTCAGAAATCATTGGCTGCCGCAAAGATAACGCGAAGAGGCTATCATCAACATGTTCAAAATGCACCTTGAGATCTTGTTGCCTCTTCAAATATTGAGCATATTTATTATGATTAACCTGAATATTTTTAAACTGCATCATTAACGCTTCTTGATTAAAAGAAAACAATAATAAATTATCAAGAATTTGCCTAAGCACATCTATATCTTCAGACATTTGATCACCTCCTCCACCCATAGCTGTTTGACTCATTAACTGTCCCATTTCTTTCATCTTTTGAGATGCTTTCTTTTGACTTTTTTGAGCATTATTGTGATCATTTTGTTGTTCCTTTTTATTAAGAGAATTCTCTTTTTTGTCTAATTTATTAAGCGCATTTTTCAGCTCTTTTTCAATGAGTTTTTCTAAAACTGGGTCACGCTTAATTCCTTCAATCGGATCCTTTAGCTGCTTGTTTTCAGTGTCAATTTCTTGCATGTCCTTTTTAAACGTATCAAACAAGTCAGAAAGCTTCTCTTGCTTGTCTTTTGTATTACGCTCCATGTCTTCTTCTGAGAGCTGAAGTTGCTTCTTTGCTAATTCTTCAATTTGCATCTTGAGTTGTTCAGCTTTTTTAGAAACATAATAACGCTTGGTTAACTCCAACAACTGCTGCAAACTTCGTTTCTTATTCTTGTTTTGCTTGGCTAATTGCTCAAGCTTATCTGTCAACTGCTCTTTTTGAAGCTTATCTGATAATTCCTCTAGCTCTTTTAGGAGCTTTTCGTCTTCTAATAATTGTTCTTGATTTTCTTTCAAACGGTTTTCAATCGCCTCCTTAAAGAAATCATTTTGCACGTCTTCCTTTTCAAAACGCTTTAAATTATTCATCAGGTTTTTATTATAGTTTTGCATTAACCTCTCTTGATTCTTTTGCCTCTTTAAAAACTCCTTAAAATTTTTCTTATCACTAAAGCTAAGATTTGACTTTTCTTTCTGATTTTTTGTTAAATTTTTTAATTCTAAATCTTGCTTATCAAAATTATTTAAAGACCTATTTAAATCTGTAATAGTTGCTTTTTGATTATTTAATTTCTCAAGAGCAAGCTCTTTGACAGAACGCTTTCTGTAACGGAAAAGTTCGCTTTTTACACTCTTATAACCATTAATAATGTCATTATCATAAATCTTAAAATATAACTCATAACTAACATTGTTGTCTAGATCTAAGTTATTAGGAAATATGTAAATAAATTCATCAAAATTAGTCTGTTTAATTGGAATTGACTTAATAAATTTATTTTCAGGAGTGTCTGTTTGATAATATATGAGCTCTAACTTGTTGAGTCCATAATCGTCACTCGCTTGGCCATAAAAATAAAGCGTCTCCAACTCTACAGAATCTCGATTCATTTCTACCTTAAGTCGTGGAAGTTCGTCTTTTAGGATATTAATAGAGAAGGCTAATGATTCATAATTTTCTAAAGACTCATTACTCGTATTTATCAAGTACTTTAAATTATTGTGAACGCGCTGAGATGTTTTAAAATTATCATTATCATTCAAAAAAGAAAAAACCGAATCATCAGTAACTAAACGAAGTTGTGTTGTCGATTTTGTCCTTACATTCCATGTGATTTTTGTGCCTTGTGGGACTGACGCATTACCATTATTAGAAAAAGACTCGTCTTTTTTCTTCGTGTATGCAGGATAATTCAAAACCATTTCAAAACCTAGGATTGTAGGTGCGGCAATCACATTAAGCCTGTAAGTCTCAGAAAAAACACCATTTGCAGAGACTATAAATTCAAGAGGTTGTTGGGGTTTAGAAAAAACATACTCAAACTCATTTGTACGCGATTGCTTCAAGAAATATGCCTCACCTTGATAAAAAATTTGAACATCTTCTGGAACTACATTCCCGCTTGTCGTCACAACAAGCTTAAACGGGTTATTTTCTATTGCATTTAAATTCTGATTTGTAATTAAAAAACGAAAAGGTGCTGGTGGATCATAAGCTGTTTGATAATTTACAACCCGGTTATAACTATCACTAAACCAATTCATGTGCCCAGAAATAAATGACAATGTAACTATTAACAGAGGAATGGCTAGATATTTCAGGTACTTTAGGTTGTGACTAAAATTCACCGCTATCGAAAATGGAACAGGCTTAAGCTCTAAGGATTTTTGCTGAATACTCGCTAACAATAACTCGGACCTATCTTTGGTGTTATGAAGTTGAATTACGTTAATCAATTTATCTTTAACTTCTGGGAAAAATTCTCCAACAATACGCGAGGCCTCAATATAGTTAAGGCCTTGTTTTAGCTTCAATAATTTAAAAGTCGGTGAGATAATTAACTTAATAAACAACGATAATTCAACGATAACAAACACCCAAAACAATAATGTTCTAGCTACAGGTTTAAGCCATAATATGTATTCTATCAATAAAGTAAACAAGAAGTATAACAACCCAATGGCTGCAAACAAAATTAAGCCACGAATGAGCTCGTTGACATAATACTTCTTTATGAACCTTTCTAATTTAAGTTTTACTGTTATAAAATTATCTACCACTAAATATAATATACAATTAACTTATAAAATTACAATTTTATTGTTAATTGACTACTTTGAAAACCACAACATTCCATTAAAATCGATTACCAACCAGAGAGTGCCATTAAGACAATTCAAAAAAACCTGCTTAACGACAACTTCGGTAAAATACACTTTAAAATGATTTTCAAAGAGACCCTTAATTTTCACAATTATCGTTTTATATTTGCCTCAAAACAAAGAAAATGAGTCAAAACGTTAGAGTGCGATTTGCACCAAGCCCAACAGGACCGCTTCACATTGGAGGTGTAAGGACCGCTTTATACAATTACTTATTTGCAAAAAAGCACAACGGAACATTCATTCTTCGCATTGAAGACACAGATAAAAATCGCTATGTAGAAGGGGCGGAAAATTATATTATTAACGCATTGAATTGGTGTGGAATTCCTTTCGATGAAGGTCCTGAAAAAAACGAAAACTGCGGGCCTTACCGTCAAAGCGAACGTCAATCTATTTATAGAGACTACGCCCTAAAACTTATAGAAACTAAAAAAGCATATTACGCGTTTGACTCAACAACAGAACTTAATAATTTAAGAAAAGAAGAAGAAAAAAAAGGTGAAACATTTGTTTATAATTGGCGTAATCGAACGTCTCTTAATAACTCTCTATCTCTCACCCCTGATGAAGTTGCAAACAAAATAGCTAATGGTGAAGATTATGTTATTCGCTTTTACAGCCCTAGCAATGAAACCCTCGAGCTTAAAGACCTTGTAAGAGGTGTGATAACAATTCAATCAGCTAACCTAGACGATAAAATACTTTTTAAAAGTGACGGCATGCCTACCTATCACTTAGCTAATGTGGTTGATGATCATTTAATGAATATTACGCATGTTATCCGTGGAGAAGAATGGTTACCATCTTTAGCTTTACATCATTTATTATACGGCGCTTTTGATTGGGATACACCAAAATTTGCACACCTTCCTTTGATCCTAAAACCAACAGGGAAAGGAAAATTAAGCAAACGTGACGGAGATAAGCTTGGTTTTCCTGTATTTCCTTTAGAGTGGATAGACCCACACACTCATAATTCCTCAAGAGGATACCGAGAAGACGGCTACTTTGCAGAGTCAATGATAAATTTCCTGGCATTACTCGGTTGGAATTCTGGTTCAGAACAAGAAATATTTACCCTCTCAGAGCTTGTTAACTCTTTTGATTTAGAACGCGTTCATAAATCTGGTGCACGGTTTGATCCAGAAAAAATTAAATGGTTTAATCATCACTACATGCAAAAGCAATCAACACAACGCTTAGGTGTTTTGTTTAAAAACTCTCAGGATGAATTAAGCGAAGTGTCAAATCAATATATAGAAGCTGTTGTTGACCTAATAAAAGAACGCGCCACTTTTGTTACTGATTTTTGGGAATTAAGCTCATTCTTTTTTGTAAACCCAGACACTTATGATGCTAAAGCTTTGAAAAAAACTCTTAAAGAAGACACTTTTGATTTAATGAGAAGCTTGTTAATTGTTTTAAATACTGCAGATGCTGGATCAAAAAAAGCTATTGAGCAATCTGTAAAAGATTGGATTTTGTCAAAAAATATCGGTTTTGGACGCATTATGATGCCATTAAGATTAGCACTTGTAGGAGCATTAAAAGGTCCTGATGTATTTGATATTATTTATATGATTGGCCTAGACAAAACCATACATCGTATTAATAAGTTCATAACAAAGTCAAATACGTAGATTTATCAACGAAATATAATGCTCTTCTAAGGTTATTAACTACGAATCTTTAAGCACGAACAGAAAGTTAACTGTAAATTAAATTCAAACGGTAAGCAGTGTTTTACAGGCGCTTTGAATTCAACTAATAGTTTCAAAGTTATTGTAGTGCATAACAGAGGTTTTCAAAACCGTGTATTTGTGAATTTTTAAAAATTGTGTCGGTAATACTGTAACATTAACCATCTTTCATGCTACTAACAAAATACAAGCACTAAGTTTAATAAAACATGTTGTCAAATGACACAAATATAGCTTAATTTAGGTGTCAATTAATTTCTAATTATTTAAATCTGTCACTATGGGTCTTTTTACTATTGTTCCAATCATTTTCTTCACATTACTAATTATTATTTCTGCATTTTTTATTGTAAAACAACAAACGGCAGTTATTGTTGAGCGGTTTGGAAAATTCCAAAGCATTAGACAGTCTGGTTTACAAATCAAAATACCGCTTGTTGATAGAATTTCTGGTAGATTAAGTTTAAAAATTCAACAATTAGACGTCATAATAGAAACTAAAACACTAGATGATGTTTTTGTACGATTAAAGGTTTCTGTTCAATATAAAGTAATTAAAGACCGTGTTTATGACGCGTTTTATAAACTTGACTACCCTCACGACCAAATTACCTCCTACGTTTTTGACGTAGTTCGTGCTGAAGTTCCTAAAATGAAACTTGATGATGTATTTGTAAAAAAAGACGATATCGCCTTAGCGGTGAAGGCTGAGTTAAATGATGCCATGTCAGGATATGGTTTTGATATAATAAAAACATTAGTCACAGACATAGACCCTGACGCACAAGTTAAACAAGCCATGAATAGAATTAATGCTTCAGAACGTGAAAAGATTGCGGCTCAATTTGAAGGGGATGCAGCACGTATATTAATCGTTGAAAAAGCAAAAGCTGAAGCTGAAAGCAAGCGCTTACAAGGGCAAGGTATTGCAGATCAACGAAGAGAAATAGCGCGTGGTTTGGAAGAGTCTGTAGAGGTTCTTAATAAGGTTGGTATTAATTCACAAGAAGCCTCTGCATTAATTGTTGTGACACAACATTACGATACGTTACAATCAATAGGTGGTGAAACTAATAGTAATTTGATTTTATTACCAAACTCACCACAAGCTGGAAGTAATATGTTAAATGACATGGTTGCAAGCTTTACCGCAAGTAATCAAATTGGTGAGGCAATGAAAAATTCAAATCAGAAAAAAGAAAACTAATAAAGACATGAAATAATCAAAGAATTTATGTGATTTAGAGCTTTAAAAATTCTTTGCCTCAGCAACTAATAAATCGTTGTTATCATTTAGTGCTTTACTTATAAAGTCGTTAATTAATTGATTACGAGTCAATCCTTTATTGAGCATTTCCTGCAAGGATATCATTACAACTATTCTTGTACCTACTTTCTTAACCGATGTATTAAAAAGTGCCTCTAAGTCACTATATTGAATATCTTGAGTAAGAGTCTTCACCTCATCTTTAATGAGTAATTGTTTTTCTTTTGATTGTTTCGTGTATTTCTTACCTAATTTTTGAAGCACATTAATCGCTTTTGGTTGTTGATTATTTAATGGTGGTGCAAATGACTGGTTCTTGTTTGAAGCTGCCTGCTTCTTAATCCAAGAGTCTCTCAAACCAACGATTTTATTAAACACCAGTCTTTCAGTATCACTGTCTTTATCAATATTAAAATATCCCAAACGTTGAAATTGAAACCGCTCCTCTGGTTGAGCATTCTTTAAACTAGGTTCAACGTAGCCTTGAATAATTTTAAGAGATTCTGGATTAATAAAATCCATAAAACTTCGGTCTCCTTGATTATCTGGAGCTTCATGCAAGAATAAGCGGTCGTAGTCTCTTACTTCTACCTTCAAAGCGTGTTTAATAGACACCCAGTGTAATGTTCCTTTAACTCTTTTTTCAGTGTCTTTTGTATAAGTGCAATGAACCTCCTCTATTTCTCCAGTAGATGTTTTTAAAACGGAATTAGCTTTAATAATGTAGGCGTTTTTTAATCGCACCTCACTACCTATTTTTAATCTAAAAAATTTATTTCCTGCAGACTCTTTAAAATCCTCCTTTTCAATAAAAATTTCTCTAGAAAAAGGAACTTTACGAGTGCCAGCATCTATATTCTCAGGGTTGTTTTCAGCTTCTAACCATTCTTCTCTATCCTCGGGATAATTTGTAATAATAATTTTGATTGGATTTAAAACACCCATAACTCTTGGAGCTACCTTATTTAAATCCTCGCGTATACAAAACTCTAGTAAGGATACATCAATAATATTTTCACGCTTAGCAACACCAACTTTATCAATAAAAGAACGTATTGCTTTTGGTGTATAGCCTCGTCGTCTTAGTCCCGAGATTGTAGGCATCCTTGGGTCATCCCATCCCGTCACAATATTGTTATCTACGAGTCTTAAAAGTTTACGTTTACTCATTATTGTGTAACTTAAATTTAAGCGAGCAAACTCTCTCTGCTTAGGAATAAGAGGCAGCGTATCTTGACTGTACTGGTAAACTTGATCTTTAAACCAATCGTATAATTTACGGTGTGGTTTAAACTCTAAAGAACACAAAGAATGAGAAATTTGTTCAATATAATCGCTTTCTCCATGAGTCCAATCATACATGGGATATATACACCAATCACTTCCTGTTCTATGATGACGAGCATGCATAACACGGTACATAATTGGATCTCGCATTAACATATTAGGGTCTTCCATATTAATTTTAGCCCTTAAGACGTGTTCTCCTGACGAAAATTCACCATCTTTCATACGATTAAATAAATCTAAATTTTCATCAACAGAGCGGCTCCTAAAAGGGCTATTATAACCAACTTGAGTTGGAGTGCCTTTCTGGGATGCCATATCTTCACTTGATTGAGAGTCTACATAAGCCTTACCTTCCTTAATCATTTTAACTGCCCACTCAAATAATTGCGTAAAATAATCAGAAGAATAGACTTCATTTTCCCAATGATAGCCTAACCATAAAATATCTCGTTTGATCGCGTCAACGTACTCTTGCTCCTCCTTAATAGGATTAGTGTCGTCGAAACGTAAGTTTACAGGAGCGTTATACTTTTCACCTAACCCGAAACTTATACCAATTGCCTTTGTATGGCCAATATGTAAATACCCGTTTGGTTCAGGAGGAAATCGAAAGCGCAACTGACTCTTTTGAAGGCTTGAACCTAAATCTTCTTCTATAATGTGCTCAATAAAATTAAGCGCTTTAACATCTTCTGACATCTAAATATTTTTCTTTCTAATATGTTTTCAAAATTAAACAAATTCAGCTTATTTTAGTGCTATTGATAATATTATCCCGTTTCTTGGATATAACATAGAAAAAAGATAAAAAATGAATACGATAAATTATAATTGTCAAAAATGTGGTCATAAACAATATGAAATAGATCAAATTAGAGCAACTGGTGGTGTTTTTTCAAAATTATTTGATATTCAAACTAAAAAATTCACGTCAGTTACATGTAAGCAATGCACTTACACGGAGTTTTTTAAGACAAAAACTAGTGCGTTAAGTAATGTTTTTGATTTTTTTACTAATTAATGGAGGCTATAATTACACTTGATACAATTCGTGTTTACGCTTATCACGGCTGTTTAGAGGAAGAAACAATCATAGGAAGTGATTACTTAGTGAACTTAAGTGTTCATGCAAATCTCAACAAGTCATCTCAAACAGATGCTTTAGAAGATACCGTAGACTATGTGTTACTAAACAAAATTGTCACCACAGAAATGGCATCAGCATCAAAGCTATTAGAACATGTTACATCACGGATAATTAATGCTATTTTTTACAATTGTCCAAGAGTAAATGTCGTTACTGTGGCTGTTTCAAAAGTAAATCCACCAATCGGCGGTGATGTTCAAATGGTAACGATTAAAATGACACAAGAACGAAAAATCTAAATTGACAGGCTAAGAAAGATTAATTTTTTTTACATTTGCTGCCAATTATGGCGTCTTGGCCGAGTGGCTAGGCAGAGGTCTGCAAAACCTTCTACAGCGGTTCGAATCCGCTAGACGCCTCTCAAACCTTCAATTTTTATTGAAGGTTTTTTTTATTAACGTATATCTTCAATTAAATTTTGTGGATTTAATTGGTCTTTCGGAAGAAATCCTTTAATAATTAAAACCAAACCACAGATGACTAAAATAAATCCTAGTATTTTCTTTACTTTGACTATACGTGTGGGTGTTAACTTCTTTTTAAGTTGCTTTGCTAATAAAATCTTAACTAAATCTGTAAAAAAATAAACACCAATCATCGTTGAAAAAAAAACAACAAATCTATTGAGATTGTTCTCTAAAGTAGGGCCTGTGATAATAATAATACCTAGCCAAAACACAAGAACACCTATGTTAATAAAATTTATTAAAAACCCTTTAATAAACATTCCTAGGTAGTTTTTTTTATCAGAAATATATTCATTCTCTTGTTGCGAAGCTTTCTTTGGTTTTTTTAAAAAAATTATAATACCATAGACTGTGATAATCATACCGCCAAATACAAATAACCCAGGTTGATTACTGAGGTTTTCTAATAATTGAAAGCTACTAAAGTAAGCTAAAGCAATAAAAAAAACATCAGCAATAATAACCCCTAAATCAAACACCACAGCCGCTCTAAAACCTTTAGTAACACTTGTTTCAATTAAAACAAAAAAAACTGGTCCAATCATAAAAGATAAGAAAAACCCTAAAGGTATTGCTGCTTGGATATCGTCAATCATGCTAATATGAAGTAAATTCTATTTTAAAGTTTTAACACTAAAGGCGACATCTTTAATCCATGTATTTTATTCTACCACCTAACACCTTGTTTTTAGTAACCTTTTTAGGTTTGCCATAAATAAAAACGTCCCCACCTGCCCTAATTTTAATATCAAGAGATTCTGTTGAATTCACGAAAGCTTCTCCTCCGGTAGTTATAAGGATGTCTGTATTTTTAGATTTTAAAGTTGCTGCTTTTACCACACCACCTGTGCTAATTGCAATGTTCTGATGTTGAGTAATACCAGAAACATCTATAACACCTCCAGTTACTGCTTTCATAATAATTTCTTTAGTATCAATAGCAGTTTTAATCAAACCACCTTCTTGTGCTTTAAGTTCAATTTCGTATTGCCTTATCGTGTCATATGAAGTAATAACAGCCCCTTCGTTAGCATCAATTACATCAAGTGTATTATAAAATAGTTTAACATTAGTTGCTTTACCATCAAAACTTTTTTCGATATTAAGTCTTATTTTTAATACTCCATTTTTATTTACTATTTCAATATTATTCTTATTATCTCCCGAAATTTCAGCTATATTTTTATCAGATTTAATAAGTTCAACATTTATTAAATCATAGGCTTTTAAAATAGAAAAATCACCTATATTTTTAACAACACTGTCTTGAGCTAATAGTAAGGTTGATGTGTAAAGGGAGTAATAAATTAATAATAAAAATTTCATTGTGTTGTTTTAGATGTATTATCAAATTAATTTCAATCAAAAATAATAAACAATTAAATATCAATATATTTAAAAGTTATAAAATTAGCTATTATTATGTTTTCCTATTAATAAAAAATCTAAATGTCTTTTAATTAAATCAGTTTTTTTAACTTTAACTACAACTTCATCTCCCAGTTGGTACATTTTTTTATGATTATATCCCACTAATGCATAGACATCTTCATCAAAAACATAATGATCATCTTTCATATCTCTAACACTTACCATACCCTCGCATTTATTAGTTATAATTTCAACATAAATTCCCCAATCAGTCACACCTGAAATAACACCCATGAATTCTTTATTTTTATGATCTTCCATAAAACGAATTTGCATGTATTTAATAGAATCCCTTTCTGCTTTTGTAGCAATATTTTCCATATTACTTGAATGATTGCATTTATCTTCATAAACATCAGTATTTGCAGACTTCCCTCCATCTAAATAATGTTGTAATAAACGATGTGCCATGACGTCTGGATACCGTCTTATAGGAGAAGTAAAATGACTGTAATAATCAAAAGCCAAACCATAATGCCCAATGTTGTGTGTCGAATATTCAGCTTTACTCATGGTACGAATCGTCAAGGTATCAACAAGGTTTTGCTCTTTTTTTCCATTGACATCTTTCAATAAATTATTTAATGAAGAAGACACGCTTTTTCTATCTTTAAAATCTAGTTTATAACCAAAGCGTTTAACGACATTTTGTAATGTAGCAAGTTTACTATCATCTGGTTCATCATGAACACGATAAACAAAGGTTTTCTTTTGCTTTCCTATAAATTCACCTACTTTTTTATTTGCTAATAACATAAATTCTTCAATAAGTTTATTAGCATCTTTACTTGTTTTAAAAAAAACACCTACTGGATTAGCTTCTTCATCTAAATTAAACTTAACCTCTACTTTATCAAAAGAAATTGCACCAGAACTCATACGTTTACGACGCATGATTTTTGCTAGTTCATCCATTTTTAAAATAGCATCCGCAATTACTTGATTAGCTTTATAATCACTACCAGTTAATGACACTTCTTTTGGAATATTATTTGTTTTAGATTCTATGATAGCTTGAGCTTCTTCATAAGCGAATCGTGCATCTGAATAAGTTACCGTTCTACCAAACCACTCGTCTTTAATTTCTGCTTTATCATTTATTTTAAAGATAGCTGAGAACGTGTACTTTTCTTCATGTGGTCTTAAGGAACATGCTCCATTTGATAGTATTTCAGGTAACATTGGTACTACCCTATCTACTAAATAAACGCTTGTAGCGCGCTCATAAGCTTCATTGTCTAAAATAGTTCCTTCTTTTAAATAATGCGAAACATCTGCAATATGAATTCCTATCTCATATAAATTGTGTTCTAATACTTTAAATGATAAAGCATCATCAAAATCTTTTGCGTCCTTTGGATCTATAGTAAAAGTTAAATCTTGTCGCATGTCACGACGTTTTTTTATTTCTTCATTTCGTATAGAAGTATCAATATTATTAGCGAATTCCTCTACATCATGAGGAAATTCTAATGGTAATCCATATTCAGCAAGTATTGCATGAATTTCTGTATTATGTTCACCTGGTTTACCAAGAACTTTTAATACGCGACCATAAGGAGAGTCAGCTTTTTCTGGCCAATCTTCAAGAGATACGAGTACTTTATCTCCTTCCTCTGCTTTATTCGTTTTATTTATTGGAACAAAAATATCAGTATACATTTTGTTTCCATCAGGAATAACAAACGCATAACTTTTATGAATTTGGATTACCCCAACATATTCACTTTTTGCACGTTGAATAATATTTGTAATTTCTCCTTCTATCTTACCGCGTTTTCTACGTTTATAAGCATAAAATTCGACTTCATCTCCATGAAGTGCTTTATTCATATTATTTGATGTAATAAATATATCATCATCAAAATCATCACAAATAATATATCCAGATCCTCTTGAAGCTATATCTACATGACCTGTATGATATTCGGTATTTATAATCACCTTAAATTTACCACGATCTACTTCTTCAATTTCTTTATTTATTTTAAGTTGTTGAAGTTTCTTTATGATTTGATTTCTACTACTTGCATCATTTACACCAAGTATAGCAGCAATTTGTTTATAGTTAAATGTTTTGGTTCTTTCTTTTTTTAAAATACTTAGAATTGTATTTGTTAAGTTGGAAATTCTATTATGTGAAGGTTTCCTTTTTTTCTTTCTTGTCATTTATTATGTTATCATATTCTATTCCTTAAAGTTAAGGACTATTTAAAATTTAAGACTTAATTTAGGTGAAGAAAGGTTATTAAGTTTCTGCAAATCTAAGGTTTATATATTAAATCAATATTTACCTGGTATTAAGCCTATAAAAATAGAATAAAATCAATTTATTAACATTTATATACCTATAATTATATTTTTCTTTAAAAATTTTCAAATAAATGATGTTTATTATAGTCTGTTAATAAGCTTTATAACTATTTTAATATTTTATTTGAATTTATTTTAATACTACTCTATTAACAACTTATAATATACTTAATTCACTCATTTATAATAAGATTAGTTAATATATTCACAGTTGTTAATAACCCTTATTCACAGTATTATTTTTATAAGTATTTTTATAAAAAATGTTTATATGAATAAATTTAATGTTTATAATAAGTTTTTAAAAAGAGACTAAAAATTTAGGTTTATAAATTTTACTTTTACCTTGTAAAATTAATTGGATTCTCAATAATTTACTTCTTATTTTTTACGAACACTTATTAACAAGTATTTAATAATTTTAAGGATACTTATCAACATTAAGTATAAAAACTATTTTATAATAGATTTATTAAAAATAAAAATTATGAATAAGTAAGGTATTATAAGTTATGCTTACTTATTAGCAATTATTAACTTTGATGTTCGCAATCAGATATTATATACTATTATGAAGATTTCTATAGGAAACGATCACGCAGGCCCTGAATACAAAAAAGCTATTGTAAAACATTTAGAAGCAAAAGGTTTAGTTATCATGAATTATGGAACAGATACTTTAGATAGTGTAGATTATCCTGATTTTGTTCATCCTGTTGCGAAAGATGTTGAGTCTGGCGCAGTTGATTTTGGTATATTAATTTGTGGCAGTGCAAATGGTGTAGCAATGACTGCTAATAAATATCAAAATATTCGTGCAGGTATTTGTTGGATGAATGAGATAACAAAACTTACAAGACAACACAATAACGCAAATATATGCTGCATTCCTGCTCGTTATACTTCCATAACACAAGCACTTCAAATAGTTAATACATTTTTAGAAACTAAATTTGAAGGTGGAAGACATCAAAATCGTGTAAATAAAATTCCTATAACACCTTGTTAAATGAGTCATTCCCATTCACATAATCATTCTCATCACTCACATGGAAACCTAAAAGGAACTAATTTACTAATATCTATTTTTTTAAATATTTTAATAACAATAGCTCAAGTATTTGGTGGTATTATTTCAGGAAGTTTAGCACTATTAAGTGATGCTTTACATAATTTTAGTGATGTTCTTTCTTTAATAATTAGTTACATAGCAAATAGATTATCAAAAAAAAAAGCTTCTCTAAATAAAACATTTGGTTATAAACGTGCAGAAATACTTGCAGCTTTTATAAATTCTTCAACTTTAATTATTGTTGCTATTTTACTTGTTATTGAGGCTGTAGAGCGTTTTCAAAACCCACAAGTAATAGAATCTGCATTAGTTATATGGTTATCTACAATAGCGATTTTAGGTAATGGTTTTAGTGTTCTTTTATTAAAAAAAGATGCTGATACTAATATGAATATGAAAAGTGCGTATTTACATCTACTTACTGATATGATGGCAAGTATAGCGGTATTAGTTGGTGGTTTACTTATTAAATTTTACAATGTGTTTTGGGTAGATAGTGTCTTAACTTTTTTTATTGCTTTATATTTAATATGGATGGGTTATGATTTATTAAAATCCTCAACTAAAGTATTAATGTTGTTTACACCAGAATCAGTTCCTGTTAATGATATTATTACAGAAATAATCAATTTAAAAGCTGTTAAAAATATACATCATATTCATGTTTGGCAGTTAAATGAAATGGAAACTCATTTTGAAGCACATATTGATTTTTATGAGGATATTTCACTCTCAGAGTTTGATGAAATTTTACACACAATTGAAGATATATTAAATCGTAAATTTGATATTAATCATGTTAATATTCAACCAGAATACGGAAAATGTGATGATAAAAATTTAGTTGTTCAAGATTAATTACAGATGTTAGAGATAGAGGTTAAAACATATGAAGAATTAACAAACGAAGAGTTATATAATTTACTCCAACTAAGAAGCCAGGTATTTGTTGTTGAACAACAATGTCCTTATTTAGATATTGATGGAAAAGATATAAATGCAGTTCATATTTTAGGTAAAAAAAATACTAAAATTGTGGCATATACTAGAATTTTTAAACCTGGCGTTTATTTTAAAAATGCAAGTATCAGCAGAGTTGTTGTTAATGTAAAATACCGTAATAAAGAATATGGTTACCAGATTATTAAAGTGGCTATAACGTCTATTAATAATCTCTTTAATACTTCCGTAATAGAACTCTCTGCTCAAGCTTATTTGAAACAATTCTACATAAATCTTGGTTTTAATACACTGGGAAATGAGTATTTAGAAGATAATATTCCACATATAATGATGATAAAGAATTAATTACTTTTCCCTACATAAGTGATTAATAATTCAACACGTCTGTCTAGTTTTGGATCACCACCTAAAGGATGTTTTCTTCGAAGTCCAACATACTTCATTCGGTGTTTTTCAACACCTTGTTGTAGTAAAAAAGTGTAGATGAATTTTGCTCTTGAAATAGATAGATTTCGTAATCCGGATTTTCTATCAATAGCATCATAAGTATCGTGAGTACAACAAACATGACCTTCAATTGTAAAATAAATATTTTTCTTCTCAACCAAAATAGCAGTAATTTCTTTTAGAGTTGGTATCGAACTAGGCATAATGGTACTATAGCCAGTTTTAAAATAGATATTTTTTAAACGAACTTTATCACCGACCTTAACTCCTTTTTTTAAAATCGTTTGAGTTGTTGGTTTTTCAATATTATTAGAGGTGTATTTTGCAGTAACAACAATTTCTACTCGTCTATTTTTTTTTCTAATTTTATTAATATTAACAGTAACATTTAGAGGTAGCTCTCCTTTTCCATCAATAACTTTTATTTGTTTTTCTGAAAATTCACTATCTAAAAGATAATCTTTAATGGTTGTTGCTCGATTTTCTGAAAGTTGTTGATTATAGGTTTTTGTACCACGATCATCACAATAGCCATATATTTTAATTGTTTCAATTGTTAAGCTATCTAAAGATGAGATAAACGTGTTTAATGAATTTTCTTGTTCTGAAATTATATTGTATTTATCTGTTTCAAAAAAAACATTATGATGTAGTTCTTGAGCATATGAAACGATGTAAAAAGCATAAAAAAATAAAGTAAATCGCAACATGTATTTTTGTTAACTAATTAAATATAACATTTTAAAATTTGATGCGCAGTAAGTTAATTGTTAGGGTTTTAAATAACTGTTGTATTTATCTAAATCCAATAAAATATCAGTAGCTTTTTGAATTTCATTGTTATTTGACAAATAATACTTGTACAGCCCCTCCCTGTAAAAGTAGCGTAATATAATTTCATTTTCTAGAAGCACCAATAATTGTGATTTATTATTATTAATTTCATAATCTTTTATAGCATTAATATCTTTTACCATAGCCGTATACGAGGAACTTAAATCTTCATCAAAACCTTCTTCTTTAGCTATTTTTATAACACTGTTAAGCGCTGTTTCTGTTTTGGTTTTAAACTCAAAATTATTTTGTTTGAGATAATCAATAAAATCGCTAAAATCAGCGTCGTTTAGTTTAAAAGTGTTTAAATCAATAGTAGAATTTTCATAGTAATAATTAGTCGCATAATTAAATACAAAGTTTTGTTTAATTATGTCTTTTGTAAATTCCGAAATCTCTGATTCTGTTAGTTCTATATCTGGCATAACACCACCACCATCAAAAACAGCTCTACCGTTTTTTGTTTTAAAAGAGTTATAATTTTCTTCTCTGACCCGGATTGCTTGTCCATTTTCATCTCTTTTTTTATAGTCTAGTGCTTGAATACAACGACCAGACGGTGTAAAATATCTTGAAATAGTTACTTTTAGTTGTGTACCGTAGCTTAAAGGTTTTGGACGCTGTACTAGCCCTTTCCCAAAACTTCTAGAGCCAATAATAACAGCACGATCTAAATCTTGTAATGAGCCAGAAACGATTTCACTTGCTGAGGCGCTACCACCGTCAATTAAAACAACAAGTGGAATTTGGATATCAAGAGGCTCATTTCTTGTCTTATAGGTCTTATTATATTTATCAACTTTTGATTTTGTTGTAACAATAACTTCATTCTTTGGAACAAATAAGTTTACAATATTTATAGCTTCAATTAAAAGTCCTCCTGGGTTTCCTCTTAAATCAAACACAAGTTGTTCTGCTCCTTCAGCTTTAAGGTAAGAAACAGCATTTTTAACTTCCTGAGAAGCCGTTCTTGTAAATTTAGCCAAAGCGACATAACCAATGGTTTTATTTACCATTTTATATAAGGGGACTGCTTTGACAGCAACCTCTTGTCTGGTAATTGGTACTGATTTAATTTCACCTTGTCTACGATAGGTGACAGAAACTTTTGATCCTGCAGAACCCTGAAGCAATTCACCAGCGTCGTTTTGAAAGTCAGCTACGACTATATTGTCTACTTTTAGGATTTCGTCTCCTGCTTTAAGTCCTGCTCTGTCAGCAGGATAATCTTTAAAGGGTTCAATAACAATTAGCCGATCTTTTAGAGTTTTAATTGTAGCACCTATTCCTGTGTAATCTCCAGTGCTGTTAATTCTAGACGCTTCAACATCCTGTTCGTTAAAAAAGACGGTATACGGATCTAATTCAGATAACATATTTTTGATAGCTACGTTCATTAAATCACTTGGGCTGGTCTCATCTACATAATTCATATTTATTTCCTTATATAAGGTTGTAAATATTTCTATTTGTTTAGCAATTTCAAAAAAATCGTTTTTATAAGCAGAGGTGGTAATTAGCAAAACCAGAGCAACGATAGGAATAATAAGTTTGTTTTTTTTAGAAATATTCATGAGTTTGAAGTTGCTAACAAGTTGTTTTGATAAACTTTTGAAATAGTGCCGACATTGCTTGGTTAATTTGTGCGCTTGAGGGCATGTCTTTACCAATATACAAAATCATTAATGCTTGTTGTGATGGAATTTTATCAATAAAGGTGTTTTTGTTTAGTCGGTAGGCTTCTCTCATTAGTCTTTTTATTCTGTTACGATCTACCGCGCGTTTAAACTTCTTTTTACTAACCGAAACACCGCATTTAAGAGTAATATTTTCTGGGAAGTCTTTTTGTAGGTACACAAACCGTAACGGAAAACAGCTAATTGAGCTCCCGTTTGTGAAAAGCGCATCAATTATCGCCTTACTTTTAAGTTTTTCAATATTTGAGAAGGATGCTTTCATGTTTAAAACAAAAGTAAACATATCACAAAGATTATGAATGCTTTATAGACAGAAAAGCTATTGTTTTTTATTTTCAGATTGATCAAAAGAAATGGTGTTATCACTTCTATTAGTATCTGCCATGTGTTCACTTGGATCTATGACGATAGAAGCAATGAAATCTTTTTTTACGTCTATAGAAAACGTGTAATAAGGATTAACCCATGGCCAATCTGCTAATGCTATAGCACGACCGTTAACTGGCTTTTCTCCTCTCATCATTTCTAACGGAATATAGAAGTTATCTGATGACCCATCAAGATAATTCACCGTCAAATCAATTGGCATTGGCATCAATTGTTTTCTTTCTAAGGTGATTTCGGTCATTTCATTCAGGCCATTAACTGTTTTAATACTATAGTCAATGGTGTTAGTTGTCTGTCCAAAATCTGTTAAATACCAATCTAATTCTAATCCAGATACTTTTTCAGCAGTTCTAATAATAGCATTTGGTGTTGGATGTTTAAATGCAAAATCAGTAAAATATTTTTTAATAGTTTTTGTTAAGTTGTCTTTTCCAATAATATAACCAAGTTGTGCTAAGAAGACAGCGCCCTTACTGTAAGCTGAAGTACTGTAGGCGCTATTTATGTTATAACGATCAGCATGCGTTGTTAGTGGTTGTTCATCACCAGAATTCGCAAGGGCGATATAGCGATTATAAGAACTTAAGTGTGGGTTTTTACGATTTAATTTCATGACATCATTCATTGCAGATGTGCTAATGTAACTTGTGAAGCCTTCGTCCATCCATTCATGTTTGGACTCGTTAGTGGCTAACAAAAATTGAAACCAAGAGTGCGCCATCTCGTGTGAAGTTACTCCAATTAAACCCCTTAAGCTTCTACCTCCAGTGATTAATGTACACATTCCGTATTCCATACCCCCATCTCCTCCCTGAATAATGGAGTATTGTTTATAAGGGTATGCTCCAATAGCATCACTAAAATAAAACATTAGCTCTGCCGCTACCGGCTGTAGTGCTTTCCAGTTGTCCTTGGTTTCTGGATTATTCTTATAAAAAAAATGAAGCAAGGGACCATTTTTAACCTGTAATTTATCATGAATATAATTTGGGTCAGCTGCCCAAGTAAAATCATGTACCATTGGCGCTTTGAAATGCCATGTTAATTTATCATTACCCGTGTTGTTTGTTTTGCTTCCGTAGCCGTGACCTATATCTTCAGGATTTTGTAAATATCCCGTACCGCCAATAATGTAATCTTTATCAATAGATATTTTCACATCAAAGTTGCCCCAAACACCATGAAATTCTCTAGCAATGTAAGCATCAGCGTGCCACCCTTCAAAATCATATTCAGCTATTTTTGGATACCATTGTGCCATTGATATAGCCACACCCTCTCGGTTATTTCGTCCATTTCTTCTAATTTGAACAGGTAATTGTGCGTTAAACACCATATCAAAGGTGGTTTGTTCACCTGGTTGAATAGGAGTTGCTAGGTCAACTTCTAATACCGTGTCAACAATATTATAAATAAGCGGAACACCATTTTGAGTCAAAGAGGTGACGTTTAAATAGCCGATTTCATTTGGTGATAATTGACTTATTCTACTTTCATATATTGGATTGTCATTTGTGCCTATATTGTTTACCATTCGCTTATCAGGATCCTTTATCTGTTGTAAACGCACATCCATGTTACTTCCAGGCTGAAAAGCATTTAAGTAAAGGTGGTAATATACCCGTGTTAGTGTGTCAGGCGAATTATTAGTGTATGTTAAGTGTTGATTACCTTTATATTGAAAAGTTTCAACATTCATGTCAATAATCATCTTATAGTCTGCTTGTTGCTGCCAGTAAGTATTATTTTGAGATATTCCGAAGTTATACCATAAAAAGGCACACAGATATAAGGTTTTAGATAATAATATTTTCATCATAGTTAATTTGATAATTTTTTAGCTTTTATTAATGCAATATATACAGTGATTTTTTTTAGATTTTAAAACAATTCTTCAATTTGAAAAACTTTAGACAGCCGTACTCCTTTTTCTGTGTGTTTTACCGTGATAATTGGGTGATGTGCATCGTGCTCTAAAAACAGGTAATAGTTGTTGTCAGCGGCTAACTTTAAAAATCCTTCTTTTTCATCAAGGGTTATTAATGGCCTTGTGTCGTAACCCATGACAAACGGTACAGGTAAGTGCCCAACGGTTGGGAGTAAATCAGCCATAAAACAAATGGTTTTATTTTGATATTCAATCATTGGAATCATTTGTTTTTCAGTGTGCCCATCTGCAAGAAATATATTAAAATCTAATTCTGTTGAACTTAGAATTTTTGATGATGAAAGCGATAAAAACTTTAGTTGTCCACTAGCTTCAATGGGTGAAATATTTTCTTTTAGAAAGGAGGCTTTTTCACGTTTATTAGGTTTTGTTGCCCAATTCCAATGATTCTTGTTACTCCAATAATTAGCATTTTTAAAAACAGTTTCAAAATCTGTTTTGTCGGAATTCCACTGAACACCACCACCACAATGATCAAAATGTAAATGCGTCATAAAGACATCAGTAATGTCGTCCCTGTGAAAACCAGCTGTTTTTAATGAAGCTTCAAGAGTATCATTACCCCAAAGATGGTAATAACTAAAAAATTTATCACTTTGTTTGTTTCCCATTCCGGTATCAATTAAAGTGAGTTTGTTTCCGTTTTCAACAAGTAAACACCGCGCGGCAATATCAATCATATTGTTTGCGTCTGCTGGGTTTGTTTTATTCCAAATAGACTTAGGAACAACTCCAAACATAGCCCCTCCATCAAGCTTAAAATTTCCGGCATTTATTGGGTATAATTTCATAGTAATGCAAAGTAATAAAATGATGATAGAACGAAAAAAACTTAAGAAATTATTTAGAGATAGTATCTTTTAAATGCTTACCAAAAACAAAAATTGTAAAAAACATTTTATCAATAAGTCAAATAGTAATTGTGAGACTCTTCTTAGTCGTTTAATTTCAGGACAGCCATAAAAGCGGCTTGTGGAATTTCGACACTTCCAACTTGTCGCATACGTTTTTTTCCTTTTTTCTGTTTTTCAAGCAGCTTTCGTTTTCTAGAAATATCACCACCATAACATTTTGCTGTAACGTCTTTTCGTAATGCTTTTGTTGTTTCTCTGGCGATAATTTTAGCCCCTATAGCTGCTTGTATTGGAATATCAAATTGCTGACGTGGAATTAATTCTTTTAGTTTTTCAGTTATCTTTTTCCCAATTTTGTGTGCATTTTCAGCATGAATTAAAGCAGACAAAGCATCAACAGGCTGGGCATTTAACAGGATATCTACACGAACCAATTTTGACGTCTTCATACCAATTGGATGGTAGTCAAACGAGGCGTAGCCTTTTGATACAGTTTTTAAACGATCATAAAAATCAAACACGATTTCTGCCAAAGGCATATCAAAGCTTAATTCAACTCGTTCAGGCGTTAAATACGTTTGGTTTGTAATCATTCCACGTTTTTCTATACACAAACTCATAACATTACCCACAAAATCTGCTTTTGTAATAATGGTAGCTTTGATAAAAGGCTCTTCAACATGATCTAGTGTTGAAGGATCCGGAAGGTCTGATGGATTGTTTACAATAATGACATTATCTGGATCTTTTCTGGTAAAAGCATAGTAGCTTACATTGGGAACCGTTGTGATTACAGTCATATTAAACTCACGCTCAAGACGCTCTTGAATAATCTCCATGTGCAACATCCCAAGAAAACCACATCGAAAACCAAACCCAAGGGCTGCAGAACTTTCCGGAGCAAAGACCAAGGAGGCATCGTTTAATTGAAGTTTCTCCATAGAGTTTCGAAGCTCCTCATAATCTTCAGTGTCTACAGGATATATACCAGCAAAAACCATTGGTTTTACGTCTTCAAAGCCTGCAATAGCATTTGTGGTTGGTGTTTTTGCGTCAGTGATGGTGTCCCCAACTTTCACTTCTTTAGCTTCTTTAATTCCCGTAATGACATAACCAACATCTCCAGCTTTAATTTCTTTTCTTGGAAATTGTTTAAGTTTCAGCGTTCCAACTTCGTCAGCAAAATATGTTTGCCCAGTGGCAATAAATTTTATGTGCTGTCCCTTTTTTATTGCTCCATTAATGACACGAAAATAGGTTTCTACTCCACGAAAAGGGTTGTAAACAGAATCAAAGATTAGGGCTTGTAGCGGCTCATCTAAGGACCCTTCTGGTGAAGGAATACGTTCAATAATAGCACTTAAAATACTTTCAATACCAATACCTGTTTTTGCACTAGCCGGAATCACTTCGGTAGGATCACAGCCAAGCAAGTCAACAATATCGTCAGTTACCTCTTCTGGATTTGCACTCGGTAAATCAACCTTGTTAAGAACAGGAATTATTTCTAAATCATTTTCTAAGGCTAAGTATAAGTTTGAAATTGTTTGAGCCTGAATACTTTGTGCAGCATCCACAATAAGTAACGCACCTTCACACGCTGCGATAGATCGCGAAACTTCGTATGAAAAATCCACATGACCAGGGGTGTCAATAAGGTTTAAAGTGTAGACGTCTCCACCATACTGGTACTCCATTTGAATAGCATGAGACTTAATCGTGATTCCGCGTTCTCTTTCAAGATCCATACTGTCCAGTAATTGATCCTGTTTCTCTCGATCGGTAACAGAACCGGTAAATTCTAATAAGCGATCGGCCAGGGTGCTTTTGCCATGGTCAATATGGGCGATGATACAGAAGTTTCTTATCTTTTTCATTCAAGCAATATTAGGCATGTAATACCGAAGCGCAAAAATACATAAAATTAAGACATTTGAAAGAGTCGTTTACTTATTAAGCGCAGTAAGAAGTTCAATTTATGGATTTACCGTAAATTTAAGTAATTGAAATGTTTTATGTTTGCAACATATTGCTATTGCATGAATGTCAAAATCTACTTATTTATAACTGTTTTTTTAGGTTTTATTACATCAATAAATGCTCAATCATATGAGTTATCTGGTGTTATTAATGATGAAAAAAATGAGCCGGTTGCATTTGCAAATATTTTAGTTCTGAATCCACAAGACTCAACGGTGGTTACTGGAACGTCTTCCGACGACAAGGGATTGTTTAAAATAGATAAATTAAAACCTAATAAATACCTTTTAAATGCAAGTTTTATTGGCTACAAGGAGGTTTACCAAAATATCGAGCTTACTGAGAACCTAGATGATTTACAATTACGGATAACAGCGTCTTTAGAGAACCTTGAGGAAGTAGAGCTTTTTTTTGTAAAACCAATATTAAAACGTGAGCCAGACCGTTTAGTTTTTAAGGTAGAGAATACAGCATTGAGCCAAGGAAATCTTGTTGAAGTTTTAAGAAGTACTCCGAGCGTGCTAGTTTTAGATGACACTATTTTGGTTCAAAACACCCCTCCTGTAGTTTATATTAATGATCGTAGAGTACATTTGTCGTCACCTGAATTGATTGAATTACTTCAAAGCACACCCGCATCAAATATTCAATCTGTAGAAGTAATCACTAATCCATCCGCAAAATATGATGCTGATAATAGTGTGGTTCTAAACATCAAGATGTCAAAAAATCTCATTTCTGGATATAATGGTAGTCTTTTTAGTAATTACACACAAGGAGTATTTCCAAAGTATAACATGGGTATATCTCAATATTTAAAAGCGCGAAAAATAAACGTTTTTTTAAACTATAATTACACTACAAAGAAGGACAATCGTATTGATAAAGAACATATTTATTACCCCAATGAAGAATGGGTTACTAATTTTAATAGAAATACGTGGTCTGAAACCCACAACGCATCTTTAAACATTGATTACGATTTTAATAAAAAAAGCAGCCTTAACTTGTCTGCGAATACTCAATTTTTACCTTATTTCAAATATCTTGCTCGAGGCTACACAGCCATTCAGTCAGCTGACAGCAACATTAATCGCATTGATTCAAAAAGTATTTCAAGAGACACTAAATTTAATACCGGAATTGACTTAGATTATGTCTATAATGCTAACGATGCTTCAAGAATAGCTGCAAATATTCATTACACGAATTACGACTATCAAAGACAACAAGACGTTAGTAGTAAATACTCACAGAGCAGCTTGATTATCTTAGAGCAGACAGCATTTAATGTGCTTGCGGAACAAGACACAGAAATTTTTACTACTCAATTAGAGTATGCTATCAATTTAAGCGATGAGATACTGTTAGCTACTGGAGTGAAATGGTCAAACGTACAAACATCTAGTGGCATTTTACAGAATGACATCATCAATAACGAGGAAATATTAAACACAAATAATACAAATAATTTCAATTACAATGAAGACGTGTATGCTGCTTTTATTGACTATAGCTATAATTTTAAGACTATAAATATAAGCGCAGGAATACGTGCTGAACAAACAAACATCAAAGGGCTTTCTTCAAATAACAGCAATAGCAAACAAGATTATCTCGAATTTTTCCCAACCATAAATATTGGTTATCAAATATCAGATAAAATAAGCACCTATATAACCTATAAGAGAAGCATTGAACGTCCTGATTACAGAAATCTCAATCCATTTGTGTATTATCTCAATGATAATACGATTGTAACAGGTAATCCAGATTTAAAACCTGTTTTTAATGATAAATATGTTTTTGGGACAAGCCTTGGAGACACCTTTACCTTTGAGGCTTACTATAAACGGTATAAAAATAATTTTTTTGAATTACCTCTTCAAGATAATCTAGATAATGTGATTATTTATACACCGATAAATATCGACAGTACTGAAGAAATTGGCTTTGATTTTGAAGCTTATTTAAATATCACGTCAAGGTGGTTTTTGTCACTTGGAACTTCCATTTATAAAATTCGAGACACGAACAGTTTTTCTGGATCAACGATACAACTTAGCCAGTGGTCTAATTATACAGATTTAACAAACAATGTGTCGCTCCTTGAGGATAAGAGCTTAACAGCCACATTATCCGTTGTTTATCTAGGGGAGAATGTATATGGACTTCAGACGAGTCGTGAACGCTGGGACACCTATTTAACAATGTCGAAAACTTTACTTAAAGATAATGCCGTAATCTCTTTATCTGTTAGTGATTTGTTTAACAAGCAAGATTACGCTAGAAGTTTAAGCTTTTTAGACCAACGTAGCCGCATATATAATGATCTTGACACACGCTACGTTAAATTAGGATTTAGATACAGGTTTGGCAACACTGCGCTAAAAACTAATCAACGCACAAGTCAAAAGGCAGAACGTGACAGGCTTAAAAATTAGTTGTTTAGATTAATTTTGCCATTCCGCAAGAAATAAGTTAGTGTCTCGACCACCACCATTATTTCTATTAGATGAAAACAAGAGGTGTTTTCCATCGTTTGAAAATACAGGGAACGCATCAAAAGTCTCTCCATGAGTCACCCGCTCTAAGTTTTTACCGTCTAAATCTATAAGATAGAGGTTAAATGGAAATCCTCGTTCTGCCTCAAAGTTTGAAGAAAATAATATTTTTTTACCACTAGGGTGGAAGAAGGGGCTCCAATTAGCATTTCCAAGATTGGTTAGTTGGCGTAAATTTGAACCATCGGCATTACAGATGTACAATTCCATTTCTGTTGGCTGCACTAATCCTTCTGCTAGCAAATCTTGATATTCTTTTATTTCACTTACTGTTTTTGGTCTTGACGATCTAAAAATAAGCTGCGTTCCGTCAGGTGAGAAAAAAGCACCACCATCGTAACCTAATTCATGGGTGACTTGTTTAACATCACTACCATCAATATTCATAGTAAACAATTCTAAATCACCAGTTCTCATGGAGGTGAAAACAATACGGTCACCTTGTGGAGACACTGTTGCTTCTGCATCATATCCGGGCTCGGTCGTTAGCTGATTTGTGATATTTCCATCTAAATCTGCTACAAAAATATCATAGCTTTCATAGATAGGCCAAACATATTTTCCCTCTCTACGAAGAGGTGCGTCTGGGCATTCATCACCACCTAAATGTGTTGAACCATACACAAACTGTTTGTTATTTGGTAAAAAATAGGCACAAGTCGTGCGTCCTTTTCCAGTACTTATCATAGGGGGCATACTTGTGTCAAAAACCTCATCACGATTCATTAAAAACATTTGATCACATTCAACCCCCCATTTTTTGTTGTTAGATTGGAATATAATTTGGGAATCATCAAAGCTCCAGTAAGCTTCAGCATTGTCACCGCCAAAGGTGATTTGCTTGATAGATTTAAAATGTGTTTCTTCAGGATAAATCAAAGAGTCTACCCATTTTGTTGCCCCTGTGTAAGCATCGTTTTCTCCTTTTTTTTCAGATTTACATGACACGGTTATTAATACAACAAGTGTTAAAAGTGATATGGTTTTCCTCATAATTATGTTTCTAAATGGCAATTAATACCTAATTTTGCGCAAAAATAACACATAAATCATGAAAAAAATATCGCTACTTGTTCTTTTTTTGTCGCTACTAGGGTGCAAACAAGAATACACTACTCAAAATAAAATTCTAGAAGATGTCACTTTTCTTGCTGATGACAAACTTGAAGGTCGTCAAACAGGCACCGAGGGAGAAAAAGCTGCCGCTGCATATTTAGTACAGAGGTTTCAAGAACTTGATTTAGAACCTAAAGGAACGGATGGCTATATTCAAATGTTTAATTTTAAACCCAAAACTAATCCACATGAAGACGTCAAGTTTACAGAAGTATCGAGTGATAGCACAATAGTAGGTCGCAATGTATTAGGTTTTATTGATAACAAAAGTGATCAAACTATTGTTATCGGGGCTCATTACGATCATTTAGGATACGGAGGAGAAGGCTCTTTGTTTAGAGGCGATGAGAAGGCGATTCACAACGGTGCAGACGATAACGCAAGTGGGGTTGCTTTAATGTTAAATTTAGCCAGTAAACTACGCGCCACTAATGTTAATAATAATTATTTATTCATTGCTTTTTCAGGAGAAGAAATGGGGTTGTTAGGATCTAATTATTTTGTCAAAAATGCCACTATAGATGTGGCCAAAATGAATTACATGATTAATATGGACATGGTTGGTAAAATGAATGCAGATAGCACTTTAGCTGTTTATGGCGTTGGCACCTCTCCAAGGTTTAAGCAAGCTCTTACAGCAAACAATCAATTTTTTAAATTAGTAGAAAACGAGTCAGGTATTGGGCCTTCAGATCACACATCATTTTATCTAGGAGATGTACCTGTTTTACATTTCTTTACAGGTCAGCACGAGGATTACCATAAACCTGGAGATGATGCGTCTAAGCTTAATTATGAAGGCATGAATATGATCTCTGATTATATTTTTGATATTATTACAGACCTCGACAGCAACGGAAAACTCAGTTTTAGAAAAACAAAAAACGAGTCAGAGGAAACTCCTCGATTTAAAGTGGGGCTTGGCGTAGTTCCAGACTATTTGTTTGATGGCAAAGGGATGCGTATTGATGGTGTGAGCGACGACAAACCTGCTCAAAAGGCAGGATTACAAAAAGGGGATGTTGTTGTGAAATTAGGAGACAGTACAGTGGTTGACATGATGAGCTATATGAGGGCTTTGTCTGTATTTGAAAAAGGGAATAAGTCTAAAGTGTTAGTGTTGCGCGACGGTAAAGAAGTAATTTTTGATATTTCATTTTAGGGCTCAATTATGAATAAACTGATTATCAATAAAGCTTCATTACTAGTTTCTTGTTTTATTGTAATCCCAGTATCTTTTGTTTACGGCTTTTTTCCTTTCGAATACTTTGAAATCTATCCAGATACCTTAGATGATAGCAGTTTATTAAAAGCTGTAATGGGTTTGTACTTGGCTTTTGCGGTGCTGTGGTTATTAGGACTGTTTAAATCTCTATATTTTAAGGCAGCCCTAACTTCTAATGTTTTTTTTATGCTTGGCTTAGCTTTAGGAAGAGTACTCAGCATGATACTTGATGGAATGCCATCCATTTTATTTATATTTGGATGCCTTGGAGAGCTATTATTAGGAGGATATAGCTTATGGGTTCTAAGGACAAAAGCATAACATGTGAAATTTACTGCAGCCACGATGAAAGTTATTTTTATTATCATTGGAGTTATTCTTACGGTTATTATAGCGGTCCAAATATTTGGATTTTTTAGCCAACGAGGGATTCAAAAATATCCTTACAAAACGGTTGAGGTTTATGATAATTTTGAAGTTAGAGAATATGAGCCAACTTTGTTTACGTCAGTTAAGTTAACTTCGAGTGACTATAAAACAGCTTCTAGTCAGGGTTTTTCAATATTAGCAGGTTATATTTTTGGAGGAAACGAGTCGGAGGAAAAAATTGCAATGACCTCACCTGTTTCTATGTCTATAGGAGATTCTGTGACCATGATGTTTATGGTGCCAAAAGAAATAAAAAAAGAAGATTTACCAAAACCGAATCAATCTAATATTGTTTTTAAAGAAGAGCCAGCAAAAACAATGGCGGCCATTAGTTTTAGCGGCTGGGCAAATGACAATAAAATTAAATCTTTCAAAGACAAATTAACCTTAGCTCTCGAAAAGCATGGTATTGTTCATCAAAAACGATTTTATTTTTTCGGGTATAATGCGCCTTACGAAGTGTTTAATCGTTTAAATGAGGTTTTAGTTGAGATAGAAGCACCCCATGATAGTTATTAGGCACATTGTTAGGTTTTTGATTATATTTTTTAGCCTGAGTAGTCTTGACGCACAAGTGTTTTCAGTCACTGAGCAATTTGCATTACCCAACGAGTTAAGTGAATCTTCTGGGACTATTTTTTATAACAACAAGCTTATTACTCACAACGATTCCGGGAACAACAATGTGTTATATGAATTGGATTTAGAAACTGAGTTAGTTACTAGAGTAATTACTATTATTGGCGCAACTAATGTGGATTGGGAAGACATGGCTCAGGACGATTCTAGTATTTATATTGGTGATTTTGGTAATAATAGTGGTGATCGAACAGATTTGAAAGTTTATAAAATCAGTAAAAGCGATTATCAAAGCTCGAATGTAGTCACTGCTGAAATCATTAGCTTTACTTATGCTAATCAGATTGATTTCACATCCAATCCTCAGAATACCACATGGGATGCCGAAGCACTTGTTTCTTGGGACGCTTCAAGTTTAGTATTGTTAAGCAAGAACTGGGTTTCTGGCACTACAAGTGCTTATGTGCTTCCAAAAACACCGGGAACATATGTTATTTCTCCTTTAGAAACAGAATTAAACGCGAATGGTTTAATTACTGGAGCGACTTACGACGATAATACAAATCAGTTATTGTTGGTCGGATATTCGAACCCTACTTTGCAGCCCTTTGTATGGTTTTGTGAGAGTATTGAGGATGTCGATATTTTATCTGGAACTAACACCTTTATATCTCTATCAGAAAGTTTAAGTTTTGAGCAAATTGAGAGTATTGCTTATAAAACTAATACAGTTTATTATATTACTTCAGAGTCTTTTGCCTTTGGAAATTTATCTGATAATGCAAAGGTTATTGAGTTAATCATTGAGGATTCGGTGCTATCTCTTCAAGGAGGTTCTGAACAGTATCAGAACATGGTGTATCCTAACCCAGTTCAACACACATTAGAAATTAAGGATGATCATGTGAACACTGTTGAAATCTTTGATGAAAAAGGAACGTTTTTGTACAGAGGAAGAGGTAGTCGTATAGATATGAGCCCTTATGCTCACGGTGTTTATACGGTAAAACTGATTTTAAATAACGGTTCTTTGTTGATAAAAAAAATTATTCATAATTAAGGTTACGTCTCTTTTAAACACTGTCGAACTCACTTGTGTGTTTTCCTTAAAAAGATGTAATTTTGCCTAAAAACAAGTCCTTTGGTAAAAATAGACAACATAGAACTTTCTGATTTTCCACTGCTTTTAGCACCTATGGAAGATGTAAGTGACCCACCGTTTAGAGCTCTTTGTAAAGAGCAGGGAGCTGATGTGGTTTACACAGAGTTCGTATCTAGCGAAGGGTTAATTCGTAACGCAGCTAAAAGTGTTATGAAACTAGATATTTATGAGAAGGAACGCCCTGTTGGAATTCAAATTTTTGGAGCCAACCTGGATAGCATGCTTCGAACTATAGACATTGTTGAAAAATCTAATCCAGATATAATTGACATTAACTTTGGTTGTCCAGTTAAAAAAGTAGTTAGCAAGGGGGCTGGAGCAGGGATATTAAAAGACATTTGTCTTATGGAAAAACTGACTGCTGAGATAGTGAAGCGGACGAAACTTCCAGTTACTGTAAAAACCCGTTTGGGTTGGGACCACAGCTCAATAAAAATTGTCGAGGTTGCAGAAAGATTGCAAGATGTTGGATGTAAAGCTATTGCAATTCATGGTCGGACACGTGCTCAAATGTATAAAGGCGATGCCAATTGGGACCTTATTGCTGCGGTAAAAAATAATTCAAGAATGCACATCCCTGTTTTTGGTAATGGTGATGTAGATTCACCTGAAAAAGCCGTATTAATGCGTGATAGGTATGGTTTAGACGGCGCAATGATTGGACGAGCCACAATTGGAAATCCGTGGTTTTTCAAACAAGTAAAGCATTATTTTAAAAATGGGACTCACTTACCGCCCGTATCTATGCCTGAGCGTGTTGAGGCAGCCCGAAGACATTTAGAAATGGCGATTGCCTGGAAAGGTGAGATTTTAGGGGTGTTCGAAACCAGGCGACATTATACGAATTACTTTAAAGGGATTCCACACTTTAAAGAATACCGAATGAAAATGGTTACTAGTGACGCTTCTAAAGACGTTTTTGCCGCCTTTGATGAGGTGCAAGAAAAATTCGGAGATCATGAATTTGTGCTATAAGGACTATTGCCTTGTCAGTGATTTGGAAATCCGTATTGAAGCTAATTTTGAGGCGAGCAGACCTAATGTCGCGATAGTGATAAATACAATTATAATATTGAATATTTTCAGCGTAACTGGATAAGACAGTGTACTTGTAATCATTATTAATCCAAAACTTTTTTGTAAACTAACTAGCATTATGGCTAATATGATACCGATTAAGCCACCCAACAAGCTCATTATACTTCCTTGGAAAAAGAAAATTTGACGAATTTCTTTGGCAGTAAGGCCCAGGTTAAAAAGTGTTGTTATGTCATTTTTTTTATCTAAAATCATCATAATTATAGAGCCTACCACATTGAATAATGCAATAATTAGTACCAATGTAAAAATGAGGTACACAGCAAGGTTTTCGGTATTAAGCATTTTATGAAGTGCCCCATTGAGTTGTTCTTTGGTTTTTATGGTGATGTTGTTTCCAAATATGCCATAAAGCTTGTCACGCACTTCGTCAAGAGAGTCATCAGAGTTTAATATTAGTTCTAGGGAGCTTACAGTGTCTTCCGGATAATTCAATAAGGCGCTTACCATATCAATATCAGCATAAACCATGTCATGATCTAGGTCTTCATTAATTTCAAAAATACCAATATTAGCTGTTGAAATTTTATTAAAAGCTTCCTTTTCTGAAGTAATCTGACCCTTTCCAGGTTTTGGTGTGTACAGCTTTAGTATTTTTCCATAATCCATGACGCCAAAGGAGAGGTTACTTGCGACACCCCAGCCAGCCACAATTTGACGTGAACCAGGAGTCATCCAAGAGCCTAGTGATGTGATACTGTTGATGGTGTTTTGAGGATATAGAGAATCAACACCTTTGAGGGTGATTATTTGCCGTTTGTTATCTGAAACAAGAACAGCACGTTCTTCTACAATCTTAGAGTACGAAACAACACTATTTATCTCATTAATTTGAGCTAATGCGTTTGATTTTAAACGTATGGTTTTACCTGTTCGAGGGGTTATTTTTAAATCAGGATCAACGATAGATGAAAATTGTAAACTAAAGTCCTTTAAGCCAGCAAATCCTGAAAGAACTACAAGTAGGGCAGCAGACCCCACAACCACACCAATTGCGGCTATAATGGTCATGTAATTAATCGCATTATTTTTGCTTTTAGAAAACAAATAGCGTTTCGCAATGTAGAAGGAAACATTCAACTATTTTTTTTTTCGTTTATCTAATAAGTCTGGACTGTTCATAGGGTTTTCCAATCCTTTAAGGGATTGCTCTATGTGATCAATATATTCTAGTGAGTCATCTATGTAAAATTGTAATTCTGGCATGCGTCGTAGCTGATGGCGAGTTCGCTGTGCCAATTCATGCTTAATAATACTAGTATTAGACTTGATGCCTTCTATGAGCGTGTCGCGTTTATCGGTAGGAAATATACTTAAGTATACTTTTGCAATGGAAAGATCAACAGTTACATTAACTTTAGTCACAGAAATAATTACTCCAAGTTGACCACTACGAGCTGCGCTTTGTAGAACATTAACTAAATCTTCTTGTAAAACTGAAGCTATTTTTTTTTGACGGTTACTTTCCATACTGCAAAAATAAGACATTTTGATTGGTATTCTTTAAAAGGTAATGCAATTAAACTAAATTTGTAACATGATGAATAAAATTGAACATATTGGCATCGCTGTGAAAAACCTTAAGGATTCAAATAAACTCTTTGAGACTTTATTTGGCAAACCACAGTACAAGATTGAATCAGTTGTTAGTGAGGGTGTTAACACTTCTTTTTTTATGATTGGCGATCAAAAAATAGAATTACTTGAAGCAACAGATTCCGATAGTCCGATAGGTAAATTTATAGCCAAGCGCGGTGAAGGCATTCACCATATCGCTTTTGAGGTTTTCGACATTTACAAGGAAATAGAGCGTTTAAAAAAGGAAGGATTTCAAGTTTTAAACGAAAGCCCTAAGCATGGAGCAGATAATAAACTTGTTGCTTTTTTACATCCAAAATCCTGTAATGGGGTGCTTATTGAGCTATGTCAAGACATTGCTAAATAGAATTAATTTTCTTGCGGAGAACTAAAATAAGTAGTAATATTGCAGCCTAATTTGGTCTCATAGCTCAGTTGGTTAGAGCATCTGACTCATAATCAGAGGGTCCAAGGTTCGAGCCCTTGTGAGACCACCTTAAAACCCTTCTTAATTGAAGGGTTTTTTATTTATCTTTATAACATGATATATGTTCTCTTAAATAAATGGCTGTACAGATGCTGTTTATGGACTGCCTTCGGGGTGTATTATGATTTAAAAATAGGCTTAAGCTATAAAATCAGAGTCAGGTTTTGGTGAAAGCTCCGGTAAAGTAAGCTTTCATCATTTTTGAGTTAAGCAAAGCACATTATTAGTCTCATTACGTAATAATATTATGTGACAAATTCTGCTTCTAGAGCTTCCAATGATTTTCCTTTTGTTTCTGGAAGTATTTTTAACATAACAAAGAAGCCAATAAACGCGATTGCCCCAAAAATAAAAAACGTAAGCGCATTTCCGAAGTTTGACAATTCCCATGGGAAAACCAATTGGACTAAGGAACTGATTAATGAATTAATAAAAGCAATCACACCTATAGCTAGTCCACGATATTTCAATGGGTATAGTTCTGATAGCAACACCCACATTACAGGCCCTAATGAAAACGCAAAACAAGCAATAAAGCCAAGAATTCCAAAGAGAACTAAGTTTGCGTTGATGGTGGTGGCAGCCTCTAGAATAGCGCCATCATTTTTACTGTAAGCTTGATTACCCAAAATAGTTTTAAGTTCATTTTTAAAGGTCACATCGCTCGAATAGATTTTGTCTGAAAGCGGCAGTAATGCATTGGCATTAGAAAATTCAAATTGACTTATTTGATCTTTTGATAGCTGATAAGTTGCTTGATTAAAACCATAGGAGCATATTAGTAAACTTAGGGAAATACCAGCAGTTCCTATTAAAAGTAATGGTCTGCGCCCCATTCTATCAATTAAATAAATAGCTAGAAAAGTGAAAATTACAGAAATAGTACTCAGCAATACTCCTGACGAAAACGCTGCATCGGTTCCAATACCTGTTTGTTTAAATATTGAGGTTGCGTAGAAATAAACAGCGTTAATCCCTGTAATTTGTTGAAGAACTCCAACAACTAGACCTACAAAGAGAATATAGCCCAAAGAGCGTTTGAACAACTCGTTAAGTTTTAATTTTGAATTTTCTTTACTTTTTTCGATACTAGCTTCAATAATGGCAATTTCTAAAGCTCCTTTCTTAGGTCCGTGAAGAAGTAATATGACCTTTTTAGCATTGTTAAATTGACCCTTCAAATAAAGCCAACGAGGGCTCTTTGGAATAAAAAACAGAGATATAAAATAAAGTGTAGCAGGAATTAATTCTACTCCTAACATCCATTTCCATACATTCGTATCAGAAAAAAAAGTATTGTCTGGGGTGTTGTATTTGTTAAAGAAATAGTTGCTTAAAAAAGCTACAAAAAATCCAAAAACAATATTTAATTGTTGTAATGACACAAGTTTTCCTCTGTTTTCTGCAGACGAAATTTCAGCGATATACATAGGTGCCAATACTAAGGCGGCACCGAAGGCAAGTCCTCCAATTATTCGAGCGATATAGAGCATTTCGTAGGTTGTCGCTAGCGCTGAAAACAGTGCGGAGATTGCATATAAGAGAGCGACTACAATGAGCACTTTTTTTCGACCAATAAGATCACTTATTCGTCCCGAAAAGAGCATTGCAAACATGGCTGCAAATGACGGAGCACTAACCACCCAACCAGACTGTAATTCGTTTAAGTCAAATTCCGGACCGGCATAAGCCATCACTCCTGAAATAATACCAGCATCAAAACCAAAAAGGAACCCACCTAAGGAAACAACAGATGCAATAAAAATAAGTTTTTTATTCATAATATTCTGAATTCATGTAACAGCGATTTCATTAGAAATTTAACTCTCTGACATGACATTTTTTTAAAAAACTAAGATAACATAAGTAAACGAATATGTGTTTTTGTTCACATGTTTCTTTGAATTATACACTAATTAAAAACATATAAATTCCTGATATACGTATCTGAAAAATATTTTTTAATTATTGACAAAATCTGCATTTTGAATAAGATATTTCTTACAAAAAGAATCTATTTATTGTGGCAAAAGTAACGTAAATAAAAGGTAGCTTAAGTAGTTGTTTTAACGTGTTAGTCTGATAATGTTTAAAAAACAGAGGGAACAGAAGGGTCAGGCACAGCGAATTACGGAAAAACCTTACCGGCCATGGAGTAGCAGGTTTTAAACCTTAACAAAAGGTTTTAATTTTTATGTCTTAATTATCCTATATTTGTAAATGAACACTAAAACATCATCCCTATGTTAGACAACATCAATTTTCGATCGACGTGTCCTGTTTCAAGCGTTATGGACATCATTGGCGATAAGTGGTCTTTAATTATTATTAGAGACCTATTTCTAGATAGAAATACTTACAGCGAATTTTTGAAATCTCCTGAAGGTATTGCTACAAATATTTTAGTAGATCGATTAAAGAAATTAACCTCTTACGGTCTTATTTCTTATTTTAAAAAGCCAAATGATAAGAAAGTAAAAGTATATTATTTGACGGATTTAGGGATTGACTTATACCCGATCATTTGTGAAATGACCATTTGGCATAAGAAACATCTTAAATTTCGTGAAATGCATCCGCTAGGAGTAGACCAAATTACTCGAATAGAGAACAAAGGTCTAGCTTGTGAAATTTCTGATACTGTGGAAGATTACCAAAAACGAAGGAAAGCTCTTTTAGAGACAGCTACTTTGTAAACGATATTTTTCCATCTTCTCATACGATCCATTTATCTTTTTATAGTTCCCTCTAAGCGAAAGTTCATTATTTATTGCTATATTTATTGTTAATTGCAATTCAAAACAATCTATTTACTAATTAATAATACTTTACTTATGAAACAAACAAATCTATTTTTAATGACATTAGTTATCTCGTCATTTGCTTTTGCACAACACATTAATACACGATTTATATCTGTTGATAAGGGTTCTAACGAAGCCTTTGAAAAAGGGGTTGCAAAAAAAACGAGCAAGTTTAACGCTAAAGAAGGGCAATTGCGATTTTATACGTTTATGGTAAATACAGGAGCCAATATGGGTAATTATGTGCGCGTGAGATATGAAGATGATATGAAGGGTTTTGACAGAAACCCTAGCAATGAGGCCATGAAGCTTTGGAATTCTGAGGTATCTGATCTGGCAACAAGCAAAAATACTCGAATGCTCTCTCTAAACAAAGAAGCGTCTCATGTCACAGTAAGTCCATTTTCAAAACCTTTGAGAACGGTTATGGAATACACCTTTCAAGGAGGTATGTCAGCTGAGTTTTGGAGATTTAGAAATAATGTTGCAAAGGCAGTAAAAGAATCAGGAGCAGCAATTTTTATGGAAGTTTGGGGTTGTGCTTCAGGCTGTGATGGTAATATGGTCATGGTAGTATTTGGTCATGACAATTATGGCGCATCAGCTGTTGATAATTCAATAGAATGGGAAAAAGTTTATAATACCTATAACAAGCTTAACGGGGAAGGGAGTTATGACAAAGACATTAGCAATTTTGGAAAATCTTTGGAGATGTATGGAAGACGAACATATACCATGACGTTTATGCCAGAATTGAGCTCTCCTGAAGTGATGTCAATTGACAAATTATACACAAACTAAACATAAAAATTTTAAGTAATCTACAATGAAAAAAAGATATATAGTAATTACACTTCTTTTAGCATTCTTGAATTTACAAGCACAAAAGAAACATGTTAATGGTAAAATATATGACAAACATCCAGCAATCACTGTTGCTGACGAATTTACAGAAGCCTTTGTTTCTGGAGACACGGTTAAGATTAAATCTCTAGTAACCGACAATTTTGGTTGGTGGGCAAAAAATCAAATTAATCCCAGTAAAAAGAAATTAGCAAGTCTTTTAAGAAGGTCACAGTATTTGAGCAATAATGTAATAGGGTTTAATATAGTGAACAATGGGGGTGCATATTCAGATGCCATGGAATTTGGTGAAGATAAATCGGTTCACGTATACGCTTATCAACTGATGAAAGGTTTTGATAAAAACACAGGAATGAATTTGACCATGCCTAGAAACTCCATTTTCTTTATGGATGAAACAGGGACAAAAATTTCTGGTTTAGTGGTTTCGGATAGTCAATTAAAATGGAAAAAAGCCTATGATGCCTGGGACACTCGAGAGAATGGAATTATTTTCAAAGACCATCCAATGATTGCAAAGGCGAGATTATTATATGCGTATTTAGCACAAGCGGATCTTGAAAAAATAAGATTAATGTATGATGACGATGCTGCAATTAGAGATGTAATGAGTTTGACAGATATCAAAAATTACTTTGGCCCAGAAGAAAAGATGACGATGTTAGAAGACTTTTACAGAACTTATGAAATTGTAAATTTAAAAGAAATAGGATATCCAGATCTTTTAAGATACGATGGAAGCAATGATACAACCATTATTTCTTGGTGGGAAATCAGCATTAAAAACAAAGCCTCAGGTAACGTAACTACGGGCTATCATCACAATCAAATTACTGTTAATAATGATGGTAAAATAATCAAAGAAGATTATTATTGGAATCCATCATTATTACCAGAATAATCGTTAGAATAGAATTTTTGTAAATCAGACGCGTCTGACAGGAGGCCTTCTTTGGGAAGGCCTTCTTCGTTTCATAGAAGTTTCTAACAGCCATTAATTAAAGAAAAATAGAACATAATTTACCGTACTTTAGTTCTCAAAATAAGGTGATGTAGTAAGCGCAGGGACATACGTTTAACGTATACACCGAGAGTTTCAAACTGACCTATATATACCTCAAACTTTTCTTTTTTGATGGCCTTAATCATTCTTGTAGTAAACACAGTAACATCAAGACCTTTTTCAGTCATACTGTCTTGGTAGCCTTGCTTACTTCCATCTCCTGTCAGTGCATTACGAGCAACGTTTGTATTTACAAATCCAGGGCAAACCATCGTGACTTTTACGTGATCATTTACATGTTCAAGACGAAGGGCATCAAAAAACCCGTGCAGTGCGTGTTTTGCGCCACAATAAGCAGATCTTAAAGGAGAACTGAATTTTCCCATAAGACTAGAAACGACCACAAAGTGACCTTTGTTTTGGGCAACAAAATGTGGTAATAATGCTTTAGTTAAGGCGATTGTTCCAAGATAATCGATCTCTATTATTTTCCTGTCAACAGAAATATCTGTATCAATAATAGCAGACCGCTGGCTGATTCCACCATTGTTTATAAGCATATCAACGCGGCCAAAGGCGTCAATAGCTTGCATTGTTACAGCCTGCATTGATGTAATGTTTTCTAAGTCTAAGGGCAATACAACAACATTTTCTGGCTCTTGGCATTGTGATTTAACTGTTTCAAGAAGAGCTATTCGTCTGGCAGACAGTATAAGTTTACAATTGCACTTTGATAAACTGATAGCGAGACTTTTTCCAATTCCACTGGAGGCTCCTGTAATCCAAATTATTTTGTTGTGTAATGTCATAAGTTATGTTCGGTACAATTAGTTATTATTATCACTTAAAAATAATAAAATAAAAAGGTCAGAGCTGTGCCGAATGACAATTAGATTGAAATGTTGTTGTTTTTTAAGATGAAAGTTTTGAAGAGTTTGTTAGGCGTTTGAATTTTGCATTATTCGATGTATCGATAATTTTTATTTTAGCAGTATTATTACAATCTTTTTTCGTTATTTGCATTATTGGTTAATGAGGAGAACTGCGCTTCTGAATTTCAAGAAAAGATTATCATAACGAAATGTTGTTATGTCTTATCCTCTGTTGCGTTATGCTAAATCTCTTCGTTTACTGCATGTGTTTGTAATGAAAGCTCAACTTAAAACTATATTAATTTCTTCTATTTTTATGCTATTCAGTATTGTTTCTTATGCACAAGACAATATTGATCCACCGCCACCTCCTGCTCCACCACCTGGACCAGGCTTACCAATAGATCAAAACATTTTGTGGCTATTAATTGTTGGACTAATCTTTGGCGCTTACAGTATTTGTTTTTCTAGTAAAAACAAATAACTATTTAATTGCAGGCATGAGTTTTTTGACGTACTTGCCAATTACATCAAATTCAAGATTAACATTATCATCTACTTTCATGTGTTGAAAAGTTGTGTGCCTATAAGTATAAGGAATGATGGCAACACTGAAAGAACCATCTTGTGAATTTAGCACTGTTAAACTAACACCATTAACAGTTATTGATCCTTTTTCAATTGTGACATTACCAAGGCTTGCGTCGTAGTTAAAAGTGTAAATCCAGCTACCTTTAGCTGTTTCAACACCAATACAAGTTCCAATCTGGTCAACATGGCCCTGTACAATATGTCCATCGAGGCGCTCCCCGAGGATCATTCCTCTTTCAAGGTTTACAGAGTCGTTGACAGTAACCTGATTGAGACAGGTTTTTTTTAAAGTTTCGTCAATAGCTGTTACAGTGTATTCAGTGTCGTTTAAGCTTATAACGGTGAGACATACGCCATTATGAGCTACGCTTTGATCAACCTTTAATTTGTCAGTGAAATTACAATGAACTGATAGATGTAAGTTGCCATTTTCTTCTTTAAGTTTTGTTATTCTACCTAAATTTTCGATAATTCCTGTGAACATAATTTTGTGGGTTTATTTAACTAAATTTGTCTCAGTAAAATTACAAACTAATATCTTCATTTATTGATGAGAAAAGAAGAAAAAATTAAAGTGGGCATTTCTATAGGAGACTTAAATGGGATTGGAGGTGAAATTGTGTTAAAAACCCTAGAGGACTCTCGAATTCTTGATTTATGTACTCCTATTATATTTGCATCATCAAAGACTTTATCTTTTCTAAAAGATCATTTTAAGATCGAACTCAATTTCAATACTATTCATAAAGCAGAACAAGCGATTCATGGAAAAATAAATGTTGTGAATTTATGGAAAGAAGCTGTTGAAATAAATTTTGGTACAGAGGATTTCAATATTGGCAATTACGCGATCAAGTCATTTACAGAGGCTACTAAAGAGTTAAAAAAAGGTCATATCGACTTACTGGTAACTGCACCAATAAACAAGCATTCTATTCAATCAGACACTTTTAAATTCCCTGGCCACACCGATTATTTAAATAGTAAATTAGATGGGAACAGTTTAATGTTTATGGTAACGGAATCATTAAAAGTAGGATTACTCACTGATCATGTGCCTGTGAAAGATATCGCATCTCAAATTACTCAAGACCTAATCGTATCAAAAATTAATACGATTCACGAAACACTTAAAATTGATTTCGCGATAAGAAGACCTAAAATTGCCGTTTTAGGAATTAATCCGCATACGGGAGATAACGGCGTTATTGGTACTGAAGACGATACCGTGCTAAGGCCAACCTTAAGCATGTTGAGAGATTCAGGAAAGCTTGTTTATGGTCCTTACGCTGCAGACAGTTTTTTTGGATCCAATAATTATAAAAGTTTTGATGCCATTGTAGCAACGTATCACGATCAAGGTTTAATTCCCTTTAAAACACTATCCTTTGGGCAGGGCGTAAATTTCACTGCTGGATTAAGCAAAGTAAGAACATCTCCAGATCACGGTACGGCATATGAAATTGCTGGTCAAGGCGTAGCGGATCATAGTTCATTTGCAGAAGCGTTGTTCACAGGCATTTCCATTGTAAACAATAGAGCAAGCCATGAGAAGCTATCAGCTAATCCTTTGAAGAAGCAGCCCAACAAAAGATCCGTAAAAAAAAGTTATTAACAGCTGTAAGCTTAAGAAAATTTTATATATTTGCACGCTCGAAATAAATGTGATAATGAAGCCGTTGAAAGACTTTACGATTCAATTTATTGGATTAAAAATAGGGAAACATCATTTCGAGTACGAAATTAATAAGACGTTCTTTGAGAATTTTGAGTTTGATGAATTTAATGATGCTTCGTTAAATGTAAACGTTGGTTTAAACAAAAAGGCCACGTTATTAGAATTACATTTTGCAGTATCAGGTTTTGTTAACCTTCACTGTGATACCACAAATGAGCGTTACAACCAGCACATTGAAAACAGCTTTGATTTAGTTATAAAATTTGGGGATACCTTTAATGACGACAATGATCAAATACTAATAGTACCCCATGGAGAGTATGAAGTTAATATTGCTCAATATATTTATGAGTTGATAGTACTTTCCATACCAACTAAAAGAATACATCCTGGTATTGAAGATGGTACTTTAGATTCAGAGATACTCAAAAGACTCGATGATTTAAGCCCGAAAGGCTTAGGAGAAAAGACAAATGACGAGGATATCGATCCTCGATGGAATACTTTAAAAAAATTATTAACAGATAAATAATATAGACAATGGCACATCCTAAAAGAAAAATCTCAAAAACAAGAAGAGATAAGAGACGTACGCATTACAAGGCATCCGTTCCTCAAATTGCAACGTGCCCTACTACAGGCGAAGCACATTTATATCATAGAGCTCATTGGCATGAAGGTAAACTCTATTATAGAGGCCAGGTTTTAATTGATAATTCTCAAGAAGAAGAAAACTTAGCATAACCAATTTTATGCAATAAAAAATGAACGCTCACTTGTGAGCGTTTTTTTATGATATATTTTTCTAAAACGCAAAAACAACTTATTTTGCGCAATATTTGGTCAAAAAATAGTATTTTCATCATGTTTTTAGTCAATTTTTGATCATTTTGGTTCAAACGAATATAACATTATGAGTAAAATCAATGCAGCAATTACAGCTGTTGGTGCGTATGTACCGGATTACGTGTTAACAAACCAAATTTTGGAAACAATGGTTGACACAAACGATGAATGGATTACCTCTCGAACAGGGATTAAAGAGAGACGTATTCTCAAAGAAAAAGGTCAAGGCACTTCCTTCCTTGCCATCAAAGCAGCCAATGATTTAATTAAGAAGCGAGGGATAAATCCTAAAGATATTGAGTTGGTTATAGTTGCCACGGCGACACCAGATATGAAGGCAGCATCTACAGCGGCTTTCACTGCAACTCAAATAGGTGCAACAAATGCTTTCTCTTTTGATTTAGAAGCGGCTTGTTCAAGTTTTTTATTTGGAATGTCGACAGCCGCAAAATATGTTGAATCTGGCAGGTACAATAATGTACTATTAATAGGAGCTGATAAAAATTCTTCTTTTATAAATTATGAAGACCGAGCCACATGTATCATTTTTGGAGATGGAGCTGGAGCAGTATTGTTTGAACCAAATGAGGAAGGTCAAGGTTTGCAAGACGAATATTTAAGAAGTGATGGTTCAGGAAGAGAATTTTTACAAGCTACTTATGGTGGCTCATCACACCCAATTACCAAAGAAGCACTTGAAGACAAGAAACATTTCGTTTTTCAAGATGGGAAAACGGTATTTAAAAACGCAGTTTTTAATATGGCTGATGTTGCTGTTAAGATTTTAGAAAGAAATAATTTAACAAATCAAGACATCTCTTGGTTGGTAGCACATCAAGCTAACAAGCGCATTATTGATGCAACAGCAAATAGAATAGAACTCGATAAAAGCAAGGTTATGATGAATATTGAGAAATATGGCAATACAACTTCGGCAACATTACCTTTGCTTTTGAATGATTACGAAACACAATTAAAAAAAGGAGATAATTTAATTTTCGCCGCATTCGGTGGTGGATTTACATGGGGCTCAATTTATTTGAAATGGGCTTATAATTCTAAAACTAACTAATAAACAATGAAATTATGGATTTAAAAGAAATTCAAAACTTAATCAAATTTGTAGCCAAGTCTGGGGCAAGTGAGGTTAAACTTGAAATGGAAGATGTAAAAATCACGATTAAAACCGGATCTGATACTGAAACCACTATTGTTCAGCAAATGCCTGTTTCACAACCCATACCTCAGCAAGCACTCCCTGTTGTAACTCAAGTTCCAGCAACGGCGCCACTTGAAGCACCACAGAAAACCTCAGAGGATGATTCTAAATATATTACTGTAAAATCTCCAATTATTGGAACGTTTTATAGAAAACCTGCTCCTGACAAACCGTTGTTTGTTGAGGTGGGTCAAATGATATCCGAAGGAGACGTATTGTGTGTTATCGAAGCTATGAAATTATTCAATGAAATTGAATCTGAAATCTCTGGAACTATTGTGAAAGTATTGGTTGATGATTCTTCTCCTGTTGAGTTTGATCAGCCTTTATTTTTGGTCGATCCATCATAAAGAATGCATTCTAAAACTTTAGAATGGAAATTTTAAAACTAAAATGATGTTTAAAAAAATATTAGTTGCAAATCGAGGTGAGATAGCATTACGTGTTATTAGAACATGTAAAGAAATGGGAGTCAAAACTGTTGCAGTCTATTCTACCGCTGATGCCGAAAGCTTGCATGTTAAATTTGCTGACGAAGCTGTCTGTATTGGGCCTGCGGCAAGTAGTGAATCTTATTTAAAAATATCAAATATCATTGCTGCTGCTGAAATCACTAATGCTGATGCGATTCATCCTGGATATGGATTTTTGTCAGAGAATGCTAGGTTTTCAAAAATTTGTTCAGAACACGATATTAAGTTTATTGGCGCCTCTCCAGAGATGATTGATAGGATGGGAGATAAAGCAAATGCAAAGGCAACAATGAAATCGGCAGGTGTACCTTGTGTTCCGGGAAGTGATGGTGTTATAGAAACTTTTTCAGAGTGCAAAAAAGTGGCTCTTGAGACAGGCTATCCGGTCATGTTAAAAGCTTCAGCAGGTGGAGGAGGAAAGGGAATGCGAGCTGTTTGGAAACCAGATGATTTAAAAGACGCATGGGATTCAGCGAGGCAAGAGTCAAAAGCGGCATTTGGAAATGATGATATGTATATGGAAAAACTTATAGAGGAGCCACGTCATATTGAAATACAAATTGTGGGAGATTCTACAGGTAAGGCATGTCATTTATCAGAGAGAGATTGTTCTGTTCAACGGCGTCATCAAAAATTAACAGAAGAAACCCCGTCTCCTTTCATGACGGACGACTTAAGAAATAAAATGGGATTAGCAGCTGTTAAGGCAGCTGAATTTATTAAATATGAAGGAGCAGGAACTGTTGAGTTTTTGGTCGATAAACACCGCAATTTTTATTTCATGGAAATGAATACACGGATACAGGTGGAGCATCCAATTACTGAACAAGTAATTGATTTTGATTTGATTAGAGAACAAATATTAGTTGCTGCTGGAGTGCCAATTACTGGTAAAAATTACACGCCAAATTTACATTCGATTGAATGTAGAATTAATGCGGAAGACCCTTTTAATGGTTTTCGTCCGTCTCCAGGTAAAATAGAAACATTACATGCTCCCGGAGGACATGGCGTGCGTTTGGACACTCATGTTTATGCTGGATATAGTATTCCTCCAAATTACGATTCCATGATAGCAAAACTTATAACGACTGCTCAAACACGTGAAGAAGCTATTAATAAAATGAAGAGAGCTTTGGATGAGTTTGTTATAGAAGGTGTAAAAACCACAATTCCATTTCATAGGCAATTGATGGAGCATCCTGATTATTTAGCAGGGAATTACACGACAAAATTCATGGAGGACTTTAAAATGTTACCAAGAGTTTAAAAATAAGAGTGAAAAATCCAAGCATAGCTTGGATTTTTTGTTAAGAAATAAGTGTCATATGAACTTATCATACTGGGAGATAAAAACATGGTTATCTAATGTGGATTTTACCATCATTGGAAGTGGTATTGTGGGTATTAGTTGCGCAATACAGTTAAGGCATCGGTTTCCCTCAGCTAAAATTTTGATTTTAGAGAAAGGAATGTTACCGCAAGGAGCAAGCACAAAAAACGCCGGGTTTGCATGTTTTGGTAGTCTAAGCGAGATTATAGACGATTTAAAGACACATTCAAAGCAAGAAACTTTAGACTTAATTAAGCAGCGTGTTTCGGGGTTGCAACTCCTTAGAAAAACTCTTGGAGACGAAACTATTGATTACAGACAATTAGGGGGATATGAGCTCTTTAATAATCGTGATAATCTTCTTTATTCAAGTTGTCTAGAGCAACAAGATGCCATTAATGAATTAGTTTTTCCAGTATTTAACGAATCTGTTTTTTCAATAAAAGAGAACACCTTTGGGTTTCATAACATTAAAGAAAAACTTAGTTTTAATAAGTTTGAAGGACAAATAAATACAGGGAAAATGATGCAAGCCTTAATGGATAAGGCCACAAACCTTCGGATTAATATATTAAATAATTGCTTGGTAGAGTCATTTACTGACACCTCCGAAGGGGTATTTGTTAAGACCAAAAACTTTGAATACAAAACAGGAAAGGTGTTTATAGCAACAAACGGGTTTGCCTCTCAATTTATACAAGATATTGTGGCTCCAGCGCGGGCACAGGTTATCATTACAAAGCCCATAAAAAACCTCAGTATTAAAGGGACGTTTCATTTAGATCAAGGATATTATTATTTTAGAAATATTAATAATAGAATTTTGTTAGGAGGGGGAAGAAATTTGGATTTTAAGGGGGAAGAAACGACGTCATTTGGTCAGTCGAAACTTATCCAAGACCATCTTGAAGAGCTATTAAAATACATAATTTTACCAGATCAAGATATTGAGATTGAGCATCGATGGTCTGGGATAATGGGCGTGGGTAAACAGAAAAAACCTGTTTTAAATCAGCTCAGTAATAATGTTTATTGTGGTGTTCGCCTAGGAGGTATGGGTGTGGCGATTGGAAGTTTAGTTGGAAGAGACTTAGCAGATTTATTAGCGTGAAGATAAAGCAACAACTACATCTCAAATGTCAGGAGTTGTTACAAAACCGTCTTCGTGTTGTAGAAAAAAGCATGAATGATATTTATAACAACCTTGAGTCTGAAACCAAGAGCACTGCAGGTGATAAGCATGAAACTGGTAGGGCAATGTTACATTTGGAACGAGAAAAGCTTGGCCATCAATTAGCTATTATTAACAATCAACTTCAAGTTTTTAATAAAATAAATTTGGAAGCGCAAATATCAAGAGTTGTTTTAGGAAGTCTTGTTTATACGACCCAAGCGAATTATTTTATTTCGGTAAGTATGGGAGAATTGAAGGCCGGTAAAATTAGAGCGTACGCAATTTCACCGATGTCCCCTGTTGGGCAAGCACTTATGCTAAAAGCTGTTGATGAGACGGTTTTTTACAATAATCAAAAGATTAAAATTCTTAAAATTTCTTAGAAAAAAGTTAAATCTGTTTTACAAGGTTTATTTGCACCGTAGCTTTACTATAAATTCTTCGTAATGCGCAGTATCCTAATTTTTTTGACTATGGCTTTTGTATCGATTAAGACGCCAGCTCAGGTGAGCAAGATTGAATTTTCAATTAAAAATTTAGGAATTAATGTTACCGGTTCTTTTGATGATTTTTATATTAATGCCTATTTTGATAACAACTTTAAACTTGACAGCATTTACAGCTCTATTCGTTCAAAGTCAATAAATACGGGTATTAAAAGCCGAGATAGACATCTTCTTGGGGACACTTATTTCCAAGTGGAAAAGCATCCAAGGATCATTCTAAATAGCACTCAAATAAAACAGATAGACGCTAACCATTATGATGTTCTTGTTGAAATTCAAATAAAGGATTTTCGCGTTGTAAAGCAGATTCCTGTCATAGTGAAAAAG
>Ga0206129_10000300_pt1 | contig 80319 bp, 96 predicted proteins | sample Helgoland_Spring_8_FD_148616 | JGI IMG/M metagenome (GOLD analysis project Ga0206129, IMG submission 148616) | Pelagic subsurface seawater microbial communities from Kabeltonne, Helgoland, North Sea - Helgoland_Spring_Bloom_20160502_2 | ecosystem: Environmental > Aquatic > Marine > Epipelagic ... | reverse complement strand
GAAAAACTGCAAAAGAGATAATTAGAAGAACAAACCTTATCGGTAGTAAAAATCAGGTTCGTGCGGATAACGCCCTTCCGTTAAAATCTTATCCGCCCAAATGCGGTCCTGCTCGGATACTTGCTGTTCGATGCGGGACAGCCACGGTGTCAAATCAAAACTAAATTGCTCGCCACGTTTTAGCTAATAATACGCAGCACCCAAGTCCTTCTCGAGTGCGTGTCCGGTGAGGTGACGCTCAAGGAGTTGTTGCAGCGCAGGCTCGAACCCTTTGTCGGCAGTTTCGGATAAACGATATTTTCCCGTCAACGGGTTATATGATTTTGATTCAGGATTAAAATAATTTTTTAATGCATAATCATACTCTGCTGGCGCGTATTCTTTCTTTATTGCAACATACTCTAATGTCCGTTTAACCCGTTTATGGCTTTCATGCAGGCTCATATCTTCTTCAATTTTTGATTGTGCCCACACATAATCCCCATCGCTGTGCCAAATATGATCACCCCAGTCGATGGCACGTTGAAAAAGGTCTGTGAAATCCTTATTACATCCCTGCGCAATCGCCCAATCCAAATTCTCACTAACTCTATCAAGACGCTTTTCTAGTACAAACATTCTGAGACCGTTGACCGCTTCAATAGGATCAGGATCCAAATAAGTTCCCATAAAATCATTATAGGCACTCGTTAAAGAGAAATCTGGCACGTCGACCTCGTTATACGGGTTAGATTTCAATAACTCAGGAGAAAAATCGTCGCCATAGTCGAAAGGTTCCGCGCCTGGTGGATAGACATAATTGTCATCAGCCATCGCGCCAAAAGCGCTGACACACGTCAAAAGAGCCACAATACCTATACGTGCAATTAATTTTATCATCACCACCATCATACCTTTTCTAACTTCTCCGCCAATAGCTTCATTGATGGCTATGAAAGGTCCAGATGCAGAATTTGGCGGCAGGTGAAATTTGATGACCTAAAACGTGCGATTGACAGCGAAATCTAGTAGACTACATATAATTATATCGCCTAAGCAGGACTTGGCGCGATAATAATGCTGGGCACTTGAGCAATTTCGATCATGTTTGGATCATCGTCATTGCTCTTGCTGAATGATAGTACCGCAAAACCACTTTCGAAAATGTAATCATTTTCTCAGGTTTTGCTCTAGGAGTTGAATATGCCGGACGGAACACAAACAACTGAGCAAAATCTGGTTGTATCAGATACAGCGGCGGCACGGATTGCCAAGCTGCGCGAGATTCAAGGAAATGATGGATTGATGCTGCGTGTCACCGTCAATGGCGGTGGTTGCTCTGGCTTTCAGTATGCCTTTGACCTAGTCGATAAAACCAACGAAGACGACGTGACGTTTGAACACAATGGCATGGCCGTTGTAACCGACGGAGTCTCGCTTGGGTTCTTGGACGGCTGCAAAGTTGAATTTAAGGATGAGCTTGGTGCTGCATTCTTCCAGATCGACAATCCGAATGCGACGTCCAGCTGTGGCTGCGGCGCATCCTTCTCTGTCTAACTCGGACATCTGATTTATGACTGTCATCGCCACATGGAATGTAAATTCCATCAAAGCCCGCCTGCCCCGTGTTCTGGAATGGCTGGAGAAATTCTCTCCCGACGTTGCACTGTTGCAGGAATTGAAAACCACCGATGATACTTTTCCGCGCATGGAAATCGAAGCCTCTGGCTATCATGTCGAAACTGTCGGTCAAAAGACCTATAACGGGGTCGCGATCCTCTCCAAGCAGCCCATAGAAATACACCATCGCCGCCTACCGGGTGACGAAGATGATGAACAGGCACGCTATATTGAAGCCGACACATGTGGCTTTCGTGTCGCAGCGATTTATTTACCGAACGGTAACCCGACACGCGACGAGAATGGCGGCGACCACGAGAAATTCACCTATAAACTTGGCTGGATGGACCGCCTTGTTGCACATGCAGAAGACTTACTAAGCCAGAACATCCCTGTTATCCTTGGTGGTGATTACAACATCATTCCAAACGACGATGATGTCTATGATCCGGTTGCCTTCGCTGATGACGCCCTATGCCGTCCCGAAAGCCGCGCCCGGTTCCGCCAAATCCTCAACATGGGATACACCGAAGCCTTCCGCACCATGGTTTCTGACCCTCACCTGTATTCCTATTGGGATTATCAGCGCGGGGCATGGCAAAAAGATAATGGCGTGCGCATTGACCATTTATTATTATCCCCCGAGGCCGCTGATCTGTTAGAGTCTGTTGGCATTGATAAGACGCCGCGCGGCAAAGAAAAGCCGTCTGACCACACACCCGTGTGGGGCAAATTCTCTTAACGTGTGCAATTAATAAGCCAGCATAACAGGCAATTCATTCATTTTTTTGTGGTGGAGAAAACTCATGAGCAATCCAATTTCCAGTGTCGATCCCGATGGCCTTCTTGAATATTCGGTCGTATTTACGGACCGCTCTCTGAACCATATGTCTGGCTCATTCCAAGATGTCATGCGCGATATCTCAGGCACCCTCAAAAAAGTCTACAACGCAGAAGCCACGGCAATCATCCCTGGCGGCGGCACATACGGGATGGAAGCGGTTGCCCGACAATTTGCTACTGACAAGAAATGCCTCGTCGTCCGTAATGGCTGGTTTAGTTATCGTTGGAGCCAGATATTTGAAGCCGGGAAGATTCCTTCTGCCGAGATCGTCCATAAAGCACGTCTTGTTGAGCAAGGTAACCAAGCGGCATTTGCCCCCGCCCCTATTGATGAGGTTGTTGCCTCTATTCGCGCGGAAAAGCCTGACCTCGTATTTGCGGCACACGTAGAAACCGCCGCCGGAATTATCCTACCTGACGATTATATCAAAGCTATGGCTGAAGCCTTGCATGAAGTCGGCGGCATGCTTGTCCTCGATTGCATTGCATCCGGAACGGTCTGGGTCGACATGAAATCTGTTGGTGCCGATGTTCTCATCAGCGCACCACAGAAGGGCTGGAGTTCAACACCTTGCGGTGGCTTGGTGATGTTCAGCGCCAATGCCCGCGAACGCATCGATGCGACAACAAGCTCAAGCTTTGCCTGTGATCTCAAAAAATGGATGCAGATCATGGAAGCGTATGAAAATGGCGGCCATGCCTATCACGCAACGATGCCAACAGACGCGTTGACGAAATTACGCGACGTTATGAAGGAAACCGAAGCCTACGGGCTCGACAAGGTTTATGCCGAACAGTGGGAGCTTGGCAAACAAGTCCGTGCCCTGACACTCAGCAAAGGTTTCAGAAGTGTCGCCGCCGAAGGCTTTCAGGCACCAAGTGTTGTTGTGAGTTACACGGACAACGCCGACATTCAAAACGGAAAGAAGTTTGCACAGCTAGGTATGCAAATCGCTGGGGGTGTCCCCCTCATGTGTGACGAGCCAGAAGATTTCAAAACCTTCCGCCTCGGGTTGTTCGGCCTTGATAAGCTGCACAACATTGATCGCACAGTGAAGAACCTTGCGGATGTACTCAATAAATTATCTTGATGGGGTGGCGTAGGAAGAGCCTAGTTTGAGTCGCCAGCTTGCCGCCAACGCGGCGGATGCCATCAACAAGAGCTTGACCATTTGCACCGCCATCACCCTTCATTTTATTCTAAATCACAAGCTTCATCGCATCTACATGCACTTTAATTGCTTGTGCTTCAGCGGCACCGTAATTGTCCTGGCGTTCAAACAAACGACATAACTCGTTCGCAATTACAGTCATTAAATCATATCCAAAGCTGCCACCCTGGCCTTTGATGTCATGAGCAACCTGGAAGATCTTTTCAGCCTCGGCATTACCGTCGCCTGTTGCATCTTTAAGAACATTATATGCAGCTTCGATCTTCACGAGATCCTCTTGGACCCACTCGAGATAACTATCAGCCATAGCAGCGATAACGTTCTCGGCACGCTCAAGCTTTTCAAGATCAACAGCACCTGGACCACCCTCACGCACTTTACTCTTGAGCGTGTTCGGTGGATTGATAATTTCTAGCTCGTCGTTGGCCATATAAATTTTGGATCCTATTCGCGTAGTGCTACTCATAGCATAGTAACAATCACACAATCACGTGACAATATCGCCTATTAATTACAAAAGTCCGAGTGCACGAAGTTCGTCGGCCATATCGTCCGGCAATTCCTCCGCCCCTACCCCTACATCCTTAAGATCACGCGGCGCGTCTGCTACTAGCATGTAGCGCCACCCCTGAAACGGGCGGAAAGCCCGCGGTTCAGTCAAAATATGTTGCTTTTTATAGACAATGGCACAAGCAAGTTTACCGGCCTGATTGACCGTTTCGCGCAGATCAATAATCTCTTGGCGGAGCCTGATTGAGCCCTTAATAACCCAATAAATTGATCCACCATCAAGAACTTCTGCAGCGCGACGCGGGAATGCACGCGTTACATGAATCAATTCCGGTTTTTCACCAGTCTTTTTTTTCATCGCCAAACGTTGCTTTTGCACGTCAGCTAAATGCTCAACATCTTCGATGCCAACACAGAGTTTGATGATATTTACAGTCACGACGTGATGTCTGCCCCAAGCTTGACCAACCCGACCTTCGATGCCGGCGCGCGCCCAATGGTTGTTGAGATAAAACGACTCGCTGCCAGCAGTTTATCCATATCAATCCCAGTCTCAATACCTAAACCATCCAGCATGTACAAAACATCCTCAGTCGCAACGTTGCCAGATGCACCTTTGGCATAGGGGCATCCACCAAGTCCTGCGACGGCAGTATCAATGACGGCGACACCCATTTGCATCACCGCCAAAAGATTTACCAATGCCTGCCCATAAGTATTATGGAAATGCGCACCGAGACGGTCTGTCGGAATATCTTTAGCCACAGCCGCAATCATATCTTGTGCTTTGCCGGGTGTACCCGTGCCAATGGTATCGCCAAGCGACACTTCGTAGCATCCCATTCCATCTAAAGCGCGGGCGACATTGACGACAGCCTCAGGGCTTACATCGCCTTCATAAGGACAACCGAGAACGCAGGAGATATATCCCCGCACCCGAATGCCATCCGCAATGGCGGCCTCGGCAACTGGCGCAAATTGGTTCAAACTTTCTGCAATGCTACAATTGATATTCTTTTCAGAAAACGTCTCGGACGCGGCACCAAAAATAGCAATTTCCTCGCAGCCCGAATCACGCGCGGCTTCATAGCCCTTCATGTTTGGGACAAGTACAGGATATGACACGCCAGGTTTACGCGTAATCTTTCGCATCACGTCTGCAGTGTCTGCCATTTGCGGCACCCATTTTGGTGACACGAACGCACCGGCTTCAACCGATGGCACCCCTGCATCAGCAAGCATCTCTACAAGTTTGATCTTGGCATCCAGAGGAACGATTTCAGATTGGTTTTGCAGACCGTCACGCGGGCCAACATCGACAATCCTGACATGAGTTGGAAGTTTCATCCTGGCAACCTAACTGGCTTCAAACACAACAAGGGGTTCACCGTCTTCAACCTGATCACCAGCTTTATATCTGACTTCGGTCACCTGGCCTTTAGCTGGCGCAGTAATAGTATGTTCCATTTTCATTGCCTCAAGAACAATCAACGGCGCGCCACGTTCAACTTTGTCACCAGCTTTCACAAACACAGCCGTAATCTTGCCCGGCATTGGCGCTGTTAAATCACCATCAGTGACCGTGTTATCAATGCCTTCAGATGCAGGATCAATGAAAGAGAATACATAGCGTAAGTCGCGAATGAATACGGTTATCTGATTATTGATCGAAACAACATTTGCTGCGAACCGCACATCGTCAATGACCACATCGCCATCATCCAACAACTGCGCGCGAACGGGCGTATCATCTACCAAGAAATCATACCCGCCTTCAGGATGGGCCGTTGCGGTCACCAAATGCTGCGCATCGGTGTCAGCGATATCGCTCAACCGAACATCTTGATGGCCGAGGTCAATCGAGTGCCAGCCATCGGTGCGAAACCAGGGCGAGAAAGGATCTTCTGACCTTGCTGCACGCAGGCATGCCGTATTACCGCGCTTGGCAATCACATGGAGTGCAGCAATCGCCGTGGCCTCAGACGTAGACTTTTGCACACGCCGCCACCTACCCTTAGGAGCCTTTAGACGATCAAGCCAACTTGTATCAATGCGGGATTTTTGAAATTGAGGGGTTTCGGTAATACCCAGCAGGAAATCCAGATTGGTCTCAAGCCCGCCGATCTCAGTTCCAATAAGTGCGCGTTGAAGTTTCCCCAGCGCATCCGCTCGATCGCTTCCATGAACAATGATCTTTGCGATCATCGGGTCATAAAAAACGCTAACGCTATCTCCGGGTTCAACGCCGGTATCGATACGTGCACTGGCATCATCTGGAAACTTCAAATGATGTAGCGTACCGGTTTGCGGCAAATACCCCTTGTCTGGATCTTCAGCATAAAGCCGCGCTTCAAACGCATGGCCATTGATCGTCAAATCATCTTGTTGACAAGGGAGTGCTTCACCCGCTGCGACGCGCAATTGCCATTGAACCAGGTCCTGCCCGGTGATGGCTTCAGTGACAGGATGCTCGACCTGCAACCGGGTATTCATTTCGATGAAGTAAAAATCTTTACCAGCCAGCAGGAACTCAACAGTCCCTGCCCCGACGTAATCAACGGCACGTGCGGCATTCACTGCCGCCTCACCCATGGCTTGGCGTAGGGCTGGCGTCATACCCGGTGCAGGTGCTTCTTCAATGACTTTTTGGTGGCGACGTTGAAGTGAGCAGTCACGCTCAAACAGGTGAACGTAATTCCCATGTTGATCGCCGAAGACTTGCACTTCTACGTGACGTGACTTGGTCAGATATTTTTCAATCATCATCCGGTCATCACCGAACGATGCCAGAGCTTCACGTTTTGCACCATCGATGGCAGCATTTAAATCATCTGCGACTTTAACAATCCGCATCCCCTTGCCGCCGCCGCCGGCAGATGCTTTCACCAAAACCGGGAAGCTAATTTCATGAGCCGCATCGCTAAGGATTTTATTGTCTTGTTTCGCGCCGTGATAACCGGGAACAAGCGGCACCCCTGCCTTTTGCATCAATGCTTTCGATGCACTTTTCGATCCCATGGAGCGGATTGCTTTTGCCGACGGGCCAATAAAAATCATTCCCGCCTTTTGAACCGCTTCAGCAAACTTTGCATTCTCTGACAAGAAGCCATACCCCGGATGGATCGCATCGCTTTCGGTTTTGCGTGCCGCGTCCAAAATAACATCGCTCAATAGATAACTTTCTGACGCAGGTCCCGGGCCGACGCGAACCGCCTGATCTGCCATACGCACGTGTCGTGCATTTTTGTCAGCATCTGAATAAACAGCAACCGTCTCTATGCCCATCGCCTGTGCAGACGCGATAACGCGACAGGCGATTTCACCACGGTTCGCGATAAGTAGTCGACGGATAGCTGTCACGTTAATCTCTTACCCATTTCGCTTTGCGCTTATCAAGGAACGCAGAGATACCTTCCTGACCTTCATCCGTCGCGCGGACGCGGGCAATGTGCCCTGCTGTATCGCGGACAACCTTCTCGTCTTGTGTTGCTGACTTGGTGATATATGAAATCAGGTTTTTAACTTCCGCCAATGCATTGGGTCCGCCCCTTAAGAGATCATCAACGACTTCATTGCGACGGTCTAACAGCACGTCTGCCGGCACAACATCGTGAACCAGACCAATACGTTGTGCTTCATGTGCAGAGAATTTCTCAGCGGTCATCATGTATCTTGTGGCTTGGCGTTCACCGATTGCATTGACCACATAAGGTCCAATAACAGCAGGGATGAGTCCTAAGCGAACTTCAGAAAGACAGAACATTGCATCCTCGGAAGCGATTGCAATGTCACATGCAGCGACGAGGCCGACACCACCACCATAAGCAGGTCCTTGAACAAGGGCCACGGTCGGCTGTCGCATCCGATGCAACGTCGCCATCAACTTCCCTAAGTTTTTGGCATCTTCCTGATTTGCAACGCGGTCATTCTCAGCCATGCGCTTCATCCAGTTGAGATCGGCCCCCGCAGAGAAACTTTTACCCTCGGCCGCGATGACAACAACCCGGATAACGGGATCATTTTCCAGACACTGTAATTCTCGGCGCAATCGTTCAATCAACTCATCATCGAATGCGTTATGAATATCTGGTCGGCGTAACGTGATTGTCGCAACGGCGTGGCCAGAAATTTCTGTGATTATTGGTGCTGTTGTTTTTTTTGCCACCTCTCTGCCTCCATCTCGTCTACGTTACATTCGGAAGATGCCGAACGTCGTCTCTTCGATTGGCGCATTTAACGCCGCCGACAATCCAAGACCCAACACTGTTCTTGTTTGCGTTGGATCAATGATACCATCATCCCAAAGACGTGCACTCGCATAGTACGGATGTCCCTGATGTTCGTATTGTTCCAGGATAGGTGCTTTAAAAGCCTCTCCATCCTTCTTTGTCCATTTCTTGCCACGCGCTTTCATGCCATCGGCGCGAACGGTTGCCAGTACATTTGCCGCCTGCTCGCCGCCCATGACTGAAATCCGTGAATTCGGCCAGAGCCACAAAAACCGTGGCGAGTATGCTCGACCACACATGGAATAGTTTCCAGCACCAAAACTGCCACCGATAACGACCGTAAACTTTGGCACATTCGCGCAAGCCACTGCCATCACCATCTTTGCACCATCTTTGGCGATACCACCCTGCTCGTACTTTTTACCAACCATGAAGCCAGCAATGTTTTGTAAGAACACCAGTGGAATTTTACGCTTCGCACATAGCTCAATAAAGTGAGCGCCTTTAAGCGCACTCTCAGAAAACAGAATGCCGTTGTTCGCGACAATGCCGACAGGATACCCGTGAATTCTCGCGAACCCGGTCACCAGCGTCTCGCCGTATAGTTTCTTAAACTCATCGAACTCAGATCCATCGACAATGCGCGCAATAATCTCGCGAACATCGAATGGTTTTCGCAAATCGACCGGTGCAATACCTGCCAATTGTGATGGATCATAGAGCGGATCAACAGGCTCACGTAGATCAATATTGACCTTCTTAACTCGATTTAAGTTACGAATAGCACGTCGTGCTAATTGTAAGGCATGCAGGTCATGACGGGCCATGTGGTCCGTGACACCCGATATCTTTGAATGAACCGCCGCACCGCCCAAGTCTTCAGCAGATACTTCTTCACCCGTCGCTGCCTTCACAAGTGGCGGCCCGCCTAAAAAGATCGTACCCTGGTTCTCAACGATGATGCTTTCATCACACATTGCTGGGACATAGGCCCCGCCTGCCGTACAAGACCCCATCACGACAGCGATTTGTGGAATACCTGCCGCGGACATATTCGCCTGATTAAAGAAGATACGCCCAAAGTGTTCTTTATCTGGGAACACCTCATCCTGACGCGGCAGAAATGCACCACCGCTATCCACCAGATAGATACACGGCAAATTATTCTCTCTCGCAATTTCTTGTGCGCGAAGGTGCTTCTTTACGGTCAGCGGATAATACGTTCCGCCCTTTACCGTCGCATCATTCGCGACGATGACACACTCAACACCTTCAACCGGGCCGATACCGGTGATGATCCCGCCTGCAGGCACATCATCACCATAAACCTCATACGCAGCGAACTGAGAGAACTCGAGAAATGGTGCACCGGGATCAACGAGATTGCGGATGCGTTCACGTACAGGCAATTTACCGCGTGCCTCATGCTTTGCCTGCGCCTCAGGCCCGCCACCTTGCTTGATACGCGCCAACTTCTCAGACAAGTCATCAAGCAATGCCCGCACGGCATCCTCATTGCTTTCAAACGCACTGCCCTTGGTATCTATCGATGAACGGATCGCGGTCATATGTCTGCTTTCGTTTCGTCTTAGGCGTTCTTGGGGCTTTTCTCTGCAACAGAGCCACCAGCTTCTTTCCATGCTTTAAAACCGTCGGCGAACTGCACGACGTTTGTCATGCCCATGTCGTTCAATGTCTTTGCCGTCAAAGCGGAACGCCATGCCGCAGCACAGTAAAGCACATATGTTTTATCATCATGACCAAACACATCTTTAAAATACGGGCTGTCTGGATCGACCCAGAATTCGATCATCCCACGTGGTGCGTGGAATGCACCCGGGATATATCCATCACGTTCGAGTTCGCGTACATCACGCACATCAACAAAGACCAGATCATCACCACCATGCTTTGCAATAGCGTCATCCAATGAAATCGTTGTGACGACTTTTTCAGCATCAGCAACCAGATCTTTAATACCTTTTTTGAGCTTCATCTTAATTCCTTTATCGTTTACCAACCACCGGCACGGAGCCAGCGCTTTACCATCCAAAGTCGATCAGCGCCCCAGAATTGTTCACCATCAACAATAATAAAAGGTGATCCAAAGACCCCCTTAGCCACAGCTGCTGTGGTCTCATCTTTTACACGTTGCTTTACCGTATCATCTGCAATCGCCGAGATCACATCATCTTCCGCGAGCCCATGTTTTACGGCAATAGCTGCGACACTTTTCGGCGAGGAGATGTCCTCTCCTTCGCCATAAAACTTAAGGAAACAATCCCATGCAAAAGCCTTCGCCTTGGCTAGGTCTTGATCATCAATCCAATAGAACGCACGGGCGGCAGCAAGCGTTGCTATGGGGAAGTTTGCAGGCATCGACCATGGCAATTCCTGAAAGCGTGCAAGGCGTGCCCAATCGCTACGACAGTAATCTCCTTTAATTGGATATTGCGTCAGCGGTAGCCCACCCGTTTCCTTCAACGCGGCACCCAGCATCATCGGCTTCCAGACCACTTCGCGTCCAAACCCTTCAACCATCTCATCGATTTTATGCGCGGCGAAGTATGCGTATGGGGATGAAAAATCAAAATAGAACTCGACTGGATCAGACATGTATTCTCCTAGTTTTCATTGGCAACGGCCCGCGCAATAACCATGCGCTGCACGTCACTTGTACCTTCATAAATTTGACAGACGCGAACGTCGCGATAAATCCGCTCAAGGGGGAAGTCTTCGACATAACCGTACCCGCCAAGGGTTTGGATTGCACCAGAACATACCCGTTCTGCCATTTCAGAGGCGAACAGTTTTGCCATCGATGCTTCTTTCAAACATGGTTGCCCCGCTTCACGAAGACGCGCTGCATTCAGATACATTAACCGCGCAGCTTCAATTTCCGTCGCCATGTCCGCAAGCCTATGGCCCACGGCCTGATGCTCCATAATGGCCTTGCCAAAGCTCACCCGTTCCTTGGCATAAGCAACAGCAACCTCAAGCGCGGCGCGTGCCATGCCAACACTTTGTGCTGCGATGCCAATACGCCCACCTTCAAGGTTTGAAAGCGCGATGCCATAGCCCTGCCCTTCCTGACCTAACAAAAGATCAGGTGTCAGACGGCAATCGTTGAATGTGATCTGCACAGTGTCAGAACTTCGTTGTCCCATTTTCTTTTCAATACTTGAGACTTCATAGCCATCCATATTCGTTGGAACAACAAAAGCCGAAATACCTTTTTTACCTGCGTCCGGATCCGTCACAGCAAACACCACAACAAGGTCTGCATACTTACCCGACGTGATGAATTGTTTGGTACCGTTCAAAACGAAATGATTGCCATCACGTTTTGCTATGGTGCGGATCGCCGACGCATCTGATCCCGCTTGCGGTTCTGTCAGTGCAAATGCACCGAGCATTTCACCTTCAGCCAGCGGTTTTAAAAAACGTTCCTTCAGTGCGTCAGAACCGAAATCAAGAATTGGTTTTTGGCCAACGCCATTGTGCACACTCATGATGGTAGAAATAGCCCCATCACCAGACGCGATTTCTTCCAACGCCAAGGCGTGCGCAATCATCCCAGTTTCCGCCCCCCCCCAAGACGCGGGTGTCAGCATCCCTAAGAAGCCAAGCGCCGCCATCTCAGCGAGTTGATCACTTGGGAACGTCGCATTGCGATCACGCTCTCCGGCACCGGGTGCCAAGCGTTCACGGGCATACTCCCGCGCCGTGTCCCGGATCATCACTTGTTCTTCATTGAGTTCCATATTTAGATCTCGGTTATTCTTACCAAGGCAACGATGTGCCGTCATAATTCTTAAACGTGCCGGTATCGGCAAATGTTAGTTTCTCAATCGAGGCACGCAAATGAGTGATGCTTTCCGTAGGTGTCATCGTAGCATTTGGCCCGCCCATTTCGGTCTGCACCCAGCCTGGATGGAAAAGCACAACGCCCACACCTGTCTCTGAGATCTCTTCAGCATAACACGCCATGACCATGTTCAAGGCTGTTTTTGATGACCGATAAATATATTCGCTAGGGCCTGAGCCTTGTTCAATCGATGCCATGATCGAGGAAATATTGACGATCATTTTCCGTTCACTTGCCTGCACGTTTGGTAAAAGCGCACGTGACATGAACAAAGGTGCCATCGCATTTGTTTGTATGACCGGCGTCCAGTCTTCGATCGTTAAGTCTGCAGCTTTGACTGGCTTTGGGCCATAGATGCCTGCGTTATTGATCAAAACATCGATGGGCCGACCTTTAAGGTCTTCAACAAATCGCGTCACTGACGGTGTATTCATAACGTCGAGACCATAGACAGAAACATCGCCTTCGATCTCGGCCAACTCGCCGACACCAATCGGATTCCGACATGTCCCGATCACCGTCCAGCCGTCAGCTGCGTATTGTTTTACAAACTCGAGACCGAGGCCGCGATTGGCACCGGTAATTAATACTGTTGGCATTTATATCTCCGTGGTTTAGCATTTTGCAGTAACTTGAATTTCAACTTTCATACTTGGATCAACGAGCCCTGCAATAATTGCTGTCGCAGCAGGTCGTATATCTCCAAACACATTTCCCAGCTCGGCGCTCACAACCGGCCAATCACCACGATCTGTTATGATATATTTGGCGCGCACAATGTCAGCCATGGATGCACCGGCTTCGATAAGCGCGGCATCAATATTGCGCAAAGATTGTCGGGTTTGTTCTGCAACATCTTCAGAGATCGTGCCTGCGGCATAATCAAATCCTGTCGTACCAGAAACGAATACCCATTCACCGTCGACAACGGCGCGAGAATACCCAATCGTTTTTTCGAACTCAGATCCGGACGAGATTAAACGTCGCGACATCAGTTCAATCTTTCAATGGCAACAGCCGTTGCTTCGCCACCACCAATACACAATGATGCGACGCCTTTTTTAAGATCGTACTTTTGCAACGCATTCATCAGCGTCACGATGATACGTGCACCTGATGCGCCGACCGGATGCCCGAGTGCACAAGCACCGCCATGTACGTTGACCTTGTCATGAGGAATATCCAGTTCCCGCATTGCCGCCATCGTAACCACTGCAAAGGCCTCATTGATTTCAAATAAATCAACATCGTCTTTTTCCCAACCGGCTTTGCTCAAGACTTTCTCGATGGAACCAACGGGGGCCGTTGTAAACCATGCCGGTTCATTTGCATGCGTTGCATGTGCACGGATGACTGCGAGTGGAGTCAGACCGCGCTTCTCAGCCTCTGAACGTTTCATCAGAACCAGCGCTGCACCGCCATCTGAAATCGACGATGAGTTCGCAGGCGTCACTGTGCCACCTTTTCGGAATGCAGGTTTCAATGTTGGAATTTTATCGATGTTCGCGTTGTAAGGTTGCTCGTCACTGTCGACGGTCACATCACCTTTGCGGGTTGAGAATGTAACGGACTCAATCTCGCTTTTGAAGGTGCCGTCTTCGATCGCCTTCTTCGCACGGTTGAGACTCTCGATTGCGAAATCATCCTGTTGCTCGCGCGTGAACTGATAATGCTGCGCTGTATCCTCAGCGAACGTCCCCATCAACCTGCCTTCATCATAGGCATCTTCAAGACCATCAATGAACATGTGGTCTTTCACCTGATCCCCATGCCCCAGTCGATAGCCTTTACGTGCTTTGGGTAAAATGTACGGCGCGTTGGTCATACTCTCCATGCCGCCCGCTACCATGACGTCATGCGAGCCTGCTAGAATATTATCATGTGCCAGCATCGTTGCCTTCATGGCGGAGCCACACATCTTGGATAACGTCGTGCATCCTGTGCTCCACGGCAGACCCGCATTATGCGCAGCCTGCCTGGCAGGTGCTTGTTTAAGACCTGCAAAAAGACACAAGCCCATTACGACATCTTCGATATCTTCAGGCTTGCACCCGGCACGTTCGACTGCCGCCTTGATCGCAGCACCACCGAGTTCCGGTGCCGTCATATCGCTTAAACTTCCCTGGAATCCTCCCATTGGAGTCCGGGCGGCGCCAACAATAACAATTGGATCTTCGTGCATAGATATCTCCTGAATTTAACAAACTTTGTTAGGCTAGAATTTCCCAAATCGTAAATGACCAAACACATACATAAGCAACAACAATGCTACGCGCTGCGATGGCCCACTTAGGTTTTTCTGCATGCTTGGCACAGCGCCACACCGAGATCACAGCCCAAGTACCGAACACAGTCATCAATGTGCCCATCACACCAATAATAACTTTTGCTGCAATTAATGATTCAGCATTGCGCTCTGGATCCATGGAGATCCCCATGATCACACCGACCAGCATGACAGCAACCGAGAGCGTAAGCACAATGCCATGCCCACAAAAAAAGCCACCCCAGAAAACAACCCATAATGGGACTTCGCCTTTTAAGGTGCGCAGCCAAAATGGGCTATCAGGATGGGGGCCTTCAAAACCATGAGAGCCATTATCTTTATTGGGAAGTTCAAGACCAAGTCGTTTCGACGTTCCGTAAACGTCTATGAATACGGGGCCACCGTCTCCACCGCCACCATGTTCAGACATTCGATACCTCGTTATTATATTTAAGAACCACTCAAGACGTCTCTTCAAAAAGTTCACGGCCAATCAGCCAGCGGCGGATTTCAGACGTTCCCGCGCCAATTTCGTATAGCTTCGCGTCGCGTAATAAACGGCCCGTTGGTGTGTCGTTTATATACCCCATCCCACCTAGACATTGGATCGCTTCAAGTGTCATCCACGTGGCTTTTTCAGCGGCATACAAAATAGCACCGGCAGCATCTTTTCGTGTCGTTCGTCCTGCATCACATGCACGCGCAACCGCATAAACATAAGCCTTGGATGCGTTCATTGTTGTGTACATGTCGGCCAATTTGCCCTGCATTAACTGGAATTCACCAATAGGTTTTCCAAACTGCTTTCGTTCGTGCAGGTAAGGAACAACCTCGTCCATACAAGCTTGCATAATACCAAGAGGTCCTGCTGCCAACACTGCGCGCTCATAGTCCAGACCACTCATCAGTACGTTGACGCCCTTACCCAAGCCACCAAGAATATTCTCTTCGGGAACTTCGACATCTTCGAAGACTAACTCGCATGTGTTTGATCCACGCATCCCGAGCTTATCGAGTTTCTGCGCCTGACTAAATCCACCAAACCCACGCTCAACCAGAAATGCGGTAATCCCCTTGGGTCCCGCATCCATATCGGTTTTTGCATAAATTACATAGGTATCTGCATCGGGTCCGTTTGTGATCCACATCTTGTTGCCGCTGAGCACATAACGGTCGCCTTTTTTTTCCGCACGAAGCCGCATACCGACAACATCTGAACCAGCACCCGGCTCACTCATCGCCAAGGCGCCGACATGTTCTCCACTGATGAGCTTTGAGAGATAGCGGTCTTTTTGATCTATGTTGCCGTTGCGATTAATCTGATTGACGCACAAGTTTGAATGCGCGCCATAACTAAGCCCTACTGAGGCAGAAGCACGGCTGATCTCTTCCATGGCCACACAATGCTCAAGGTAGCCCATCCCCGCCCCGCCGTACTCGTCGGCAGCTGTAATGCCAAGCAGACCCATGTCGCCCATCTTACGCCATAAGTCTTTTGGAAAATCATTGTCTCGATCAATATCAGCCGCGCGCGGAGCAATTTCATCCGCAGCAAAGCCACTCACAGATTGCCTGAGCATATCGGCGTCTTCGCCAAGACCAAAATCTAATGTGGGATATTCATTTCGGATCATTGCTTTTCTCGTCGACGGAAAGGCACGCCGGCTCCTGTATTAATAGCCTAAACAACTTAATTGACGTTAACGTTAACGTCAACTTACGTCAGAGTTCTATCTTATCCCGATACCCACCAACATGACGAGCCCCCCAATCGATCCAATCAAAAGGTTTGTGGCTAATAAGGGGTGTTTATTTATCCTTTGAGAAAAGCCATGAGAAAGGCAAACCAAATGCCCAATCATTGCCGTGCCAAGCATAACGGCGATAGCAAAAGCCGGCACAACCGGAATATGTGCAAGCCACTGTCGGGCTGTCTCAGAATGAAATGTTCCGACTTCATATGACCCATAAAAAATCACCAAAGAAGACACGATCAATATAACAATCACACCTAAACTTCGTGCAAGTCGAAGACCAATCATTGTCTGATCTATGATGCGATCAACAAGCAACTTAATGAGTGCAAAAGAAAGAGAGCCACATCCGACACTCACAAGCAAAGATCGCAGATCATGCATTTGATAAATATCATCATAGGCGACACTGCCCGCAAATACGATAAACCAGTACAGAACATAAAAAACAGAAATTGCGAACAACAGGTACGCGAGAAATCTTTCTAAATCTGGCAACTCGCCAGTTCTGTTGCCTGTGCGGACTAACGCCCCTAAACCTGCAGTCCCTGCATAAAGAACGTTTGCCACAAGAACACTTGCAACAACGCTCAATAAGATCGACTGGTTCATCAAATACTCAGTCAGTGACCATGCCGCATAATACGGCAATGCAAAAACCAGTAAAAAAGCAGATATGCCAGCCATAGCCGAACGTATGGCGGCGTTAAACCTGATCTCTGCTGTAAACAGCTGATAGACAACTCCCAAACAAATAAAGCCATAGCAATACAACATAAACGGCGAGCCGCCCTGCAGCGTGTTCGCTAATGCAGCGAGTGGCAGAATAACAATAAATATTGTTGTAGCGATGGCGCCAAATATTGGCGAGCGCTCATAATCCAAAATCATTTTAGAGACGGCTTTATTGATGAAATGATCAAGCCACGTTATGGCACATTTGAATACATCATCATTCGGCCAAGCGTCGATGACGCTCCAACCTCCACAAATCCAACTTTCAAGTTTCTCAGCAAGTCTCTTGTGCAATAATGATACGGCACAAATAGAAACAGCCATTGCGACCAGCAATCCGCCAAACCCGATTAACAAAACACCAGTAAAATTCAGGCTGCTCAACACGCTGACCTCAAAACATTATATTGGAACGGTTAGCCGACGATACGCATCAAGGTTCAATCAAAGAAAGACGAGCAAAGGAGACACGAATATGATCCTGATCATTCGGATCGCTTATAGTGAGTCCCTCGCTCTCCGTCATCTCATACGACCTTATGTACCAATCTTAAGTGGTGATACCAAACCTTCGAGCGTTGCCATCACAGCAAGCGGCGTCAACTTACCCGTAGCGGGATTTTCTTCCGTTGGCACACCGGCAATTGTGAATTCTAGGGTCGTCGAATCACTATCCAATTTGACAGTGTGTGTGTTTCGTTCGACAGCAGGGTCCGCCCAAATTTCGTAAGATGTGTTATCCGGACCTGGGCCAGCCAAACTTAGTGCAACAGCAACATTTACGTTGGCAGGGAACTTCGCAGCAGCGTCACGCACAGTGCCATTATAAAGGCAAAGAGGTTCGGACAGGTTCGATAAATCAATCCCCTGCTCTACAACAAATGGTGCTTTGACCAAACCCTGAGGCGGCTTACGTGTTAACATTACAAGAGAATTGATTGTGCCTTTGGATGCCGCATTCACAGCATCGAAGCCCGCCAGAGCACCTGTCGGCACAATAATTCTCGCACCCGTCTCTCGTGCACGATCAACCAATTCGGGTTGCTCAAGCAACCTGGTCACAGTCACGGCCACCAGAATTTTTCCCTGTTCAACAGCAGGAATGGCAAGATCAAAAAATTTCGCAGGCGGCAAAGCTTCAACAATGATGTCTGCAAGGCCAACCAGTTCATCGAGATCATAAACCGGTGGTGGATTTTTGAAGTCTTTAACTTTATCCGCAGCGCGTTCTTTTGTACTGCCAGATACCCCGACAAGATCGAACCCATCGACACCTTCACTTAACCATTCAGCAACTGGCAAACCAACGGCACCCAAACCAGCAACGACAACTTTTTTATTCGGCGAAACAGCCACGCTTATTCTCCTTAAATTCTCAATGTTTATGATGTTGTTTGTTTTTCTGACAGCAGTTTAACGCACTGTGCCTCGAGACGATCCATTTCAGCGAGAGACTCTTCAATGTCACATTTCTGCCCTTGAAGAACAGATTTTCGGTCGCGGATCACGCCGACGAAATGTGTAAGTTGAGTGACTTCACTCGGATCGACGTCATAAAGATCAAGCAGACTTGCGATCTCGTCCAGTGAAAGCCCAAGGCGCTTACCGCGCATTATCAATCGCAGGCGCACCCTATCGCGCGCACTATAAATGCGACGTTGGCCTTCACGGGCTGGAGCCAATAATCCTTTATCTTCGTAGAATCGAACGGTGCGCGTCGTTACGTCGAACTCGCGCGCCAGATCTGCAATACCCAATGCCTCACTCATCTGCAAATGCTAAGCGAGGGTTACGTTTACGTAAAGACCGATTGAGGTTTTCTGCCGTTTTAGAGCAAAATAAGTGTGGCTAGGCCTAAAAATGCAAAGAATCCAACGACGTCCGTGACAGTCGTTAAGAACACGCTTGAGGCAATCGCAGGGTCTGCGCCTGCCCGCTCCAACATGATGGGAATCGTCGTCCCTGCAAAACCGGCAATGATCATGTTAATCACCATCGCTGATGCGATCACAATGCCAAGCATCTGACTTTCAAACCAAAACCAGACAACAAGTCCACTCAAAACCGCAAACACAACGCCATTGAAACATCCAACGATGACTTCCTTGGTAATCACGCGGGCGGCGTTCGTACTGGTCAATTCCTTCGTCGCTAATGCACGCACGGTCACAGTAAGTGTCTGCGTCCCCGCATTCCCGCCCATCGAGGCGACAATCGGCATTAAGACCGCGAGGGCCACGGCTTGCTGTATCGTCGCATCAAACAGGCCAATCACAACTGATGCTAAAATCGCCGTCAGCAAATTAACGACCAGCCAGCTAAACCGAGCACGCGTTGTCGTGATGGCAGCCTGGTACAAGTCGTCTTCGCTCACACCACCGAGGCGCATGATGTCTTCTTCATGCTCTTCATGAATAACGTCAACAACGTCATCAATCGTGATGGCACCAACAAGCCGGCCATCCGGATCAATCACCGGTGCCGACACCAAGTCTCTTTGGCGGAACAGGAACGCGATGTCTTCCTGGTCTGTCATCACATCAATGACGTGCATATCTTCGGCCATCATGTCCGTGACAGGAACCTGACGCCGGGTCCTGAGCACATTACTTAGCGAAACCGCACCAACGGGATGATGACGTACATCAACAACAAAAATGTCATAAAAAATACTTGGTAACTCGTCTTTGTCTCCATCCGCCATCCGACGCATAAAGTCGATGTATTGCCCGTTATTCCAATGACTCGGCACGGTGACCACTTCGCGCTGCATCAAACGACCAGCACTGTCCTCAGGGTAACTAAGGCTTTCCTCAATCAGTGTGCGCTCTTCGTCGGGAATTTGTTCAAGGACCTGCTTTTGACGGTCCTCGTCCATTTCCTCGAGCATCATCACCGCATCATCACTATCTACTTCAGCAATGGCGTTGGCGACTTGTGCGTCACCAATGATCTCAAAGACGTGCTCACGGATGGTTTCGTCAAGTTCTGAAAGGACTTCAGGATCAAGCTCAACGCCAATAGTTTTGACCAGGGCATCGCGATCATCTTTGCTCAGACGTTCAATTAAATCAGCAAGATCGGCGTAGTGGAGTTCATCAACGATATCGTGGACACGGACACTGTCTTCGGCATCAATTGATTCAACAACGAGGGCCTCTAAATCCTGAGCATCCTCAGCAGCTTCCGCGTCAGCTGCGGCGTTGCCGGTCTCTGGCTCTTTGATATCGTTCTCGACCACAATGCCCCCGATGCACGTAAGATATAATGTCACATTATCAAAAACAAAACCCGCCAAAAGGCGGGTCAATGAACAGCAATGAATGTTTCAAGTCAGCGAGAATTTACGCTGCGTCTATCATCCATATTATGACCCGTTAACGTCTTTTCGCAGTTCTCCTTAATCGCCTTTTCAGGCTTAGAAAAATTGGTATTATATAGCATGGGATAGCAAACAACATAGTTACCAGCAAACACAAAAGTATCCTTTATCTACAATTGCTTAGATTTACAAATCACGACACTTAAAAACCGGCTAAGCATGAAGTGATTAATTCTATATGAAATCAATCGTCAATGGCTATCGATCGAACTAATGTACAACGAGAATATTCGATTAATGATGAATGTATTTTCTGTGTTATGGCGCTTTTATTCTTTATCTAACAGTGCTGACTATCCGAGTAATAACAGATTTGACCACTGCGTTTGCTGCCTCCGCAAAAGGTTTTGGGTCTTTGCAACTATACCCTGCTTCACCCAGCCTAGATTGGATCCCTGCAATCGTATCTTGCTGAACCTTCTCATATCTATCGATAATTGCTGTAATTGCGGTTAAACTCATATCCACTTTGACCCGTAATTTGAGAACCAATGCTGGTATGATATCAAATTTTGCAGAAGTATTCCCTTGCTGAACGACAATTTGCTTATTGAAGCCTTGTTCTAGAAGATCATCTTTTGAAAGAGGCTTCTCTAGAAATGTGATTGACTGAAAGTTGCTCTCAAATGCTTTTTTTTAAACCTGTGACATAGACATCGTTTAAGTCCAGTTCTACTTTCCAGGCACTACACTCTAAACGCCGAGCTTCAGCCTGCATTTTCTACCCTCCACTCTGAATATATGCTGCGTATTTTCCAGGAATTAATTTAACGTCTTTTTGCGCCGTGTATTCAACATTAGGAACATTAACAAAAGCGCTACACCCCAAAACCGCAACAACTAAAAAAGGAATAAAAATTTGATTTAATTTATTCATAAATCTCTACTAACTGATTACACCTTGCGGCAATTTATTGAGTGAAAGTACACGCTGATAATCACGCGAATTTTTTTACAAAAACACGATCTCCTGCGCTTAGTTTTTCGATGTCATCTGAAATTTCCTGAATTATGGCGAGGATAATACCACTGTCTAATTTCACCGTGTGCTCAAGCCCCTTTCTGTCACGTATCAATTCCTCTGCAGATACACCGAGAACTGTACCAATAATTAAACCCACTGCAATTCCAGCAAGCGAACCATTCCCCGATCCGACAAAAGATCCAGCAACACCAACAGCTAAGGCACCGCCGGTTTCCCCATAAATAGTGCCTTCACCATTTATTTTTATCTCCTGAGTATCGAGCAACGTTCCAAAACTGATAGCAAAGGATCGGCCAACTTCTTGCTCAGAATATTCATTGTTTTTTACAGCATTACAGCTCGAAAGAAGCATACAAGTCATGACGACATATATGACCTGACAAGGGGAAAAAATACGCCTACAGCTGATGTAAAACATGAACAAGAATTCGATCTTCCTGAGCTTTATCAGATAAACATTTAGCAAGGATGTATTCTATAAAAACTCAAAACCATCACTTCAAAACAACCTCACTTACACTCATCAAAAAATCTGACATATTAATTAATTTAATGCGAGTAAATATGGATATATTTCTATTCAAATTATGACATATGATGCATTTGTTAGTTTATATTCACGATACTTTCAAAATGCAAAAAACCGGAAGCTTGGCTGAAACTCGCCTAACTCCCGGTTGAAGACTTTATCGTCATCGCTAAATTCTTGGTGCGGTCGAGAAGACTCGAACTTCCACCCCTGTTACAGGACAGCGACCTCAACGCTGCGCGTCTACCAGTTCCGCCACGACCGCACTGCGGGTTGAAGTATCAGCTCAAACCGACACGGTCAAGGCAACTTATAGGCCTCTTTGAGCCTAAAAAAACGCCTAAATTCAGTACCTTTAAGATCAATCGTCCAAAAATATATTAATCCCCCTTGCGATGAGCCGAAGCCTCGCTCATAAAATCACTATGGATGATGCAGAAAACCCCTCGGGCAGCACAACGAATGGCCTTCAAGACATTGAATGGCGGATCAGTGACAGCCCTGTTGATTACCCGGACGCGATTGAATTTATGGAACAACGCGCCGCCGACATCTATACAGGCACCGCCCCAGAAACCGTCTGGTTGCTAGAACATCCCCCGCTTTATACAGCAGGCACCAGTGCCGCTGATGATGAGCTTCTCGATCATACGCGATTCCCCGTCTACAAAACCGGACGTGGAGGTCGCTACACCTATCACGGACCAGGTCAGCGGGTTGCATACGTGATGATGAATTTAAAAAATCGCGGGTCTGACGTCAGATGCTATGTACATGACCTCGAAGAATGGGTGATCCGATCATTAATGCAGTTCAATGTGATTGGTGAGCGACGCGAAGGTCGTGTCGGCATATGGGTTCGCCGGGGCGCGCCTTCCAATCCTGCATCCCGCGAAGATAAAATCGCCGCGATTGGTGTGCGCATTCGTCGCTGGGTTTCTTTCCATGGCATTGCCATCAATGTGGAACCAGACCTCGAGCATTTCGATAGCATCGTTCCCTGCGGCATTGCCGAACACGGCGTCACGTCGCTTTGGGATTCAGGGATTACCGCCACAACGACCGATGTCGACAGTGTACTTAAAGAAACTTTCGAAGAGGTTTTTGGACGTAAGTAACGCCCCATCCTCTTCTTTCATTTTAGACAACGACCCCTCACCCTTGCCCTCTCCCCAGGGAGAGGAGATTTTTTTATGGGCGTTTCCGAAAAATGTGAATGGTGATGAAACTCATTACGTCATCGTCGACCTGATTGGTGACGGTGTATTTAATCCGCGCCATGCCACGATCTGGTTTTGACGAAGATGGTTTTTGTTCGAGTACTTCACCAACAACTTTCAATGTATCGTTCGGGCGGACTGCAAGCATCCAACGCAACTCATCAATTCCAGGCGAGCCCATTGACGCGACCTCAAGATATCCTGTCGCATGGATCAATCGAAACGCGACACACATTGTGTGAAAGCCGCTCGAGATCAAGCCGTCATACGGGCCAGAGTTCGCGGCCTCAACATCGATATGAAAAGGCTGAGGATCCCAGGCAATCGCAAAATCAAGAATTTGCGATTCCGTTAATGTCATCCCAGAACTTACAATCTTGCGGCCAACGGTGAAGTCTTCGAAATACAGATCTTTTTCTTGTGCCATAACGAGCCCCTAGTCCAATAGTGAAGTGGCATCCTGCCATATTGATTTTAATAATGCGCCCGCTGGTTCAGCCTTCGCCAATCCAGATGACTGCCCTGCCCATGCCTGAATACGTGCCAGTTCATTTTGCTTTGCACCATCAGTTCGCATTGTTTGCGTCAGCCCACGTTGCACCGGATACGGAGCTGGGTTAGGCGCATCAACAGACGTTGCCGCGCGCGCATAATCTGTGGCGAGGCTGCGACCCAGCCTGCCAGAAAAAATTTTTGATATGATGGTATCTTCAGGCGTACTCGCCCCGATTCCATCAGCCCAGGCACTTGGAATACCAGCTTCAGGCGTGCGCAGAAAACCTGTGCCAATAGCAACAGCAGACGCGCCCAGACACAATGCCGCGGCGACGCCTCGGCCGTCTGAAATACCACCCGCAGCAATCACGGGCAGCTTCACCGCATCAATGACAGCAGGCAGCAAACTAACCAAACCAATCAACCGATCATTTGCATCTATCGGATCGAAGTAAGCGCGGTGCCCCCCTGCTTCCATACCTTGAACAAGGATAGCATCTGCGCCCGCTGCTTCTGCCTGACGCGCCTCGTCGACACTGGTGACACTGGCCAACCAATCGATCCCTGACGCCTTGAGGTCGGCTGCGATATTAGGTGGGAATAATCCCATGACCGATGAGAAAATGGGTGGCTTCGTCGCGATGATCGCTGCGCATTGTTCCGCAAAATCCAATGGCTTTGCATCCCCTGCATCCGCAGGCACATCACTGCCCCATGTGCATAAATATTCTCGCACCTTGGCTTCATGATCAGGATCACGAATGGGGTCGGCATCCGGTACCCAAAGATTAAACTGAAAAGCACCATCGGATGCTGCACGAAAATCAGCGGCCCACGCTTCAATTTGAGATGGCGACATAAGCAGCGCACCACATGAACCGGCACCACCTGCATTCGCAACTTCTGCCGATAATTTTGCCGGACACGCACCTGCCATAGGTGCCAAAAATATCGGGTTCGACATGCCATATCGGCTAACATAATCCAGGCTTCGTTGAATGGGCTTCATCGTATTCTCCTGAGAATTATGCGGTTGGGCGTTTTTCAAACCCGTTGAGTATTGGTGTTTCAATATCTTCAATATGCACGGCATCGACGCGTGCCAAAGGTGGTCCGGCATGCACTTTCTTGAGCATCACATCGACGTCAGTAATGTCGCCAGAGAATACAGCTTCGACACGGCCATCCAATAAATTACGCACCCAGCCAGAAAGACTTAGCGATACAGCTTCACGTGCTGTCCATCCCCGGTACCACACGCCCTGCACACGACCTTCAACAAAGACATGAACAGTCCGCATCGACACGACAGATTATTCAAATTCCATAATGATTTGATCAACCATCAAGTTGGCGCCAGCCTCAGCCTTAACCACCGTGACAGTCGTGTCTTTTTCAGCACGAAGAACATTCTCCATCTTCATCGCTTCAACAACGCACAACTCTTCACCAGCCTTCACTTCCTGGCCTTCGGTAACAGCAACGGAAACCAATAAGCCAGGCATTGGTGATAATAAAAGCTTCGACGTGTCCGGTGCTTCTTTCTCAAGCATCAGCTTGTTCAGTTCGGCAACATGCGGCGACAGCACCCATGCATCAGCTTGGAACCCACCTTGCGAAATTGAGTACGACACAGTCGTGCGTGTAACTTGGAAGCAGATCTGCTCGCCTGCGATCTCGGCTCGGAATAATGGATCACCTAACTGCCAGTCCGTCGAAATAACAAACTCTGTTCCATCTACGTTTAGTTCAACGTGTCCGCTTTCCGCATCACCAACAGTGACATGATAATTATTATCACCAAATATCACGACCCAATCAGATGAGACCTGACGATTATGGCCGCGTTGCTGACCAGATATTTGCGCAGCCCGCGCCTGATAAGCGGTATGCATAAGGCCTGCAACAGCTGCGAAGATTTTTGTATCCTTTGGCACTGTATCCGTTGGGTTAAAGCCCTCGGGATATTCTTCAGCGATAAAGTTTGTCGTTAATTCACCATCGATAAAGCGTTGATGTGACACCAAGGCATTCAGGAATGGAATGTTGTGCTGCACACCTTTAATATAAAACTCATCCAAAGCCTGGCGCATATTCTTTGTCGCCTCAGCACGGTCTTTGCCGTACGTCACCAGCTTGGCGATCATCGGATCGTAGTACATCGAAATCTCGCCGCCTTCATAGACGCCGGTATCAACACGCACGGCACCCTCTTCTTCAACGGGTGGGCGGTATTTAATCAGTCGGCCAATCGATGGCATAAAGTTCCGGAATGGATCTTCGGCATAAATCCGGCTTTCCATTGACCAGCCGGTTAACGTGACATCTTCTTGTTTGAACGGAAGCTCTTCACCGTCAGCGACGCGGATCATCAACTCAACCAGATCAAGTCCGGTAATGTATTCTGTGACAGGATGCTCAACCTGTAAACGTGTGTTCATTTCCAGAAAGAAGAAATTCTTATTTTTATCGACAATAAACTCAACGGTACCCGCTGAATGATAATCAACGGCAGCGGCCAGCGAGACCGCTTCTTCGCCCATGGCTTTCCGAGTTTTATCGTCAAGGAAAGGTGATGGCGCTTCTTCGATCACTTTTTGATGGCGGCGCTGAATAGAGCATTCGCGCTCGCCAAGATAGATCGTGTTGCCATGCTTATCGGCAATGATCTGAATTTCGATATGGCGCGGGTCTTCTATAAATTTCTCAACAAACACACGGTCGTCACCGAACGACGACTTGGCTTCGTTTGTCGCACGGATAAATCCATCGCGCGCCTCTTCGGCATTCCAGGCAATACGCATACCCTTTCCGCCACCACCCGCTGATGCTTTAAGCATAACCGGGTAGCCAACCATGTCTGAAATTTTAACGGCTTCATCCGCATCAGCGATGGCATCTGGATGCCCTGGTACGGTTGATACCTTTGCCGCATTCGCAAGTTTTTTGGATTCGATCTTGTCGCCCATCGCTGTGATGGCTTTTGGGCCAGGACCGATAAACGCAACGCCCGCTTTTTCAAGCGCTTGGGCGAAATGAGTATTTTCAGACAAGAAGCCATACCCCGGATGCACAGCTTCAGCACCAGTGTCCTTAATCGCTCTCAGAATATTATCGATGACGAGATAACTCTCGGCTGTTGGCGCAGGTCCAATATGCACGGCTTCGTCAGCCATCTGAACATGCAGCGCATCTCGATCTGCGTCTGAGTATACAGCAACTGTTGAGATTCCCATGGCACGGGCTGTCTTGATGACCCGACAAGCAATCTCACCACGGTTAGCGATTAGGATTTTTTTGAACATGTTTCTTCCCTACCCCGGTAATTCCGACTTAAGTTTTACGATTTCGCGAGCAAGGTTTCGAGGTTTTTTACAACCGCGAACAAAAGTCGATTATTTATTGCCAAACAAGCCGTTGAACAAACCTATGACCCGGGCCACGTGAAGCGCCAGAACACTCCCCCAACCGACCATTGGCAGGACAAACCAAGGCTCACCTTTTAGCCACAGGAAATTGACGGCAAACAAGCCGCTGACAACAATGATGTATCCGGCGAAATGGAGTGCAAGGCCACGCTGACGTTGAAGTGCACGTGCATGGGCTTGATCTTCACGATCAGATTCTGTGTCGTGCAAAGCTTTATTCTCCTGATGGATTTAACGGCTTAACGTTTACATAGTCTCAGTTTAGTCACGGGACAATGCCAACCACATTGCGCCACCAACGATCATGGCTGCGCCAACGATCACCATAAGACCCGGCCACTCATCAAAAAACAATATACCGAAGATGGCCACAAAAACGATTCCAGAATATCGTACTGGCACGAGATTAGTCGCACTGGTCAAACGAAACGCGCGAATATTGCAGATTTGTCCCAAAATCGCGATCAGCCCCATCGCAGCAACCAAAAGAATGACCTCAATCATAAGGCTTTCCCAAAACCAAACGCCTGTGGCCAACACCATCACCGATGCAGCGACATTAACGATGAACAGAATACGGCTGGCGCGGTCGCGGGTCGCCGTTGCCTTGAGGAAAACCACCTCAGCACCCCAGGTAATGGCCTGAGCAAAGGCTGCTAACACACCAAGCAATGCCCACCCTGCAGCACCTGCAGAACCAGGCCCTGCCACAAGCACCGCACCGCCCAACGCGACAGAGCCCGAGAGCACTTCTCGCCAACCCACATGTTCCTTAAGGAATATCGATGCAAACAACACTGTAAAGACGCCGTTTGTCATTGCGATGGCCTGAACATTCGCCAAAGGGATTCTTGTGACGGCATAGGCACCAAAAACCAATGATGAGACGCCACACGCTGCCCGTAAAATATGCATACCCATTAGGCGTGGTTGTTTGGGGTGAGACGTTGTAGCTGCGGGCAATCGCATATCAGAAACAAAGAACGGTGCGATAAAAATTGCCCCCGCTGCATAATGGAAAAAACCGATCTACATAGGCGGGACCGAGCTCCCCGCTAACTTTGGTAGAACCCACATGATTGTGAAAAGAAATGACCCTGCAGTTGCCCAAAGCATCGCAATGACAATTATAAGCTGTGGGTTTGCTTCATTTTTCGAATTCATGAACACAACATGGCTAGATCGTCTTCAAAAACTTGGATTTTACGAAAATTTCTGTATTCTAATAACTAAGTCGTGCGCTGAACCTAATTCACTCCAAAACGCGTGTGAACATACGTCACAAACATCTCAACAAGCACTTTTACAGAATAGGAAACACGTTGGGACAGAATCAAGATATTATCAAACAACGCAATTGGGACCTTATTGTTGAAAGTCTCGATCGTTTGTCTGAAGGCATTACGATTATTTACAGTAATTACTAGCTGATACTATACAATACGCAAGCTGCAACAATCTCGGTCTTTCGGACAGTGATGTGGGTGTTGGTGTTGCGTTAAATGAGCTGATTGAGCGAACTTCCGACAATGGCATCGTTGATCCTGGTTCATTGTTGATGCAGCAGCTTGATGCGTCCCGAGAAGGAAAACCGCAATTCTTTGAGCGTGAACTCGAAGGCGGCCGTATCTTAAGCGTACGCGCGAACTCTATTCCAGGCGGTGGCGTGATAACCCTTTATAAGGATATCACCGAGCGCAAAGCTTTCGAGAAACGCCTGATTGAAATGGCGACACGCGACGAACTGACCGGTCTGATTAATCGCCGCGAATTCTTCACCCTCGCCAACCACGAAGAAGAACGCGCAAAACGCGAAGGTCATGTTGTGAGCGTCATGATGATTGATGCGGACTATTTTAAAAAGATCAACGATACATACGGACACGCTATTGGCGATGATGTATTGCGTGATCTCGCTGATAATTGTCGCAAGATTTTTAGAAAGACCGACGTTGTCGGGCGCTATGGCGGTGAAGAGTTTTCTGTGATCCTGCCTGGTGTCAAGGAAGAAATGTCCAAGATCATTGCTGAACGTCTTCATAAAAGTGTTGCCGAAAGTATTGTTAAAAGCGAAAAAGGTGATTTGACGTCCACAATTAGTATTGGTATCGCGTGTGCAGAAGGACGCGATATCCGCATTGAAGAGATTCTAGACCGGGCGGATCGCTCCCTTTATACCGCGAAGGCCCAAGACCGTAATCGTGCAATTTTTGACTCGGCAGCATAAACCATGACTCGTCCCCTCATTCTCGCCGTCGCACAATCCGGCGCAGTTCAACTTAGCGACTCTCGTCAGGCAAATGTCGCCCGCCTTTGTAAGATGCTCGATGAAGCAGCAGACAATGGCGCTGACATCGTTGTCTTTACCGAGATTGCCCTGACCACTTTCTTCCCTCGCCACTATGCTGAAGACCGGGCTGAGATGGACGAATGGTTTGAACGTGAGATGCCAAATGCAGCAACGAAGCCGTTGTTTGATATGGCAAAGCGACGCGGTGTTGGATTCTGTCTAGGATATGGCGAACTCACACCTGAGGGACAGCATTTCAACACGTCTATCCTCGTTGATAAATCTGGCAACATCGTAGGCAAGTACCGGAAAATTCACCTGCCTGGTCATGACGAATTTGATCCAAGTCGTAAGTTTCAGCATTTGGAAAAACGATACTTCTTACCCGGCAATCTCGGGTTCCCTGTATGGAACACGATGGGCGGCAACATGGGCATGTGCATTTGCAATGATCGCCGCTGGCCCGAGACATTTCGCCTGATGGGCCTACAAGGCGTTGAACTGGTAATGATTGGCTATAATACGCCGTCTGAGAACTCTCAGGATGCGTCAGAAACGCTAGAACAACGCAAATTCCATAATCGCCTCAGCCTTCAAGCCGGCGCCTATCAGAATTCAACGTTCGTCGCCGCATCTGCCAAATCCGGCAATGAGGACGGTCATCATATGTTTGCCGAAAGCTGCATTATTTCACCCGCAGGCGAGATCATCGCGATGACAAAAGGTGAGGATGATGAAGTCATCGTTGCTGAAATCGATCTGGATGATACTAAGTTCGGTAAATCCACAGTATTCGATTTCGCCCGTCACCGCCGGATTGAGCATTATGGACCGATTACCACACAAGTCGGTCCACGCATACCAGATGGCAGCGATAATACCTGATATAGGGCTTGGTAGGCGCGCGCGTTTTCCTTTACAATACCTTCAAGCAACGGCATTTAGATCATTGGATAATGGGTTTTTACGCACCCGCGTTATCATAATAACGACGCGTACACCTATACTGGAGGGATAACCATGGCGGCCAATGATGTTTCATTTAGGCCAGCAACACGCGCTGACGCGCGTGTCATTGCTGAACTTTTTCAAATCTCCTCCGAAGGCGTAGCTGATTACGTATGGAACCAGCTTGAAGGTCCTGAATTTGAAGGACTTGAGCTGATTGAGATCGGCACCAAGCGTTATGGGCGTGAGGATGTTAAATTTTCTTACCAGAACTGCGACATTGCCGAGATCGATGGCGAAACTGTCGGCATGCTTCATGCGTATGTCATTGGTGATGATGTGGGGAATGTCCCAGACGACATTGATCCTGTGCTACGTCCTTACGCAGAACTCGAAGAGCCTCGTAGCCTAAATATCTCAGGATTGGCCTTGTTCGATAAATTTAGGGGTGCTGGCGTAGGTACACGTCTGCTGGATTACGCCTATAAGCGTGCGCGTGCCGAAGGTGTTAAAAAGATCAGCCTCATCTGCTTCGTCGAGAACGAAGCCGCATGCCGCCTATACAAGCGTGAAGGCTTCAAAGAGCGTAAACGCGCCGCAGTCGTCCCACACCCACTCATCAAGCACGGCGGCGACGTTGTGTTGATGGTGCTTGAAGACTAAGCAACAAACTCTCTAGATTTATTCGTATCACTGGATTCCGGCCTGCGTCGGAATGACGGATTTAGTTTGTAAGAATATGTCGTCACCCCGGCGAAGGCCGGAGTTCAGAAATGCCAGATAGATATACGTTCATGACGGGGTGTTATTGGGCGTTAGTTTCGTGTCCAGGTGAATGCTTTTTTCGCGTCATCCCACCCCATAAAGAATGCGTCACACATACCATCATCAATCTTAAGTGCCGGACACATTGGACGTTCTGGATTTGGGATTGCGCTGAGCGTCAGATCAGAACCGCAAAACGCATCTTGCCGATCACCACCAATCTGCCATTCAAGACTTTCATTCCCGATTTCCAGTCTGGCACGAACAAACGTCTCATGCGTTGGGGATATCGCTACCAAGCCGATATGCGCGTCCCGAATCTGTCCATCACACTTAAAATTACCAATGATCGATGAGCCAGGCTTTTCCAGCATCTGAACTCTGACATGATCCTCAAAGCCCTGAGGTGTTGATAAGGCGCGCGCTCTATTTTCTGTCATTGATGTTAGGCAGCCAATTTCAAAAAGAGGTACAATCGTCCCGCCTCTGCCGGCGTCTCTTTGTGATTGGCATTCAGCATCCCGAAATTTGATCCACGCACGCTGCGCATCGCGAAGGAGTTTCTTCGCCGGTGCATCCTTATACTTGGATTGATTTTTGTAGACCTGATTAAGCCAACGATCGGCCTGTTTATAATGCCAATCCGCACATTGGATCATTTCTACTGTCGTGGCTTGCGTCACACACACATCGGGCTCGAGCCCGGATGTATCAGCCGAACTTGAAATAGCAAAAGTCAGAACTAGAACGCTTAACCAATATCGCATTCCGCACCTCTACAAAGGAATGTTATCGTGCTTCTTCCAAGGGTTTTCGAGGTCCTTGTTTTTCAGCATGCGCAGTGATTTGCACAATCGTTTACGTGTCGAATACGGCATAATCACATCATCAATGAAGCCGCGTGCGCCCGCGATAAAAGGATTGGCAAAGCGTGTGCGATATTCTTCAGTGCGCTTGGCGATCTTTTCATCATCGCCAAGATCTGAACGGAAGATGATTTCAACAGCGCCTTTAGGGCCCATCACAGCGATTTCAGCTGTTGGCCACGCAAAGTTTACGTCACCGCGCAGATGCTTTGAGCTCATCACGTCATAGGCGCCGCCGTAAGCTTTCCGCGTAATCACGGTCACCTTCGGCACTGTGGCTTCGGCGTAAGCAAACAAGAGTTTCGCACCATGCTTGATGATGCCATTGAATTCCTGACTGGTGCCCGGCAAGAAGCCCGGCACATCAACAAACGTCATGATCGGAATATTGAAACAATCACAGAACCGCACGAACCGTGCTGCTTTGATTGAAGATTCGATATCAAGGCACCCAGCCAACACCATTGGCTGGTTCGCCACCACGCCAACGGTAGACCCTTCCATACGCGCAAATCCAATCAGGATATTACCGGCATAGTTTGGCTGCAGCTCAAAGAAATCACCCTCGTCGACGACTTTGGTGATGAGTTCTTTCATATCGTAAGGCTTGTTTGGATTGTCCGGGATGAGCGTATCCAAGGACATCTCAATCCGGTCATGCGGATCAGGCGTCGGGCGCTCAGGCGGCTGTTCACGGTTGCTGAGCGGCAAGAAGTCAACAAACCTACGCAGATACAAAAGCGCTTCCATGTCGTTTGCAAAGGCTCGGTCCGCAACGCCTGACTTGGTTGTGTGCGTCGTCGCACCACCAAGTTCTTCCGCAGTCACCGTCTCGTGGGTGACTGTTTTGACCACGTCAGGGCCTGTAACAAACATGTAACTGGTATATTCAACCATAAAGATGAAGTCAGTCATCGACGGCGAGTACACAGCACCACCGGCGCACGGCCCCATGATCATTGAAATCTGCGGCACGACGCCTGATGCGAGGACATTACGCTGAAAGACTTCCGCATATCCGGCCAAGCTGTCGACGCCCTCTTGAATACGGGCACCGCCTGAATCGTTGAGACCAATAACAGGTGCCCCAACTTTCATGGCTTGATCCATAACCTTACAAATCTTGTTGGCATGGCTTTCTGAAAGGGATCCACCGAATACAGTGAAGTCCTGCGAATAAACAAAGACCTGACGACCGTTAACAGTGCCATATCCCGTGACGACGCCATCACCCGGTGTTGAGGTGTCCTGCATGCCAAATTCGGTACAGCGATGCTCGACAAACATATCCCATTCTTCGAACGACCCTTCGTCCAGGAATACATCGATCCGCTCGCGCGCTGTCAATTTGCCTTTAGAATGTTGTGAATCAATACGCTTTTGTCCGCCACCAAGGCGCGCACGTTTCCTGCGCTCTTCGAGTTCAGCAATGATTTCCTGCATAATCTTCACCTTTCGACAAATTAACGTATGCTCAGAATGTCTCTGATATTTTGCTGCAGTGCAAGGTGAGGTATCGTTCAGCATCGAAAACCTCATCCCTAAGATCACGTAATCGTTGCTCTGCTTCGCGGTCTGAACCCCATAGCTCAAACTGAAATGTCTCGTCAATTTGCGCAGCAGCCACCGCATCTTCGCCTGTCATGAACCCGCGTGTTACGCTTAGGCCCAGCACGACAGACCCCATAGCCTGGGCCAAAACAGCAAAAGCTGCCAATTCGTGATCATCGAATGACGCCACAAGCTCTTTGAATTTCGTAAGAGATTCGTCGGGTTGAGGGACGGCGATCAATGCTGCCGTCGTTGTCAGCTTGATCCCATATTCAGATGCAAGCCAGTCAAGAGGCGGTTGCCATGCATCGTGTTGGCGCTTCACTAAATCGATGGGCGCCTCTGCATGGTAACAAACCAAGTCTAATTCGGCGAATTTCGCAACAAGCACTTCTGTCTCGTCCCGATGAGGCCCGACACGGTCAATGGCAGTACACGCAATTTGCGTCAGTGGCATCGAAAGCGGGTTAATCTTTTCACCCTGGGCGTTCCATTCTTCAGCAACCCCGTTAGCGAGTTCACGGGTTTTTAACGCCAATGGAACCTTGCCCGGCGTCTTTACGGTACGCTCATCCAACAGAACGTTAAACGCCTCGCCTTCCGGCGAGACGCTCACATCCATATAGAACCGCTTTCGCAGTTTAGCCGTTTTTTCGTCAGTCACTGATTAGTTTCCAAACAATGATTTTAAACCTTTAGGAACACTGTCGACAACTGCATCGGCACCCGTTTCCTGTTTTTTCTCTTGTGGCGCTGGCTGGCTTGATCCTGACGTATCGTCAGTTTTAACTTCCGCCACTTGACCCGGCACAACTTTCTTACCCGCAAGTGCAGGGGTGCAGTAATCCGTCTTATCAACAGTACCAACAGCCCGCTTCGCGACACTTTCAACAAGTAAGGACAATCCCATTGTTGCAACCGCCGCTGCACCTTTGGCAACCGTACCAGCCGTATTTGCCAATAACGCACCTTTATCCAACGACCATTCAGGCGTCAGGAACGTCCCGGTAATTGCAACAGGGACAATAGCAGCACTCGCAAGACTGGCTTGCTTGGCACGTGGATCGATGAGGAGGTTGAGCTTCTCTTCACGCAGGTCCGCAGTACCAACCCCAATGGCTGAGAGACCGCCCGTTTCAACAACGATAGACTTCGCACTGGCGATACCGTCTTTAATATCAAAGTTAATGACAGCACATTTAAGCGTCTTATCGTCCTTGGAATTAAAGCCCGGAAATACAGACATCACATCGGATGAGACAATATTCAGTGCGCTGCTATCGATGCGACCATTCTCTGTTTTTACAAACAGGCCACCATTCAAGCTCGCCATAATGGCCCGCACTGAGCCCCCTGCTCCGTTGATATCAACATTGGCATCAAGTTTACCCTTTGCAATATCCGTCATGCCGCGTTGCTTGAGCAGCTCGCCATAATCAAGGCCGGCGGCACTAAGCTTGGCCACAAGGCCCGGCACAGCAGCCGCACCATTCAAGCCAACGCTGCCCGATACTTGCGTACCAGTAACCAACGCAGAAAGCGTGGATACCTGAAGGTTGCCGCCCTTAAGCGTTAACCGAACCGATGCATCTTCGATTTGATTGCCCTGAACAATGATCTTCTTTCCATCGAACGAAAGTTTCGCGTCTACAGCTTTTAAGCCATCAAGTGGCAAAGGATCGTTCGGGAATACACGTCCATCTGCAGGCTTTGTTGCAGGTGCAGGTGCTGCCTTTTCTTCAGATGCCGGCAGAAGCTCATCGAGATCAATCAGGTTGGATGTCAGGGACGCCTCTATGTTCGGGCGACCACCCAAGATTGCTTTCACGTTACCTGCCAAATCGGTTTTACCCGCAAGCAAAGTCATACCGCCAAGTGAAGCCGTCTTGCCATCGAATGAAACCTGAGCCGACAAATCAATCTTGTCAGCTTTGATTTCAGGCACGTCCTCAAGTGCAGGCACGAGTGCTGCTGCTTCTGACAACGTCGTTTTCAAGGACGCAATCGCAACTTTAAGCTGACCTTCAGCAGAAACATTGCCACCAGGCGTACCAAGCGTACCAATGTATGACGTAACAACGCCTAATGTCTCGGCCTCGATATTGACCGGATAGACACCATCTGCAGATGTAATTTGTGCGACGGAGCCAAGCTTGCCAAAGACTTCAAATATTTTTTCGTTGAGGCTACCTTTTGCGGCGATAACCACAGGCGTATCAATTGAACCTGCAGCGGCTGTCATTTCATCCAATGCGACGCGATGTTCTTCGCCCGTCACGCCATCTTTGTATGTCACCTTGATGTCGCGCATAACCACTTTATCAATCGATGGTAATGCACCACCGCCACCACTCTCGGATGCAGGTGCTTTCTCGCCTGCTGAGAATTCCCAGTTTCCAACGCCGTCTTTGTTGGTTTCAGCCAATAGATCGACACCTTCGACGAGCAAGCGGTTCACAACCACCTGACCACTCAACAAAGGAATAAGGGCAACTTCAGCGGCGAAGCGCTCAACCGTCAACATCGCGGGCTTTGAGCCCCAATCCGCATTCGCGAATGTCACACCATCAACGGCAATTGCCGGATTCAGTGAGATCTCAAGATTAAGATCACCCGCAATCTGAAGGTCACGTCCCGTGGCGCTCTTTGCCTGTTCCGCAATCAAACCTTTGTATTCTTTGAAATCCGTAGAACTGAGAATTGCGACGCCAGCGACAACAACGCCAACCAACACGACCACCAATCCACCAAATATCTTGATCCACTTACCCATGAGATCGTCTACTCTAACTTTTTAAAATGCTGAGTAAATCTGAGACTTCTTCAGCCACAGTTTCGGCACCTGCCGTCATTAATTCTGTAGGCGCATGATACCCCCACGCCACACCAAGTGCACGAACACTGGCCGCGTTGGCCATTTCAATATCGAAGGTCGTGTCACCTATCATGACCGAGTTTTCTGCATCAGCCCCTGCTTCGCCCATCGCAAAATGTAACATTTGCGGGTCTGGCTTACCCCGCGCCTTGTCGGCTGTCTGAAGTGTTACAAAATGGCTAGCGAGGTCATGATGCGCCAAAGTCGCCTCTAAGCCTCGCATTGATTTCCCAGTGGCAACACCAAGCGTCCACCCATCATCGCGCAAGGCTTCTAACAAAGCAGGGATGCCTTCATATAAAGGCTCGCTAAGATCTCCCTTAAGGCGCATCGACTGCCATGAGTTTGAATAGGCCTTCACCATCTCATCCACAGGTGCAGCTTCATCATTACCACACAACACGCGAATAGCGCCTGCCAGTGGAAGTCCGACAATCCGCCGAACTTCAGATAAAGGCGGTGGTGCCAGCTTAACGCTTTCAAAAGCATCAATCATGCAAGAATTGATCATATGCTGGCTATCAACAAGGGTGCCATCGCAGTCAAATACTGCAAGCCGTATATTCGTCTTCAAACCAGACTCCAACTCAAAATGCTTCTAAATGTCACTTTTCGCACCATAACGATGTCATTAGATGACTTCAACGCGTGATGATGCTTGATTCAAGGGGGGTATGACAGGCAAAATAGAAGTCAACAAAGATTAACAGATGGGTATCGTTTAAGAATACCTGCATATTTTCTTTTTGGGGAGAGAGTTTCTGTATTAGAGGCTCTGAGTTATTCGAGGGACAGTACCCACGCGGATCTATTACAGCAGATGGCATAATGCCATTAAACGGCGCGATTACTTAGTGAGTGTCGCCTGTTTTTAAAGATAGATCAAATTTACCAACTATTTTGGGGACTAAAAATGAAGTTTTTTAAATTCACGTTGGCCATTGCACTTCTTCCGCTTCTTGCGGCTTGTGCTGGTGGTCCAAATATCGAAGCAACTAAATCAATGGCGAACAAGGGCAGCGCATTCAATGGCGCTCTCCAGCAAGAGTATATTGCACTTGCAATGGCAGAAGCTGAAGAGTGGGACATGGAAGATGCTCACTACTTCAACAATAAGGCACTTGCTGCTGCCAATGGCGACGACGTTCAGCCACAGGAAATCAAAGAGCGCGACATCACTGGCGACGCTCGCTGGGATCTAGAAGCTGCCCGTCAGGCACTTCGCGCTTCTCTGCTTGCAGGTAGCAAAGATTATGCTCCTAAGGAATCAGCTCGTGCACAAGCTATGTTTGATTGCTGGATTCAAGAGCAAGAAGAGAATGACAATCCTAAAGATGTTGCAGCTTGCATGAATGGCTTCAACGAAGCACTTGCTAAAGTTGAAGGCATGCGTCCTGCAATGGAAGCTAAGGCGCCGATGAAGAAGATGATGGATCTTCCTGCGCCTTACACAGTTTACTTCGACTTTGACAGCTTTGACCTAAGCGCTACAGGCGCAGCGGTGATCAAAGAAGCTGCTAAAGCTGCTATGGAAGCTGAAGCTGGTGGCCTTGTTGTCACAGGTCACACTGATAAAGCTGGTAGCGACGATTACAACAAAGGTCTGTCACGTGCACGTGCAGCTGCTGTTGGTAATGCGCTGATGGCTGAGGGCATTGCGCACGACAGCGTCAAGCGTATGGACTCTGGCGAAGCTGCTCCAGAAGTTATGACGAAAGACGGTACGAAAGAAGCACTTAACCGTCGCGTTACGATCACGTTTACGCGTTAATCCGCCAAACACGATCTTGAGTTGATGAGCGCCGGGCCCTTAGGTCCGGCGTTTTTCTTTGATCGCATTACATCAAAAAAAGGGCCGCCATAAGGCGACCTAAAGGGAGAGTGTAACCGTCACTGAACACATGTTCAGGCGCGGCAATAGAACTGTCCTCAAACCATCAAGACCTGACGGCATAAAGGTGCGGCATCATTTGATGCAGCATGAAGAGATTATCGGAAAAAGCTGACGCGTACCTGACGGTAAGGGATTATCTATATCTTCATCGAGCGCATACGACGCTCGTCAAATGCGGGGAATGTCACCATAAATTCAGCCCCACCGGAACCACTGTGGCCAACGGTGATTCCTGCACCGTGCAAGTCGACAATAGTTTTAACGATATTAAGGCCCAACCCAGCCCCTGCACCACGGCGGTCACTCTGCGCAAATTTCTCAAACAAGTGCACACGATCTTCAGTCGCAATGCCACGGCCCTGATCAGAAATACGAATAGAAGCGGGTTCCTGCTCAAGACGAATAACCACAGATGAACCACACGCTGAATACTTAATCGCATTCTCGATCAAGTTCCTGATGGCATGCTCAAGGGCGCCAGAGTCGCCATGGACGTTGATGGGGCCGCTATCGCCCTCTAACTCCAGTGACCGGCCTTCTTTAATAGCAATCGGCGCGAGACTACTGACAACATTGACGGTAACATCATACACGTCGCTGATACCGTTTCTGGGAATGACAAAGTTTTTATAACGCGTCAGGGTCAATAGCTGCTCAACCATGCGCGCCAAGGTATCGACTTCAACACGTAAGGCGACAACCTCGTCACTTGAATTTAGATTATCCAGATTAGCCCGCAAAACGGCCAAGGGCGTGCGAATCTTATACAACATTTGCAGCAAATTCACGGTGCTTGGCTGCACTATCTCTCAAGGCATCCATCGCGCGCTTCATCTCAGTAATATCGCGTGCCATCATAACGATACCACCATCCGCAAGACGCTTTTCATCTACATAGAGCCAACGGCTGCCTTCAGTTTCAATCTCAAATGGCCCACTCGTTTGCTTACGTCTGGCCAAGCGACGCTGTATCCAGCCTTCAGTATCTTCTTCGGCTTCCGGATAGCGCCCATTTTCGACTTCAGCACGGAGCAATGCTTCAAAATCGCTGCCAGGCTCCATAACATCTGTTAGGTGTTTGTTCATTTGGCGTAACCACGCATTGGAGATGACGAGTTTGTCTTCTTCATTATAAAGGGCGAATTAACCTGACAGGACTTCGATGGCATCTGCCAGCTGAACATTCGCACGCTCGACACGAACAAGGTTCGTTACATCTTTAGCAATACCTATCGCGCCAGTAAAATTTTCTTCCTTGTCGCTGAACCGTGGCAATCCAGATACAGCAAAGTAGCGCAGCCCTCCGTCATGGCCTGCGGCTTCAAAACTCACATCACGAAATGGTCTTTTAAAATCAGGTAAAGGCAAAGTTTTGCCATCTTTTGAGGAAAATGCGCCAAATTCCGCAAATGTTTTTCCAATTACTTGAACGGGATGCAATCCAAGGCGGTCAACAATTCGCTCAGAAACGTAGGTTATGCAGCCGTCACTGTCCGTCTCCCAAACCCAGTCGGAGATAAGACGCGTCATATCTTCGAGACGACGGAACGCCGCCGTGGCGCGCTCTTCTTGCGAGCCCAAGATAGATGGCCAATTTCTTGGTTTACGCTCCGTCATGATCTTTCAAGCGTGTTTCCAATTCACGTAATGCACTCAGATAATCAGAGCCTCGATGCCATGTTCTGAGAACATCGACAGCGGCCTTACGTGGTGTGTTTGAATAAAACGACCGCAGGACAGGCATCTGCGCATCGACCTCTTCTTTCGTGCCAGCTTTTGCAAGATGGCAGTACTCATAGAGTTGAATGAACTCCTTTTCAGACATGCCGATAGCACGGCATGCGATCACAAGCCCCTCCCCGCCGGGCTCAAACACCAATCGCTGAATAAGGTATTCCCTTAATTTTGATACTTTTGCGAACAGTGCAATAAAAAGTGGGACTTCGCCCTCACGAAGTGCGGTGGTCAGCATTTCTACCGTGACCAGTCCTTCTTCTTTTAAAACATCGACGAGCTCAGAAACTTTCGTCTTCTGCCCGTGTCTGGATGCAGCAACCTCTTCTTTTGAAATCTACTCAAGCATTTCATCAACTGTACCTTTGTCGAGTTTGAAACTCGCAACGATATGCTCGCGCAGTGCGGCTGATACCCAAAGGAACATGCGCTGCGCCAACGCAGGTGAAAGATCATCTCTGTGAACGATCGGTTCTTGGAAGCTATCGACTCATCGCAACTGCTCAACAAGATATTCCATTGTATTGGCTGAGATCTTCGCATTTGTATTTTTCAATAATGAGATAATCACAGGCTCACGATTGGTCTCAACGAGTTCATCGGAGACCTTTTCTGAAACACTTTGCCGCATTGTGACCGCAAGCATGTGCTCTTCCGTTCGAAGCTTGATCACTTCAATTAAATCCGTGTCACGTAAATCCCCGATTTCGACAGCACAGGGAATGCGACTCTGATTTCATCGTTTGCGAGTTTGGATATGATATCCCTCGGCACATCATCCATGAGTGCTAAACGCCCAGCGACAGCCTGGCGCAAAGAGACTTCAATTTCATTGATGATGCTTTGCAGAATACTAAACATCAACGTGCGCTGACGTTCGCTCAGTACAGCAGACTGATGATCGAACAAATCAATAATGATTTGCGTTAGTTGTGTGCGGCTTTCTACAGATTTCTGACGTACCAAAGACATCAGTGATTCTGCGTCGAAAGAGGGCAACTTGCCTTCGGTCATACTAAGCGTCCTCTCCTGAAAGGAGATACCCTACACCCCGGATCGTATGCACAGTCACGTTGGCGCCAGCACCTTGGAGACGCTTGCGTAACCTGGACACATGTACTTCAACGGAGTTTGAGGACACCTCCTCATCAAACCCATATATCTTATCTTCTAACACATCTTTTGGAACAACGCGCCCTTTACGGCGTAATAGTTGCTCTAAAACATCCATTTCACGTCTGGAGACAGATGTTGTCTTTTCATTTACACGAACTTCGCGTGCGGTCGTATCAAACTCGATATTGCCTTCACTCAAGACCGTTCCGAGAACACCACCTGGGCGGCGCAATAGAGCACGTACCCGCGCCAAGAGTTCTTCCATTGCAAATGGTTTCAGCATGTAATCATCAGAACCAGCGTTCAGGCCTTTAACCCGGTCCTCTACAGCATCACGTGCTGTGAGAATGAGTACAGGCGTTAAATGCCCATCCTCTCGCTATTTCTTTAAAACATCTATGCCATCCATGTCCGGCAAGCCAAGATCCAGGACGATTGCATCGTAATCGACTGTATCTACGGCAGCATCAACATCTTCGGCGTTATAGACAACGTCGACAGTAAAACCACCTGCTTCGAGACCTTCTTTGACAAACGCTGCAAAGCGTTCGTTATCTTCTACAAGCAACAAGCGCAAGAGCTCACTCTAAATCTCAAATGTCGCACCTGATCAGAACAAGAGACAGGCGTCCATTCATATGACAAAGGAAGCCAAGTGCTAGTTAACCAGCACTTTTACAGCATTCCCCCCAAGGGTATCTACCGTACACCCGGCATGCAATAGGGCAAGCATTGAACTTTTATAGGTCAAACGGTTGAGCTTGTTCGTCATCTGGGTCAAAACCGAGTGTTCGCCATGTGTCTAGCATATGCTTTGGCAGGGGCGCTGTGATCTCTATCATTTGCTTCCCCTGCCTTGGAATATGCAGAGAACGTGCATGAAGGTGGAGCCGACGTTCGATACCAACTTCGAATACCGACCCTTCATATTCGTCATTGTGGGTCTCAATCGAGCCATATTTGCCATCGCCCAAAATTGGGTTTCCCATCAACTGACAATGGACGCGCAATTGGTGGGTCCGTCCCGTCAATGGTTCGAGTTCCAGCCACGACATGGATTTTCCAGCATTATCAATAATGCGAAAACGTGTGCGGGCCGATTTCCCCTGATCCTCATCAACTTGAACCATTTCACCCCGTGCACCGGGGTGCTTAGCTAATGGCGCATCAATATTTCCGCCTTCATGAGGCGGCTTACCAATCACAACAGCCCAATATATTTTTCGGGTTTCGCGCATCTGAAAAGCTTTCGCCAGCTTCGCAGCTGACTTTCGCGTCCGCGCCAACACCAACACGCCACTTGTATCTTTATCAAGCCGGTGAACCAATCGTGGACGCTCTTTGCTTCCCATTTTCAGGCGATCCAGCGCCCCGTCCACATGGGTTTCCGTCTTTGAGCCGCCCTGAACAGCAAGCCCAGGTGGTTTGTTGATGGCAATCATCTCATCATCGATGTAGATAATCCGCTCTTTCAACTCATCACCTAAACGTCCGGCTTGCTCAATATCCATGCCACCAACAATGGCGGCCTGACTAAGCGGTATCTCTTCATTGATATTCGGAGGAATCCGGATTGTTTGACCTGTGCTGACCCGGTCATTTGCCTTGGCCCGGGCACCATCTACTCGAACCTGTCCCGTCCGCAGTAATTTTTGAAGCTTACCTTGTTTGAGTGCTGGGAACCGGCTTCTTAACCAACGGTCAAGTCGCTGATCGTCATCGCCATCTTCAACAACCTCATTGCGTACGCCACTCATGTCAGAAGTACCTTAGTTATCGCCATGCCAGCCCAAAGTGCGCCGATACTCAACAGAACTGATGTTGCGACGTATATCAATGCTGCCCCGGTTTCTCCGTGCGTCATCATCGTTACGACGTCCAGAGAGAATGTTGAAAACGTTGTAAATGCGCCAAGAATGCCAATGACGATCATGGTGCGTAGTTCAGGGCTAGGAGACCAAGCCAGTGCTGAAACTTCGATAAAAGCACCAAGAATGAATGAACCGACGATATTTACGGTTAATGTGCCATACGGAAACCCAATGCCCGCAAACGACGTCATAGCTGACATTACGCCATAGCGCCCGACGGCGCCGAGGGCCCCGCCTAATGCGACATACATAACCATGCTAGCGTTCACGCCTTATCATCCTTCATCCGCTTTGAGCGCAGTGTATCCCAGTATTGCAGGCGCTTTGCAATCTCCCGTTCAAAACCTGTGTCCCGTGGCTGGTATATATTTGGCCGCCTAAGGTCGTCAGGGAAATAGTTTTGCCCTGAAAATCTATCTTCGGCATCGTGGTCATATGCGTATCCGCTGCCGTACCCGATATCTTTCATCAATTTGGTTGGCGCATTGAGAATATGTGCTGGCGGCATCAAAGATCCAGTTTCCTTTGCCAGTCTTTTTGCTGCTTTCTCTGCTTTGTACGCAGCATTCGATTTGGGGGCTGTCGCTAAATACAAGATACATTGCACCAGAGCGAGTTCACCCTCGGGTGAACCCAGGCGCTCATAGGCCTCCCAAGCGGCCACAGACTGCGTCAGAGCATTCGGGTCAGCCAACCCTATGTCCTCAGAAGCAAAGCGCACAAGGCGCCGTGCGATATACCTGGGATCCTCCCCACCGCCGAGCATTCGCGCATACCAATAAAGCGCCGCATCTGCATCCGACCCGCGCAAAGACTTGTGGAGCGCGGATATGAGATTGTAGTGAGCATCATGTCCTTTATCATAAAGGGGTTGCCGGCTTTGAACGGCCTCAGCAAGACGTTCGGGTGTCAGCGGTGTTTCATCCTCAGCCAAGCCCATCAGGATATCTGCCATATTAAGCAGATACCGGCCGTCACCATCTGCCATTGCCCGCAATGCTGTGCGCGCATCCGCATCAACCAGCATTGGCCGCCCCTCTGCTGCCTCAACCCGCTGGAGAAGCTCTTCAAGGGCATCATCATCAAGACGGCGCAAGACAAGCACCTGAGCACGTGACAACAGCGCAGCATTCAGCTCAAACGATGGATTTTCTGTGGTTGCGCCAATCAGAACAATAGTGCCGTCTTCAACAAAAGGTAAGAAGCCATCCTGTTGAGCACGATTAAAGCGATGTATTTCGTCAACGAACAGAAGCGTTCCCTGCCCCATTTGACGCTTACGCTTTGCCTCTTCAACAGCTTTCCGCACATCCGCGATACCTGAGAACACAGCAGAAAGTGGCGCAAATGCCATCCATGTCTCTTGAGCCAATAGGCGAGCAATCGTTGTCTTGCCTGTGCCGGGCGGCCCCCAGAACACCACTGACGCAAGTTTACCAGAGGTAATCATGCGATGCAGAGGCCCCTCAGGACCAAGGATATGATCTTGTCCTACGACATCACTAAGCGTTGCTGGACGTAACCTGTCTGCAAGCGGTCTGGGCGCGTCGGCTTCAAATAACGTACTCACCGGACGTACCTTACCCCTCTTAGCTTAAGTGCTTGGAAAAGAATTCTACGCTGCGGCTTTTGGCAAGGTCTGCTGCGGCTTGATCATAATGCTCCCCGCCTTGGCGTGCGAACGCATGATCATTGCCTTCATAGTCATGCAGTGTCGCCATGTCGTTGCCATCTAATGCCGCATGAACTTTGGCTTGATTTTCTTTAGGTACGAAACCGTCCTCAGTTGCGATATGCAGCATCAAAGGTGCCTTAAGCACTTCATCTGTATGCTCTTCAAGCATCACACCATAATAGCCTAAAGCAGCATCGATTTTGGTCCGTGTTGCGGTCAAGAAAGCCAAACGCCCACCTAAGCAAAAGCCAACAGAACCAACTTTGCCACTGCACCCGTCCAGCGTCCGCAGATGTTCTATCGTTGCATTCAAGTCATCGACACCCTTATCAAGATCAAAGCCGCCAAACAGCTCAAACGCACGAGCCCATTCGGCTTCGGATTGGTCCGTAATTTGGATGTCTGGCTCTTGGCGCCAAAACAAATCAGGACAAAGCGCCACGTACCCTGCTGCCGCCCATTCATCCGTGATACCGCGCATAACAGCGTTTACGCCAAAGATTTCCTGGATCACAACGACACCGGGGCCTGAACCACCTTCGGGCAATGCCAGGTATCCTGAAAATGCGCCACAATCATTTGATTTAATTGTTATGTCCTGTCCGCTCATGAACACGTCCTCCCGCTTATCAGATTAAGTTTGCAGATAATGTACCGGCACACGGTGTAAATGTAAAAAACGCATATACAAATAAAAACCGCGTACACAAACATCATTAAGAAGAAGAATTTGATGGACTTGGACAAGCCTCGCTGATGTGTATTCTACATACTCATCAATTCATTTTGTTATAAAAATTTGTCTTTAGATAAATTAATTTTTCTATAAACCATAAAATTATGAAAAACTATATGCAATGGGTTGATTTAACCGTCTAAAAAATGGCTCTTTTTTATGATCAGGACTATGGTGGTAAAAAAGCCGGGCGCTATCGGATTTCTGATAAGCTTCTTCGTAAACTCGCGAACCGTAAAAGGCTTTATGAGAACGACATACAAGTCCTCGGACGCGCCTTACTTGAGCGTGGTTATGTACTCATAGATTTAAATACGTTCTATGTCGTCATGTCTGCGAACGCATTTACGAACTACCGGCGCGTCAGTGACGGGCAAATCCATGAACAAAGATTTGCCGCAAAAGAAACGTAACGTAAAAAAATATAAACCACCGTTTATCATCGGCTGGCGAGAGATCATCGGCCTACCTGATTTTGGTGTTTTGGGCATGCCCGCCAAAATCGACACCAGTGCCAGAACCTCTGCGTTGCATGCTGAAAACCAAGAGGTTTTTGAACGCGACGGCTCAATGTGGGTCAGGTTTTACTTTCCTATTAAAAGCCAGCCAAGATCATACAGACTTGAAGCGCCCATAATTGACGAACGCATGATTAAAAATACCAGTGGCGTGCCTGAACTTCGCATAGTTATTCGAACAACATTAATGATGGGATCACGGCATTGGTGTAGTGCTTGCAGATACAAACCGTTCAGCAAGGTCAGTGATCGAAGCGTTCCGAAGTACCAAGGTAAACATATTAGTTCAAGAATTTATTAAAGAAGCCGGTGGGACAGATATCCGCGCTCTGGTTGTCGGCGGTAAAGTGATTGCCGCCATGAAACGTAATGGAGCCGCGGACGATTTCAGCTCGAACCTTCACCTTGGCGGCAGTGCCGAGATGATTAAAAGCACCCCTAAAGAGCGATCTACGGCCGTTCGTGCCGCCAAGTCTATGGGGCTGAATGTCTGTGGTGTCGATATGCTTCGTGCCAATGATGGACCGGTCGTCATGGAAGTAAATTCTTCGCCAGGCCTTCAGGGTATTGAAAATGCAACCGGCATCGATGTTGCTGGAAAAATTATTGAGTTTCTCGAGGCCAATGCGGTCAAAGGGAAAACAAAAACCAAAGGTAAGGGATGATGAAAGACCAATCACCATTTATAATTGGTGCATTCAAGACTCCAAGCGGTACGCGTCGGACAGTGGACCTTCCTGTGAGTGTCTTATCGGATCACACACCTGTCACGATGTCCGTTCACGTTATCCACGGCCGCCGACCAGGACCGACGCTTTTTATCAGCGCAGCCATTCACGGCGATGAAATCATTGGCGTTGAGATCGCGCGTAGATTGTTACGCGCTCCGCAACTTGATCGTATCAAAGGCACTTTGCTTGTTATTCCAATCGTCAACTCAATAGGATTTCTGAACCATTCTCGTTATTTGCCAGATCGCCGTGATTTGAACAGATCCTTTCCAGGCACAGATCGCGGCTCGCTAGCCAGTCGGTTGGCGCATCTCTTTCGAAAAGAGATCGTTGAACGCGCTAATTTTGGGATCGATCTTAATTCAGCAGCGGTACACCGTATCAACATGCCACAAATTCGTGTCTCTGCTTTACAAGAGAAAACCATGGAACTGGCAAAAGCATTTGGTGCGCCCGTTATCATTAAGTCGAAGCTACGCGAAGGATCGTTACGCCAATTCGCTCAAACCCTTGGTGTCGACATGCTCTTATACGAAGCTGGGGAAGGATTGCGGTTTGACGAACTCTCAGCGCACGTCGGCGTTTCGGGAATCCTTCGGGTGATGGCTGCGCTTGAAATGACGCCCCCTAAACGGGCAACCAAGACTATGCGCAATTCAGTCCTGTCATCATCCAGTTCATGGCTGCGCGCGCCTGCAGGTGGCTTGATGCGGTCTTTTAAAAGAACCGGCGAAAGCGTCACCAAAGGTGATGTACTCGGGATTGTCTCGGACCCTTTCGGCGAAAGAGAGTTTGAAATCACTGCAGAAACAACGGGCGTGATTATTGGACGCACGAATTTACCGGTGATAAATGAGGGTGATGCACTGTTTCATATAGCTATCCCAGACAGCGAACCATCTAGCGCCATTGAAAAGCACATTACCGAGCATAACAACGCTGAGCCGATGTTTGATGAGGATGAGATCATTTAGAGCATCAATCAGAAGGTCAATTACTGCTCTGAATAGTCTTAGATATTAAATCTAGTACCGTCATCCTCGGAAGACAAAATCCAGGCCCTTACCGTTGCGTTCAATACGAATTCGCCACTCTTCATTCGTCTGCCCACCAAGGGACCCTTGCAGATCGTCTACGTTTTGGATGAGCTGGTTGTTGATCAAGCGGACAATGTCACCAGGCCTGAAATCAAGACGGTTCGCAGCACTGCCTCGGCGAATACGAAGTATCACAACGCCGTTGCCAAACGGATTAATGTTGTATTCATCCGCAAGTGCGGGTGAAAGGTTACCGACAACTGCACCTGAAAGCGGTGTTCGCCCTTCTATCTCGGTGATATCCGGCGCTGGCTTATCTGGTGCAGGATTAAGATTAACGGTTAAGGCGAGAACTTGATTACCGCGGAGCACGCGAAGGACCGCCTGATCGCCAACCGGCAACGTTGCTATCCGATAATCCAGATCATCAGGACTGACAATCTCGTGACCATTGACAGCGAGGATCACGTCACCAGCCTGCAAACCACCAAGCCCGGCTGAGCCGCGCTCGTGCACCTGATTGATGATTACCCCTTGCGGCAACCTCATCCCCAAAGATAGCGCAATATCAGACGTCACAGCCTGCCCATAGGCACCTAGCCAAGGTCGAATAATCCGACCATCCTCTGCCAATCCATTAATAACGGCGCGCACCATATTTGATGGGATTGCAAAACCAATACCGTGCGATCCACCACTTTTTGAAAAAATAGACGTATTCACACCGACCAGCTTTCCATCCATCGACAAAAGCGCGCCACCAGAGTTCCCTGGATTGATCGCAGCATCTGTTTGAATAAACGACTTTAATTCGGTCTGGCTACCGATAGAGCGCGCAAGGGCCGAGACGATACCACTTGTCACTGTCTGCCCAACACCAAACGGGTTGCCGATAGCGAGCACAAGGTCGCCGACTTTCAATTCGTCTGAATCTCTCAAAGACAACGTTGGCAAGTCTTCGCCACCCGGATCAATTTTCAGTACGGAAAGATCCGTCTTTTCGTCCGACACAACGAGCTTGGCCTCAAATTCGCGTTTATCGGCCAGTACGACGACAACCTTATCAGCACCTTCAATGACATGCTGATTCGTCACGATCATGCCGTCAGAGCGCACGATAACGCCAGAACCTAGTGAATTCTGCTGTTCACGTCGCGGACGATTGAGTTGTGGTTCAAGCTCACCAAAAAATCGCTTAAAGAACGGATCATTGAAAAGCGGTATCGTCTGACGGTTTGTGACGATTTTCTGCGTGTAGATGTTTACAACTGCGGGTGCAGCTTGCTCAACCAACGGCGCATACGACAGCTGTACCTGCAACTCACTTTGCGGCACGGCCCTCTGGTCACTATGTACGCCCGTCGGTGCCAACAGTGCCACCACAAGGCACAAGGATAGTGAAAATATACGCATGCACATTAGATAGGCCGTTCGACAAATGATGTCGATACGTTTTGCAGTCTTAATGGGAGGTTCTTGTAGAGGAAAAGCACAAACGAAAACGGCACCCCGAAGGACGCCGTTTCGAAATCATATTTCAAAAGCTTTATGCTTCTGCGTCGTCCATCTCGGCCTCAGCTTCGACGCGCGCCTTATCGGCAGCACCCTTAGCATCCGGATCGCGATCAACGAGTTCGATGAAAGCCATTGGCGCGCTATCACCATGACGGAAACCCGCCTTAAGAACGCGTGCATAGCCGCCTGGACGGTCAGCATAACGCTCAGCCAATGTTGAGAACAACTTAGCGACAACAGCTTCGTCACGAAGGAATGCAAAAGCACGACGACGATCATGCAATGTGCCTTTCTTACCCAAAGAAATCATTCTGTCTACGAAGCGACGTAATTCTTTAGCCTTAGGCAGTGTTGTCTTGATTTGTTCGTGCAACAAAAGCGACGCAGTCATGTTCGAAAACATTGATTTACGATGCGACGGTGTACGATTCAGTTTACGGTAACCGTTACCATGTCTCATATCAGGCTCCTTAACTATTGCCTACGCGTGCCATTTTACCCGCAGGTCATCTATTTATAATCAAATTGGGACCGGTGCCACATTGGACACCGTCCGGTCACTTAACACATAAGATCAGAACGGATCTTCTAGCTTCTTAGCCATGTCTTCGATGTTCTCAGGTGGCCACTCAGCAATTTCCATACCGAGATGCAAGCCCATCTGAGACAGCACTTCTTTGATCTCGTTCAAAGATTTGCGGCCAAAGTTTGGCGTACGGAGCATATCTGCTTCTGTTTTTTGAACCAGATCACCGATGTAAATGATGTTGTCGTTCTTAAGGCAGTTCGCCGAACGAACGGATAGCTCAAGCTCATCGACCTTACGAAGCAAGTTACGGTTGAACGGCAGCTCATCACTACGCTCTTCAACGACTTCACCTGAAGGCTCATCAAAGTTGATGAACAACTGGAGCTGGTCTTGAAGAATACGTGCAGCCAAAGCTACTGCATCTTCAGGCGTTACAGCACCATTTGTTGTCACTTCGAGGAAAAGCTTATCGTAATCGGTTTCTTGTCCGACACGTGTGTTCTCAACTTTGTAAGCAACCTTACGAACAGGCGAGAAAACAGCATCGATCGGAATAAGACCGATTGGGCTATCGTCTGGACGGTTCTGCGTCGCAGCGACATAGCCCTTACCGTTTTCAACGGTTAGCTCCATGCTCAGCGTTGCACCTTTATCAAGGTGGCAAATTATGAGATCCGGCTCCATGACTTCGATGTCTGGACCGGTTTCAATCATTCTCGCCGTCACTTCACCAGGACCGCTTGCCTTCAGCGTCATACGCTTTGGGCCTTCAGCCATCATCCGCAAGCCCAAAGACTTGATATTAAGTACGATGTCAGTGACGTCTTCACGAACGCCGGCGATAGATGAGAACTCGTGCAAAACGCTATCAATTTGAATCGACGTTACAGCAGCACCCTGTAATGAAGATAAAAGAATACGACGTAGCGCATTCCCTAACGTCAGACCGAAGCCACGCTCAAGCGGCTCAGCGACAATAGTCGCCTGACGCCCAACAAGCGTACCAGGTACAACTTCGAGTTTCGATGGTTTGATCAATTCTTGCCAATTTTTCTGAAGCACTTCAGGAACCTCGCGCTCACAAATGATGACCTCGTCCTTTAAGCGGAAGGGCGACGCCTAGTTTACGGCTCGGGCAAAAATCAAACAATGTGTTTAAAATCACCCGAAATGAACATCGCCCAGGTAAATAATCCTGGACGAAATGGGTCTTAGACCCGACGACGCTTTCTAGGACGACACCCATTATGCGGGATCGGCGTCACGTCGCGAATAGCTGTAATGCTGAATCCAACAGACTGCAAAGCACGCAGTGCAGATTCACGTCCGGAACCAGGGCCTTTGACCTGAACTTCTAAGGTCTTCATCCCATGCTCCATGGCGGCACGACCAACAACTTCACCAGCGACCTGTGCGGCATAAGGAGTCGATTTACGAGACCCCTTAAAGCCCTGTGCACCAGCCGATGACCATGCAATAGAATTGCCCTGGGCATCAGTGATCGTAATGATCGTGTTATTAAACGTCGAATTGACGTGTGCGATACCTGCCGCGATATTTTTACGTTCGCGACGTTTTGAACGCGTTGTTGTTGCTTTGGCCATGATGTTCCGCCCTTAAGCTTTCTTCTTACCGGCAATAGCCTTTGAAGGGCCCTTGCGAGTACGTGCGTTAGTGTGTGTTCGTTGACCGCGTACAGGCAGTCCACGACGATGACGCAATCCACGATAACAACCTAAATCCATCAGGCGCTTAATATTCATTGCAACATCACGACGCAGTTCACCTTCTACGGTGTAATCCTGGTCGACCATATCACGAATACGTGTGATTTCGTCTTCTGAGAGTTCATTTACGCGACGCTCGTCAGCAATGCCACAAGCCGCGCAGATTTTAATAGCCGTTGTACGGCCGATCCCATGAATATAAGTCAACGCAATAACAGTACGTTTACCTGTCGGGATATTTATACCAGCAATACGCGCCAATGCGGGTACTCCTTAAATTTGGGTCGAAAACAAATGCCGCAGTTGGTTGAAGAGCGCGGATTATATTCATCCTCGCCACCGAGTCAACTTATGTGGCCCTAATTTTCATTCGAATACCTTTGTTAATCCAAAATGGCAAACAGGGATTTTGAAACATCATCAATCCCTTGCATGCCATCGACCGTCTTCATCGCACCTTTGTCCCGATAATAGGGGATAATAGGCGCTGTCTGCTCGTGATAAACTTCAAGACGCTTCTTTAGCGTTTCGGCGTTATCATCACTTCGTGCACCACCAGTTTCGGCAGCACGCTTTTCGATTCGGGCGAACAATGCCGCCTCGTCGACTTCCATGCTAAAAACTGCTTCAAGGTTCAGGCCCTTTTCAGCAAGCATGCCATCCAAAGCTTCAGCCTGCGCAACTGTGCGCGGGAAGCCATCAAGGATAAATCCGTTTTTGCAATCTTCTTCTTCGATACGGTCAGCAATGATGCCAACAACGATCTCGTCAGAAACCAGTGCACCACTATCCATCACATCTTTTGCTTTAAGGCCCATCTCGGTTCCAGCTGCAACAGCTGCACGCAGCATGTCACCTGTTGAGAGCTGTACAATGTTGTACTTCTCAACAAGACGCTCACATTGCGTCCCTTTACCAGCACCTGGTGGTCCCAAAAGAATGATGATCATGCTTTCTTTCCCCGAAGTTTAGACTTCTTGATCAAACCTTCATACTGATGAGCCAGCAAATGAGATTGAACCTGGCTCACGGTATCCATCGTCACCGTAACAACAATCAACAAACTGGTTCCGCCAAAGTAGAATGGGACTGACCATCTGGAAATCAGGATCTCTGGAAGCAAGCACAAGATCGCAAGATAACCGGCACCAACAACTGTCAAACGTGTCAAAACCCAATCTAGATAATCAGCCGTGTTCTTACCTGGACGAATACCGGGCACAAAGCCACCGTATTTCTTGAGATTATCAGCTGTCTCAGCAGGGTTAAACACAACGGCAGTATAGAAGAATGCGAAGAACACAATCATACCGATGTAGGTAATCAGATAGGCAGGTTGACCACGCCCCATGTAAGCCGCAACCGTATTCATCCACTCAGGGCCTGAACCCGCAGAGAACTGAATGATCGTGATTGGCAGCAATAACATAGAGCTAGCAAAAATAGGTGGAATAACGCCTGCAGTGTTGACCTTTAGAGGCAGGTGCGATGTATCGCCACCCATCATCTTATTGCCGCGCTGGCGCTTAGGGTATTGGATCAGGATACGACGCTGAGCACGCTCAACGAAGACAATCGCGAAGATGACTACAATCGCCATTGCGAACATGCCAATGATGATTGCTGTTGAAAGTGCACCTGTACGACCGAGTTCCAAAGTCCCTGCTAATGCAGTTGGAAGTTCTGCCACAATACCTGCGAAAATGATCAACGAGATGCCGTTACCAACGCCGCGTGCGGTGATTTGCTCACCCAGCCACATCAGGAACATCGTACCGCCTGTCAGTGTAATGACAACAGTTGCACGGAAGAACATGCCAGGATCAGAAACGGCCACAGACCCACCGGATTGCATACTCTCAAGGCCAACAGCAATGCCATAGGCCTGAAGAATACAAATCGCCAGGGTCAAGAACCGAGTATACTGGTTAATCTTCTTTCGGCCGCTCTCGCCTTCCTTCTTCATCGCTTCAAACTTCGGCGAAACAGCCGTCATGAGCTGCATGATGATAGAAGCCGAGATGTACGGCATGATATTCAACGCAAAAATCGTCATCCGCGACAATGCGCCACCCGCGAACATGTCGAACATGCCCAAGATGCCGCCGCCGGTCTGATTAAACAGATCTTGCAAAATTGAAGGGTCTACACCTGGAATTGGCACAAACGTACCAAGGCGATAGACGATGAGCGCACCTAGTGTGAACCAGATGCGCTTCTTCAGTTCCGTCGCTTTAGAGAAAGCGCCAAAATTGACGTTGGATGCGAGTTGTTCAGCGGCAGAAGCCATCCCGAATTAATCTTCCTCAACAGTCTCGTTAACAGTAACTTCGCCATCACCGCGTTGTGCTTCGTACTTCGCGCGACGCTCAGCAGAAACACGCTCACGACGACGACCTTTGCCAACGACACGTACTTTTTTCTCTGCGACAGTCACAGAACCACCAGCCTTTTCGACGGCTTCGATGGCGCCTTTAGAGGCATAAGTGATATCCAGCTGAACCTTAGATGTAAGTTTGCCTTTATTAAGCAAACGAACGCCATCTTTGGACTTGCGGACAGCGCCAGCAGCCAAAAGCACAACGGCTGTAATCGTGCCTTTAGCATCGATCTTGCCGGCATCAATTGCCTTTTGAAGCTTGCCCGTTGTTAGTTCAGCAAAGTTCTTGCTGAATGGGTTGTTAAAACCGCGCTTAGGCAAACGACGGTACAAAGGCATTTGACCGCCTTCAAACCCCAAAAGCGAAACACCGCTTCGTGATTTCTGGCCTTTTTGACCAGCACCAGATGTTTTACCAGTACCAGAACCAATACCACGGCCTACGCGCTTTCTATTCTTTGTCGCGCCAGCGTTATCTCTGATTTCGTTTAATCGCATCGCCAAAATCCTTTTGCGTGCCAAGTAATAAAATACCCGGCCATCGCCCTATTATTAGGAAGTAAGCCTGTTAGGCTTTTTCCTCAACCCTAAGCAGGTGCTTAACTTTATCAATCATGCCACGAATAGACGGTGTGTCTTCCAGTGTGCTTGATCTGTGCATCTTGTTCAGCTTAAGACCACGCAATGTTTCGCGTTGGTCGTTACGACGTCCAATTGCACTCTTAATCTGAGTGACCGTAACGGTCTTGGTTTTATCAGCCATTTCTGGTTCCGATCCTATTATTCAGCGCCAGCGATCTCGCCGCGACGGGCAACGATCTCACCAACTTTAAGACCACGACGCGACGCAACTGAGCGCGGTGATTGAAGAAGTTTAAGTCCTTCAAATGTGGCCTTAATCATATTATGTGGGTTCTGCGTGCCGTTTGACTTACAAACAACGTCTGCAACACCCATTGTCTCGAATACAGCGCGCATCGGACCACCGGCAATAATACCAGTACCTGGAGGCGCTGAGCGAAGAACAACTTTACCTGCACCAAAGCGACCGTTGACGTCGTGATGTAGTGTACGACCTTCACGCAATGGAACACGGATCATTGATTTCTTAGCCGAGTCTGTTGCTTTACGGATCGCTTCAGGCACTTCGCGTGCCTTACCTGTTCCATAACCAACACGACCCTTGCCGTCACCTACAACGACAAGCGCTGCAAATGAGAAACGACGACCACCCTTAACAACCTTGGCAACACGATTGATGTGTACCAGCTTGTCTACGATTTCATCACCGTCGTCATTACGGTTGTTATCGCGATCTCGGCCACGACCGCGCTGGCCGCCTTTACCGCCACGATCCGATGATTTGTTATCTGCCATTCTTCGCTCTCCTAGAAGCTCAGGCCACCCTCGCGGGCACCTTCTGCAAGCGCTTTAACGCGCCCGTGATATTTGAAACCGCCACGGTCAAACAAGACCTCGTTGACGCCCTTTTCTGTCGCACGCTTGGCAACCAACTTTCCGACTTCAGAAGCCGCATCGATGTTTGCACCAGTTTTAAGCGAGCCGCGCAGATCTTTATCGAGTGATGACGCAGCAGCCAAAGTTGTACCTGTTTTATCATCGATAATTTGCGCATATATATGTTTGCCTGAGCGGAACACGGAAAGACGTGGCCGACCAGTAGCCAAGCGTTGTAGGCGTGCGCGTGTGCGCATTGTACGACGTTTGAAGAGGATTCTTGCATTCGACATGATTACTTCTTCTTCCCTTCCTTACGGAGGACATACTCGTCGCTATACTTCACACCCTTGCCTTTGTAAGGCTCAGGCGGACGGTAAGCGCGTATCTCCGCAGCCACTTGACCAACACGTTGCTTATCAGCACCGCTAATGACCAACTGGGTTTGTTCAGGTGCTTCAATCTTGATGCCCTCTGGGATCGCATAGCGAACTTCATGGCTAAAACCAAGCTGAAGAACAACTTCCTTACCCTGCACAGCAGCACGATAACCAACACCGTTGATTTCCAGCTTGCGGGTAAACCCTTCCGACACACCGATCACTAGGCCGTCGATCAGGCTCCGTGCTGTGCCCCACATCTGACGTGCACGCTTGTGCTTTGCCAGAGGAGTCACCGTTACGGATCCGTCTGCTTGCTCTACTTTAACGTCATCCGTCAATGTGACAGATAACTCACCAAGTTTGCCCTTGGCCGTCACAATATTACCGCTCATTTCAACGGTTACGCCATCTGGGACGGTTACTGGGTTACTTCCTACTCGCGACATAGCTCAATCCTCGTTTGGTCCTGCATAAGTCTTTAGAAGACTTCGCAGAGAACCTCTCCACCAACGTTCTGGGCTCTTGCTTCCGCATCCGACAAAACACCACGTGGTGTTGAGAGGATGGAGATACCGAGACCGTTATAAACACGGGTCAGGTCACTGACGCCGGAATAAACCCGACGTCCTGGCTTAGAAACCCGGCTCAGGTGGCGGATAACCGGATCACCTTCGTGGTATTTCAATTCAATATTCAGCTCAGTGATGCCTGCACTAATATCTTGTTGGTCATAACCGCGAATAAAACCTTCGCGCTTGAGGACTTCCAGGACATTTGAACGTAATCGTGAAGCAGGGCACTTTACCGTGCTTTTACGAGCTTGTTGCCCGTTACGAATACGAGTCAGCATATCACCGAGAGGGTCTGTCATCGACATCGTCGTCTCTCCCTTACCAGCTTGACTTGACCACGCCCGGGATCTGGCCATGAGAGGCCAATTCCCGGAACTTGATACGACAAAGCCGAAATTTTCTATAATTACCGCGCGGACGGCCAGTGAGTTCGCACCGCAGACGTTGGCGAGTTGGTGCTGCGTTACGTGGCAACGCTGCCAACTTTAAACGGGCGTTAAAGCGATCTTCTGGAGATAATTCAGGATCTTTGGCGGCGGCCTTAAGACGTTCACGACGTCCCCCGTACTGCTTAGCCAACTTGACCCGTTTCTTATCTCGTTCAACTGCGCTTTTCTTAGCCATTACGCTTTTCTCCTCTTGCCGCTTATTTCGAAAACGGCAGGTTGAACGCTTTCAACAATGCTAAAGCTTCAGCATCTGTCTTAGCGGTCGTACAAATTACGATATCCATACCCCGGATTTGATCGACTTTATCGTAGTCAACCTCAGGGAAAACGATCTGCTCTTTGATGCCCATGGCATAGTTACCATTGCCATCAAAGCTCTTGCCATTAAGACCGCGGAAATCGCGGACGCGTGGCAAAGTAATCGTCACGAGACGATCCAGAAATTCGAACATACGGGTGCGACGCATGGTGACTTTGCAGCCGACCATCATCTCTTCACGGAGCTTAAAGCCAGCAATCGACTTCTTGGCATACGTGACGATAGGTTTTTGGCCAGCAATTGCAGTCAAGTCAGCTAACGCGCCGTCCATCTTTTTCTTGTCCTGGCTGGCTTCACCAACACCCATGTTAATAACGATCTTTTCCAAACGAGGCACTTCTAACCGGTTCGAGTAATTGAACTCGGATGTCATGCTTGGGACAATCTCGTTATTGTAAATTTCGTGTAAGCGCGGGGTCATTGTTTGCTCTCCACTCGCTTATGCGTCGATGACGTCGCCAGAACGTTTCGCAAAGCGAACTTTCTGACCGTCTTCGAGGGTTTTAAATCCGACGCGCGTTGCTTTGTCGTCCTTCGGGTCTACATGGGCGATATTGGAAACGTGAATAGTTGCTTCCTTCTCGATGATCCCACCAGCCGAATTATTCGACGCCGCTGTATGGCGCTTCACAATGTTGACGCCTTGAACAACAGCCCGATTTGCTTCCGGAGCCATCTTCACGACTTCGCCGACCTTACCTTTGTCACGTCCCGTAAGAACGATAACACGGTCGCCTTTTTTGATTTTCTGCGCCATCACAACACCTCCGGTGCCAAAGAAATTATCTTCATGTATTTCTTGGCACGAAGTTCACGTGTGACCGGGCCGAAGATACGCGTGCCAACTGGCTCGCCTTGTTTGTTAATCAACACAGCGGCGTTACTATCGAAACGAATAGCCGTACCGTCTTTGCGATTGATATCCTTAGCCGTGCGTACAACAACAGCCTGCATGACGTCGCCTTTTTTAACGCGACCACGCGGGATGGCGTCTTTAACAGAGACAACGATAACATCGCCGACCGAAGCGTACCTACGCTTCGAACCGCCCAGCACTTTGATGCACTGGACCCTTTTGGCGCCTGAATTGTCAGCGACCTCTAGGTTTGATTCTGCCTGAATCATCTTTCCAGTTCCTTTACTAAGGCCTTAGCGCTTAAGCGCCGTCGGCCACAACTTCCCAAGTTTTACGCTTCGACAACGGACGGCATTCACGGATGAACACTTTATCGCCTGTCTTCACAACGTTCATTTCGTCGTGAGCCGCGTACTTTTTCGATTTCTTGACGTACTTTTTGTAGAGCGGATGCATAACCCGACGTTCCACCAATACGGTGACTGTCTTGTCTTGCTTGTCGCTTACAACGACGCCTTGCATGACGCGTTTTGGCATGATGTCGTTCCTTACCCTTGCGCTTCTGCGGTGGCAACACGCTCACCGAGAATGGTCTTGATCCGAGCAATATCACGGCGAACATGCCGCATTTGCGATGTTTTTTCTAACTGGCCTGAAGCAGCTTGGAAACGTAAGTTAAACGATTCCTTACGCAGGTCGGCGAGTTGATCCTTCAACTCGTCATCAGTCTTTGTGCGGACATCAGCAGCTTTCATTTGATTAACCCTCTCCACCCTGACGCGTAACGATGCGCGTCTTAATCGGCAGCTTAGCTGCAGCAAGTTCGAAGGCGCGTTTAGCAACATCTAAAGGCACACCATCAATTTCGAACATAATCCGACCCGGCTTAACTCGAGCAACCCAATACTCAACCGAACCCTTACCTTTTCCTTGACGAACCTCGGCAGGCTTATTCGTGACAGGCAAATCTGGAAAAATCCGGATCCACACACGACCAGCACGCTTCATGTGCCTGGTCATTGCACGACGTGCAGCTTCGATTTGACGAGCAGTAATCCGCTCAGGCTGTAACGCCTTCAAACCATATGCACCGAAGTTCAAATCTGTACCGCCTTTGGCCATGCCGTGGATACGACCTTTAAATGCCTTACGGTATTTCGTTCTTTTTGGAGACAGCATCGCTCTTTCCTCTTATCCCGTCCGCTTAACGCTGCGGCTGCTGCTCAAGTTGCAGCTTCTCCATGGCCATTGGATCATGAGCTAGAATTTCGCCCTTATAGATCCAAATCTTAACGCCACAGATGCCATACGTTGTGAGCGCACGTGCCTCACCATAATCAATGTTAGCCCGAAGTGTATGAAGTGGAACGCGACCTTCGCGATACCACTGCAAACGTGCGATCTCAGCACCACCAAGACGGCCAGCACAGTTAATTCGAATGCCTTCAGCACCCATCCGCATTGCGGACTGAACTGCACGCTTCATAGCGCGACGGATCGAAACTCGACGCTCCATCTGCTGTGCAACGTTTTCAGCAACAAGCTGCGCATCGACTTCAGGCTTACGGATTTCAACAATGTTCAAATGCACATCAGCAGTTGTCATTGCAGCAATCTCGCGGCGAAGTACTTCGATGTCCTGACCTTTACGGCCAATAACGACACCTGGACGCGCAGTGTGAATAGTCACACGTGCTTTCTTTGCAGGGCGCTCAATAACAATTTTAGATACGCCGGCTGCAGCCAATTTCTTACGTAAGAATGCGCGGATGCTAATATCTTCGTGTAAGAGCTGGCCATAATTTGCTTCAGCGTACCAACGTGAATCCCACGTACGGTTGATGCCAAGGCGAATGCTGATTGGATTGACTTTCTGACCCATTACGCCGTCTCCTCACGTTCGCGAACAATTAAGCGCATATTACTAAATGGCTTTTCAATGCGCCCAGTACGACCACGTGCACGAGCACGGAAACGTTTCATCACAAGCGCCTTACCGACACTGGCTTCAGAAACATAAAGCCGATCTACGTCTAACTGATGGTTGTTCTCGGCGTTAGCAATTGCACTTTCGAGCAACTTTTTAACATCAAGAGCAACTCGGCGACGCGAGAACGTCAACTGAGACAAAGCCTTACCGCAATCCAAACCACGAATGCTTTGAGCAACCAGGTTTAATTTACGAGGTCCGACACGGATGTGCTTGGCAAATGCCATTGCCTCATCGTCTTTTAACTGACGTTCTAAAGCTTTTTTACCCATGATCAGGCCCTCTTCGTCTTCTTGTCGACACCGTGACCATAATAGGTACGCGTCGGAGAAAATTCGCCAAACTTATGACCGATCATATCTTCAGTTACATTAACTGGTATGAACTTCTGGCCGTTATAAACGCCGAACGTAAGTCCAACGAATTGCGGCAGAATGGTCGAACGACGCGACCAGATCTTGATAACCGTTGTACGACCTGATGAACGAGCATCTTCTGCCTTCTTGAGCAGATAACCGTCGATAAACGGACCTTTCCAAACGGAGCGTGGCACTGTTCCGCCCTCCCTTTATTTCTTGCGGACGTGCCGGCTACGCATAATGAGCCGATCCGTCTTCTTGTTGCTGCGCGTCTTTTTACCTTTGGTCGGCTTACCCCATGGAGTCACCGGATGGCGACCACCAGAAGTTCTACCTTCACCACCACCATGAGGGTGATCGACCGGGTTCATGGCAACACCGCGAACCGCTGGGCGTTTACCGAGCCAGCGCTTACGGCCCGCTTTACCCAAGTTGATGTTTTGCTGATCAGGGTTGGAAACTGCACCAACCGTGGCCATGCACTCGGAGCGTACCAAGCGGATCTCGCCAGAGCTCAAACGGAGCTGCGCGTATCCCTGGTCCTTACCAATAATCTGAGCGTACGTTCCAGCTGAGCGAGCCATTTGGCCACCTTTACCGGGCTTCATCTCTACGTTATGAATGATCGTTCCGACCGGCATTGCCGCCATTGGCATTGCGTTGCCTGGCTTAATGTCGACGCCCGTTTTACCGGAAACAACCTTATCACCAACGTTCAAACGCTGTGGTGCAATGATGTATGATAACTCATCATCAGAATACTTAATCAGCGCGATGAATGCCGTACGGTTAGGATCGTATTCAATCCGTTCAACTGTACCGAACATATCCATTTTCGTCCGCTTGAAGTCGATCGAACGGTAACGACGCTTGTGACCACCACCAATACGGCGAGCCGTAATATGGCCTTGGTTGTTACGTCCACCCTTCTTACGAAGACCTTCAGTCAGAGACTTTATCGGTCCACCTTTCCACAACTGGGAACGGTCTACGAGTACGAGGCCGCGCTGACCGGGTGTATCTGGTTTGTACTTTTTAAGAGCCATTGTTCTCTATCCCCCGTCAGACGCCAGTGGTGACATCAATTGAGTCACCCTCGGCTAACGTCACTACGGCTTTCTTGTAATCACTGCGACGACCAGGCTGACCGCGAAAACGCTTGGTCTTACCTTTTTGGCGCAACGTATTAACTGCCGTTACCTTGACCTTGAACAGCTCTTGTACAGCCGTCTTGATCTCATGTTTGTTTGCATCAAGTGGTACTTCAAAAGCAACCTGATTGTGCTCGGACATAAGGGTTGTCTTTTCTGTTACCAGTGGGCGACGAATAAGCTCAAAAATACGCTCTTTGCTCGGCTGGAAATTTACTGGGCTATAGCGGTTCATTTCAGGCGCTCCACCAACTTTTCAACGGCGCCCTTAGTCAACACAAGCGTGTCGCGGCGCAGGATGTCATATACATTTGCACCAGCTGTAGGCAGAACGTCGATACCGACGATATTCCGAGCAGCGCGGGCGAAGTTTTCGTCGATTGATTCACCGTCGATAACCAAAGTGCGCCCCCAACCTAAAGTCGCAAGCTTCTTAACAAGCTCAGATGTCTTAGGAACGCTCATCTTAGCTTCGTCAAGAATGACCAGCTTGCCTTCAGCGCACTTGGCGCTAAGTGCAGTTGCTAGAGCCAACTTACGAACTTTTTTCTGCAAGCCGTGGCTGTGATCACGTGTATGCGGACCGAAAACGATACCACCACCGCGCATCTGAGGTGCAACACGTGTACCCTGACGCGCACGACCTGTGCCTTTTTGCTTAAATGGCTTCGCGTTCGTCGCGCTCACATCAGAGCGACCCTTCGTCTGGTGGTTACCAGAACGACGCTTCGCCAATTGATACTTAACGGCACGTGCCAATAAGTCCTTACGGGCTTCGAGGCCGAACACTGCATCATCCAGATCAATCGAACCGGACTTTTTGTTGTCGAGACTGACCACGTCTAGTTTCATGGTCTTATTCCTTGTTCTCAGTTGCGGCGTTGTCGCCGTCTATTTTCGCTGCATCTTCAGCGATAGCAGCATCTTCAGCCGCTACATCTGGACCGATATCCTCAGCAACAACCAAACCTTCATCAGAAGCTGATACGTCAGCCTTGAGGCCAGCTGGATAAGGCAGATCTGCGTGAGGAGGCAATTTAACAGCGTCCTTCAAGTAGATGTATCCACCTTTTGAACCAGGTACAGCACCTTGAACAAGTATTAACCCGCGCTCGGCATCAATTGCTGCAACAACCAAGTTTTGTTGTGTGCGACGCTTGTTACCCATTTGGCCGGCCATTTTCTTGCCCTTGAACACCTTACCAGGGTCCTGACACTGACCTGTCGAACCGTGCGAACGGTGACTGATCGAAACGCCGTGTGTTGCGCGAAGACCACCAAAACCGTGGCGCTTCATAGCACCCGCAAAACCCTTACCATTCGTGATACCAGCAGCATCAATATACTGACCCGTAACGAAGTGGTTGGCACCGATCTCGGCGCCTACGTCAACGAGGTTGTCCTCGGAAACGCGGAATTCAACAAGCTTCTTTTTTGGCTCGACTTTAGCTTTAGCAAAGTGGCCGCGCATTGCTTTAGAAACACGCTTTACCTTTGCCTTACCGTACCCGAGCTGAAGAGCTGTATAGCCGTCACGCTCAACATTACGTTGTGCAACAACTTGAACTTCATCAAGGGCCAATACCGTCACAGGGATGTGAACACCCGCGTTTGTGAAAATACGGGTCATGCCCATTTTCTTTGCGATTAAACCGGTCCGCATAATTCTGTCCTCAGAGTTTGATCTCGACGTCGACACCAGCCGCAAGATCGAGCTTCATCAGCGCGTCAACGGTTTGTGGTGTCGGGTCGACAATGTCGAGAACCCGTTTGTGGGTCCGGATTTCAAATTGCTCACGGGATTTCTTGTTCACGTGCGGCGAGCGCAATACCGTGAACTTTTCAATCCGTGTTGGCAAAGGGATCGGGCCACGAACATTGGCACCGGTCCGCTGAGCCGTATTAACGATCTCGCGGGCGGACTGATCCAGAACCCGGTGATCAAACGCCTTCAGGCGAATTCGAATGTTTTGTTGTTCCATAGCCTTCGACCTTAAAAATGCAGTCCCCTCGAGCTACTGCTCGAAGTTCGTGCCGTACAATCCGTTACTCGATGATTTTCGCGACAACGCCAGCACCAACGGTGCGGCCGCCTTCGCGGATAGCAAAACGTAGACCTTCGTCCATAGCGATCGGTGCAATCAACGTCACGTTCATAGAGATGTTGTCGCCCGGCATCACCATTTCCGTGCCTTCAGCCAACTCAACCGTGCCCGTTACATCCGTTGTGCGGAAGTAAAATTGTGGACGGTAGTTCGCAAAGAACGGTGTATGACGACCGCCTTCATCTTTGTTCAAGATGTAAGCTTCGCATGAAAACTTCGTGTGTGGTGTGATTGAACCCGGCTTCGCCAAAACTTGGCCACGCTCAACTTCGTCACGCTTCGTACCACGAAGCAGAACGCCGATGTTGTCGCCTGCAAGACCTTGGTCAAGAAGCTTACGGAACATCTCAACACCCGTACATATCGTCTTTTGTGTTGCCTTAACGCCGATGATCTCAATCTCGTCACCTGTGTTAACAATGCCACTCTCAACACGACCCGTAACAACGGTGCCACGACCAGAAATCGAGAACACATCCTCAATAGGCATCAAGAACGGCTGATCAACTGGACGCTCTGGCTGTGGTATGTACTCATCAACAGCCTTCATCAATTCCATGATGGAGTTCGCGCCGATCTCTTCGTCACGACCCTCAAGAGCTGCCAATGCAGAACCCTTGATGATCGGAATATCGTCGCCTGGGAAATCGTAAGATGAAAGAAGCTCACGAATTTCCATCTCAACCAGTTCCAACAACTCTTCGTCGTCAACCTGGTCAACTTTGTTCATGTAAACAACAAGCGCTGGAACACCAACCTGGCGCGCAAGAAGAATGTGCTCACGTGTCTGTGGCATCGGACCGTCAGCTGCGTTCACAACCAAAATTCCGCCATCCATCTGCGCAGCACCCGTGATCATGTTCTTCACATAGTCAGCGTGTCCTGGGCAATCAACGTGCGCGTAGTGACGAGCTTCTGTCTCGTACTCAACGTGCGCTGTTGAAATCGTGATACCACGGGCACGCTCTTCAGGCGCCTTGTCAATCATGTCAAAAGCCATAGCTTCACCGCCACTAGCTTCCGCCAAAACCTTCGTAATAGCTGCCGTCAATGTCGTCTTACCGTGGTCAACGTGACCAATAGTACCAACGTTACAGTGCGGCTTATTACGCTCAAACTTTTCCTTGGCCATCTTAGTTCTCTCTCTCGTTAACTGTTAACCTGCGAGCTTTTCACGGATCTCTGTAGAGACCTGATTCGGCACCTCAGCATAATGATCAAAATGCATTGTATATTGTGCACGGCCCTGTGACATCGAGCGAAGCTCGTTCACGTAACCGAACATATTGGCAAGAGGAACCATCGCCGTTACCACCCGCGCGTTTCCGCGCTGATCCATATCCTGGACCTGGCCACGACGTGAGTTCAAATCGCCGATGATATCGCCCATGTACTCGTCAGGTGTTACACACTCGACCTTCATCACCGGCTCAAGTAGTACCGGCTTCGCTGCAGCAATACCTTCACGGAAAGCTGCACGTGATGCGATTTCAAATGCCATAACCGAGCTATCAACGTCGTGCGAAGCGCCATCATAAAGGGTCGCTTTAAAGTCGATGCATGGGAAACCACAAATCACACCAGTGTCAGACGCGCTACGCAGGCCTTTTTCAACACCAGGAATAAATTCACGTGGCACGTTACCACCAACAACAGTGCTTTCGAACTCAATGCCCGACCCTGGTGGTAGTGGCTCAAACTTAATTTTAACACGCGCATACTGACCAGAACCACCCGACTGCTTCTTATGGGTGTAATCACAATCATAATCACGACTAATTGTTTCACGATAAGCAACCTGAGGTGCACCAACGTTAGCTTCAACCTTGAATTCACGCTTCATGCGATCAACAAGAATGTCGAGGTGCAATTCACCCATACCAGCAATAACTGTCTGGCCGGACTCTTCGTCACTGGAAACCCGGAATGAAGGATCTTCTGCTGCAAGACGCTGAAGCGCCAAGCCCATCTTTTCCTGGTCAGCCTTCGTCTTAGGCTCAACAGCAACTTCGATAACTGGTTCAGGGAATTCCATACGCTCAAGAATTACAGGATGTGCGCCATCACAAAGTGTATCACCCGTTGTTGTGTCCTTAAGACCGACAAAAGCAACAATATCACCCGCCATTGCAACATCGATCTGCTCACGTGAGTTCGCATGCATTTCCAACATACGACCGATACGCTCACGCTTACCCTTAACTGTGTTCTGAACAAAATCACCCTGGGCAATCGAACCAGAATAAATACGCACGAATGTCAAAGATCCAACATGCTGATCATTCATAATCTTAAATGCGAGTGCTGAGAATGGTACAACATCAGAACTCTCGCGAACCATTGCAATTTCTGGGTCATTAACGTCGACACCCTTAATCGCAGGTACTTCAAGAGGAGACGGCAAGAAATCTACAACTGCGTCCAACATCGGCTGAACACCTTTGTTCTTAAACGCAGAACCGCAGATTACTGGAACGAATACGTTACCAATACAGCCCTTACGGATACATGCCTTAAGTGTAGCTTCGTCAGGCTCTGTACCTTCGAGATATGCTTCCATCGCATCGTCGTCCATTTCGACAACAGTCTCGAGAAGCTTCTCACGGTATTCAGCAGCTTTATCAGCTAAATCAACAGGAATGTCGGTATATTCGAATTCAGCACCAAGGCTTTCGTCTTTCCAGACGATTGCCCGCATCTTTACGATGTCGATAACACCAACAAATTCAGTCTCTGAACCAATTGGAAGCTGAAGAACCGCAGGAATTGCGCCCAAACGATCAACGATCATGTCTACACAACGGTAGAAGTCTGCACCGGTACGGTCCATCTTGTTGATAAAGCACATACGAGGCACACCATACTTATCAGCTTGGCGCCAAACGGTCTCAGATTGCGGCTCAACACCAGCAACCGAGTCAAACACAGCAACAGCACCATCAAGCACACGAAGCGAACGCTCAACTTCAATCGTGAAGTCAACGTGGCCAGGCGTATCGATAATGTTAATACGGTGATCGTTCCAGAAAGCCGTCGTCGCAGCAGAAGTAATCGTGATACCCCGCTCCTGCTCTTGCTCCATCCAGTCCATCGTTGCGTTGCCGTCGTGGACTTCGCCGATCTTATAAGATTTACCAGTATAAAACAGGACGCGCTCAGTCGTCGTTGTTTTACCAGCATCGATGTGTGCCATGATGCCGATGTTGCGATATCGCTCAAGAGGTGTGACGCGCTTTGCCATAATTCGATCTATCCTGAACTAACTTACCAGCGGTAATGAGAGAAGGCTTTGTTAGCCTCTGCCATCCGGTGTGTGTCTTCACGTTTCTTAACAGCTGCGCCACGGTTATTGGCGGCATCAAGAAGTTCTGATGATAGGCGCTCAACCATTGTATTCTCTGAACGCTTACGTGACATCTCTACAAGCCAGCGAATGGCAAGAGCTTGACGACGCTCAGCACGAACCTCAACAGGCACCTGGTACGTTGCACCACCAACACGGCGGGAACGGACCTCAACCATTGGCTTAACGTTTGCAAGGGCCTCATGGAATGTCTGTACAGGGTCCTGACCACCTTTTGACAGTATTAAGTCAAAGGCACCATAAACAATACGTTCAGCGGCAGATTTCTTGCCATCTTTCATCAGCGCATTCATGAACTTAGTTACAACCAAGTCTTTAAACTTAGCATCAGGAAGGACTTGGCGCTTTTCGGCGGCGTGGCGACGGGACATATACTGTCTCCCTTATTTCGGACGCTTAGCGCCGTATTTCGAACGGCGCTGTTTACGATCGCTAACACCTTGGGTGTCAAGCGTACCGCGAATAATGTGATAACGAACGCCCGGCAAATCCTTCACACGTCCGCCGCGGATCATCACGACTGAGTGTTCTTGAAGATTGTGGCCTTCACCTGGAATGTAGCTCGTAACTTCAAAACCGTTCGTTAAGCGCACACGAGCAACTTTACGAAGGGCTGAGTTCGGCTTCTTTGGTGTTGTCGTATAAACACGAGTGCAAACACCACGCTTTTGAGGGCAAGCCTCAAGAGCAGGAACTTTAGTACGCTTAAAAGGCGCTTTACGCGGCTTTCGAATTAACTGGTTGATCGTCGGCATACGCTCAATCCAACTCCTCAAGAACTCTTGCCCTTAATTGGGCTCTGCAACATACGTTGAGCCGCAGTCGTGCACACCCTACTGGGCATACCGACAATGGCTCAAACAATCACCTCGAACAGAGTTCGCGCACGAGGGCTGTCACTAAATTTCTTTCTCGCTCAAGTGAACAACTGCGTCTAGCCAGCAAATGGCTACCACCAGCTCCTTGAGTGGGCGGACTATATGGGCGCCCCCTACCCGCGTCAACCGGAAAGTTATGAAAAAATATATCGAAAAATCAGTCTCTTAGACATAATGTAGTATAAGCGTTGCATTTAAGCACCAGATTTAGCTTCCATCAATGCTGCAATGCAAAATAGTGTGTAGAGATATGCATATTAACCACACATTTGTGACGTTTTTATTCATCTGAGGGAGGTGATTCTATTTATAATCACCCGCAATTACCTAGTCAGCCACAATATTACGGTTAAATCCGAATCAAAAGGGGCGCATACCATCGGTATACGCCCCTATTTGTTCGCGTTTTTGCGTTAACGTTTACTCAGATTCGGCAGTCGGCGCTTCGATAAGCTCAGCTGGCTCCTCTGGAGGTAACGTCTTGGCAATCACTGCATCACGTTTCGCAGCAATCTCTCGCATGCCGTTCATGAACGATCCCGTCCCAGCAGGGATTGGACGACCGACGATAACGTTCTCCTTGAGACCGATGAGATCATCGACCTTGCCGGAAACCGCTGCCTCAGTAAGCACACGTGTTGTCTCTTGGAACGAAGCCGCAGAGATGAACGACTGTGTTTGCAAGCTGGCTTTCGTAATACCTTGAAGCACAGGCTCGAACTTAGCCGGGGTATCACCCGCCTTCGCAACCTTGGCGTTGATCTTCTCGAACTCAATACGATCGACAAGCTCACCAACCAGCAACGTGGTATCACCACCATGTGTGACTTCAACTTTCTGCAGCATCTGGCGAACAATCACCTCGATGTGCTTATCGTTGATTTTCACGCCCTGCAGACGGTAAACGTCCTGGATCTCGTTAATCAGGTATTCGGCCAAAGCCTCAACACCCAATACGCGAAGGATATCATGCGGCACAGGATTACCATCCATCAGCGCATCACCGATTTGAACGTAATCGCCTTCCTGCACTGACAAGTGACGACCCTTAGGCACCAGGTATTCAGTGGCTTCATCACCATCTTCAACCGGCTGCACAATCACGCGACGCTTGTTCTTATAGTCTTTACCGAATTCAACACGACCTTCGCTTTCGGCGATAATCGCGTGATCCTTCGGACGACGTGCTTCGAACAGTTCAGCAACCCGTGGCAGACCACCTGTGATATCACGCGTCTTGGCGCTTTCACGTGGAATACGAGCAACAACGTCACCTGCGTGGATTTCCTGACCGTTCTCAACCGAGAGGATGGCATCAACTGAAAGGAAGTAACGCGCTTCATGACCAGTATCCAAGTTCACAACTTCACCCTTCTTGTCACGCAAAGTAATGCGTGGGCGAAGATCTGTTCCCTTTGGCTGTGATTTCCAGTCTGTCACAACTTTATAAGAGATGCCCGTTGCATCATCGGTCCGTTCGGTCAGCGAGATGCCTTCCGTCAGGTCGACGTACGTCGCAACACCTTCTTTTTCAGTAATGACTGGCAGTGTGTATGGATCCCACTCGGCGAGTTTATCGCCACGTGCAACCTTGTCACCGTCTTTGACCATCAACTGTGCACCATATGGAATACGGTGCTTTGCGCGTGAACGCCCTTTGCCATCAATCAAGAGCAGTTCTGCATTACGGCTCATCATGATCTGAATGCCACGAGAGTTCTTAACCGTCGTGCAATTGACCAGCTTCACTTTCGAGTCAGCCACTGATTCGATGTACGAACGTTCAGTACCACGCTGCACAGCACCACCAATGTGGAATGTACGCATCGTCAACTGTGTGCCCGGTTCACCGATAGACTGCGCAGCCATAACACCAACTGCTTCGCCCATGTTCACTGGCGTTCCACGTGCAAGGTCACGACCGTAACACGCTGCACATACACCTTCATCAAGTTCACAAGTCAGAACCGAGCGAATACGAATGCTTTCGACTTCCGCTTCTTCGATCACTGCACAATGAGGCTCTTCGATGATCATGTTCCGCTTGATGATGAGCTCACCCGAGATTGGATGAATAACATCTTCAGCAGTCGTACGACCCAAAGTCCGCTCGGACAATGGAGAGACAACATCGCCACCTTCAACAACTGGATGAACGGTGATGTACTGTTCCGTACCACAATCAGCCTTGAGGATGATGCAGTCTTGGGCAACGTCAACCAAACGACGTGTCAGATAACCTGAGTTCGCCGTCTTAAGAGCGGTATCAGCCAGCCCCTTACGAGCACCGTGTGTTGAGTTAAAGTACTCAAGCACTGTCAGACCTTCTTTAAAGTTCGAGATGATCGGTGTTTCAATAATCTCACCAGAAGGCTTGGCCATCAGACCGCGCATACCTGCAAGCTGCTTCATCTGAGCTGCAGAACCACGCGCACCGGAGTGTGCCATCATATAGACTGAGTTGATCGGCTTACCGACTTCAATCTTTTGAATTTCCTTCATCATCTCGTCAGCAACACGGTCAGTACAATGCGACCAAGCATCAACGACTTTGTTGTACTTCTCACCTTGGGTGATCAGACCGTCTTGATACTGTTGCTCGTATTCTTTGACCTTATCTTCGGTTTCAGTGACCAGACCTTCTTTTGAGTCAGGAATAATCAGATCGTCTTTACCGAACGAGATACCCGCACGACACGCGTGCTTGAAACCAAGACCCATCAAACGGTCAGCAAAGAGAACTGTCTCTTTTTGACCACAGTGACGATAGACCTCATCAAGAACGTTGGTGATTTCACGCTTGGTCAACAGCTGGTTGATCAGCGAGAACGGGATCTTTTTGTTTCTTGGCAAGATTTCAGAAAGTAACATCCGTCCTGGTGTCGTAGCAACCCGAAGAACAGTTGGCTCACCTTCTTCATCAACAGTGTGATAACGCGCCTGAATGTTTGCGTGCATCGACACTTCATCGGCATCCATTGCATGTTGAATTTCATCAACACTGGAGAATACCATGCCTTCGCCCTTCTCGTTTTCACGATCCAGGCTCATATAATAAAGACCAAGCACAATGTCCTGCGAAGGAACGATAATTGGCTTACCGTTCGCAGGGCTCAAGATGTTGTTCGTCGACATCATGAGAACACGTGCTTCGAGTTGTGCTTCCAAAGACAATGGAACGTGCACAGCCATTTGATCACCGTCGAAGTCAGCGTTAAACGCTGCACAGACCAATGGGTGAAGCTGGATCGCTTTACCTTCGATCAGTACAGGCTCGAATGCCTGAATACCAAGACGGTGCAATGTTGGTGCACGGTTTAGAAGAACCGGGTGCTCGCGGATAACCTCTTCGAGGATATCCCAGACTTCCGGACGTTCTTTTTCGACCATCTTCTTCGCAGCTTTAATCGTCGTAGCGCGACCATAAAGCTCAAGCTTTGCATAGATGAATGGCTTAAAGAGTTCGAGTGCCATTTTCTTTGGCAAACCACATTGCTGCAGTTTAAGTTCAGGACCCACAACGATCACTGAACGGCCAGAGTAATCAACTCGCTTACCAAGCAAGTTCTGACGGAAACGACCCTGCTTACCTTTAAGCATATCGGAAAGTGACTTCAGCGGACGCTTGTTTGCACCCGTGATGGCACGACCACGACGACCGTTATCGAACAATGCATCAACAGATTCTTGCAACATCCGCTTTTCGTTACGGATGATGATGTCTGGTGCGCGAAGTTCAATAAGACGCTTAAGGCGGTTGTTCCGGTTGATCACACGACGATAAAGATCGTTTAGATCTGACGTCGCAAAACGACCACCATCCAACGGCACCAATGGGCGCAGCTCAGGCGGGATAACAGGAATATGTGTCAGGATCATCCACTCAGGACGTGCGCCCGACTCGATGAATGCTTCCATCAACTTCAAACGCTTCACGTACTTTTTACGCTTGGCTTCTGAACCTGTTTCCTTGAGGTCGATCTTGACAGTCTCGAGTTCTTCTTCGAGATCAATCGCCGTCAGCATTTCGCGCATTGCTTCAGCGCCAATACCAACAGTGAATTCGCTCTCGCCGTACTCGTCCATCGCGTTCTGATACTGCTCTTCTGTCAGCAGCTCATTGATCTTAAGCGGTGTCGTACCCGGCTCGATCACAACGTAGTTCTCAAAGTATAGAACCCGCTCGAGATCTTTCAGTGTCATGTCCAAAAGTAGACCGATACGTGAAGGCAGTGATTTCAAGAACCAGATGTGTGCGACAGGTGACGCCAATTCAATGTGGCCCATCCGTTCACGACGCACTTTCTGCAATGTGACTTCAACGCCACACTTTTCGCAGATAATGCCTTTGTATTTCATCCGCTTGTACTTACCGCACAGGCATTCGTAGTCCTTTACCGGGCCAAAGATACGGGCACAGAAAAGGCCGTCCCGCTCTGGCTTGAAGGTACGATAGTTGATGGTCTCTGGCTTTTTGATCTCACCAAAAGACCAGCTGAGGATGCGCTCAGGCGATGCGATCGAGATGCGAATCTGATCAAACCGCTGCGTCCCTTGCTGTTGGCCGAAGATTTTTGAAAGCTCATTCATAGCGTATTTCCTTTATTCGGGACGTTTCAGTTAGCGGAGTTCAACGTTGAGGCCGAGTGCATGAAGTTCCTTCACAAGAACGTTGAAGGATTCAGGTATCCCGGCTTCAAACGTATCGTCGCCTCGTACGATGGCCTCATAGACCTTCGTACGACCGGAAACGTCGTCCGATTTAACGGTAAGCATTTCTTGAAGTGTGTATGCAGCGCCATATGCTTCGAGCGCCCACACTTCCATCTCACCAAATCGCTGACCACCAAACTGCGCCTTACCACCCAGCGGCTGCTGTGTAACAAGCGAGTATGGTCCAATTGACCGCGCGTGGATTTTGTCGTCCACCAAGTGGTGCAATTTCAGCATGTAAATGTAACCAACAGTCACAGGACGGTGGAACTGTTCGCCGGTACGACCGTCAAACAATGTCACCTGACCAGAAGCATCGAGACCTGCCAGTTCCAACATCTTAACAATGTCCGGCTCGCGAGCACCGTCGAACACTGGCGTCGCAATCGGCACACCAGGGCGAAGGTTATGAGCGAGTTCCAGAATTTGATCATCATCAAGCGGCTGGATGTCTTCTTTGAAGTGCTTATCACCATAGATATCTTTGAGCTTGGTGCGAACGACCTTAGAAGACTTTCCTTGGTCCAGGAGCTCACCGATCTGCTGACCAAGACCACGACAAGCCCAACCCAAATGGGTTTCCAAAATCTGCCCCACGTTCATCCGTGACGGCACACCAAGCGGGTTCAACACGATGTCGACCGGCGTTCCATCTTCGGTATGTGGCATATCTTCGGATGGGATAATCCGTGAGATCACACCCTTGTTGCCGTGACGACCAGCCATCTTGTCGCCTGGCTGAAGCTTACGCTTCACAGCAACAAAGACTTTGACCATTTTCATCACGCCAGGGCTAAGATCGTCACCGCGTTGCAGTTTCTCAACCTTATCGTCAAAGCGCGCTTGAAGCAGAGCAATGTCTGATTCAAACTTGGCTTTCAGCGCTTCAACGTCGCTCATCACTTTGTCATTAGCGACCACGATTTGAGCCATCTGGCCAACCGTGTATTCCGCCAATACTTCCTCAGAAATAACGGTACCTTCATTAAGACCTTTAGGTCCGCTGACGACTTTCTTCTTGAGGATCAGTGAATTCAAACGAGATGAGAATGAGCGCTCAAGGATTGCCCGCTCGTCATCACGGTCTTTTGCAAGACGTTCGATCTCGGACTGCTCAATCGCCATCGCACGTTCGTCTTTGTCGACACCGCGACGTGAGAACACACGTACTTCAACAACCGTTCCAGAAACACCTGGTGGTAATTTAAGTGATGTATCACGCACGTCAGAAGCTTTTTCACCAAAGATCGCACGGAGAAGTTTTTCTTCCGGCGTCATTGGGCTCTCACCCTTTGGTGTGACCTTACCAACAAGAATGTCGCCTGGGTCAACTTCTGCGCCGATATAAACGATACCAGCTTCGTCCAGGTTCTTCAGGGCTTCTTCACCTACGTTTGGAATATCGCGGGTAATTTCTTCCTGACCAAGCTTGGTGTCACGTGCCATGACTTCGAATTCTTCGATATGGATCGAGGTGAACACATCGTCACGGACGATACGCTCAGAGATCAGAATCGAATCTTCGTAGTTGTAGCCATTCCAAGGCATAAACGCGACGAGCACGTTACGGCCAAGGGCCAGGTCACCAATCTCGGTTGATGGACCATCAGCAATTGTGTCACCAGCAACAACCTCATCACCAACCTTCACAAGCGGACGCTGGTGCAAGCAGGTATTCTGATTGGAACGCTGGAACTTAAGCAAGTTGTAGATATCGACACCCGTCTCAGACGTATCTGTTTCTTCGGTCGCATTCACAACGATACGTGCGCCATCGATCTGATCGACAACACCGGAACGGCGTGCCGTGATCGTTGCACCTGAGTCACGTGCCACAGCTGCTTCCATGCCGGTACCAACGAATGGCGCCTCAGCACGAATAACAGGTACAGCCTGACGCATCATGTTCGATCCCATCAATGCGCGGTTCGCATCATCGTTCTCGAGGAACGGGATCAAAGCTGTTGCAACAGATACCAGCTGCTTAGGAGACACATCGATGTAATCGATAGTTTCCGGTTTCGTCAGCAAGAAGTCACCACCCTTACGGCAACTGACCAGCTCTTCTACAAACAAGCCATTGTCATCAACAACAGCGTTGGCCTGGGCAATCGTGAAGCGCCCTTCCTGCATCGCTGACATGTAGACAACATCACTGGCAACCTTACCGTCTTTAACTTCGCGGTATGGTGTTTCAATGAAACCGTATTTGTTCACGCGCGCAAATGTTGCGAGTGAGTTGATCAAACCGATGTTCGGACCTTCTGGGGTCTCAATCGGGCAGATACGACCATAGTGCGTCGGGTGAACGTCACGAACTTCAAAGCCCGCACGTTCACGCGTCAAGCCGCCCGGCCCAAGCGCTGAAAGACGGCGCTTGTGGGTGACTTCAGACAGCGGGTTGGTTTGATCCATGAATTGGCTCAACTGAGATGAACCAAAGAATTCACGAACCGCAGCCGCTGCAGGCTTGGCGTTGATCAGGTCATGAGGCATGACTGTGTCGATCTCGACTGAGCTCATACGCTCACGGATCGCACGTTCCATACGAAGCAGACCAACACGGTACTGGTTCTCCATCAATTCACCAACCGAGCGAACGCGACGGTTACCAAGGTGATCGATATCGTCGATCTCGCCTTTGCCGTCTTTCAGCTCAACCAGTGTTTTGACGACCTGAAGGATGTCTTCTTTGCGGAGAACACGAACCGAGTCTTCAGTTTCGAAACCAAGACGTGCGTTCATCTTCACACGACCAACGGATGATAGGTCATAGCGCTCGGAGTCAAAGAACAGACCATAGAACAACGCTTCGGCTGTTTCCAACGTAGGTGGCTCGCCCGGACGCATGACACGATAGATATCGATCAATGCTTCTTCACGGCTGGTGTTCTTATCAACTGCCAGTGTGTTGCGGATGTATGGGCCAACGTTGACGTGATCGATTGCCAATGTGTTGATCTCATCAACACCGGCTTCTGTCAGCATCTCAAGTGTCTCTTCGACGATCTCGTCACCGGCTTCAACGTAAACTTCACCCGTTTCAACGTTGATGATGTCGTTTGCGACGTAGCGACCAATGAGTTCTTCGTCAGCAACTAGCTGCTCTTCCATGCCTTTTTCGGCCAGTTGACGCAGCAGACGTGGAGTCATCTTTGTGCCAGCTTCAACAGCGACACGACCTGTCTTTCCGTTGATCAGATCAGATGTGAGCTTGACGCCACGAAGCATCTCGGCATTGAACGGTGTAATCCAACCGCGCTTCACGCGCTTGAACTCAACAACGTCATAGAAGTATGCGAGAACTTCTTCAGGTGTCAGACCCTCGATCTCAGATGCTGAAATCGGCACGCCGTCTTCTGCAGCTTTGATGCGCTTCTGCGCTGACTCTTCATTATCAAGTGCCAGCAACAATGTCGTTACAGGCAACTTACGGCGGCGATCGATACGTACGTAGGCAAGATCCTTGGCATCGAACTCGAAGTCGAGCCATGAACCACGGTAAGGAATGACACGTGCAGCAAACAGATACTTGCCGGACGAGTGTGTCTTACCTTTGTCATGATCAAAGAATACACCAGGAGAACGGTGCATCTGAGAAACGATAACCCGTTCGGTTCCGTTCACAACGAACGTACCCTTACCGGTCATTAGAGGCATATCACCCATATAGACTTCTTGCTCTTTCACATCACGGATTGAGCGGGCGCCTGTTTCTTCGTCGATATCCCAAACTACAAGACGGAGCGTCACTTTCAAGGGCGCTGCGTAGGTCATGCCACGCTGTTGGCATTCCTCAACGTCATATTTAGGGGCTTCGAATTCGTACGCAACAAACTCAAGCGTACCGCGCTCAGAGAAGTCCTTAATCGGGAATACCGACTTGAAGACTTCCTGGATACCAGTGTCTGTACGCTCATTGCGCGGAATATCCCGCTGCAAGAATTGTTCATAAGATGTGCGCTGGACCTCAATGAGGTTTGGCATTTCAACGGCTGCCTCTAGGCGACCGAAATTCTTCCGCACACGTTTACGTCCCGTAAAGCTACTCGCCATTACGTCCCTCGATTATCTTCTGCGTTCCAATCCCAATACGCCTGGCGCATGGTCCGGAAACCGGTTCAAAGTGGGAGAGATCTAACGGCATGCCGCACCGACAATCTCGACCCGCGAATTAAGTGCTTTTACTTTCCCGGCCGCGGCAAGGCCTATGCGGGTAAAAGCGCTTTAGCAGTGTCATGCCCCGAAGGACGGTTCTCTTTTCCGCTGAAAATCCAGCGAGGAACTTAAAGTCCCTGAAACAAAGTTCTAAACCAATATCTCGGCTACACTTAAATACAGCGGATAGCAAAGAACGGGGACGCGATGACCGAAGTCACCGCACCCACCGGTAGAATTACTTGAGCTCGACTGTAGCGCCGGCTTCTTCAAGCTTCTTCTTAAGCTCTTCAGCTTCGTCTTTCTTTACACCTTCTTTAACAGGCTTAGGTGCACCTTCGACGAGGTCTTTTGCTTCTTTGAGGCCAAGACCAGTGATTGTACGTACTTCTTTAATCACGTTGATCTTCTTGTCGCCAGCAGCGGCAAGAATAACATCAAATTCGTCTTTTTCTTCTGCAGCGTCAGCAGCAGGAGCAGCAGCAGCGGCAGCAACAGGTGCTGCAGCAGAAACGCCCCATTTTTCTTCGAGAAGCTTTGAAAGCTCCGCAGCTTCAAGAACGGTCAATGCAGACAGTTCATCAGCAATTTTTTCAAGGTCAGCCATTGTATAAACTCCTTAGGCTCGAACTATTGACAATCGTATACGGCCTCACGCCGCTCCACTTTGGCTGTGCGCGCTGATAACACGAGCAACACTTCCTGCAGGTGCTTGAAGCACACCTGCAATTCTTGTTGCTGGTGTATTCAGCATACCCACGATCTGGCCACGAAGCTCATCGAGTGACGGCAATGTAGCGAGTTGATTGATGTCATCGACACCAAGACGAACGTCACCCATTGCGCCACCAAGCACGACTAACTTGTCGTGCTTCTTCGCAAACTCAACGGCAACCTTCGCAGGTCCTACGGGATCATCGGAATATGCGATGGCCGTTGGACCGGTGAAGAGGTCACCGATTTGATCATAGGGCGTGCCTTCCAAAGCGAGACGAGTGAGCCGATTTTTAGTTACTTTAAAACTAGCACCCGCACCCCGCATTTGCGAACGAAGCTCATTGATATCCTTAACGTTGAGCCCGGAATAATGGGCTACAACAACGATACCAGCGTTTTCGAACGTTCCATGAAGGGACGAGATCAGTTCTTGTTTTTCCGATCGGTCCACGGATCGTCTCCAGTCAAAATGGTTCAAAATAAACCACAGTTGCGCTTTAGCTTTAACTTAAAGCCCTCCAGAGGAGCGCTTGTCGGTTAAAACCGGCTCGCCCTGTCCAGTACAACAGTCCAAGCCAACCCCTGAGATTTCTCTCAAAAAATTGACATCGACACTGCCTATGTAGGCGGAAAATCCATTAAGCACGCCGATAAATCGATGTGCGCCCACGGTCTCGGACAGGTCAGAGCGGCCTCAAATAAATCTAAAGCCGCCCCTATACGACCGGACGCATAAACGTTCCAGCCGAATTCTTCAAGACCTGATTGCGTTAAAGTGCACTCAGGTCCAATTTAAGGCCTGGTCCCATCGTCGATGTGACACAGACTTTCTTCATGTATGTGCCTTTGGCACCTGTTGGCTTTGCTTGCTGAATAGCACCAACAAAAGCAGCGATATTCTCGTGCAATTGCTCGGCTGAGAAGCTTGCCTTACCAACACCAGCGTGAATGATACCCATCTTTTCGACGCGGAATTCGATCTGACCTGCTTTTGCAGCCTGGATCGCTTCAGTGACGTTCGGTGTAACTGTACCGAGCTTAGGGTTAGGCATCATGCCTTTTGGGCCAAGGACTTTACCAAGACGACCAACAACACCCATCATGTCAGGTGTCGCGATGCATCGGTCAAAATCCATTTCGCCGGCTTGAATTTTATCAGCTAAATCTTCAGCACCAACAATGTCAGCACCAGCAGCAACAGCTTCTTCAGCTTTAGCATCGCGTGCAAAAACAGCAACGCGAAGTGACTTACCTGTGCCATGTGGCAATGAAACCGTACCGCGAACCATTTGATCAGCGTGACGTGGATCAACACCCAAGTTCAATGCGACTTCAATTGTCTCATCAAATTTTGTCTTGGCATTCTCTTTGAGAATATCAACAGCAGCTTCGATCGTGTAGAACGAATCGCGATCTATGTTCCCGAGCGCAGTTGTATAACGCTTACCTTTACGAGCCATTATTTGCCCTCCACATCGATACCCATGGAACGCGCCGAGCCAGCAATCATCATTACGGCGGCGTCGATATCATGAGCGTTAAGGTCAACCATTTTAAGTTCAGCGATCTCACGAACCTGTTTCATCGTGACTTTGCCGACTTTGGTCTTGTTTGGAACACCGGAACCCTTATTCACCTTGGCTGCCTTCTTAAGGAAGTAGCTTGCAGGTGGGGTCTTGGTGATGAACGAGAATGTACGATCGCCATATGCCGTAATGACAACGGGGATCGGCATACCTGGTTCCATGTTCTGGGTCTGCGCATTAAACGCTTTGCAGAATTCCATGATGTTGAGGCCAGCCTGACCAAGGGCTGGGCCGATTGGAGGGGAAGGGTTAGCTTGCCCTGCCGGAACTTGTAGCTTAACGTAGCCAGCGATTTTTTTTGCCATTTTTCTCTCAGTTTTCAGTGGGGCAAAGCCCCGTTTCCGAGTGCGTGGTCCGGCCTTGGCGGGCCTCCCACGCGTGTTACCTGATTAGAGCTTTTCGACTTGTGAGTACTCAAGCTCAACAGGTGTTGCACGACCAAAGATGCTCACAGCAACTTTGACACGTGCCCGTTCCTCGTCGACGTCTTCGACGTGGCCATTAAATGAGTTAAACGGACCATCACAGACCCGTACTTGCTCGCCAATCTCGAATGTGATCGACGGCTTCGGACGCTCAACGCCCTCTTTAACCTGATGGATGATACGCTCAGCTTCAGAATCGCGAATTGGCGATGGACGACCTTGGCCACCCAAGAAATCCGTAACTTTTGGCGTATTTTTAACCAGGTGCCAGGTTTCGTCGGAAAGCTCCATACGAACCAGAACATAACCTGGGAAGAATTTGCGTTCTGAGTTGTGCTTTGCACCACGGCGCATTTCCACAACTTCCTCGGTCGGTACAAGAACTTCTTCGATTAAGTCCTCATAACCAGCCTGGCGCACTTGCTCCTCAATGGACTGTGCGACTTTCTTCTCAGAGCCAGAGTAAACGTGAATGACATACCAACGCATCGCCATAGGATCAGCCTCCGAGCCCGAATAAGAATTTAACGCCCAATTGCATGACTTGATCGACCAGCAAAAAGAAGATCGCAGCAATAACACAGAAAACAAAAACCATTGCCGTCGATATGCTCGTCTCGCGACGGGTAGGCCACGTCACTTTTGACGCTTCCTGTCTGATTTCGCGAACGAATTGGGCCGGATTAATTTTCGCCATCGGTATCACTTGCCTATCAATTTATAAAAGGGCGAACCCTTTAAATCGTATTCCAGGGCGTATCCCTAGAGATGTACTCACAAACTGTCCAGCGCAACCTTACAAATTTTATCGCGGCGCATGGCAGGGGCAGAGAGACTCGAACTCACGACCTACGGTTTTGGAGACCGTCGCTCTACCAACTGAGCTATACCCCTAAACGCCCGAAGACCCCGCCTTTTGAGCGGGGCTTTCGTTCGATATTACTCGATGATTTTCGCGACAACGCCAGCACCAACGGTGCGGCCGCCTTCGCGGATAGCAAAACGTAGACCTTCGTCCATAGCGATCGGTGCAATCAACGTCACGTTCATAGAGATGTTGTCG